>Ga0181539_1001800_pt1 | contig 22846 bp, 14 predicted proteins | sample PEATcosm2014_Bin_46_FD_119767 | JGI IMG/M metagenome (GOLD analysis project Ga0181539, IMG submission 119767) | Peatland microbial communities from MTU Mesocosm Facility, Houghton, MI, USA - PEATcosm2014_Bin23_60_metaG | ecosystem: Environmental > Terrestrial > Soil > Wetlands > Peat | place... | reverse complement strand
TCTCTTCAAGTACTCCTGCTTCGAGGCCTGACTCATCCTGTTACCCTTCTCCATATCGGGTAACATTCTAAAACTGCGCGACGATCCTCCTCGGGTAACATTTTAGATTGCGCGATACGAGGCCTTGCACTGCATGCCCGCCCCATTTAGAATGTGCCCACACGATAAGCCCGTGAAAAAGCCAGGCCTTCCATTCCGCCGCCAAAAACCCATAAGAGTTTTACGTGTGTTTGCAGGAGCCGCTTTGTTGGCCGTGTTATCGGCCGGCGCCATTCTGGTTATACGCCACGAACCCGTGCTTGCAGAAGGCTCGCGGGGGGCGGGCTCCGGCGTGGGCACGAATGTCTTGCCCAGTGCCAGTGCGGCTTCCCCCGGCCACTCCTGGCGCGACAGCCGGGGCGATGGATTCCCTGACAGCGCGCGCCTTGACAGTGCGCAGGACCGTGAGAACTTCACCCGTTGGTTCACCTTTCTGGCGGAAACGCAGTACTATGCGCCGACGCCCGGGACACGAGCGGAGGTTCAGGACTGCGCGGCGCTGGTTCGCTTCGCCTACCGGAACTCACTGGTGGCCCACTCGCCCGCTTGGCGAGAGGACGCCGGGCTTCCTTACGATCCGGGCTTTGGGGACATCGCGAAATACCATTATCCTTACGGGCCGCTCGGGCGGGCGCTGTTCCGCACCCGGCCGGGCCCTGTTGCACCCGGAGATCTTGCGCAAGGCGCTTTCGTGGAGTTTGCCGACAGCGCCACGCTCCTCCGCTACAATACCTACGCGATTTCGCGGGACGTTCGCGCGGCTCAGCCCGGCGACCTGCTATTCTTCCACCAATCCGTGCAGCGCGAGCCTTTTCATACTATGTTGTTTGTCGGCAAGTCTTACTACCAGCCGCAGGGCTCGGATTGGATCGTTTATCATACCGGCGACCTGGATGGCCACCGGGGCGAGATTCGCGAGGTGCAGGCGGGAACCCTGCTCGAACATCCCGACTTGCATTGGAGACCGCTGCTCAGCAATCCAAATTTCCTGGGAGTCTACCGGCTGGAAATTTTGCGTTGATACTCCGATGAATACTGGCATCTCACATCACAGCCGTTCCCCGCGAGTGCCCTCAACCTGGCAAAGGGCGTGTGAGTCTCCCGGATTGGTTCTGGCGGCGGTGTTCCTCGTCGTGGGCCTTTTCGCAGCGACACCAACCGCGTTCGCCCAGGAGGGAACCGCCTCCAAGGAACCGTCATTTTCCGTCTCTTCGCGCCAAACCTACGCGCCTTCCCAGCAACCGAAAATCTGGGTCAGCTTCCGACAGGTCGATCACCTAGACTTCCGCGTCTATCACATCAAGGACCCCATCCAGTTTTTTTCCAAGCTGAAAGACGCCCATTCCTTCGGAAGCGAAAAAGCGGAACTGGCGAGAGAGAAAACCTGGCTCGAGCGCTTTCACGAATGGAGGCGTGACCTGCGCGTGAGCATCCGGGACTTCTTCCGCTCCCAACTGCGCTTCGAAACACGCTGGCAATACCACTCCTCGCGCATGCAGGAGCGAAAGCTGCAACGCATTCCCCTCGATGTCACCGCCTACGCCCAGGTGCCTCTTCTGAACCGCCAGCAACTGGCGCTCGGCTGGCGCGAGCTCGTGCCCAAAACGCGCGGCACCGAGTACCAGGAAATCCCCGTGGATTTACATGACAAGGGTTTATACCTGGTGGAAGTGGCTTACAACGGGCTACGTGCGTATACGTTGTTAATGGTCACGGACCTGGCGCTGGTTTCCAAAACCGCTCCCGGCCAAGTGCTGCTCTTTGTGGTGCGCCGCGACTCCGGCACTCCGGTGGAGGGCGCCACCGCCGTCGTCTTCAATAATCATCAGGAGTTGGCGCGCGGCTCGACGGATGCTTCCGGCGTATTTCAGTCCACTTTCCAGGAAATCAAAGTGGATAACTCGATAATGGTGGCTACAGTGGGCAAAGACGTAGCAGCTACCAGCGTCGAGCCGTTTTTCTTCTTCGACACTTCCGCGACGGATTACGTGGGGTACATCTACACCGACCGGCCGGTTTATCGTCCAACGCATGAGGTTGATTTCAAAGGGGTTGTTCGCGCGCGGATGGGCGGCAAATTCAGTTTGGACGTACCGAGCCCGCTCACGGTGGAGGTGACCGACACCAATCAAAAGACCATCTATCAGCAGAAGCTGGAACTCTCGCCGTTCGGGTCCTTCCACGGGACACTGACACTTAGTCCGCTGGCGGCGCTTGGCACCTACGGCATTACGGCGCACCTCCCCGGCAACAAGCAACTTTATGGTTCATTCGAGGTGCAGGAATACAAGAAGCCGGAATTCGAGGTCGCCGTCTCCACCGACAAGGCGCGTTATCTTCAGGGCGAGACGATCCAGGGCACCATCAGCGCGCGCTATTATTTTGGCGCGCCCGTCTCGGGCGGCAAGGTGAAGTACTCCATTTTCCGCTCCGGCAATCAGTTCCCTTATTGGCGCATTCTTTGGGGCGATGAGGACTTTGAAGGTGACGAGGGCGAAGGGAACTTTGGCGAGGATTATTTCGGCCAGGAGATCAGCCAGGGCACGGGCCAGTTGGATGCCGACGGCGTGCTGCACGTCTCCCTGCCGACCGAAGTCGATGCGCAGAAGCACGACTATCGTTACCGCATCGAAGCGCACGTGACCGACGCGAGCAATCGTGAAATCATGGGCGGTCGCGGCGTGACCGTTACCTACTCAACACTCGTGGTCCTGATTGAGGCCGACCGTTACGTTTACGCGCCCGGTCAGCAGGCTGACATCACGGTTCACACCCTGGACTATGATTCCAATCCCGTCGCGACCACCGTGCAAGTCCAGTTCGTAAGCCGCGAGGGTTGGGGCGCCGACGCGGCGCGGCGGGTCCTCTCGCAAGTGAGTGTTTCAACCGACGCCAACGGCACGGGGCATTACACCTACGCGGTTTCCATGGTTCCGAGGCTTACCCTTCGCGCCAGCGCCTTCGATGCCAACCGCCGCGAGGCGAGCTTCGAAAGCAGCCTGTGGGTTTCCGGCGCAGGATTCTTTACCGAAGACGTCCAATACCATCGTGTTGATGTCTTCCCCGACAAGCATTCTTACAAGCCCGGTGACACGGCGCACGTGTTGATTGTGACCCACGTCCCCGGCGCGCAAGTTTTGGTGACCACCGAGGGGCAGCAGGTTTACACCTGGTCGCTGCAACCTGCCGCCGGCGATTCGCTGACCGTGGATGTTCCCATTGAAGAGCGCTTCGAACCCAATTTCTTCCTCAACATCGCGTTCGTAAAGAATGAACAACTCTTTGAGAGTTCGAAGAACATCTCCGTGCCGGCGGTAGAGAAAGTCTTGAAAGTCACCGTGGAAACCGACAAGCCGCAGTACCGGCCCGGCGAGCAGGTTACTTACACTGTGACTGCGCAAGACGCGCAGGGGCATCCGGCAAGCGCGGAGTTGAGCCTGGGTGTGGTGGATGAGGCCATCTACGCGGTCCGCCCGGATACAGTCGAACCTCCCGAGAAGGTGTTCTACGCGCGCGCTTGGGACAAAGTCTTTACGCAATTCTCTACCACGTACTGGTTCATGGGTTATTCGGGCCGGCACAAGATGGAGCTCGCCCAACTGCGCGCGCCCACGCGGCTGGCGGATTTCAAGAACCCGCAGACGGTTCAGCCCAAAGTTCGCAAGTTTTTCCCTGACACCATCGAGTGGCTGCCCACCTTGGTGACCGACGCCAGCGGCAAAGCGCGCGCGTCGTTCAACTTCCCGGATTCGCTCACCACGTGGCGGGCCACGGTGCGTGCCGCGACGCGCGACACCCTGGTGGGCCAGGTCGTGGCCAAAGTCATTACGCGCAAGAACCTGATCCTGCGCCTGGAAACTCCGCGCTTCATGGATCAAGGCGACACCGCAACGCTGGTGGGAATCGTCCACAATTATCTCGCCACGGATAAGACCGCGAAGGTCTCGCTCGACGCGCAAGGAGTGGAGCTGGCCAGCCCCGCGGAAACCAGCGTCAACGTTCCCAAGAACGGCGAAGCGGTGGTGACGTGGAACGTGCGCGCGCCCAAGATTGCGCAGGCGAAATTCCTGGCCAAAGCGCTGACCGATGAGGAATCCGACGCGCTCGAACTGGAGATGCCGGTGGAGCCCTGGGGGCTCCAGCAGAGCGTGGCGCAGTCGGGAGCTCTGCGCGGCGACAAAGACGAAATCAAACGCTCGTTGGTTCTCCCCTCGGAAGTCAACGCCGATGCCTCCACGCTGCGCATCGACTTGGCGCCTTCGATTGCCGGCACACTGATGTCGGCGCTGGATTTCTTGGCCACGTATCCTTACGGGTGCGTTGAGCAGACCATGTCGAGCTTCCTGCCCAACATCCTGGTGATGAAGGCCGTAAAGGATTTGGGGCTAACACCCCCCGCGGCTTCCGCCGAGCTGGACAAGAAAATTGCGGCGGGGCTCGAACGCCTCTACATGTTCCAGCATGACGACGGCGGATGGGGCTGGTGGCAGACGGATGAGACCCATCCCTTCATGACCGCTTACGTGGTGGCGGGCTTAGCGCAGGCGAAAGAGGCGGGTTATCCGATTGACGAGCAAAAGCTGAAAAATGGCCGCGTTTCACTCCTGAAACAGATAAAGGAAAATCCCCACGCGCTCGCGGATATTCGCGTTTACATGGTTTACGCCTTGGCCCTGAGCGGGGACGTGGACCACGCGCTGGTGGAAAACCTGTATTCTTCGCGGGAGAAGTTCTCCGTGCATGGACAGGCGTTGATGGCCTTGCTGCTGATGCAGCTCAAGGACTCGCGCGCCCAGGAATTTGTAAAGCTGCTGAACGCGGGCGCGCACGCAGAAGGTCCTTTAATTTCGTGGAAGTCCGAACGCCAGGAAATGCTCGATTTCACTTCCGACAATTCCTTTGAGACCACGGCGTATGCGCTCAAAGCCCTGGCGAACCTCGATCCCAAGAGTGATTTGTTGCCGCGTGCCGCGCGCTGGCTCGTGGAGCATCGCTCCGACGGCTACTATTGGGATTCCACGGAGCAAACCGCTACCGCCATTTACGGCTTGATCGACTACCTGAAGATTTCCGGCGAGCTTAAACCGAATTACACGCTGAGCGTTTACCTGAATGGTCAGAAGCTTGCTGACCGGAACATCACGGAAAAGGACGTGGCGAATCCGCTGCCTATCGTGCTGACGGCGGCCGCACCGCAAATTCATGCGGGCGCGAATGAAGTGCGCATCGTGAAATCCGGCGCCGGGGTGCTTTACTGGTCGGCGTCGGCTTCCTACTTCTCCCGCGAGCCCAAACCGGCGCCGGCAGGCAGCTACGCATTGAACGTGCTCCGTGAATACTTCAAGCTCGTGCCGGAGCGGCTCGACAATCGCATCGTCTATTCCGAGCAGCCGCTTACGGGTCCGGTCCAGACCGGCGACGTCGTCGTGGTGCGCCTCACCGTCAGCGCTACGCAAGACGAGCAGTACTTGGAGATCGAGGACCCCATCCCCGGCGGCTTTGAGTTTATTGAGCAAGAAGGTTTATACGAACTCAAAGAAAAGCCGCCGTGGTGGGATTTCTATTACACGCAGCGCGAATTTCACGACGATCGCGCAGCGCTGTTCTCCACGACGTACCAGCGCGGGCAGGGGCAGTTCCATTACTTGCTGAAGGCCGTGACACCGGGAACGTTTCAGGCGAATCCGGCGCGCGTCCTGCCTATGTATGAGCCCGCTCGGCAGGCGTCGACGCGAGCCGCCACCGTGACCGTGAAATGATTGAGTCATTGAGTCATCGGGTCATTGGGTCATTTTGAATCTTGAATTTTGAATTGGCCCTTTCCGCTGAGTGATACAAATGAAGACAACTCTTGCAGCTTGGATTTGGAGCCTGGGGCTTGTGGCCCGCAGCTACCGGACCGTTGTGGTGCTGGCGGCGCTCATCGCGCTTTGGGCGTTGGCGGCTTACGAATGGCTGGGTTTGCCGGAGTCCTCGGCGCTGCTGCTGATCCTCGCGTTCATCTGGGCCATGGTGCAACTCCTTGCCGCAGTCGTCATCATGGCGGGATTCGTTTCGGGCGCCGCTGAGGCCGCGGGCACCGAGGGCAGGAGTCTCCCACTCAGGTCGCTGTGGACGATAAATCGGAAAAATCTTCTGAACGCTTTGATTTTTTGCCTTGTGAGCTTAGTGCTCGTGTGGCTGTGCGGCGCAGTCTTTAACTGGATTAATGAACATTCCATCGAAGTCGCATCGTTCCTGACCTTTCATTCCCAAAGAGCCGTCAGCCATGTGCCCATTGAGGAAATCTTCAATTTCATCGAGGGGCTCTTGTGGATCGTTCTCAGCGGATTCCTCCTCAGCTTCTTCATCGCTCTCTTGCGCGGTGGTTGGCGTGGGACGGAAAAGCAAACGTGGAAGCTCCTGGCCGGATGCGTTTTCCGGACTCCTTTTCTGACAAGCTTGCTGAGTATAATCGTGTTCGGCGGAATAGCTTACCAGCTTGTTAACTGGCATCCCACGGTCCCACCCGGATTCTGGGATTACACGCAGTTGATCGGGCGATTCTCTCTCGCCCTCATCCTCATTTCCGCCGGAGTGCTGTTCTGGTCGCTCTCCCTGGCGCGCCTGCAAGTCCCGAAGCCAGCGGCGTAGCGCCTCGATGCCTCGGCACGCTACACTGCTGCGGCGCAGCGCGCCGGTCCGCGCGCCGCGGTTAGCGCTAGGTCTTCAGCAGTTTCTCCGGGTCTTGCACTGCCGTTTCCGGGAGGAACAAGCGGATGAGCTGTTTCTGGTAAGGCACAAAATTCTTCCGCCAATTGTGAGCCAGCTCCAGCAACGAGGCCTCTTCAACTTTTGGCATCTTCTCGATCTCGGCTAACAAATCGTCGCCAAAAGAATCAACTTCAATGCGCATGGAGCAGGTCTCCTTGAAGCGCTCGCCGGGCTTAAAAATCGAGTTGAGGAGGGTAAGGAACGTAAGGCAATAGCTCAAGACGGTTATGGGGCTGTGGCTGGACACCGGATTGGGAGCCTTGTCGGAAATCCACAAGGACAGTGTCGTCGATATGATCGGAACCAGCGCCAGGACAATCAGCCCGGACCACTTGTAGATGAAAACCTTCCACTTTAGATTGCGGGAGGTACCTTCAATCGTTTCCGCCAGATGATCCAGAGGATAGCAGGGTTTGTCATACCCACGTTCGCTGAGGATGGATTTCGCCCTGGCGGGAAGCGTTTCAGCCTTGTTCGTCATACGGACCTCCTTCGTTGCGGCATCCGATGGGGCCTTTATTCGCCGGCTGGGGCAGATGCCTGCCCTTGAGGGTCTGCGAACTTTTTAGGATGATCACGAGTATACTCCATATCAGAATGCCTTTCATCAGCAAGCAACGCAGCGCGGACCTGTTCCGTCGGTCCGCGGCATTTCCTTGCCGCCCGCACGAAGAGCTGCGAACCTCAAGAACAGGTCGCGCTACACCGCCGGGGCGCGACGCGCCTGCCGGTCTGGCCGGTATTGCGGTGGTTAGCCAATCGTGTTAACAAAGAGGGGGAGGTGCAAATTGGTGAAGCGCGGGCTCAGGGGCTCGGCTTGTATTTTCGCAGTGATGGCGGTGGTGGCCATCGTTCTTCCACCTCTGGCCGTGCCGCAGGCAACCTGGGCGCAAGCGGCCCGCCCTGAAGACGCTGCCATCATCCAGCATCTCAATGCTGCCATCACCTGGTACAAGCAGCTCACCAGTGCTAATGAATCCGCGGGCCAGCCGAGCGATGCATTTTACCTGGAAAATGCCCGCACCCTCGCCAAGCAGGCGTTGCAACTCGCCTTCCAATCCGCGGAGACCGAAGCCGCGCTCTTGCTCGCGGAAAGAGGGGGAGAGACTGCCGGTGCGGGTTCCGAACTCTCCTCCCAAACCTCCGGCCAGCAACAAAACATCGCCAAATCTGCTGCCACCACCGCCGCGCAGATCAGCCAAACCCAAACCCAGATCGAGGTGTTGAACAGCCAGATCCCCAAGGCTTCCGGAAAGAAACGGCAGGAAATGATTTCCCAGCGGGACAACCTGCAAGAGCAACTGGATTTCGACAAGGCGCTTCAGGAAGCACTCCAGAAGTTGTCGACGTTCATGAGCGGCAGCGCGCGAAAATCGGGGGGGTTGCAAGAGGAAATCGATGACCTGAAGAAAACCGTCCCCACTCTATTTGCCGAAGCCCCGGGAAAAGAGGCTGTACTCGCCCCTTCCAGTCCCCCGCCCAGCTCCTCCGAAGGGTCAGGACTAATCAGTCAAGCGTCGAGGGTGCTCTCGAGATCGGGAGACCTGCACGCGATTAAGCAGTTGATCGAGGGCGCCAACACGGTCAGTGCAATGGCCCTCCAGATACAATCTCCGCTGCGCACCAGGCTCCGCGCCACGATTGAGCAGGGAAGTGGTTTGGCAAACCGGCCCGCATCGCCAGACCCGGCAAGTATGGAAGCAACCCGGCAGAAAATAATTTCACTCACCACACAATTCAAGCAGATTTCGGCCACCACCATTCCTCTGGCACAGGAAATAATCTTGCTGGATGAAAGCCAGGCAAGCTTGCGGCAGTGGGAAGACTCGGCGCACAGGGAATACATTCAGATCCTTAGAGCCTTCCTGGTCCACGTGGCGGTCCTCCTGATGGGGATCGTCGTGGTGGTGGCTATTTCCGAGCTTTGGCGAAGAGCGACGTTCCGATACGTTCACGAAGCGCGGATGCGGCATCAGCTTCTGCTTCTGCGCCACATCATCACCGGCCTCCTCCTGGCCATTGTGCTTGCTCTCGGACTCGTCAGCGAATTCAGTTCGCTGGCAACCTTCGCCGGCTTCCTTGCCGCGGGAATTGCGGTAGCTCTGCAAACCATCCTCGTTTCGGTCGCGGGCTATTTTTTTCTGATTGGGCGGCATGGCGTCATGGTGGGTGATCGCATCTCGGTTTCCGGTGTCACGGGAGATGTCATCTATGTCGGGCTGGTTCGTCTTTACTTGACGGAATTGGCGGGGTCAGGCTCTGACCTGCATCCCACGGGACGAGTGGTGGTGATTTCGAACTCGGTGCTTTTCCAGGGCATACCCTTGTTAAAGCAAATCCCGGGTACTGCCTTCGCCTGGCACGAAGTGGTGGTGAAATTGGAGCGGGACAGCGATTACGCACTGGCGGAAAGCAAATTGCTGGAAGCGGTCAATTCTGTTTATTCCCAGTATCGTGAAAGCATTGAGGAGCAGTATCAATCTCTCAAAGGTTTGATGACCGTTTCCCCCGTGGTTCCCACCCCGCAAGCGCGGCTTCAGTTGGTGGAAAAGGGTTTGGATCTCGTGGTGCGATACCCCGTGGTGCTCCACCGGGAGACGGAAATCGACAATCAAATGGCGCGAAAAGTCGTGGAGGTCATCCATGGCGATCCGGAATTGAAAGCGGCGGTGGGATCGCCCACGATTCGGCCCGCGATCAAAGCCTAGCGTGCCGCCAGAGGAACGGTAGCGCGGACCTGTTCTGTAGGTCCGCGGCTTTTCCTTGCCCATAGGGGACGAGCCGCGGACCAAAACAGGTCCGCGCTACACCTGCTCGTTTAGCCAGCGAAGGTCCGCTGCGGTAGGATGCTCGAGGATTCGCCAGAGGGCCGCATCACCCTGGGAGCGCGCGAACCACCGCACGTGTTCCAGGGCTTGGGTGTATGCGGCCTTCATTTCGGCTTCCGAACGCGGCTTGGTGATGGCCTCTTCCAGTTCCCTCGTGGTCTTGAGCGTGGCTGCCGGCGCTTCAATTCTTTCTCCCGTCAAGTAGAGCACCAATCCTTCTTCAAACCACCTCGGTACGCCTTTCGCACGGAGTCGATGCACAACGAGATGGGTCAACTCATGCCGCAAGGTTTGGTTCAGGATGCGTTTTCGCGCGAGTAGATCGAGCGGTTGCAGGGCGATGGACTGGCCATCACTGGTGGCCGCCATCCATCCGGGTTGTCCCGTAACGCGAATGAATTCTCCCACGGAGCCCCAAGTTTCCACGCGCACACGAGGCGGCAGAATCTCCGCGTGCGCGCCCAGTTCTTTTCGCCATTGTTCCAACGTATCGAGCGTTTGCTTCACCCAGGGTTCCTGGGAGGCCGGGTAAATGAGCTCGAAGTGTTCGCTGGACGCAATCGGGTCGGGGGCATCCGCGGGTTGCGAAGCAATCTCCGTCCCCGGGAAATAGGTGCTGAGGATTTGCTCCGCCGAAGATCCCATCCGCGCCATCTGCTCGGCCCCCGCCTGGCAAAGTCCCACACCGTGGCCGAGCCCGTGCCCGGAGAATACCCAAGAGTCTCCTTGGCGCTCGATTGTATAGAGGTTACTTTTGATCTGCTCCCAGCCCAGGCGGCGGTCAACGGCGTAGCGGAACTGATTGGCATCAACATTCCAGGTGGCGCCGGCGACGGCACGCAGAACGACCGCCCGGCCCGACGAGTCGCGCTTCTCAACGGAAAGTTCAGCGAGCGGGGCAGCCATCGGCAGATGCAAGGCTTCACGCAAAACCTGCTGCACGCTTTCACCTGTTAACGTTTTTTTCCACGAGGCGTGGCTGCTGGCAAGGCAATAAGGGTCGTGAACCGAAATCAAATACGGTTGCGCGCGGTCGGGCCAGACATTCCCCGCCGCTTCCGTCATTCCGCCGCAGCAGGCCGTGTAGTAAGGGTCTGCCAGCGCCCCGTGGTATTGCAGGACCTGGCCGCGTGTGGCGAGTGCGGCTGGGTCGAGGCCGTTCGCGGCATTCCCCTCCGGGACCTCCGAAAGCCGGAAAGCCTGGCAATGCGTGAGCGAGCAGAAATCAAATCCCTGCCCGCGGTGGCGCCCCTGCCATCGCAGCGCCCAGGTGCGGGCCAAAATCGCCATGGCCTGGCGCGCCGCGGGAGCTTCGAGCACGGAAGCTTCCCCCCGGAGGACACCGGAGACATACGATTCCAAATCCACTCGCGTGATGACCTGCAAACCCGCGCTGGTCGAGGTGACCCGCGCATTCCGCACCAGAAAGGTTTGCGGCGGCTCATTCATCTTGGCGAATGTGGGGGCCATACGAAATGGTGTGGTGGAATCAATCGTGAGGAGCGCGAAGCTCCGGTGAGCCGCGTCGAGGCGGCAGTGGACATGGCGATCGGCGAGGCAGGATATTTTCTTGGTAGGGGGCAGAACCCAACAGGGCCCATCTGTTTTCGAGCCGCAAATGCTTACGCTTTCCTCTGTGGCTTGCAGGGTCAGAGCTATGACGACCCGGTTGGGAAACAACTGGACCCGGAAATCCGGGCTCGCCGGACGTGCCGGAAGTGCTGCCGCTGCCAGGGTCAGGAATACCAACACCAATTTTTTCATGGCGTGTGGGGCTCTTGGGCGAAGTACTGCTTAAGGATTCGCGCCGCCAGGGGCGCGGCGTCGGCGCCGCCCCTGCCGCGCTTCAAGAAAACTACCAGAGCGACTTCCGGCGCTTCCACGGGGGCGTAGCCCACGAACCATGCGTGGGTTACGCGGCTTCCGTCCAGCGCGGGAGCGGTTCCGGTTTTGCCCGCGACGGTCACGCCGGGAACGGCGGCGGCGTGGCAGGAGCCCTTCTCGACGCATTCGCGCAATCCTTCTGTCAGAACCGCAATGGTGCTCTTGCGCAGAGGGACCATGCGATCAAGGCTCGGCGCCTTACGTTGCCCGGGCATGATGAGCCGGAAAACTTTGCCGCGCGTGGCGATGGCTGAGTACGCCAACAGCACTTGCGCCGGCGTCGCCGTCACACCCTGCTCGCCGAGCGCCGCGAGCGCTTTTCCCCTGGGTTTATCCGGGATAAGTACATCGCCGGGCGCAGCCTCTTCTCCGGCAGCGCCGAAACCAAACGCCGCATACCAGTGGGCCAGAGCGGAGGCGGAGAGCCGAGTGCTCAACTCGGAAAAGAAATAGTTACAGGAGTTGGCCAGCGCCCCGGCCAGATTGAAAGGTTGGACAGCGGGCGGATGGGAGCAATGAAAAGATTCTCCCAAAAGGCGCGGCACACGGCGGCACATGATTTTTTCCGAAGGCGAGATGATGCCTTCCTCAAGCGCGGCGGCGCTCACCACTAACTTCGCTGTCGAGCCGGGAGTGTAAGCTTCTTTGAATGCAATTTGCGGATTCCCCATGGCAAGGATCCGGCCGGTTCGGGGATCGGAGACGATGACCGCTCCCGCCCTTCCCTGCAACAACTGATTGACCAAGGTTTGCAAACTCTCCGCTGCGCGCAGGTCTGACCCGCCGACGAGAGCGGCAAGAAGGATGACAAGACTTCCACTAAATTTGTAGAGTTGAAATGCCACCGAATTGCGCCGCATGGCCGTTCAACGTGGCATATTGAGCGGAGGAAGTCAACCGGACGCACGCCACGGCCCAAATTTCCCGCGCGTGCGACCGCTGGAGAGAGTGCGGTCCCGGACTTCACCTTTTCTTGCTTGCCAGAATGGATGATGACTCAGGCCGCGTGAACTTGTTACGGGGTCTTCTTCCCCGCGGTTTTCTGGCGCGTTCCTGAATCATGATGCGCTGGCAATCAGAGCAGAAGAGGTGAGCGCCACTCGGCGAAGGTCCAATCCGGGACGAGTTGCAGTTAGGGCAATTCGATTGAGATGCCATAATGGAGGCCATGTTAGCATAGGTTGGAAGCCGCGCCTAGTTACGAAAGAGTATAATTTTGTATGTATATAATGTGATTAATACCTCACGCTTTTATGACTCCTACGGGCGATGGATGGAGTAACTACCGGCGAGGGGTTGTTCCCGAAGCGCAAAAGTCATTGATTTGAGCGATACTGTACGTTTGCCAGGCGAAGTAGAATCCCGCAGCGGCCCGGCAGGACATCCGGGATGCCGGTTGATGCCGGAAAGCAAGGTTTCTGAGGCTCAGATCGCCAATGATAAGGGCATGACACACCAGGAGCATCAACAGGCCGTGTATAGTCGCCGATTTGCCGGAATCGAGCTGCGCCGGGCGGAGGTGTGGCAAATCCTTGCCCGCCATTACTTTCATCGATGGGTAAAGCCGACGGACACGGTCATCGATGTGGGCGCCGGATACTGCGAATTCATCAACAGCATCTCGGCAGCTCACAAGTATGCGCTGGACTCAAACCCTGCCACCGCGGATAAAGCCGCCCCCGACGTTACCGTGCTTTCTCAGGAGGCCACCCAGCCGTGGTCCTTGCCATCGGAGTCCGTCAACGTGGTATTCAGCAGCAACTTCTTTGAACACCTCCCGAGCAAACAGGATCTTGCCCACTGTCTCGCTGAGGCCTACCGGGTGCTGCGCCCACAAGGGTTGGTGATGGCGTTGGGGCCCAACATTCGGTTTTGCTTCGATGTCTACTGGGATTTTGTGGATCACCATTTGCCTCTCAGCGATCGCTCGATGATGGAAGCGTTGGAAATCGCCGGATTTCGAAGGGAATTGGTCATACCGCGCTTCCTTCCTTTTACTATGAGCGACCGAGTGCCTCACCGGGCGTTCCTGGTTCGCCTGTACTTGCTGTTTCCCCTGGCGCAGCGTCTATGGGGGAAGCAGTTCCTGGTGATGGCGCGAAAGCCCTAGCGATGAGTTTCAGGATATCTCCTCAAACTGCCCGATGGATTGGTTGGCCTGCCTGTTTCACCCTGGTTTTTGTGTCTGCTTTTTTCCTCAGCGGGACTACGCCACCACCCCTCGAACTTGATCCCTCCTGGCACGCGGCGCTTGAATACGCTACTGCGCACCATTGGCAATTCGGCACCCAGATTGTCTTTACGTTCGGGCCTTTGGGATTTCTGAGCACGCGGACCAGCATGGGACATCTCCTGGGTGCACGCATCGCCTTCGCCTTCTTCTGGAGCGCGCTGGTTGCCCTTGCGGCGACGGCGCTGGCCAGACGGTTGCCGGGATGGGTCCGCTACGCGTTTCTTGCGTGGTTGTTGGTGTACACTTTTTCCGCAGGGCTCGACCAAACCGCCTTCTTCGTGATGGCATACGGGGCATTATTCCTGCTCATCGACAACCCCAAGCAGCGCTGGCAAGCGCCCATCTTTGTCTTCAGCTTTATTGTCCTGTCCCTCATCAAAGTCTCGTTTCTAACCGCGGCGATCGGGAGCCTTGCCCTTGTAGTTGTCTGCTGGATCCGGCAGCGAAAATTTCTGAAGGCAATCGTGCTGGCGCTGGCGGCGCCGGCAGGATTCATCGCTTGCTGGGTGGCCTTCGGGCAGTCGCCCACCCATCTTGCTCCCTGGTTCCGGCACGCCCTGGAGTTGGAGTCCGGCTACAGCGCGGCAATGAACCTGGTTCCCAAGACCCCAGTCCTCTGCGCTGCCCTGGCGGCGCTGGCGCTGTTCGTGGGCGCCTTCATCGCAACGATCGTGCGGGCGCGTGGCGGCATTCTCACTTGGGGGGTCCTGATCACGCTCGCACAATACGTTTTTCTTGCGTGGAAGGAGGGATTCACGCGCTCCGGGGACTGGCACACCTTTGTCTTCCTGTGGTTTCTGCCGCTGGGCTGGGCTTTTTGTTACCTCGTAAACCTGTCGAGTGCGCGCGCCGCTTCACTCCGGTGGGTGTTGGATGTCACATTCGCCGCTAGCATGGCGCTCTGCCTGGTGGCGGCGAACTTTCAGATTCCGGGGTTCGCTTGGCAGCAGGTTACCGATTGGCCGCGCCGCATTACCCATAACGCGGAGGCAATCTTTGCCACCGTGAGGGGGCGCGCCGACGACCTCTATGCTGACTGTCGCGATTCCAAGAACGTTCAAATGCTCCTCCTCGACCACGCGAAAGGCGTGATCGGGAACGAATCCGTGGACGTGATGAACTACCTTCTGTTGGCAGCCGTGGTCAATGAGATGAACTACCAGCCGCGCCCGGTCATTCAAGGGTTCGTGGCGTACACGCCGGCGCTTCAGAGCCTCAACGAGGAATACTTCCGAAGTGCCGGCCGACCGCATTTTGTGATGCTCTGCCAGCAAGCCACGGACGGCCGATTTCCCACGCTGGAGGATTCTGCCGCCCTAAATTACGTCCTCAATAATTACGTTCCCGTGGCGCGGGACGGGCGCTTCCTGATTTTGCAGCAGCGAACCGCGGAAGACCCGGCATTCCAGCTTGCGCACGAGGAAAGCTTGCGCTTCGGCGAGAAGTTGGATCTGCGTCCTTGGGCGCGCGGACCGGTGTTCATGTCGGTTGGGATCACTCCCACCATGCTGGGACGGGCCGCCACTTTTCTGTATCAACAGCATCCACTTTACATGTGGGTTTCAACGGGTCAGGTGGAGGAACGATACCGCATTGTTCCCTCCATGGCGGAGCGGCCGTTTCTGGTGAATCCCCTACTGAATAGCAACTACGATATTATGAACCTTTATGCTTCCCAACTGGGAAAGGAGCCGGAAAGTGTGACCTTCGAGCCCCCCCGGCGAGGGTCGTTTGAATTTCGGGATCATTTCACCGTGCGGCTCTATACCGCACCTGCTTTTCTACGAGCCGCGAGGGGGATTTCGGTTCCCCGCATGCTCGCCGATGTGCAGGGCCGCGTTTTCTGGCCGGAGCCGAAATCGGTGGAAAGCGCCGCCCGCGCGCGGGTGATGATTTTTCACGGAACCCCTGCCTTGATGGTGCGCGACCCCAGCAAGATCGTGGTGGAAATCCCGGAGAATGCTTCATCGTTCTCGGGCTACTTTGGCATCCCCGCGGAAGCCTACACCGGCGATGGTAAGACGCAGGGCGTGGAGATCTCGATTGCGGTCCAGGATCGGTCCGGGCAATCCCGATTGAGGCTTGACCGTTTCCTGCAACCTTTGTCCCGCGCCGGTGACCGTGGACGATTTTCCTTCCATATTCCGATTGACAGCGCACGTGATCGCAGCATTACGCTGACGACGCGCCCTGGCCCCTCCAGCCGTGCCGAAGGTGGTTGGTCAGTCTGGTCACAGTGCCGATTCGAGGAATCACGCTCGCAATAAGGACAGCGTCGGGCTTGACACTTCGCTTAAAGCAGGCCATCGTATGCGCTGCCTATTGACCTTTGAGTTTCGGATGGTGAAACAATGGACCGGCGAACATTCTTGGTAAGGGATATACCCGCCGCGACGATAGGATTGGCGGCGGCCTGGAAATCCTCTTTCGCAGCGATTTCAAATGGAGACAAACCCATGAGCTCTTCCTACTTTGAGTTCTTCTACATTCACATGCAGAACGGCAGCCAAACGGCGCGAATGTCGAAGTGGCTGGAAAATGGGCTCATGCCGATTTGTCAAAAACACGGTTTTGGCCCGATGGGATTCTTCAACGTGAGTGTAGGCCCCAGCCTTCCCACGGCGTTGATCATCTTTTCTTATCCCAGCCTGACGGAAATGGAGACGCAGTGGGGAAAGCTCAACTCCGACCCCGACTACGCGGCCGTGGTGGCGGAAGTTGAGAAGGATGAACCGGCTTTTTACCGCACCGAGGCGATGTTGCTCCGCGCGACTCCCTTTTGCCCGCCGCTTACGGCGACCCCGGCCGGCGACCCGCCCCACAAGCTTTACGAATTGCGAATCTATGAATCACCTACGAATCGCCAACTGGGGTACCTGCACGACCGGTTCGGGGGAGGAGAGATCGATATTTTCCACAAGAGTGGGATTCACCCCGTCCTCTATGCGGACACGATCTTTGGGCCCAACCAGCCCAACATGGCTTACCTGATTCCCTTTGAAAGTGAAGCACACCGCGAGAAGGCGTGGGCGACGTTCAACACTGATCCTGATTGGGTCAAGATTCGGGCCGAATCGATCCGGCACGGCGGAGAGATCGTGCGCAACATCACCAACCTGTTCCTTTCGCCGGCGAGCTTCTCGATGCTGCGGTGAGCTGGTGCAGCGTGGACCTGTTCTACAGGACCGCGGCTCGTCCGCAATGGGCAAGGAAAAGCCGCGGACCTAGAAAACAGGTCCGCGCTACCCTTCCTCGCTACTTTCCATTACGCGCCATAATCTGGCGGATCGGTTCGTTGTCAGCATAGATGCGCCACTCGGCCACGAGCGAACCGCGAATAAGCCCACGCCAGGATGCAGGCGTCGACCACTTGTTCTCAGGCCGCAGCACGCCGTCCGGGGAATAGGTCCCTTGTGCAGTCCCCAGCATGACCACTACCGCTCCATCCACGAAGGTTTCGTCGATCACAATGGTGTAGTCAGGAACCATGTGAAAGTAACCTTCCCAACCTGCCTTCATCCGCTGCTTGCCGCCGGTTCTCGTTCCAAGTGAATCGATGAAGACATGGTCTTCTGTCATCAGGGCCGCGATTTCTTCGACGCTCTGGTGATTAATGGCGTTCACAAAGGCACGGGCGAGACGCTTGACGGATTCGGAGTTGGGTGACGCCATATCGGCCAATTCTGTCGCAGCATTATGAGCCGGGAGCGCTCACAGTGCAGGATTCGGGTAGCGCGCGAGCGGCGACCCCTCGTCTTCGCGATCGGCGCCTCGCAGGAAATCGAAGTCGCACCCTTCACTGGCTTGCAGGATGTGGTCCAGGAAGAGCTTGCCGTAACCGCGCGTGTAGTGCGGGGCAGGCGCTTTCCATTGGGCAAGCCGCGTTTTGATTTCCGCGTCGGGCACCCGCAACTCCAGCCGCCGGGCCGGCACATCCAGCTCAATTTCATCCCCATCCTGAACAATCGCCAATGGCCCGCCCACCGCGGCTTCCGGCGCAATGTGGACGACGATGGTCCCGAAGCTGGTGCCGCTGATGCGCGCGTCACTGAGGCGCACCATGTCTTTCACGCCGGCTCTGAGCAGTTTCGCCGGGATGGGCAGATGGCCCCATTCCGGCATTCCCGGAGCGCCCTTGGGCCCGGCGTTCTTCAGCACCATCACGGAGTTCTCATCGACCGGCAGATTCGGGTCGTCGAGGCGCGCCAGCAAATCCCGGTTGTTCTGGAAAACCACGGCGCGCCCGCGGTGTTTCATCAGGTGGGGTGAAACGGCCGATTGTTTGATGACCGCGCCCCGCGGGGCAAGATTCCCGTTCAGGACGACGACGCCACCTTGGGGAAACAGGGGATCGTTGAGAGGCCGGATGACCTCACGATTAAAGCACGCCGCGTACTTCAGGTTTTCACCCATGCTCTTACCGCTGGCGGTCAGCGCATCCAAATGCAGCAGGGGGCTGATTTCCTTCAGCACGGCGGGCACGCCACCGGCGTAACTGAATTCTTCCATCAGAAATTTCCCGGAGGGCTTCACGTTGGCGATGAAGGGCGTGGTGCTGGCGATTTCATCGAACGAGGAGAGGGGTAAGTCGATCCCCAAGCGCCCGGCAATGGCCACCAGGTGCACGATGGCATTCGTTGACCCGCCCAGCGCCATGAGCAACCGGGTGGCGTTCTCCAGCGCCGCGGCGGTCATGATGTGGGAAGGCCGCAAACCTTCCCTGACCATCTCGACGATGCGCTTTCCGCTCTGTTCGGCGATCATCATGCGGCGGGAGTCGGCAGCGGGGATATCCGCCGCGCCGGGAAGCGTCATGCCCAGTCCCTCGGCGATGCTGGCCATGGTTGAGGCGGTGCCCATCACTCCACAGTAGCCGGTGCTGCGCGCCACGCAACTCTCAATTTCGCACCACTCCTCTTCTCCCAGGCGGCCGGCGCGCACCTCTTCCCACATTTTGCGGACGTCCGTACCGAAGGCGAGTTCACGGTCGTGCCACATGCCGCGCAGCATCGGCCCGCCCGGCACCATAATGGCGGGCACGTCGACGCTGGCGGCGCCCATCAACTGCGCGGGCGTGGTCTTGTCACACCCGCACAGCAGCACCACGCCATCCAGCGGATGAGCACGGATGGATTCTTCCACTTCCATCGCCATCAGGTTCCGGAAAAACATGGCGGTGGGCTTCATCAGCATCTCACCCAGTGAGATGGTGTTGAATTCCAGCGGGAAACCCCCTGCTTCCCACACGCCGCGCTTCACGGCTTCCGCCATCGTGCGCAGATGCGCATTGCAGTTGTTGAGTTCACTCCAGGAATTGCAGATGCCGATCACCGGCTTGCCGTCGAAAACGCGCTCGCTGAAACCCTCGGCGCGAAGCCAGGCGCGGTGCGCCAAGCCCCAGCGATCGCGTTTGCCAAACCAATCGCGGCTGCGGAGTTTGGGGGAGGCGTTTGTGCTTATGGAAGTCATTGTGGGTAAGTCTTGCGACGTAGCTCCGCATCAATACTCAAGGCGAAGCTCGCGGCGAACCCCTTTCGACCGCAGGCTTAGGCGGCAGGTTGAACTAGGTTGATGAGGTTACCACAGGTGTCTTCAAACAGGACGGCGGTAACTGGCCCCATCTTTTCTGGTTCACCACGGAAGCTGACGCCAAGGTGCTTGAGACGCCGGTACTCAGAGTCGATGTCGTTGGTTATGAACGCAGTAGCTGGAATGCCAGCCGCAAACAAGGCTTTTTGATACGTTTGAGCAGGCGCGAAACCAATAGGCTCCAGTAGTAGCTCGACGCCTTCCGCTCCCTCGGGCGAAGTCACGGTCAACCAACGGAATTGACCCATTGGTATGTCGTTCTTCTTCACGAAGCCCAGTGTCGTCGTGTAGAAGCGGAGGGCGTTCTCTTGGTTGTCAACCATTACGCTGGCTATCCTGATCTGCATGGGGTCCTCCTGATTCCGCCATCGGGGAAGCGGTTTCGTTTCATTATGCTTTGGCCAAATGGAAAATTGGCTCAACGCCTTGAGCGCGCGCCATCAGGGCTTTTTCTTCCTCCGGTTTCAAAGGCTCGAACTTCTGCGCGACGTCCATCGCCAACCGGAAGTATTGTTCATCGCCGGGAGGCACGGCGGCGGTGATGGGGTGCGAGAGAGTCCAGCGCAGACCCAGTGCGGCCTCATCCGGGAGGGCGGCGGGCTGATACCAGCACTTGGGATTCGGATGATCTTTCCGCTGGGCGGCAGGCCAGGTGGTCTTCGCCATGGATTTCAACGCCAGAATGCCCATGCCTTTTTCGCGCGCCCTCGCCAGCACCTGAGGCCCGAAATTGGCCTGCGAGAAGAGGACGAAGTTGATGGGGAAGAGGATGGTGTCGAAGTTATAGTGATCGAGCATGGCGAGCGCATTTTCCACAGAGTGCGCCGAGAAACCAATGAAGCGGACTTTGCCTGCCTTGCGTGCCGCCTGGAAGGCTTCCATAGCGCCGCCGGGGCCAAAGATTTTTGCGACGTCTTCCTGCGTGGTCACCGCGTGAAACTGGTAGAGGTCAACGTGGTCAGTGCGCAGCTTGTGCAGCGAGTCTTCAAGTTGCTTGGCCGCGCCGTCTTTATCGCGCATCAGCGTCTTGCAGGCGAGGAACGAGCGCTTTCGATAGGGCTCCAGCGCCGGTCCCAGCTTTTCTTGCGCATTACCGTATTGAGGCGCCACGTCGAAGTAATTGATGCCGCGGTCGAAGGCTTCCGCCACGATCTTGTTGGCGAAAGACTGCTCGGTGTCCTTCACCAGCATTCCGCCCAAGGCGATGATGGAAAGATCAGCGCCAGTCTTCCCCAAGCGGCGTTTGGGAATGGGGGTCAACCTCGAGGTCTCGCTCGCCTTCGCTTCAAGGAGCTTTTTTGACGCCGCCAATCCGGCTGCCGCTACGGTTCCTCTCCGAAGAAAATCTCGTCGTCGCATTGTTTACCTCCTCGCAAGGGAAGATCTACAACTTCCAAAATCTCCTGCCGTGCTGATATCCGACTACCAGTAAAGGAAAGCTTGCCGACAAACGCCATCGGGACGCGACGCCCTGCCGCGGGAGCGCCGAGCCTCCCCTATCTCGCATGCGTCATTTGTAGCACCGCAGGGCGCCAGCGTCAACGCGCCACCGCTCGTGGGATGCCCCGCCTTGCCATAACTGCTCACAGGGCGCTACGCCGATGAATCGGGGCAGGCTGCCCGTGCCACTTCTCACTTTTCCCGGCCTCGCGTCCAACGTCTATCTCCTTTCCTTTCAGCAACTCATCCAGAAAATACGATAACTTCTTTGTTTTCATCAAACTCTGAGGAGCACTTTTATTGCCCCTTTGTTTTCAATAAACTCTGAGGAGCACTCTTCATTTTTAACATCTCTATTGGTCAAAGCATCGCTCCGGACCTTACCTTGACCACCATTTTGGCGAGCCGCCACAATTGACCCGAGCTGGAATCTTTCATTCCTTGCAATTTGTTGTCCTTCGAAGCCCGACGCCTGACTTCTGGCTCCTCAATCCTCAATCGCCAATCGCCAATCCTCTTTAGTGTATCAACCTACGCTATGAAAGTCAAGAGAAATCAACCATAGTTAGAGCCTACAAAATGTCGCTGCCGCAAAGCAAGTGTAACGCGGACCGGTTTTGTAAGTCCGCGGCTTTTCCTTGTCCATCGGGGACGCCCCCCCTTTGAAACAATGGTCATTGCCGCGAAAGCGTGTACCGCAGAGCGGCGGAGCCGCAAGAGCAAGTCAAAAGGCAAAGGGCAAAAGTGAAAAGCACGCAGCGCAGACCTGCTGCTGTAGCGGCGGTCTCCGACCGCCGTCGTCGATCAGAGATCGACGCTACAATTCCCGGCTCTCCCCACTTTGGCCGGGGCAGGGGTAGCGCAGCGTTTCGTTTCTCAGAAACTCTGCGCTTTCCATTGACCCTCCGCGCTAACTCTCGAACTGGCGTGTGTCTCCTCCTGTGACGAACGGTATTCAGTGCGTCATCGGCTGGGAAGGCGGGCCTTTGGGCGGCCGCTTCGTCAGGGCGATCAGGGGGATCAAAAGGAGACTCAACATTCCCAGATATTGAAAAACCCGAACCAGCGCCACCATGGTGGCTTCGCGCTGCACCAGGCCAAAGAGGGCAGCGTAAGCTTGCTGGTCGGCCCAACCCGGGCCGGAACCGGCAAACACACCCCTCAGGCCCCCGACCCACCAGAGCGCCAAAGGGGAGGTCGGGGTGATATTGGCGACCAGCAGGTTGGTGTGCTCCTGCCCCATGCGGACTAGCATGGTGCTCACTACGGAAATGCCCACCCCGCCGCCGATGTTCCGCATCATATTGAACAAACTGGTAGCGTTCCCCATCCTTTCTTTGGGGATGAAAGCCATGGTCAAAACCGTGAGCGGCACAAACACTAGCCCGAGCGAAAGACCTTGAATGAACTGCGGCCAGAATACATCCCAGAAACCGATCTCTAAGTTGAACCCCATCAACCGATAGAACGAGAACACGAATCCCAGTACTCCGCACACAAACACCTTGCGAGGATCAAACCTGCTCACCAGGAGGGAGGCCACAGGCATGGCGAGAGCCGCTCCTATCCCCATGGCCACCATGGCTACGCCCGCTTGCACCGACGGATAACCCATCAGCGTCTGGAGCCATATCGAGATGGTGACTTGACTGCCATACATCACGAAGCCCTGGAGTGCCATCACAATGGTGCCGGCGGCAAAGGGCGCCTGTCCGAAAATGCGAAGGTCGGCAACCGGGTCTCGTGTAGTTAACTCGCGTGTCACCCATGCCAGGAGCCCTATCGCAAAGGCCACCCCCAGAACCACGATGAATCTGGAATCAAACCAATCCTCTTCCTGCCCCTTGTCCAACATGATCTGGAGCGCGGCCACCCAAATAATCAGTGTTGCCAGACCCCAGGAATCGATGGGCGCTGAGGAACGCCGGATGTAGGGGGGGTCTTTCAGGAACGATTGGATCATGATCACAGAAATCAAACCCACCGGCAGGTTGATGTAAAAGACCCAACGCCAAGAGAAATTGTCCGTCAACCAGCCACCCAGAACCGGTCCGAGCACAGGCGCTACAATGGCCGCCAT
>Ga0181539_1001796_pt1 | contig 22861 bp, 21 predicted proteins | sample PEATcosm2014_Bin_46_FD_119767 | JGI IMG/M metagenome (GOLD analysis project Ga0181539, IMG submission 119767) | Peatland microbial communities from MTU Mesocosm Facility, Houghton, MI, USA - PEATcosm2014_Bin23_60_metaG | ecosystem: Environmental > Terrestrial > Soil > Wetlands > Peat | place... | reverse complement strand
GCCAGTCGAGAAAATCACGACCGCCTCAAGCGGCTCTGCTACGACAAAGTTCTCGAAGTGGGGCGAGCACGTCGCCGTGAGCGCGCCGCCGGTCGCCTCAACGATCTCCTACTCCAAGGCCACGAGCTGAGAGCTCCCCAGCCGTAGGGACTGAGACCCGCACGGTGGCTTCAGGCGTTCGACAACCGCCGCGCCGGACTCGCTACCTAGACGGTCGGTTGCCGATGTGGTCAGCTTTTTGGCACGGTCTACTCGTTCTCTGACGCGGACTCGCTCGTCAGGATCGAGGTGCCGAGTGAGGCCGGAGGGAGCTGCTCGTGGTTGAAGTTCCGAGTCGCGATCTGGTCCTGGTTCGGTGGATATCAAGGAACACTGGCTTGGCCCAAAAAGATCGACGGCGCCAGAGGAACAACAGAATGAGCGACCCATACGAAGGAGACGAGAGCATCACTGATTCGCTATGCCGAACGCGCGTCCCCTAATACTCAGCGGAGTCGAGGACTCGCACTGCCCAGATCAGCTCGGCGACGTATTTCAGGTCAGGTAATTATCCCTTGACAGTAGGTATACCCTCATGGTAGGGTACCTACATGGCTCCAGTGAACCGGAATCAACCAAAAAAGGCTACGAGCAGCACTTCTACCTACACCGTCATGGATCTCATGAGGGACTTCCCAGACGATGCGACCTGCTTGGCCTACCTCTGGGAGCGTCACTACGCCACGGTGGACGCCGAGCACGCCCACTGCCCCAAGTGTGGCGAGGTACGCAAGTTCCATCGCGTTGCGAGCCGCCCCTCGTACTCGTGCGACGTGTGCGGTCACCACATTCACCCAACCGCCAACACGATCATGCACAAGTCGTCCACGTCGCTCCAGCTTTGGTTCCACGCCATCTTCCTGATGGCTCAGACCCGTATGGGCATCTCGGCCAAGCAACTGGAGCGCGAGCTTGGAGTCACTTACAAGACGGCTTGGCGCATGTTCACCAAGATTCGTAACGAGCTGATGGTCGATGACGACACGGTGCTGGTCGGATCGGTCGAAGCTGACGAAACGTACGTTGGCGGAAAGCCCCGTGGCGCTCCCCCAAATAATTCCCGCCACGATGGGGACGGTAGGCACCGAGGTCGGGGGGGTCGCTCGCGTGACCAAAAGCAACCCGTTTTCGGCATGGTCGAGCGTGGGGGCCGAGCACGCGCCTACCCGATCCCGGACGCTTCGGCGGCCAATCTGGTCGGGGGCCTCCGTAAGCACGTTGCGGCCGGGACCACCGTCTACACAGACACGTACCTCGGCTACCACCCCATGAAGCACGAGATGTTCGACCACCGGCAAATCAACCACCGCGATGGCAGCTACGTAGTCGGGGACATTCACACGAACACCATCGAGGGTTTCTGGTCCATCGTGAAAAACGGGATTCGCGGTAGTCACCGTCACGTTTCCAAGAAGTGGCTCCAGGGCTACCTCAACGAATACGTCTGGCGGTACAGCCATCGTGATGACACTCACCCGATGTTCCTTAGCCTTCTGGAGCACGTTTCGCTGTCCGGACCTTTTGCTTACTGATCGGCTTGCGACTCACCTTGTAAAGTGCAGAAAAAAACGAGGTACGCGTGAACTCAGCGGAATGAGTCGAGGAGATATCCCCCGCCTTCGCCTTGTCTGGTTTACCTCCGCGCACCATCGTCGTTGACCTCTAACGACTCTCGGGATCGAAGACAATCACTCGATTGTTGTTGATGCGACGATCTCGCAGGGTCTCTTCGCGTAGATCGGCTACTTGCAGCAAGCGAGCTTCGATGCTTAGCGCTTCGTCACGATCCAACACAATGGGAATAGCTTCAATTTCCTCTAGGGAGAGATGACCTGATTGGCGCAGGAGCGCGTAAGCGACTCTGGTAGCGATATCAAGTCGATTTTCTTCGCTCACTTCCATCGTCATGGACGGTCTCCATTTATGTGCTGATCGGTTGGCTGGCGATCTACCACTAATTCCGGCGGCAGTTGGCGTATACGTTTCTGCATTTCTTCTCGCTGCTCCGCTCGCTTGACTGCCTCTTTTCTCTTGTTCATTTGATGGACTTCCCAAACGTAGTCTAGTTGTGCTCCCGCTAGTTCCTCTACGCGGAGACCCATGCTTTGAAGTTCTGTGCAGTCAATTACGAATCCGTGATCTGAATATCCCTCAACGAACCGTTCGGCGGTCTTCCAGATTTGCTCTTCTGAACTATCCTTGAGCATCCGCGAACGGAAGATGCGTCTTAGATATTCTTTGCCAACCTCAAGCGATGCCTTGAAGCTCCCTAAGGTCAAGGGAAACTGAAGCTTTTCCATCAACCCATCAGCGACTCGGCTCTCGCCAGAGGTGTATTCGTCACGAATGAGCTGGAGGGTCGCCTCAATATTCAGAGGCGAGAAATGTTCAACCCGCCTTTCCAATGGATTGATTGCCGTTATCTGCGGATCAACGGGACCAAGCTCGGCGACGGGAGTCATAAGGATGCGATCGCCGCTAAGCGCGAGGAGGGTCGCGGCACTCTTGGCCCACCTTGGCACGATGAAGGTCAACTCGCTAGTGGCATAACGACGGAGCAACAGCGACAGGTTGTACGCGGAATGAATGTCACCACCGGCCGAATCCAGGATCACGTGGAGACAGGGGGAATCCACCGCGTGGCGTTTGCGAAGCTGGTCGAACACGTCGTCCACGGTGTCCGTATCAAGTTCATCAAGGAACAGCGGGAAGCAAGGAGTTCCTAGTGCAAGTGAAAGCTTGCTGACAGCCTCATCAAGGCGTCGCCCAATCTCGTCTAGGTCCTCAAGTTCGTCAAGGGGCACCTCGCTGATCGACTTCTCCCTTGGGGGGGCCTCCTGTAGGGGGGGCGATTGAACTGGGGAATCGTCAGTTGTGCTCGGTCGCGGATCGTCGGCGGTCATGTCTGTCCCCTCACCATCGGTACGGCTAGGGATCAGTGTATCTGGCAATGTACCTACTGTCAAGGGATAATTACCTCAGGTCAACGAGAGACCGCTCTGGCGGCGCTTCCCCAGTCTTGTGGCCGAGCACGAAAACGAGCCCGAAATCTTGGGCGCGATCCGGGCGCGATCGGGCGCGTAATCCCAGGTCGCAAAAAACACCAGAGTTAGTCACGGGCGCTTGTGGAAAACGATCTGACCAGCGCAAAAGAGCGACAATTGAGCGAGCGGGCGACGAGAATCGAACTCGCGTTCTCAGCTTGGGAAGCTGATGTTCTGCCGCTGAACTACGCCCGCGTGGCCACTTGGGCGACCAACGCCGCTTTCGCGACCTGGAACCCGCCAAGTCGCCGCCGTCACTGTATCGTGCGATCCGAAGATGATCCTTTCCGACAGGTCCATCCGCGAGGAGCTCGCCGCGGGTCGTATCGTCATCGACCCGCTCGACGAGGCCGCCATCCAGCCCTCGTCGGTTGACCTCCACGTCGATCGTTACTTCCGGGTGTTCCGGAGCCACACGGCCCGCGTCATCGACGTGAAAAAGAACCAGGAGTCGCTTACCGAGCTCGTCGAGATCGGTGGTGACGAGTCGTTGATCCTGCACCCCGGGGAGTTCGTGCTCGGTTCGACGCTCGAGCGCGTGGCGCTCGCGGACGATCTCGTCGGGCGCCTCGAGGGCAAGTCGGGGCTCGGGCGGCTCGGTCTCCTCATCCACTCGACCGCGGGGTTCGTCGACCCGGGCTTTGACGGGTATCTCACCCTCGAGCTTTCGAACGTCGCGAGCCTGCCGATCACCGTCTACCCGGGGATGAAGATCGGTCAGGTCAGTTTCCTCAGGATGACGTCGCCGGCCGAGAGGCCCTACGGATCCGCGTCGCTCGGATCGAAGTACCAGAACCAGCGCGGCCCGACGCCGAGCCGCTACTTCGAGAACTTCCGCGACGAGCCCCGCCGCTGAGGCGGCAGTCCCGGGGCCCGGCGGGTCGGCCCGGTTCAGCCCGCCTGGCGGGCGACGGCCTCGGCCGCGCGCCGGATCGCCTCGGGGTCACCGAGGTAGCGGGCCGAGACGAGGTGCAGGCGGTCGTCGAGCTCGTAGACGCGGGGTACGCCCGTCGGGATGTCGAGATCGACGATGTCGTCGTCGCTGATGTGCTCGATGTACTTGGCGAGCGCCCGCAGGCTGTTGCCGTGGGCGACGACGAGGACCGTGCGACCCTCGAGGAGGTCCTTGCCGATTCGGTCCTCGTAGTACGGGACGAGCCGGCGCACGACGTCGGCGAGGCACTCCGATCCTGGGAGGGCGTCCGGGGGGACGTCGGCGTAGCGGGGGTCGTTCACCGGGTGGTTCGGGTCGTCGAGGGGCACCGGGTCGGGCGGGGTGAGGTAGCCGCGGCGCCACGCCTTCACCTGGTCCGGGCCGAATCGCTCCGATGCCTCCTTCTTGTTCATTCCCTGGAGGCGGCCGTAGTGGCGCTCGTTCAGGCGCCAGTGACGCCGGACCGGGAGGTAGCTGCGGCCGGCGACGGCGAGGGCGAGGTCGCTCGTGTGGACGGCGCGGGTCAGCACGGAGGTGTGGACAACGTCGATGACGAGGCCGGGTTCCGCGGCGAGCAACGCCCCGGCGGCCCGGGCCTCGTCCTCGCCCTTCGGTGACAGGTCGACGTCGGTCCAGCCGGTGAAAAGGTTCGAGGCGTTCCACAGGCTCTCGCCGTGGCGGATGATCACGAGGGTGCGCACCGGCTCAGGGTAGCGACCGCGGCCCGACCGATGCAGGGACGCCGCCGAGGTTCGGCCGGCTCCGCCGCCGCGCCGGCACCCGGGGAACGCGAGGCCGCGGGCCCGGCGTCCGGTGGCGCCCGGTGTCCGAAGGGCGTCAACTGGCGGGGGGAACCGCCCGCTCCGGGGTGTGCCTGTGAGTAGGAGCTATCTTCGGGGCGCCAAAGTTGACAACTAGCCACTTAGATTTGCTATAGTGCAAGTCAACAGATCTGTCGGCCTGTGGTCGCGAGACCGCAGGGCGACCGGACAGGACATCACACAGAGTGGAGGCAGGACGAATGGCAAAGGCGGTCGGTATCGACCTCGGGACGACGAACTCGGTGGTCAGCGTCCTCGAAGGTGGCGAGCCAACGGTCATCCCCAACGCCGAGGGGGGTCGTACGACCCCGTCGGTCGTCGCCTTCGCGAAGTCCGGCGAAGTGCTCGTCGGAGAGGTCGCGAAGCGTCAGGCGATCACGAACCCCGACCGCACCGTCCGGTCGGTGAAGCGGCAGATGGGCACGAGCTGGACGATCGACATCGACGGCAAGGCCTACACCGCGCAGGAGATCTCGGCCCGGATCCTGCAGAAGTTGAAGCGTGACGCGGAGGCGTTCCTCGGTGACTCGGTGAGTCAGGCCGTGGTCACCGTCCCGGCGTACTTCGACGACGCCCAACGCACCGCGACGAAAGAAGCGGGGCAGATCGCGGGGCTCGAGGTGCTGCGGATCATCAACGAGCCGACGGCCGCCGCTCTCGCCTACGGGCTCGACAAGGAGGGCGCCGACCAGACGATCCTCGTGTTCGACCTCGGCGGCGGGACATTCGACGTCTCGATCCTCGAGATCGGCGAGGGCGTCTTCGAGGTCAAGTCGACGTCGGGCAACACCCACCTCGGTGGTGACGACTGGGATCAGCGGGTCATCGACTGGCTCGTGAAGTCGTTCAAGGACACCGAGGGCGTCGACCTGTCGAACGACAAGATGGCGCTGCAAAGGCTGAAGGAGGCCGCCGAGAAGGCGAAGATCGAGCTCTCTGCCGTCCAGGAGACGACGATCAACCTGCCGTTCATCACGGCCACGTCGGAAGGGCCGAAGCACCTCGACCTCAAGCTCACGCGGGCGAAGTTCGAGGAGCTCACCGAGGACCTCGTCCAGGCGTGTCGCGGCCCGTTCGAGCAGGCGATGAAAGACGCCGGGGTGTCGAACTCCGACATCCATCACGTCATCCTGGTCGGCGGCTCGACGCGCATGCCCGCCGTCCAGCAGCTCGTCCACGAGATGTCCGGCAAGGAGGCGCACAAGGGAGTCAACCCCGACGAGGTCGTCGCGGTCGGAGCGGCGATCCAGGCCGGAGTCCTAAAGGGCGAGGTGAAGGACATCCTGCTCCTCGACGTGACGCCGCTCAGCCTCGGGATCGAGACGAAGGGCGGCATCATGCACCGTCTCATCGAGCGGAACTCGACGATCCCCACCAAGCGCTCCGAGGTCTTCACGACGGCGGAGGACAACCAGCCGTCCGTCGAGATCCACGTCCTCCAGGGCGAGCGCGAGATGGCGATGTACAACAAGACGCTCGGCAAGTTCCAGCTCGTCGACCTGCCTCCCGCTCCCCAGGGCATCCCGCAGATCGAGGTGACCTTCGACATCGACGCGAACGGCATCGTGCACGTCTCCGCAAAGGACCGCGCGACCAGCCGGGAGCAGTCGATGACGATCACCGGCCAGACGTCGTTACCCCGCGACGAGATCGAGCGGATGGTTCGCGACGCGGAGCAGCACGCCTCGGACGACCGCCGGCGCAAGGAGGAGGCGGAGACGCGCAACCAGGCGGATACCCTTGTCCACCGCACCGAGAAGCTTCTGAAAGACGAAGGCTCGAAGTTCACCGGAGACGAGAAGGACCACGTCGAGTCGGCGTTGAAGGGGTTGAAGGAGGCCCTCGCCGGCACGAACGTCGAGGCGATCCGCTCGGCGTCCGACGCGCTCTTGTCGGCGTCGCAGGCCTTCGCCCAGCGTCTGTACGAGCAGGCGTCAGCCCAGGCCTCGACCCCCGGATCCGGGGGCACGTCGGACTCGGCGGGGACTCCGCCTTCTGACGACGAGGTCGTCGACGCCGAGATCGTCGACGACGCCGGGTCCTCCGAGGCATGACCGGTCACGACCCGGTCGCCGGGTCCGGGCGGGAACCGCCGGCGGCGACCGACGAAGGATTCGACGCCGGTCCGGCCGAGGTCCCGACCGAGGAGGAGATCGACCTCCTTGACGTGGAGGACGAGCGTGGGCGGGTGACCGCCGAGCGCGACGAGTACCTCGACGCGCTCCAACGGCTCCAGGCCGAGTTTGAGAACTTCCGGAAGCGGACTTTGCGCCAGCAGACCGACCTCCTCTCCCGGGCGTCCGAAGCGGTCGTGGAGCGGCTCTTCCCGGTTCTTGATGCGCTCGATCTCGCGCTCGCCCACGTGGGTGACGACGAGGCGACGGCCGCCCATCTGCGGGGCGCGCTCGGGCAGATCAACTCGTTGCTGCGCGAGACGCTCGCCCAGGAAGGCCTCGAGCGGATCGACGCGGCCGAGGTTCCGTTCGACCCGACGATCCACGACGCGGTGGCGCACATCCCCCGCGACGAGCCCGACGACGTCGACGCGGCGGCGGAGCTCCCGGCCGACGACGGCCCACAAGTCGTCGAGGTCATGCGTGCGGGGTACCGCCTGAAGGGACGGGTCCTTCGACCTGCGATGGTGAAGGTGAAGGGCTAGGGGTCGCGTGGCACCCCAGCGGGAGTGGTTCGAGACCGACTACTACAAGGTCCTCGGGGTCCGGCAGGACGCGCCGGACAAGGAGGTCACGCGCGCCTACCGCAAGCTCGCCAAGCAGCACCACCCCGACGCCAATCCCGGGCACGAAGACCGCTTCAAGGAGATCTCCGCCGCTTACGACGTGCTCGGGGACCCCGACAAGCGCAAGGAGTACGACGAGGTGCGTCGCCTCGGCGCGGCCGGTCCCGGGTTCGGGCAGTCCGGCGGGTTCAACTTCAATATCGACGACCTTTCCGATCTCTTCGGGGGCATCTTCCGCCAGTCCGGCGGGCGACGTCGCCCGGGATCGGCCGCCGCGTCCCGGCGCGGTGAGGACGTCGAGGCCGAGCTGCACCTCGACTTCGCGGAGGCCGTCGAGGGCGTCGTCACGACGGTGAACGTTACGACGCCGGTCGCCTGCCGGACCTGCGGCGGTTCGGGGTCGAAACCGGGCACCATGCCGGTCGTCTGCCCGCGCTGCGGCGGTTCCGGGATCGTGAACGACAACCAGGGCTTGTTCTCGCTGGCGACGACCTGCACCGAGTGCAACGGCCGGGGGACGAAGGTCGTCGACCCCTGCCCGACGTGTTTTGGGACCGGACTCGAGCGGCGCGAGCGCCGGGTGAAGGTCCGCGTGCCCGCCGGGGTCGAGGACGGGAAGCGGATCCGCGTGAAAGGTCGCGGCGAACCGGGCCGTGGCGGCGGGCCAGCCGGGGACCTGCTCGTGACGATGCACGTCACCCCGCACCCGCTCTTCGGACGTCGCGGGCGTGACCTCACGCTCAACGTCCCGGTCACCTACCCCGAGGCGGCGCTCGGCGCGACGATCACCGTGCCGACGCTCGGCCGTCCCGTGACCTTGAAGATCCCGGCGGGGACGAAGACCGGTCAGGTCCTGCGCCTCCGGGGCAAGGGGATCCAGCAGGGCTCGATGACGGGCGATCTGCTCGTCTCGGTCGACTTGGTCGTGCCGGCGAAGCTTTCCGAACCGGAGCGCAAGGCGATCGAAGCCCTCGCCCAGGCGTCGCCGGCCTCACCCCGGGCCCACCTGGGGGTCTGAACTGATGCCGCCGACCCGGAGGTCCCGCCCGTCGCCCCAGGCCGTCTACGTGATCTCGATCGCCGCTGAGCTCGCCGGGGTCCACCCGCAGACGCTGCGGATCTACGAGCGCCGGGGACTGCTCGACCCGGCGAGGACCGGCGGCGGGAGCCGCCGCTACTCTGACGCGGACATCGCCCAGCTCCGGCGGATCCACGACCTCACGAGCGCTGGCGTGAACCTTGAGGGCGTGCGGCGGGTTCTCGCGCTCGAGGCCGAGGTGGCCCGCTTGCGAGCCGGCCTCGAAGCCGCCCTCGCCGCGGCGCGCGAGGATCTGTTGCGCACCCACCGGCAGTACCGCCGGGATCTCGTGCCGCTGCTCGGCGAGCACCTCCCGGCGACGAGGAAACCCTAGGAACAACCGCCATGGCGCTCGACCCGAACCGCTGGACGCTGAAGACCCAGGAGGCCCTGCAGGCGGCTTCGCGCCTCGCCGCCGATTCCCACCACGCCGAGGTCACCCCGGCCCACGTGCTTTCCGCCGCGCTCGGCGAACCGGACGGGCTGGCGGTGACGTTGCTCGAACGGATGGGCGCCGATCTCGGGACCACCCGCGCGCGGCTCGCCGCGGCCCTGGCGCAGCTCCCCCGCGCCTACGGCGGCCGGGGTCCCGAGCTCGCCAAGGTGACGCTCGAGGCCTTCGAGGCCGCCGACGGGTTCCGCCGCGACATGGGCGACGACTACCTCTCGCTCGAGCACCTGCTGCTCGCGCTGGCAGACGAGCTCGGGGTGGACCGGGCGGCGCTCCTCGAGGCGATCCGCCAGGTGCGCGGCTCGCACCGGGTGACCTCGCAGGATCCCGAGGACACCTACCGTGCCCTCGAGCGCTACGGGAGGGACCTCACTGAGCTCGCCCGCCGTGGCCGGCTCGACCCGGTCATCGGCCGGGACGAGGAGATCCGCCGCGTGATCCAGGTGCTCTCGCGGCGCACGAAGAACAACCCCGTGCTCATCGGGGAACCCGGCGTCGGCAAGACGGCCATAGTCGAGGGGCTCGCCAACCGGATCGTCGAGGCGGACGTGCCCGAGGGCATGCGCAACAAGCGCATCGTCGCGCTCGACCTGTCGGCGATGGTCGCCGGCGCGAAGTACCGCGGCGAGTTCGAGGAACGGCTACGTGCCGTGTTGCGGGAGATCGTCGACTCCGAGGGCGAGGTGGTCACCTTCCTCGACGAGCTCCACACGATCGTCGGTGCCGGCGCGGCGGAGGGCGCGATGGACGCCGGCAACATCATCAAGCCGATGCTGGCCCGGGGCGAGCTTCATCTCATCGGGGCGACGACTCTCGACGAGTACCGCAAGCACATCGAGAAGGACGCCGCGCTCGAGCGCCGCTTCCAGCCGGTCTACGTCGGGCCACCCTCGGTCGAGAGCACGATCGCCATCCTGCGCGGCCTCAAGGAGCGCTACGAGGTCCACCACGGCGTGCGGATCCAGGACGCCGCGCTCGTCGCCGCCGCGGTGCTGTCGGACCGCTACGTGACCGGCCGGTTCCTCCCGGACAAGGCGATCGACCTCATCGACGAGGCGGCGAGCCTGCTGCGCATCGAGATCGACTCGATGCCGACCGAGATCGACGTGATCACGCGCCGGATCCGTCAGCTCGAGATCGAGCAGGTCGCCCTCGCCAAGGAGAAGGACCCGGCGTCAGTCGAGCGACGCGGGGGGATCGAGGCCGAGCTCGCCGACCTCCACGAGTCCGAGCGCGCCATGACCGCGCACTGGCAGGCGGAGAAGGACGCCATCGCCGCCATCCGCACGCTGAAGGGCCGGCTGGAGGAACGCCGCGGGGAGGCCGAGCGGTCCGAGCGCGACGGCGATCTCGGCGGTGCCGCCGCCATCCGTTACGGCGAGATCCCCGGGATCGAGGCCGAGATCGCCGCGGCGACCGCCCGGCTCGCGGACCTGCAGGCCGACCGGCGAATGCTGAAGGAGGAGGTCGATGCCGAGGACGTCGCCGAGGTCGTTTCGCGCTGGACCGGCGTGCCGGTCACGCGGCTTATGGAGGGCGAGGTCGCCAAGCTCGTCCGGATGGAGGAGGTCCTCCGCCGGCGTGTCGTCGGCCAGGACGAGGCGGTCGCGGCCGTCGCCAACGCGATCCGCCGGAGCCGGGCCGGGCTCGCCGACCCGCACCGTCCGATCGGCTCGTTCCTCTTCCTCGGCCCGACCGGCGTCGGCAAGACGGAGCTCGCCCGCGCCCTCGCCGAGTTCTTATTCGACGACGAACGGGCGATGATCCGGATCGACATGGGCGAGTACCAGGAAAAGCACACGGTCTCGCGCCTCGTCGGCGCCCCTCCCGGATACGTCGGCTACGAGGAGGGCGGCCAGCTCACCGAGGCCGTGCGGCGCCGTCCGTATTCGGTCGTGCTGCTCGACGAGATCGAGAAGGCGCACAGCGACGTGTTCAACGTGCTCCTGCAGGTGCTCGACGACGGCCGCCTCACCGACGGCCAGGGGCGAACCGTCGACTTCACGAACACCGTCCTCGTCATGACCTCGAACCTGCAGGGCGAGCCGATCGATTTCTTCAAGCCGGAGTTCGTCAACCGGATCGACGAGATCGTGCGGTTCCGCGCCCTCGACCGCGCCGACATCGTCGCGATCGTCGACATCCAGCTCGGTGTCCTCGCCCGCCGGCTCGAGGCCCGTGACCTCGCGATCGAGCTGACGCCGGCGGCGAAGGCGCTCGTCGCCGAGCTCGGCTACGAGCCCCAGTTCGGTGCCCGGCCGGTCCGCCGGGTCATCCAGCGCGAGATCGGCGATCCGCTGGCCCTCGCGATCCTGGAGGGCCGCTACGCCGACGGGGCGACCGTGCGCGTCGACGCGGCCGGCGGCAAGTTCTCCTTCGGCTGAGGAGCCAAAAGGAAGGATTCCAGGGTCACTGGAACCGGCCAGTAGGATCGGGGTGGTCGAGCCGGAGGGGAGCCTGGTGCCCGCGACCGTCGTGGTCGGTACCCAGTGGGGCGACGAGGGTAAGGGGAAGCTGACCGACCTTCTCGCAAGGGACATGCGGCTCGTCGTGCGTTATCAGGGCGGCCACAACGCGGGCCACACGATCGTCGTCGGCGGGGAGACCTTCGCTCTCCAGCTCATCCCGTCCGGCGTGCTCTACCCCGAGATCGTTCCGGTCATCGGCAACGGGGTCGTCGTCGACCCCGCGGTGTTGATCGCCGAGTGCGATGCGCTCGAGGCCCGGGGCGTCGACACCGGCCGGCTCGTCGTCTCGGGCAACGCCCACCTGATCATGCCGTATCACTACGAGCTCGACCGGGCCACCGAGCGGTCGCTCGGCAAGAACAAGCTTGGTACGACCAAACGCGGCATCGGACCCGCCTACGCCGACAAGGCGGCCCGAATCGGACTGCGCGTGCAGGACCTGTTCGACGAGAAGATCTTCCGACAGAAGCTCGATGTGGCGCTGCGCGAGAAGAACCTCGTCCTCGCCAAGGTCTTCAACCGACTCCCGCTCGACGGGCGGGAGATCGCCCGTCTTTATCTCGAGGAGTTCGCGCCGCGCCTCGCGCCGATGATCGGCGACACCGTCGGCCTCGTCCACGAGGCCCTGGACGCCGGGCAGAACATCATGCTCGAGGGCGCGCAGGCGACCTTCCTCGACCTCGACCACGGGACGTACCCGTACGTCACGTCGTCGAACCCGACGGCGGGGGGCGCCTGCGCCGGGAGCGGCGTCGGGCCCCGCGACATCGACCGGGTCGTCGGGATCGCCAAGGCCTACGTCACCCGGGTCGGTGCCGGCCCGTTCCCGACCGAGGTCGAGGGCGACCTCGCCGACTTGCTCGTCGAACGCGGCCACGAGTACGGCACGAACACGGGAAGACGCCGCCGCCCTGGCTGGCTGGACCTCGTCATGCTCCGGCACGCCGTGCGCCTGAACTCGGTCTCGGAGATCGCCCTCACGAAGCTCGACGTCCTGTCCGACCTCGACTGCGTGAAGGTTTGCGTCGCCTACGAGCACGACGGGGAACGGCTCACCCACGTGCCCTACCACCAGTCGGTGCTCCACCGGGTGCGTCCCGTCTACGAGGAGCTTCCGGGCTGGGGTGAGGACGTCTCCGGGGCGACGCAGGTGCGGGACCTCCCAGTCGCGGCACGTGACTACGTGCGCTTGATCGCCGAGTACGCGCAGGTGCCGGTCACCTTCGTCGGCGTCGGCCCGGGTCGCGAACAGTACGTGCGGTTCGCGGCGTGAAAGTCTGCATCGTCGGATCCGGCGCCCGAGAGCACGCACTCGCGCTCGCCTGCGCGCGCTCGTCCGATGTCGTCGTCACCCCCGGGAACCCGGGGATCGAGGGGCGTTCGCCCGAGGGCCACCGGCTGCGGTCGAGCGCCGCGCCACCCGAGGAGATCGAGGCCGACCTATTCGTCATCGGGCCCGAGGTGCCGCTCGTCGACGGGCTCGCCGACCGCCTGCGCGCCCTCGGCGCGCTCGTCTTCGGACCGGGGGCGGAGGGCGCCCGTCTCGAGGGGTCGAAGGCCCACATGAAGCAGCTCGTCGCGGCGGCGGGGGTGCCGACGGCGCGCTTCGCCGTGTTCGACGCGCCCGACGACGCGATCGCCTACCTGCGCCGAAGCGGCGGTCCCTACGTCGTGAAGACCGACGGGCTCGCCGCCGGCAAGGGGGTGCTCGTCACCGACGACCTCGCACGAGCCGAAAAGGACGCCGCGGCCAAGCTCTCCGGCGCGGCGTTCGGGGCTGCCGGGCGACGGATCGTCATCGAGGAGGCGCTGACCGGCAGGGAGGCATCCCTGCTCGCCGTGTGCGGCGGCGGACGGGCCGTTCCTTTGCCCGTCGCCCAGGACTACAAGAGGGCGCTCGACGGCGACCGCGGCCCGAACACGGGCGGTATGGGTGCCTACTCCCCGGTCCCGTTCGTCACGGGGGGCGACCTCGACGAGGCGATGGACCGGATCGTCCAGCCGACGCTCTGGGAGCTGGGACGCCGGGGGATCGACTACCGGGGCGTGCTCTACGCCGGGTTGATGCTGGACGACGACGGCCCCCGTCTCATCGAGTTCAACGTGCGCTTCGGTGATCCCGAGACCGAGGCCGTGCTCCCGAGGGTCGGAGGCGACCTCGCCGCACTGCTCGCCGCGGCCGCCGCGGGAGACGTGCCGGACTCGGTGGGCGTGGCGGCCGGGGCCGCGGTCTGCGTCGTCGTCGCCGCCGCGGGCTACCCCGAGAACCCGCGCCGGGGAGACGTGATCGGCGGCCTCGAGGAAGCGGGCGCCGTCGAGGGCGTGACCGTGTTGCACGCCGGGACCCGTCGCGACGCGGGGGGCGTGCTGAGAACCGACGGCGGACGGGTGCTCGCCGTCACGGCGGTCGCGGCGACGATCGAGGCCGCCCGAGAACGCGCCTACGCGGCGGTCCGCAAGATCGAGATCGAGGGCGTCCAGTACCGGACGGACATCGCCGTGCCCGAGCGTGTGGGGAGCGCGTCGTGATCGACCGCTACGCGCTACCGGAGATGGCCGAGCTCTTCACGGACGAGGCGCGCCTGTCGCTCTGGCTCGAGATCGAGCTGCTCGCGATCGAGGGGTGGGCCGGGCTCGGTGTCGTCGAGCCGCGGGTCGCGGCCGCGGCCCGGGTTCGCGCGCCAGCCGTCGACGCCGCCTTCGTCGCCGCCGTCGCCGAGCGCGAGCGCGTCACGGACCACGACGTGGCCGCTTTCGTCGACGTCGTGAGCCGGGCGATCGGACCGCCCGAGGGCGCGTGGGTCCACTACGGGCTCACGTCCTCCGACGTCGTCGACACCGCGCTCTCGGTGACGCTGTGCCGGGCCGGCGACCTGCTGGTCGGGGCGGCCCACGGCCTCGTCGACGTGCTGCGGCGCCGCGCGACCGAGTTCGCCTCCGTGCCGGTCGTCGGGCGCACCCACGGCATGCACGCCGAGCCGACGACGTTCGGGGCGAAGCTGGCCCTTTTCTGCCTGCAGGCCGATCGCGACCGCGTCCGGCTGGAACAGGCCCGTGACGCCGTCGCCGTGGGCAAACTCTCCGGCGCGGTGGGCACCTACTCGAACATCGATCCCTTCGTCGAGACACACGTGTGCGCGGCGTTCGGCCTGACGCCGACGCCGGCGAACCAGGTGATCTCCCGCGACCGCCACGCCCAGTTCCTCTACGCGCTCGCGTCGGCGGGGACGACGGTCGAGGCGATCGCCACCGAGTTCCGCCACCTCCAACGCAGCGAGGTGGCCGAGGTCGCGGAGGCTTTCGTCGCGGGCCAGAAAGGGTCCTCGGCGATGCCGCACAAGCGGAATCCGATCACCGCGGAACGCCTCGTCGGCATCGCCCGGCTGCTACGCGGCTACCTCGTCACCGGGCTCGAGGACGTCACCCTCTGGCACGAACGGGACATCTCGCACAGCTCGGCCGAGCGGATCATCCTGCCCGACGCCAGCCAGCTCTGTTACTACGCCCTGGTGCGGGCGGCACGGCTCGTCGACGGGCTCGTCGTCGACGTCGACCGGATGCGAAAGAACCTGCTCGAGGGCTCGTACGGGCTCGTCTTCTCGCAACCGGTGCTGCTCGCGCTGGTCGCGGCCGGGTGCGACCGGGACGCCGCGTACGCGATCGTCCAGCGTGCCGCGCACCGCGCCGCAGGCGAGCGGCGGTCGTTCCGGGGGGTGCTCGAGGAGGACGAGGAGCTCGTGTCCGTCTTGGGCGCCGGGCGGATCGGCGCGGTCCTCGACGAGGCGTTCGATCTCGACCGGGCGCTGCGCAACGCGCACCGCACGACCGATGCCGTCGAGGGGACCGGGCTGTGATCCGCGAGCTCGTCTACTCGGGCAAGGTGCGCGACGTCTTCGACGCCGGCGACGGGCTATTGCTCATGGTGACGTCCGACCGGATCTCCGCCTACGACTACGTCTTCGACAAGCCCGTCCCGGACAAGGGGCGCGTGCTGACGGCGATGACCGCTTACTGGGGAGGTGAGCTCGCGCCGATCGCGCCGACGCACCTCGTGAGCACGGACCCCGCCGACTTTCCCGTCGCCAAGCGGGACCGAGCGGGTCTCGCCGGCCGGGCGATGCTCGTCCAGCGGGCGGAGATGCTGCCGATCGAGTGCATCGTGCGCGGCTACCTGGCCGGTTCGGCGTGGCGGGAGTACCGCGAGCGCCAGACGATGCACGGCGAGCCACTCCCCGCCGGACTCGTCGAGGCGGATCGCCTGCCCGAACCGGTGTTCACGCCGTCGACGAAGGCCGCGACGGGCCACGACGAGAACATCACGTTCGACGCCGCGGCGGCGCTCGTCGGCGCGGAACTGGCCGGCCGGGTGCGCGAGGTCTGCCTGGCGGCGTACTCGGCGGCCGCCCGGGCTGCCCTCGCCCGCGGAGTTATCGTCGCCGACACGAAGTTCGAGCTCGGGGTGGCGGGCGGCGTCCTCACGATCTGCGACGAGATCGTGACGCCGGACTCGTCCCGCCTGTGGGACGCGGGGACCTGGGTCGCCGGCCGCACGCCGCCCTCGTTCGACAAGCAGCCGATGCGCGACTGGGCGGCGGCCACGGGCTGGGACATGGCGTCACCACCCCCGTCGATGCCGGACGAGGTCGTCGCCTCGACGCGGGCGCGCTACGTCGATGCCTACGAGCGGATCACCGGGCGGTGCCTGGCCGACTGGTGGGGAGGCGGAGGGAGAACGTGAGCTACGACATCGTCGTTGAGATCCGGGGCCTCGCCGGGCTGGCCGATCCCGAGGGACTCGCCATCGAGCGGGCGCTCCCCTCGCTCGGCTTCGAGGGGGTGCGGGGCGTCCACGTAGGGAAGATGTTCCGCTTCGTCGTCGACGCGCCGAGCGAGGCCGAAGCTCGTCAGACCGCCGAGGAGATGTGCGACCGGTTGCTCGCCAACCCGGTGATCGAGCGCGCCGAGATCCGCGTCGTCTCCGACGGCTCGGTGGAGCGACCGTGACGACCGACATCGGAATCGTCTGCTTCCCCGGTTCGAACTGCGAGCACGACGTCGCCCGGGCGTTCGGCGCGCTCGGTGCCTCGACCCGGATCCTCTGGCACCAGGACGACGGGATCGGGGACGTCGGTGCCGTCGTGATCCCCGGGGGCTTCGCCCACGGCGACTACCTGCGACCCGGCGCGATCGCGCGCTTCGCCCCGGTCATGGCGGCCGTCGCCGACTTCGCGGCCCGGGGCGGTCCCGTCGTCGGGATCTGCAACGGCTTCCAGGTGCTCACCGAGGCGGGCCTGCTCCCGGGCGCGCTGACGCGCAACGTCGGGCTGAGGTTCATCTGCCGCACCGTCGAGTGCACGGTCGAGTCGACCCGGAACGTACTCACGGCGCGCGCGACGGCCGGGATGATGCTCCGACTGCCGATCAACCACTACGAGGGCAACTACACCTGCGACGCCGCGACACTCGGGCAGGTCGAGCGCGACGGGCAGGTGCTGCTCCGTTACCGGGACAACCCGAATGGCGCGGCGCACGGCATTGCCGGGGTGGCGAATCCGGCGGGCAACGTCGTCGGGCTGATGCCGCACCCCGAGCGCGCCTCGGATCCGCTCGGTGTCGGCACGGATGGCGTCGTCTTATTCGAGTCGCTCCTCGAGGCGGCGCGTACCTGGCAAACGGTCGGCCGGCCATCCGAGCCGGCCGACGCGGCGAACTAGGCCCCCGCGCCCCGGTGGACACCCGCGCGGCGCAGCACCTCGGCGGGGACCCCCGCCTCGCGCCACGTGGCGTAGTCGATGCCCTTGCGGGCGCCGTACTCGGCCGCGGCGGAGACGAAGCCCTTCTCGAGGGCGGAGATGTCCTCGGGCCCGTTGCCGGCAGAGAGCCTCGCTTCGATGCTCTTGCGGCGCTGGATGAGGTGGAGCCGCTGCAGCGGATCGGCGTCCTTCAGGCGGGCGGCGATGTCGTTCAGCTGCTTGCGGAGCGACTCGGCACTCGGCCGGCGACCCCGGCGCGGCCGGTTACGTTCGAGGGCCTCCAGGTAGCGCCGCACGGCGAGGCCCTGTGTCCGGCCCGCGGCGAGCGCCGCCTTGTGCTCCGAGGTCATCGAGGTTCGCTTTCTCGGTGGTGTCATAACTCCACTATGGCCGCGGTTCATCTCGAATGCAATGTGTCAATGCTCAATGTTCGGAATTCCCGTTTCTTCGCACCGGCAGGAAGGGATGGATGGCGTTGAACGAGCCTGCGGATCGTGCACAATCGGAGGACCCTGGACGCCACCGCAGTCTGGGACTGACCGACGAGGAGTACGGCATGATCGTCGGGATCCTCGGTCGGCGGCCGACGGATACCGAGCTTGCGATGTATTCCGTGATGTGGAGCGAGCACTGCTCGTACAAGTCGTCGCGGGTCCACCTCGCGCGATTACCGGTCGAGGCGCCCCATGTGCTCGTCGGTCCTGGTGAGAACGCCGGTGTCATTGACGTCGGTGACGGGATCGCCGTCGCGTTCCGGATCGAAAGTCACAACCACCCCTCTTACATAGAGCCGTACCAGGGGGCCGCGACGGGCGTCGGCGGGATCCTGCGGGACATCTTCACGATGGGTGCGCGGCCCATTGCCGTCATGGATCCGCTGTTCTTTGGCCCGCTGGACGACGCACGCAGCCGGTTCATCCTCGATGGTGTCGTGCGCGGAGTGGCCGGTTATGGGAACGCCGTCGGCGTACCGACCGTGGGGGGCCAGACCACCTTCGATTCGACCTACCGGTCGAATCCGCTCGTCAATGTCTTCTGTCTCGGCGTCCTGCCCATTTCCCGGCTCGTGCTCTCTTCGGCGTCCGGTGTCGGTAACCTCGCCGTGCTGTTGGGCTCGGCGACGGGGCGTGACGGCATCGGCGGGGTGAGCGTGCTCGCCTCGGCCGGGTTCGCCGAGAAGGGCGCGGCCGAGGAGTCGGCGAAGCGCCCGAGCGTCCAGATCTCCGACCCCTACGAGGAGAAGCGCCTCATCGAGGCCTGCCTCGAGCTGCTCGAGGCCGGCCTCGTCGTCGGGATCCAGGACCTTGGCGGTGCCGGGCTGTCGTGCGCGACGAGCGAGACCGCGGCGCACGCCGGGCTGGGGATGGACGTCGACGTCTCCCGAGTGCCCCGGCGCGAGCCGATGATGAGCCCGGTCGAGGTGATGACGAGCGAGAGCCAGGAGCGGATGCTGGCGATCGTCGAGCCGGGCTCGCTCGCCGCGGTGGAGGAGGTCTGTCGGCGCTGGGAGGTCGAGGCGACGGCGATCGGCGTCGTCACCGCGCCGGACGCGTCCGGGGTCGGCCGGCTACGGATCATCGACGGGGCGACGGGCGAGGTGGCGGCCGACGTGCCCGCCTCGTCGCTCGCCGACGACGCCCCCCGGTACGAGCGGCCGCTCGCGCCACCGGCGGACCTGACGGCGCGGCGTTTCGACGACCCGTCGCGCCTCCCCGCGCCCGCCGATCCCGGCGAGGACCTGCTGTCGCTGCTCTCGGACCCGGCGCCCGTCTACCACCAGTACGACCACCAACTCTTCCTCAACACCGTCATCGGCCCTGGCGAGGGCGACGCCACGGTGCTCAAGCTCGCCGCGCCGGGAATCCCCTGGGGCGGGAAGGCGCTCGCGATGAGCGCCGACGGGAATCCGGGGTGGTGCGCCGTCGACCCGCGCTCGGGCACCGCGGCGACGGTCGCCGAGTCTGCCCTCAACGTCTCGTGCGCCGGCGCGATCCCGCTCGCCCTCGTGAACTGCCTGAACTTTGGCAACCCGGAGCACCCCGAGGTGATGTGGCAGCTCTCCGAGGCGATCGACGGGATGGCCGAGGCCTGCGAGGCCCTCGCCATCCCGGTCGTGGGTGGCAACGTCTCCCTCTACGACGAGTCCGGGGGGCGGGACATCGATCCGACCCCGGTCGTCGCGGTCGTCGGGTTGATCAGGCGTCTCGTGCGCAAGCCGCCGGTGCCCGGTTGGCGCGCCGGCGACTCGCTCGTCCTCGTCGGGCCGGCGGGTCGCGGGCTCGCCGGGTCCCGCTGGGCGCGGTCCGTCGCCGGCTGCTCCGGCGGCGCCCTCACGCCGGTCGATCTCGAGGCGCACCGGGAGCTGTGCCGGTTGGTTCGTGAGCTCGTCGCGCGCGAGTCCGGCGACGACGATCCGCCGCGGCTCGTCAGCGGGCTGCACGACGTCGCCGACGGGGGGCTAGGAGTCGCGCTCGCCGAGTGCGCGCGGGCGGCGCGTCTCGGAGCCGAGATCGGTGACATCGGGGGGCACGAGGGACTGTTCTCCGAGCTGCCGGCGCGGGTTCTTTTCGCGACACCGCTCCCGGACGAGATCCTCCGACTCGCGGCCGAGGCCGGGATCCCGGCCCGGGTGGTCGGAGTGGCGGGTGGCGAGCGGCTCGTCGTGCGGGGTCTTGTCGACGTCGGGCTCGACGAGCTCGACGCGGCGAGCGGCGGGATTGCCGCAGCGCTCGACGCCCGGGCGGCGCTCTAAAGACCGCGCCGGGATACGGGGGTCACCTTCGGTGGTGGCTTGCCGCAGGCGAGCCTGGCGGCACCGCGGGGATGAACGACCGGCGGTCGCGCGCGATCGGCATCCGCCGCGGCGTTGAGCCCAGCTAGATCTTCGTGTAGCCGATCGCCCGGAGGCAGCTCGGGCACCGCGGGAACTCGTCGCCGAATTCCCTCATGTGGGCGGTCCAGTGTCCGCAAGCCGTCCTGTACGTCCCTGGGTCAGTGCACTTCTCACCCGTTTTCGCCATCGCACTTCCTCCCTAGTCCGTGGGGAACCAACGTTACCGGCGGGTCGCGAAAATCATGCCGGGCGGGCGCGGCGCGATCGTCGTCCTCGATCCATGGCCCTGGGAAACCGATTCGCCGGACTCTCTCACGGCGCCTTGGCGACGATCTCCACGAGATTCCCGTCGGATCGCGCGCAAGGGCACGCCGATTGTTGTTGCCGGTGTTGCGAAGTGGCTGAACGACGGGCCCGGCGGGCAACCCTGCAGCCCCAGATCCGCGAAGGCCCTGCCGGCGTCGGCGGTCCACACGGCGAGGACCATCGCGGGCTGTCCGGCGGGGCGACGGGCAGTTCCCAGTTATCCGGCGCTGTGTGCAATGACACACCCATGACTTGGCCGCAGCGTTTCGACCAGGGAAATCTCCGTGAGCAGGACTTAGGCTCAGGGCCATGGCGGCGGGTCACGTAACGGGGGCTGGCGTGGGGGGCGTGATCGTTACGGCCTCGGCCGTACTCGTCGCGAAGGTGCCCACAGGTGCCATGGCTCCACGGGGCGACCACAAGTGGCTCGTGGTCGGCATCGTCGGGATTATCGTCGGCGTGGCAATCGCGATCTTCTTTGGGATCGTTGCCTTGCACGAGTGGCGGACCGAGCGCCGTCAACGTGCTCCAAATCTCGTCTTCGGGGGAACGAACCAAGGGTCCGGCGAGATGCAGGACACCCATAAGTCCGAGACGGTGGCCCAGGTAGCTATCGCTAATGAGCGCGGGAAGGGTGCTGTGTCGGCTCTCCATGTGTACGCCACCATCATGGTCACCGACCTCGACGGCACGGTAATCGTTCCAAGGAAAGACGCGGGGTGGAGCAATAACCCTGCACTTGAATTAGATGAGATCCCGCCGAACGGCCATCAAGTGTGGATTGACACAGTCCTGAAAATCCACGGAGAGGACAGGTGGTGGTTGTGGTCCCACGAGCACGAGGGACACCCCGAGATTCCCGGCCGAGCACTCCTCGTGAAGATCGAAGTCCACGGCACCAACTTCGACCCCATAGCAAAGTGGTTCCACATCTCACACGAGGGCGTCGGCAGCCCCCCGGCGATTGAGGAGGCGCAAGACCCAAGCAAAGACGCGCCCACATTCGAGCGTCATGATGACGTGATCCAATCGGGGCAATCGAAAGTGACCAAATGGGTTGAGACGAGGCGCGGCACCGATTACGAAGTAACCCCCGGTGTGGCGCGGGCATCGGCCAGTGCTTACCCCCCAACCGTTCAGATCACAGAACCGACGCACGAAGATGTGCTGGGGGAGATAGCTCGATTTCGAACCGATCGGCCCCCACCGGGACTTCCTGTTAAGCCAAGGCCGGACTTCTCGCCCGAGCTGCGCCGTTTCAAGACGATCGACGACGACTACGAGGACACGGCCGAGTGGAATCGCGCGATCGACCAATGGGTCGAGGACGTACATCGCAAACTCGGAGCATGGAATGGCCGCAACGCCGAGCGCTTCATGGCGGCGCGGCTCATTGACTCGCTGGGGGGCATGTCAGTCAATCTTGTTAGGACCGACCTAAATCGCTATCCGAAGCTGAACGAGCTGCACATGCGTCGGGACCGCTTGCGGGAGATCACGGACCAGTGACTTCGGCCTCTTCTCCCGACTCGCGCAGGTCGGTGTTCAGCATGAGCTTCACCGCGTCCTCGAACTCCATGTCGGTGTTGACGCGACCACCCAGGGTGTTCTCGGGTTCCGCGTCGATGTTGACGGGTTCGTCGTAGCCGGGGAACGCGTCGCGTGGCATGTCGTGAGTCTATGGACGCGGCGTAGTCGCCATGGCGGGTTTGGTGTCGCTCCTCCGGGGCCTGTTCCAGTAGGCCGATTTGCATTTCGGGCAAACGAGCGGGTCCTTTGATCGGTCCCTCGCCAGCCACTCATGGGCACACCTCTCGCAGCGGTAGCCCCAGAGCTGGACCCTTGCCATTCTCCTACGCTTACGCCTTTTGGTAACTCCGGTCAAGGTGGTCACAACTGGGATGTTACTAATAGTAGTTACCTAGTGGGTGGATGCTGCTGGTCAGGCGCACAGATTCGCCGCGTAGGACGCGGCCGTAATTACGCCCCTGAGAGATGGCAATCGCGTGACGAAAGTGCCAAACTAAGTGTCGACACACGCGTTACGGCCCTGGGTGCTCTGAACACCCAGGGCCGAGTGTCACGCCCGCACCGCCGGAGCTTGTGAGAGCAGCGGCTCCCCCTCTCTGAAAGGGGAATGGGAAGGTTCGACTCCTCCTGCGGGCGCAACTTACATCCACGACAATATTGCTATTTCCCGGTCGCTATGTCAATAGCGTACATAACGTGACCTGCGAAGATGCCCGCTGTGATGCTGCGACGGCGTCGCTAAGGGTCCACCACAGAATAACACGCGAGTAGTACGCTCGTGGCGTGGAGTTGAGCCCTGAGACGCTCGAGGTGTTCTTCGACACGGTGCAGCCTCATCTCGACGAGCGCCAGCGCCGGGTGGTC
>Ga0181539_1001791_pt1 | contig 22896 bp, 22 predicted proteins | sample PEATcosm2014_Bin_46_FD_119767 | JGI IMG/M metagenome (GOLD analysis project Ga0181539, IMG submission 119767) | Peatland microbial communities from MTU Mesocosm Facility, Houghton, MI, USA - PEATcosm2014_Bin23_60_metaG | ecosystem: Environmental > Terrestrial > Soil > Wetlands > Peat | place... | reverse complement strand
GTGGACGAGCAAACCGGCGAGAAGACCCAGTTCCGCTCCGTCATCATCCCGCCCTGGTGCCGCAGGTCCCCGAAGGTCACCGAGGTCCTGCCGCTTTGTACCTGCACGGACTCTCGACAGGCGACTTCGTCCCGGCCCTCGAGGGGTTCTTCGGTTCTGCAGCCGGGTTGTCGGCTTCTGTGATCACCCGGCTCACCACCGCCTGGCAGGACGAGCACCGGGCCTTCATGGCGCGCAACTTGGCGGACCGGGACTATGTGTACATCTGGGTCGACGGGGTGCATTTCAAGGTGCGTCTCGAAGAAGAGCGGCTGTGCTGTCTCGTGATCGTCGGTGTGCGCCTCGACGGCAAGAAGGAGCTCGTCGCGATCTCAGACGGCTACAGGGAGTCCACCGACTCCTGGGCGGCATTACTCCGAGACCTGCGCCACCGCGACATGCGGGCACCGATCGTCGCGGTCGGCGACGGTGCGCTCGGATCCGGGCGGCCCTTCGCTACGTGTTCCCCGAGACCAAAGAGAAGAGGTGTTGGGTGCACAAGGTCGCGGACATCCTTGACGCCCTGCCCAAGTCCATCCAGCCGCTCGCGAAGAAGATGCTCACCGAGGTGAGAGACGCCGAGGATCGTGAACATGCCCGCGACGCGGCCAGGGCTTTCGACAACGAGTTCCACGCCAAGTGGCCGAAAGCCGCCGAGAAGCTCCGTGACGACCTCGAGCCGTTGCTGTACTTCTTCGACTTCCCGGCCGAGCACTGGGTGCACCTGAAGACGTCGAACCCGATCGAGTCGACCTTCTCGACAGTCCGGCTCAGGACGAAGGTGACCAAGGGCCCCGGCTCACGAGCTTCTGGGCTCGCCATGGCCTTCAAGCTCATCGAGGCCGCGGAAAACCGCTGGCGCTACGTCAACGGTGCGGCGCTCGTCGCTCTCGTGCGCGCAGGTGCGAAGTTCAGAAAGGGGGTATTGGTCGAGACAGTTGCGAAGCAGGAGGAGGTCGCCGCGTGATCAGCGGGTCGGGCCGATCCACAACTTTTGACTATTCCTCCCTCACCGGCGAGCATCCGCTCACAGGTCTGACGCCGGAGTTCGGCGGGGTAGTGCCTTGGCATGTCTGGCTCCTTACGGGCAGAGCCAAATTGTCCTAAGGGTGGTCCACTCTTTGGGGTCTAGGTCAGAGGTCCCTTGGGAACGTTCGTGTCAACCAAGATCTCCAGCACTTCACCGATTGTCCGTTCTCGGCCGATGGCTTCTCGTAGGGGCAGGTGGGCTTGAATCTCGTAGCGGTTGCGGCGGCCGTCCTTGTTCTTGACCACGTAGCCGGCCGAGGCCAGGTCGTTTACGACGTCGAAGGCGGTGCGTTCGGTGATGCCCACCATCGTGGCGATGTCGCGCAACCGCACCCCGGGGTCGTGGGCGATGCACACGAGGACCCGGCCGTGCTTGGTGAGAAAACTCCACGGTACCATCGCCAGAAAGTATAGCCTCATTTTTCTAGAAGTGAGTTGCTAGTTCTATACGACTAGAGTAGAGTAAGTTCCAGATCCCGAGGCCCGCCTGTCGCCGACACCGAGTTGCTCGAGAGTCAGCGAAAGGATGTAGCCATGTTGATGCGATTCGAACCATTGAGTGAGTTCGACCAGATCACTGAGCAGTTGAAGAGAGAACGTCGGGCTTGGCAGATCCCGGTTGACGCCTACCGCCGGGACGACGAGTTCAAGGTCCTGCTCGATCTACCGGGCACCGATCCGGGTTCCATCGAGCTGACTGTCGATAACGACGTCCTCACCGTGCGAGGCATGCGCACCTGGCTCCGATTCGACGACGATCAGATCGCGATTACGGAGCGCCCGAAGGGCGAGTTCAGCCGCCAGCTGTTCCTCGGGGAGAGCCTCGATCGCAACAAGATCACGGCCTCCTACGAAGACGGCGTGCTCACCGTCACCATCCCGGTGATCGAACAGGCAAAGCCCCGCAAGGTCAAGATCGCCCACGCGGGAGTGGCGGCAAAAACCGTCGCTCCAGCATTGGCCTCCGTCTAAGGAGTGACCTCGTTTGAGGACGTGACTTTCGGCGCAATGAAATCAGCTCCCCTGCAGGGGAGCTGATTTCATTGATGATGCACCCGCCTGATTGTGCGGCGCAGCACGGACTCACGATGGCAACTTGGAGAGTTCGAACGCGTTGAGAAGCGACCGTGAATTCTCCCGTCACTGCCGAGGCCGATTGCCGCGATCAGCGTGTCCCCAGGTGTAAGGCGCCACAACCCAGGTCACGCCAGCGAGAAGAGGGACGCTGCGACACGGACAACCGAAGGTCATCCCACAGCCGCACTCGTGATTGAGGAGCTGCACCTCTTGGCAGGCATCGCACATGCCGCCGGTGGCCACCGGTGACCGCCGTGTGCAACCAAAACGGACATTGGGTGCTGATGAGGTGGTGGGCCCTCGGGAGCGTCCCAAGGAGGGAACGACATCTGTGGTCAAAAGACCTGCCAGCGCGGCCGGTTCTCACCCTCAACTCCGGCTCTTCGGTGTGGGTTTACCCCCGAGGGCCCAGCCACAGGTTACGCGTCTAGTTGTTCAGCCGAAAGGAGATTGTCCAACACCGTCCCAGTAGTTCTCGTCAGTCCCGGCACTCTCGACTCCCGCGCCTACACCATCCCACGGCCGGCCGGATGGCCCCGTTCCACCCTCGACCAGCTACGTCGGCCACGGGGACGATCGTGGGGCGTCTGACTGCCGGCGGGAAACGGAGCAGACGAATCGACGCTGTGCGCCCATAGTGGAGGCCAGGGCCAGCGCACAGGCGTTGGCAGGGCGAAGGTGAGCTGCCGCAGCGGTGCGGCGGACAATGCTGCTGAGGTGTTTGCCGGGGCACCGTAGATCAAGGGCACTGGGGCCGGAGTGGATGTCGTCGAGCCCAAACGCGGGCGGATCTGAGCAGACTGCATTGAAGTCAGCTTGTGCCCGCATTGCACGATCGGCTATTCGTCCTCAAATGCGGACCGCGTCCAAAGAACTATCGTCTGGCCGATGAGCCACAGGGCCGACCCACGTGAGCTGTTCCAGCGCTTCGAGGGCAACCCGATCCTGCGTCCACACGACTTCCCCAATCTGGTCAACGCGGTGTTCAACCCGGGCGCCACAGTCGTCGACGGCCGAACGCTGTTGCTGTTACGCGTCGAGTACCGCACCGGTCTCTCCTCTCTCGTTGTGGCGACCAGCAAAGACGGTCTGACGGGTTGGGAGATCGACCCGGTTCGGGGACTGCAGGCACGGTCGGACCGTTTCGAGGAGCACTGGGGGATCGAGGACCCGAGGATCACCCGAGTCGGTGACGAGTACTTCGTCGTCTATGTCGGGTACTCCACCGCTGGGCCGCTCGTCTGTCTGGCTAAGACGCGTGACTTCGTGCAATGGGAGCGTAGCGGTATCCTCCAGCCGCCCGAGGACAAAGACGCCGCACTTTTCCCGACGACCTTCGATAGACGGTGGGCGCTGATTCACAGGCCGGCACCGGCGATGTCGGGGTTGGGCGCTCACATCTGGCTGTCGTTCAGCCCCGATCTACGCCACTGGGGTGACGCCCGCGTGCTGCTCGCGGCACGGCACGGTGGTTGGTGGGACGCCAATAAGGTGGGGCTCGGGCCCCCGCCGCTCCTCACCAAGGATGGTTGGCTGCTTTGCTACCACGGGGTGCGGGTCACTGCAGCCGGGTCGATCTACCGGCTCGGGTTGGCATTGCTGGACAGGAACGACCCGACGAGGGTTCTGGCGCGCGGAAACGAGTGGGTGTTCGGTCCCCACGAACCCTACGAACAATCGGGCGACGTGCCCGAAGTCGTGTTCCCGTGCGGTTGGGTCCTGCGCGACGATGGCGACACCCTGCACGTCTACTACGGCGCCGCGGACAGCGTGGTCTGCCTGGCCGAGGCGAGTCTGGAGAAGCTGCTCAGCCACCTCGAAGAGCACCCGTACCCGCTGGACGAAGAGCACCCGTACCCGCTGGATGAAGAGCACCCGTACCCCGCGCCTGTCGTTGGACGCCCACCGATCGCCGATGTGGCGACGTAGTGGGCGGAGGGCAGGTCACCCGGACCAGCGTTGTCGACGCCGCCGGTGAGCAGCCGGTCGAGTTCCTCGCGCACGAGCACGGACGGGGGTAGCTTCCTCATTGGCCTGGGCCTGCTTGTCATTGGTTCGCGCTAACGACACGGTTGCTCAGGCCGAACCCATTTACAGGGAAGTCAGCTTTACAGGGAAGTCAGCACGTCATCCCGCCGCGCTGCCGACCTAGTCGGTTTGCTCGGCGCTGCAATACGGGGCGAGCTCACCCTGCCTGACCTTCCCCCTCGGGAGACCGGGCCCGTTGACAGGTTCGGGGCCAGCTTGGACGGGGCGGGCCATGAGACGGCCGCAGCCGACCCGACTCAAGTCGCCTCGCCGCGCCACGGCACTATCGCGCCCGGACGTTGGGATATCGCGGTAGTCTTGCCTTGGTAGTTCCCCTTGGAAGAGTCGCTTCGCTTGGGCAGGACGGTCGTCTAGGACCACCGGTTATCGCCCCGTGCAGGTTTGACGCCTCGACCGAGCATCTTCGAGGAGTCCTATGCGCGTCCCGGGTTCACCCATTCCGCCGTTTGGCGGAGAGCGCTTTCGCACCCCGTCTTTCGGGATACTCAGCACCTACCCCCCGACCGCATGCGGGATGGCGACATTCAGCGTCGCTCTTGCCCACGGCTTGGTTGCAAACGGTGCCGAGGTGAGCGTCGTGCGAGTGGCGGACGGATCGCCCGCTTCCAGCAAGCGGGTCATCGGAGAACTCGTAAATGGCTCCCCCCAGTCCGTGGCAGCGAGCTCGGAACTGCTCAACCGGTGCGACGTGGCGATCGTGCAGCACGAGTACGGCCTCTATGGTGGCCCCGATGGCGACGAGGTGCTGGATGTCCTCGGTGGCCTCCACATCCCGTCCATCGTGATCGCCCACACGATTCTCAGTAACCCCACTGCGCACCAACGGTCCATTCTCGTCGCGATCGCCGCGATAGCAGACCGGGTGATCGTCATGTCGGACGCGGCCCGAGACAGACTTTGCAACCAGTTCAACGTCGACCCAACGATTGTCGAGACCATCCCACACGGGGCGGCGATCCCTAAGGGTCGAGCCTGGCACGAGCCCGCGGCTCAGCCGACGATCTTGACCTGGGGCCTCATCGGACCGGGCAAAGGCATCGAGCGGGTGATCGACGCGATGCGGTCATTGCATCGCCTTCCGGCGCGACCTCGTTACCTCGTAGCGGGCCAGACCCATCCGAAGGTGCTCGCCCTCGACGGCGAGGCTTACCGTCATGCCCGTATCGAACAGGCCTTAAGCAACGGGGTTGGAGACTCGGTCTTCTTCGACGCCGCCTACCGGGATGTGGCGTCCCTCACGGCACTGATCCAGTCGTGCGCTGTAGTCGTACTGCCCTACGACTCTGTGGACCAGGTGACCTCCGGCGTGCTCGTTGAGGCCATCGCGGCGGGCAGGCCGGTGGTTGCCACGGCTTTTCCCCACGCCGTCGAGTTGTTGGCGAGCGGGGCGGGCATCGTCGTCGACCGTGACGACCCGGCGGCGCTGGTCCTAGCCCTGCGCCGGGTGCTCGTCGAACCGGGGCTCGCTGACCGCATGGCGGCGGAAGCGTCACGACTGGCGCCGAGCATGGGCTGGTCGGTGGTCGCGGGAGCATACGTGGACCTGGCGAATCGTCTTCTTAGCGAAAGCCTGGCAAGCGAAAGCCTGGCATCGGTGTGATCGGCATGGTGGAGCCCAACTTCGACCACCTTTGCCGAATGGGGGACGATCGGGGTACCTTCGAGCACGCCCGATACGGCGAACCCAGGCGAGAGCTCGGCTACTGCACCGATGACATGGCCCGGGTCCTCGTCGTCGCCACACGAGAACTCCTCGCCACTCAGGTGGTACGCGACCTCGCCAGGACCAGCCTCCGGTTCCTGATCGACGCGCAGGGCGTCGACGGCAGTTACCGGAACCGGTTGAGCTGGCGGGGACGCTGGAAGGACCGCCCGACTTTGGAGGACTGCTGGGGCAGGAGCATCTGGGGCCTCGGCACCGCGGCGTCGCACAGCGACGACGGTTGGCTACGCGACTTGGCCACAGCAGAGTTCGAGCGCGCGGCACGGCAGCGCTCGCCCTACCCGCGTGCGATGGCGTTTGCCGCGCTGGGAGCAGCCGAGTTGCTTGAGGCGGAGCCCGACCATCGTGGGGCACACGCACTGCTGACCGATGCTGCGGAACGCATGGCGCCTCCCCACGCCGATGTCGCCTGGCCCTGGCCGGAGACTCGACTCCGCTACGCCAACGCCGTCCTGCCGGAGGCGATGATCGCCGCTGGCGCTGCGCTGGACCAACCGATGCTGCTGCAACACGGCCTCGATCTCCTGGCGTGGCTGCTTGACCACGAGACGGTGGGCAATCATCTGTCGGTCACGCCCGTGGGTGGCGCAGGACCCGGTGACATCCGGCCCGCGTTCGACCAGCAGCCCATTGAGGTGGCCGCGCTCGCCGACGCCTGCGTCCGCGCGGCGACCGTCGACGGCGACCGGCGTTGGGTTGACGGCCTCCTTGCCGCAGAGGCCTGGTTCCTTGGAGACAACGACGGACAACACGTCATGTGGGACCCGGACACGGGAGGTGGCTTCGATGGCCTTACACCTAACGGGCCCAACCTCAACCAGGGCACCGAATCGACGCTGGCTCTGCTTTCGACGCTGCAACATGCGCGTCGGCTCGTGATGGCACCGCGGTGAGAACGGCGGTCACCGACGGCGTCCGGCGCAGCCCTCGGCGCCTCGCGGCGGACTCATCTCGGGTCGTCACGATGCTGTTTGTTCCGGGGCAAGAGAGATTCGGCCGTGAGGAGCCTCGCACCTCAGCTGTGGCGGCTCGCATCCTGGCGCTCGACGATGACGAGGTGGAGCGGTCTCTAGATGACGTCGCCGCTCGGTTCGAATGCCGCCACCGCGACCTCATCGGTACGTTCCGGCAGCACGCCGACGAGCTCGCCGAACGCTTCGATCCTCGGTGCGAGCTCTCCGAGGCACGTCGGCTGCTACTCGGTGCCACGTTCACCAACGAGTACGCAGTCGAAGGAGCGGCGCTCTGCAACCCCAGCATGGTGGCCCATCCCGACCAGACCGGCCTACCCGCGGGCAGCTTGCGCTTTGTGATGAGCGTCCGGGCGATCGGGGAGGGACATCGGTCCTCTATCGAGTTCCGGACGGGAACGGTCGACGATAGCGGCGAAGTCAAGATCGAGGTCGCACCACTGTTCGCGACGAGGGGAGTGACTGAACCCATCCCGCTCGACGGCGCCGTCTTCCGGAGCGAGCTTCGTCGACTCCGCAGCGACGGGGAGAGCGCCGACTACGTCCTCGGCGCGCTCGGTCAGCAATTCACCGCGGCGGAGCTCGAGGAACGGCTGGGCCGACTTCAGGGCCAGTTGGTGACCCACAGACGGAACGGGTCGACGATCTCACTCATGCGCAAGATCGCCGAGCGGACCTACGGTGTCCGCTTCTCGACGGACACGTCGCTGGCCGAGCGAGTCCTCCTGCCGGCCATGGGAGCCGAACGCAACGGCATGGAAGACGCCCGGTTCGTGCGGTTTGAGCACCAGGACCTGACCGTTTCCTACTTCGCCACTTACACGGCCTATAACGGCGTCGACATCGCTCAACAGCTTCTGGAGACGACGGACTTCCGGGCCTTTACCTCCTCGCCCATCGTCAACCTCGCGGCCAACAAGGGCCTCGCGCTGTTTCCTCGCCAAATCGACGGCCGCTTCGCGGCCCTATCCAGGTCCGACCACGAGACGAACACGGTTATCTTCTCTGAGAACCTGCGTATTTGGGAGAACGCGCTTCCGTACCAGGTGCCTACCCAGACCTGGGATGTGATCCAGCTCGGCAACTGCGGCTCGCCGATCGAGACTGACGCTGGCTGGCTTGTGATCACCCACGGCGTCGGCCCGATGCGTACCTACAACATCGGCGCCATACTTCTCGATCTCGAGGACCCGACCCGGATCATCGGCCAGCTCCGCGAGCCACTGCTCAGCCCGGCTCCCGACGAACAGGACGGCTATGTGCCGAACGTCGTCTACTCCTGCGGCGCCCTCGTCCACGCCGGCACCCTGATCCTCCCCTACGGCATCGGCGACTCCGCCATCGGCGTGGCCACGCTGCCGGTGCCCGTGCTGCTTGACGCCCTTGCCGCCGGCGCTCCGGCACGGTCGAGCAGCAGCGCGAACCCGCGGTAACGGGATGGCAATGTCGACCGACGAAGAGCTGAGCGGACCAGAGCTTGTCGAGCGATATGTGACGGAGAAATCCATTTCAGTCGCACTCGCTATGTCGGTGGCGTCATAGCTTCCATGTAAACGAGTTCGGCCTGAGCGACCATGTTGCTAGCGCGACTTTCCTAGATAGCTGACGGAACGGCGACGTTCTCCCTCGTCGACAGGTGTTTTTGCCGTCCTGTCGCGTATTACGTAAGCGAGTACGGGCGACAGGGTCGGTCCTCGAGACCGGCGACACCAGCGACCCGGTAGCGGTTCCACCATTTCGAGGCGGTCTGGCGCGAGATGTTCATCGACCCGGCCGCCTGGGCGACCGTGAAGCCGTCGAGCTCGATCCGCCGGCACAGCCGGCGTCGTCCCTCGACGGTGAGCGGGGCGTCCCGGTGCATCTGAGCCTCCAGGGAGTGTGGGTTTTGTGACAACAGCTCCACACTGCACCTGGGGGCTCACTTCATGGCTGCATCCGCGTCAACAAGGTCCGTGGATAGGACAGCTAGCGCTCTTTGAGGGGCAGAAGTTCCATATCGGGTGGCGTCTTCCTGGAGTGGTAGAAACCGAACAGGACAAGGACGAGCATCACGGCCGCGAGGGCGAACGATGCGATCCCGGCCCAAAAAGCGATCGTGCCGAAAGTGCCGAATGCATAGGCCTCAAGAAGCAGGCCCTCCAAGGTCGATGCCTTGAAGGCGACCTCGACGTCCGCTGCGAGCTTGGCGTTGTTCGGGTGGGCGATGGCAGCTGCGCTGACCTTCGCGTAGACGCCGTGATAGGGCAACCCGTTGATGTCAGAAGCGATCTTCTCGGCGTACGCATTCGCCTGCGGCCCGGTGAGGACCTGCTGCCCGGCGTACTGGAGGAGGTAGGACCTCTGTGCTGGAGTGATCTTGGATGCCGTCGGGAAGTAGATGTCCTGGCGAGCCAGTTGGTTGTGCACGCTCGAGGAGGTGAAGCTGTAGCCCCACATCAGCAGCGCGCCCGCCACCACGAGCATGACGACGACTACGACGCCGCCAAAGCTGACGAGAATATCGAAGGTCCTGCGTCGCATTTGTCACCTCTCGGTCTCGTCGGAGTCTCCGACGAGGCTCAATACCCAGTCGTCGGTTCTGCTGGGCGAGGGTGAGCCTAACGTTCGAGGACCGCTTTCCCGCCGGACGAGCGGAGTGAGCGCAGACACCGGCAGGGGGACCAGACGACACGCCGTCGTTGCTCGCAGTCGATCTCTGGTTGACGACCCAACCGTTGGCGTGTAGCCATCTCCGCAGCCCAGGCGTCGTCGACAGAGGGTGGGGCGGTGGGACGACGAGTGGACGAGCCGTCAACGCGCGCGGATTTTCGAAGACTCGATCCTTTGTGTGTGACCAGGTCTCGTTCGGTTGAAGTCGGCTCTCGCCCTGGACATACGGAGCGCCGAGCAACATCGTGCGGTACGAGAGGCAGTCGAAATTGACTGACAATCAAAAGGTTGATCACTCAGCACCCTTCGTATCCACAGATAGATCCCAGCTCAAACGAAGTATCGACCACTCCACCGTTGCCTTTGCTACTCTGAATGTTGAAATGTAGCCAAGTATGTAGCCAGTAGATCCGGGTGGCCACCGTGACCGCGAGCACCATTCGATCCAAGCGTCGCAGGCAAGGCGACGGTTCGATCTATCGGCGCCAGGCCGACGGCCGATGGGTCGGCTCGGTCCAGCTCCATAGCCAAGACGGCCATCGCCGTCGCAAGGTCGTCTACGGGAAGTCCGAGGCCGAAGTCGTCGGCAAGGTGAGGCAACTCAACTTCGAGATCTCCCGAGGTCTTCCAACACCGAACAGCCGCATCACCGTCGAAGAGTTGCTCCGCCGCTGGCTGAGCGATGTCGTACCGGGGCGGGTCAGCGCTTCGACGCTCCGCAACTACCGGATCGTCTGCGAGCGGCACGTCATTCCCGTTCTCGGCAGCAAGCGGCTCATCGCGCTGACCCCCACGGATGTGCAAGTGCTCCTCAGCCAGAAGCAGGAGTCGAGACTTCCGCGCCCCGTCAGCACAAGAAGGGGAGTGGTCGAGCGATCGACGGCAGGTGGATACTCGCCGTGTACGGTCAAGCTCATCCGTGGCGTGCTCGGCCAGGCCGTCGGCCAGGCCGAGCGCTGGGGGATGGTTGCCCGAAACGTTGTCGCGCTCACCGAAGGACCCCGAGTTGCCCCATCCGAGAGTCGCACCCTGACGCCGCAACAGGCCCGCGCGCTTCTCGACGCCGCGAACGGCGAGCGACTGGAGGCAGCGTTCGTTCTGCTGCTCTGCCTCGGCCTTCGAAAAGGCGAGGTCTTCAGCCTCCGTTGGGCTGACATCGACTTCGACAACAGCGTCGTCACCGTCGGCCCGACCGTTTCTCGAGTGGAGAACAGTCTTGTCGTCGGCTCTCCGAGGACTGCAAAGAGCCGGCGAGAAGCAAATCTCCCACGACAGGTCGTATCGGCGTTGAGCGCGCATCAGGTCCGCCAATCGGCCGAACGACTCCTTGCCCGCGACGCCTGGCACGACAACGGCCTCGTCTTCACTACCGAGACGGGCGGGCCCATCGACCCGACGAACTTCCGCAGGATCTTCGACCGGGTCACGAAGAAGGCGCGTCTGTCCGGTTGGCAGCCCCGCGAGTTGCGTCGCTCTTGTGCCTCGATACTCCGGGCCCAGGGTGTGTCCTCGGAGATCGTCGCGCGGGTTCTCGGCTACTCGTCCACCCGCTTCGTGGACGACCACGGCCAAATCCTCGACCCACAGCCTGAGCAGGTCGCCGAAGCGATGAGCGCGGCCATCTGGGGGGAGTAACCGAGGCCGCAACGCGGCGTCATCGCGCCCGTCGCCAGAGGTGTCGACGTCGACCCGGCGGATCAGTGATCGGCGTCCGATCGTCACGCTCGGGACAATTCCCATGTGATCGACTGGTGGCGGCACACCCGCGACGGACCGAGCGCGGCGCACCGTTCGCGACTGCTCCGGTACGGCATGTACGTCAGAATCGACCCCCGTTAGTTCCATTGAATGCTGTGCGGGCATAGGGCGCTTCATTAGCCCTTGGCACAGACACCGCCACCATCCACCGTCATGCTCACGGCCCGGAGAGATCCTGTTCGGCGTCCTCGGGATCGCGATGCTCGCCTTGCGGGGGAGGCTCGGGTAAACCGCGAGTAGCGGGGTCCGGCAAATCGACCTCGACGACGCCCCCCCCGCAACGTTTTCCAGCGCGCAGGCCGACAGGTACCGGGCGTGCATGCGCTCCCACGGACTGCCCGAGTTCCACAACCCCATCGTCGCCGGTCGCTCAATCACGTTCACGGTCACACCAGACGAACCCGTGCACTCCCCGCAGTACGTCAGGGCGGAGGCCGCTTGCCGAGATCTGTTGCCGGCAGGTCTGCCAGTGCCGGGCCAGGCGCTCACCGTCGCTGATCAGGTCCACTACCTCAAAGCAGTCGCTTGCATGCGTGCTCACGGATTCGAGAACTTCCCGGATCCGAGCTTCACCGATGGGATCGCGCACTCCACACGCCGCCCCCGGGCATCAATCACAACTCGCCGAAGCTCCAAGAAGCGTTTGCGGCTTGCCGGAAGGCTGCTCCGGTCCGGATTGCCGTACAGCGGTTGAGCAACGTCAATCCGGAAGCGGTCCCGTCGATCCGTGTCAACAATCGCCGGGTCGGCGACATCCCCGACCGCGTCCGACCGAGGTCTCCGGCATTCACACCCGCGAAGCGCTCCGATAGGCGACCGTGAATCCGTACGTCCCGAGGGTCGACGGGACAGAGACGCGTACGCCGTCCTGAACCATGATGTCCTTCGCCCACGCGGTGACCGTGCCGGTGGCGCGCATGTTGCTGAACGTTACGTTCGGCGAGAATTGGCCAAGCGTGTCCTCCTTGCCCGTGCGCTCGTTCATCGGTGCTTCAACGATCCATTCCTCTGTCGCAGCGAGTCCGAGTAGCTCTTCTCGGTGCTGTAGGTCTGCCCGGTCGTGGTGTCGGTGAGCGTGATGGACCAGGTCGTGCCGGAAACCTGGTAGATGGTCACCATGCACTCATCGCCGGGAGTGACCGTCAATGGGATCGGAGTGCTTGCAGCCGGAAGGATCTCCCACCAAGCACCGGTCAGTACGGACTTCGTCGCGGCGTCGTATTCCTCGGTGACGCCGGCCTGAATGAGCGAGGAATTCGTCGCGCCGTCGATTCCCACCCATTCCGAAGTGAACGTGTCACCCGTGATGGGCGGAGACTGGGCACGTTGAAGTTCCCGATGACCGCTGTAAACGGACCGCCCTCGAATTCGTATCCCGACCAGTTCGCGGGGTGGTCCGTGCGCGGTGCCGGCGAATACACCGGCAATGACACTGACGCCCTCGCCCTGTGGCGCGACGGCTTCGAGGAATCCGTCACCTGCACGGTGAACTGATAGTACCCGGAAGCCGTCGGATCGCCCTGAAGCCTCCCCCCAGGGGGTGAGGGTGATACCCGGAGGCGGACCCGCGGCTCCGACGACGTGCCACCTGTAGGGAGCAGTCCCTCCCGACGCCACGAGGTCCGCCGAATAAGCAACTCCCACGGTCGCCTTCGCGAGCGACGTCGTTGTGATGCGCAAGGTTGACGTGCTGGCGTGCTGGCCGCTTCAGGGCGTGATACGTCGAGGCGTCAGCGACCCTCGCGTCCGACGGCAAACACCTGTGCGACGAGGCGTGTCGCAGTGGCCCGGTTGTTCGGGGCGATCCGAATGCCGGAACCGGAGCGCGGTACCGCCGGAGCAGGAGGCGCTCCGACGGCGATTGCCGCTAGGACGCTCGCGCTCAGTCCTGCGATCAACGACGACCCGAAGCGAGCACGACCTCGATGGCTCATCACGCCTCCCACTGAGCGCCAGGCGCGAATGATAAGTGGCACTATTTCGCGGCGAGTGCCTTAAGACTTCAACGGCTTCTTCGAGCGTCGTCGACGAAGAAGTCGCGTCTACTAATCCTTGGAGACGGACGGCTCAGCCTGGGCGGGGCTCGGCGCGTCGACATCACGCCGCTCAGGAAGATTGTGGTTGATGGGAGAAATCTGCAGGTACGGGTACGAGCGGATTCGCATCCGCTGCAGGCGGTATTGGACGCAGGTGTGCAGCACGCCGAAGCCGTACTTGATGCTCCTGCGGAGGTTGATCGACGACGCATCGTTCGCGTACCGCGTCGGACAAGAGAGCTCACCGATCCTGGCCCCCGCGACCAACGCCTGGGCGATGATCTGGTTGTCGAACACGAAATCGTTCGAGTTCAGCTCGAGCGGCAAGGCCGCGAGGAGAGCGCGACTGAAAGCTCGGAGTCCCGTGTGGTACTCGGAGAGCCTTTCGCGCATAACCACGTTCTGGAACGTGGTGAGCATGCGATTGGCGACATACTTGTACCGCGGCATTCCCTCGGCGACGGGATCTTGAGCGAGGACTCTGGAGCCGAGGACGAAGTCGTACTGTCCGTAAGCGATCATGGCGGCCATGGCGGGGACGAGAAGCGGGGAGTATTGATAATCCGGGTGGACCATCACGATGATGTCGGCCCCGCGATCGAGCGCCTCCCGATAGCACGTCTTCTGATTGGCGCCGTAACCGCGGACGGAGCTGTGCTGAACAACCGAAAGTCCGAGGGACTCGGCGAGCTCGATCGTGTTGTCCGCGCTGGCGTCGTCAACGAGGATTAGATCGTCGACGATGGAACGGTCGATCTCGTCGGCGGTTCGCTTCAAGGTGAACCCGGCGTTCTGGGCGGGAAGCACGATGGCGATTCGCATGCTGTTGAGCACCGAGTGATGGTAACCGGAGCCGGGCTCCTGCGACGGTCGCCTTGCGGCTGGCTGACCCGCGCCCTCGAGGCGATCGCCGTCCTCGCCTCACCGGGCGTCTGCTACGCGGTGCTGCGCCTGCGGGGGATGGCACCGGTCCAACTTCCCGACCCGAGCATGCACACGACGTACATCGTCGATCCCCGGGACATGTTCACCCGCTATGCGGTGGTGTTCGCCTCGACGGCCCGGTTGCGCGAGGGGGCCCGGGTCGGCTTCCTCGTCCCGGCTCGGGTCGCCTACCTCGCCTTCGGGGCGGTCGGGGGCTTCTTCGCCTTCCGCTACGTCCTCGCGCTCGTCGCCGTCGTGCCGCTCTACCTCCTCCTGTCCCGCACCCACGGCCGCTGGGCGGGCGCCGCTGCCATCGCCGTCGTGATGAGCAACCCGGTCTTCGTCACGGCCTGGGGGACCGACTACCCGGACTCGGCGGCGATCTCGTACCTCACCGGGGGGCTCTGCGCCCTCGTCATGCCGGCCGCCTCCCGCCGCCGTCCCTGGTGGCTCGCCGCGGCGGCGGTGTCGTTCAGTCTCGCGGTCTGGTCGCACGCGGCGGCGGTCCCGCTCGTTGCCGCCACCCTCGTCGCCTACGCCGTCATTCGCGTGGCCCGGGAGCGGTCGCACCTCGTCCGGGACACGGCCGTGCTCGCCGGGATGGCCCTCGCCACGACGGGGCTCCTCGTCGTGGCCTCGGGGTTGCTCCTCGGCGAGTACAACTTCATCAGCCTCACCTGGGAGGCGGCGCGTTACCTTTCGACGCCTGGTCAAGTGGCGGTCTGGCACTCGGCGAACTGGCGCTGGGTCCTCTACGACACCTACCTCCTCGTCCCGCTCGCCGCCCTCGCCGCCTGCGCCGTCGTCTTCGCCCGCCACGGCCGCCGCCTCGGCACCCCGCAGTCCTTCGCCGGGCTCGCCGCGCTCCTCGCTTTCGGCACGGCGGCCTGGCTGCAGTTCGTGGGCAACGTGCAGATGGTCGAGATGTTCTACTTCTCCTCGCTGCTCTGGTCGTTCGTCGCCCTGCTCGTCGCGTTCACGCTCGCCGAGATCGCCGCCCCCTTCGTCGCCGGCGCCGGGGCCCGGGGCAGGCACGCGACGTCCTCCTGGCTGACACCGGCGCGGGCCGTGCGGGCCGTGCGCGCCGTTCTCCCGGCGCTCCTCGTCCTCGGCGTGGCGCTCGTCTACGAGGCCGATCCCCACGTTCCGGTCATGAAGCCCGGTACGTGGGGCTGGCGCGTCGCCCTGATCGTCATCGCCGCGGCGCTCGTCTGGCTCGCCGCCACGCGGCTCGCCTGCCGCCCCCGGGTCCGGCGTCTGACCGCGGGGGTGCTGCGCGACGCCGTCCCCCTCGCTGCGTTCGTCGTCGTCGCCGGCGCGCTGCTCATCCTCACGGTGGCGCACGAGGCGGGGCATCCGCAGCTCCCGAACACGTCGAAGGGCGACATCGTGCCGGCCTACGCCGCCGCGCTCGGCGGGAGCGACACCGCGTACGTCGACGAGTATCAGGTCGTGAGCGAGCTGTCGGCGTTCGTCGGCCACGCCACCTATGCCGGCGAGCAGTTGCTCACCTGGTGGCCCGAGAAGGACACTCGCGCCCTGATCGAGCCGATCGGTATGTTCCACGCCGAGTTCAACGCAGTGACAGGGCCCTTCCCGAATCTCGTCGTGTCGTCCGAGGAAAAGATCGAGTCGCGGCGTCCCGCGGAGGTGTTGCTCATGAGCTTGACCGGAGAGGACTTCTCTAAGGCGGTGACATGGCTCGCGCCGTTCGGGTCCGATGTCGTCCGGAAGGGCGTCCTCTCCGGCGGGGGCTTCCACCTCCACGTCTGGCTCATCGATCTCCGGTGCTATCTTCACAGGCCGCCAGGTGGACGACCCGCGATCTGCGGGACTTCGCCTGGCTGAGCGGTGACGACGTTGCCGAGTTCCGGTGAGGTGAGTCGCCTGGCGCCTCGTCCCCGACGAGGTTGATGGATCACCCTCGCGAGTGTCATGACTGTCTCTGTGGCGCTTGCGGTGTCGGGGCCATTTTCGTCCGCGTTCGCCAGCCGAGGGATGTCCGGCTCAGCCAACAGGGGAGGATCCGCCACCGGCGCGGTTGTGAGCGAAGGGCGTCCTCCGTCGTCTCGGTGCGCGATCGTTCAGCACGTGCCTCGGGAGGCACGGTGAGCCGGTCGGGCTCCGCTACACCGATCGTGTTCGTGCCGAACGCCGCGCCCCCGTTCCGTAAGACGTTCAGTCTCGACACGCCCAGCACGAAAACGCACTGCCTGGTGCGAATGCGGTCGGTGATCGTCGAGCCGAACCTGTGGAACCTCGTCCCCCCGGTTCCCGACGGCGCGTGCGCGCAAGCGGCGGGGACGGCGGAGTCCGGCCCGCCTGCGGAGGGGAGCGTCCCGTGGAGTTACCGGGACCGGGTCCTTTCGATGCGGCTCGACGTGACGAGGAGCTCACGGGGAAACGGCGGCGCCGGCCCGGTCGGCTACCCGGAGATCTACTACGGCTACTCGCCGTACGCGGGGGTCGCGAGCAGTCCGATGCCATCGGACTCCGAACTGCCGTCGACGATCGGCGGGCTGCCCGACGTCGTCCTACGCACCAGCTATACGTCCTCCGGCTACGCCTCGACCGACAGCAACCTCGCCTATGACATGTTCATCACGAGCAATGACCTCGACCCGTCGACGGCGGGCTCCCCGAACTCGTGGTGTGGCACCGGCATCGAGAATCCGCCGGGCTCGGCCGGGTGCCTGACCGCGCCCTCGGACGTCCTCGAGGTCATGATCTGGTTGGCCCACAGCCCGGTCGATTCCAGTTACACGCCGGCGACGAGGACGGACGCCCCGGTGGGCGAGTTCTCGCCGACGATCGGCCTCGGAGCGCGTGCGGCGACGTCGCAGTTCCAGGTCTGGTCCTGCATCTACGGCTCCGTCGACTGCGACGGCCCGGTAAATTACAGTGTCGTGTCGTTCGTCCTCGTCCGCGCCTCAGGCAAGGCCCTGCCGACCGGCCTCGAGAATGGGACCGTCTCGATCCCGTTGCGGGCGTTCCTCACCCGGGCGATCGACATCGCGATCGGCGAGGGGGCGCGGGCCTGTCGGCGAGCAGCTACCTGAACGCGATCGAGCTCGGCGACGAGGTGTCTCCGCTGCCGGGGGACGCGACGGGCCCGGTGGCATTCCAGCTGCAGCTCTCGAGCTATTGCGTCCTATTCGGGTCGGGGCCCCTGGGATCACCGGTTGGCAGCTGCCGCTCCTGAGCCCGGCACCCGGCGGCGCCAGAGCCAGGGCCCGAACCCGAGCGCGAGGATCGCGGCGAGCGCCAGGCCGAAGAGTTCGGGATAGTCGGGATACGCCTGGTAACGGAAGACGACGACGTGGTGGCCGGCGCCGACCCGCACGCCCACGTAGGCGGGGGCGACCATCTCGGTCGGCTCCGGCCGGCCGTCGACCGTCACGGTCCACCCCGGATCGAACGACTCCTTGAGGAGGACGACCGAGGTGCGATTCGCCACGACGCGCGCGGTGACCGTCCCTTCGACGAGGTCGTCGGACTCGTGGACGACCGTTCCGGCCGGGCCTTTCGGCCGCGTCGACGACTCGAGCGTCGGGGCCGCGGCCTTGCGACCCCCGAAGGCGACGACCGGGTAGCGGCCCTCGCCCGCGAGGTCTGAGCGCACGAACGACGCCGAGTCCGCGCCCATGTGCGCTTTGTCCTCGACGAGTGCCGGGCCGTAGGTGTCGACCACCTGGACGTAGCCGTTGTGCGGAAGGAACCAGAGCTGGTAGCGGCCCGCCTGCTTCACGAAGCGCGCCCCCACCGGCGGGGCGTGGCCCGCCGGCACGATGACGAACCGGACGCCGAACAGGGCGAAGTCGGCCGGATCCAGGTCGTCGAAGTACGCCTCCGGGTCGCTCATGAGCGAGGCCGTGCGGTTCGTGAAGCCGATGGCGTCGACGTCGTCGTTCGACAGGTACTCGGCGACCGGCAAGTAGCCGACGCGGAAGCCTTGCCCCCAGTCGGTGAATGCCATGCCGGCGTAGACGCGTCCCCCGCCCATCCGCCTCACGGTCGCGACGAGCTCGTTCACCTGGGCTGCTTCGGCCGAGTTCGACCGTTGGGTCGCGATCAGGCTCGCGTCCAGGCTGTCGTGGCTCGCGATCTCGGTCCACATCGGCGCCGCCGCCCCGACGACGAGTCCGGCGACGACGACCCGGGCCGCGGCGAGACGCCAGCCCCGGCCGAGCGAGATGCCGAGTTCCTTCCTCGACAGGCGCCGCGCGGCAGCTGCGGCGAGCCTCGCGACGGCGACCACGCCGATTCCGGCGAGGAGGACCCCGCTCAGTTGCACGCCGATGACGAAGCGCCGGAAGAAGATGTCCCGGCTCCCCGGCAGGAGGTCGACGAGGAACCCGAGCGACGCCCTCCCGAAAAAGAGCACGAGGCTCGTGGCGAACACCGCGACGAGCGCCCGCGACTTCGGGTCGCGGTGCCATCGCATGGCGCAGGCGACGAGCCCGACCCCGGCGAGGATCGTGATCACCGGGATCCGGCCGTTGTCGAGGATCCGGCCGGTAACGAGCCAGCTCAACACCCCACCGGCGCCGTAGGACCGGACGTCCGGGCCGTGCTGGAGGAACTCGTCGATTGACGCCCAGCCGCGGTAGAGGACCAGTGGGACGACCGCCCACGCCGCGAGGAGGAACCCGCCGACGCCGACGATGAGGGCCCGGCGAGCGCGTTCGAGCAAGTGCGCGGGCCGGACGACGAGCCAGAGGACGAGCGGGATGAAAGCGAGGTAGCCGGTCTCGAAGTGGAACGCGGCGGTCAAGGCGATGAACAGGGCCGCCGGCAGGTACCGGCGGCCCTCGTTCACGGCCTGCCAGGAGAAGCCCCAGGCGAGCGGCAACGTCCACATGCCCCACTCCTGGGTCCAGACCCCGAATCCGCTCCACAGATAGGCGCCCTGCTCGTACCCGACCCCGGTGGCGCTGACGACGAAGGGCGCGGCGAGCGCGGCGAACGCCGACTCCCAGCGTGACCAGCCGAAGAGCCGCCCCGCGCCGTAGACGCTGATCGGCCACGTGACGAGCAAGAGGTAGAGCGTGAGGCTGAAGGCCTGGTTCGCCCCGATGCCGAGCCCGAGCAGCCCGGTGAGCATCACGCCGAGGCTCTGGTAGTGGAGAAGGACCGGGGACCCGAGCCCGAGGTACGGGAACCAGCCGTCGAGGGGGAAATGGCCGGCCCTGAACTGGGCGACGGCGTAGCGCACCAACTCCGCATGGACGGCGGAATCGTTGAGGTGCGGCACGTACCCGAGCTCCGCCCGCAGCTCGACGGCGCTGAAAACCATCGGGGCGAGGACGAGGAGCGCCGGCCCGAATCTCTTGAACCACATGCCACGACCGCCCGCTGGGTCGTCGCTGTCGGCGAACTCGCGGTGGCGCCGCGGCCGGACCCTCGACCGGCTGGAAATTCGAGGCAGATCCGGCCCGGTCACCGGATCAGCCGCATCCCTCAGTCGATCTCCGAGATCTCGCCATCGGCTCCGCGTCGGAACAGCGGCAGCGACCCAAGGGAACGGACGAGATCCGCGTCAGGCCCGAGGGTCTCGCGCCACGCCGTGCCCTCGGTCGCGAGGACGCCGACCGCGATGGGGTTCGCTCCGGCGCGCCGGAGCAGTGCCAGCGCGGCGTGGACGGACGCACCCGTCGAGATGACGTCGTCGACGAGCGCGACGTTCCGGCCGGCGGCGACGTCGAGACGGTTCCGGTCGAAAAGCAGTTGCTGGGTCCCGCCGGTCGTGATCGACCGGACCGGCTCGGCGAGCGCGTCGACGAGATGGATCTTCGGCGTCTTTTGGAGCACCAGGTAATCGTCGATTCCGAGCGAGCGGGACACCTCGATGGCGACCGGTATGCCCATCGTCGCGACCGAGGCGATGACCTGGACACCGAGCGGTTCGAGTTGGTCGGCGAGCTCGCGTCCGGCCCGCTCCGCGAAGCGCACCCCCTGGTCGACGGTGATCAACAGAGCGATCGCCAGATCGTCGGAAACGGCCATCAGTGGCAGTTCCAGCTTCTGAGAACCGATCTGCGTGCGATGAACACCGAGGGGCTCGGTCACATCGAGATCGTGCCCCGCGGGTGCCCGCGATGCAACCTTTAACGAACCGACGGTCCTTCGGCCGTCCTCCGCGCTAGGCCGGCGGCGAGGATCGACCGTGCCGTGGTCACGTCGTTGGCCCGCGGGCCGTCACCCGCTCCCGGGACCTCCAGTACGGCCGGCACGCCTTCGAACTCGGGATGGCTGACGAGCCACCCGAGTGCCTCGGCGCCGATCTCGCCGTCTCCGAGGTTCTCGTGTCGGTCGCGATTCGCTCCGAGTGGCACCTTCGAATCGTTGAGGTGGATACAGGCGAGCCGCCCGAGCCCGATCGTGCGGTCGAGCGCGGCGACGACGGCGTCGGCCTCAGTGGCGTCCCGGTACGGGACGCCCGAGGCGAACAGGTGTTGAGTGTCGAGACACATCCCGAGTTTGTGGTCGCCTCCCGTCGCCGCGATGAGGGCGCCGATCTCGTCGAAGGTCCGCCCGACGGTGCCGCCCGCCCCAGCCGCGTTCTCGAGCAGTAGCGGGCACGGCGAGGCGCCCAAGGCCGCGGCCGCCTCGTCGAGTGCCGAGGTGAGTCGCGCCGAGACGGCGTCGGCCGCCTGCTCGAAGCCGCCGCCCAGGTGGCTGCCGACGTGGACGATAACCCCGGCGGCGCCGAGCGCCGACGCGGCGACGAGGTTCTCGACGAGACAGGCCCGCGACCGCTCAGCGAGCGCGTCGTCGGGTGATGCCAGGTTAATGAGGTAGGTCGCGTGGCAGAACGTCGCCCGAACGGACTGGTCGGATTGCTGCGCGACGCGGTAGGCCTCGAGCTCGGAGGGGGTGTGCGACGGGCTGCGCCACATCCGCGGGCTCTGCGTGAAGATTTGGATGACGTCGGCCCCGAGTTCGTGCCCGCGTTCGAGCGCCTTGGCGAGGCCGCCGGACGAGCTGACGTGCGCGCCGATGAGCACGGAAGGACGGTATCGGATCGCGCTCGCGTAGCCTTGAGGTGTGGCCCGCAAGTTTTTCGTCCGCACGTTCGGCTGCCAGATGAACGAGCACGACTCCGAGCGCATCGCCGCTGAGCTTGTTGCCGCCGGACTCGAGCGGACCGACGACCCAGAACAAGCGGACGTCGTCGTCCTGAACACCTGCTGCATCAGGGAGAACGCCGACACGAAGCTCTACGGGCACCTCGGTCAGCTGAAGTCGCTCGCGGACCGGAGGCCCGGTCTGCAGATCGCGGTCGGTGGGTGTCTCGCGCAAAAGGAGCGCGAGGCGATCCTCGCCCGGGCGCCCCATGTCGCCGTGGTCTTCGGCACCCACAACGTCGGCCGGGTGGCCGAGCTGCTCGACGAGGCACGATCGGCCGAGCACCCGGTGATCGAGATCCTCGAGGCGCCTCTCGACGCCGCCGACGCCTTCCCCCCGGCCCAGCTCGTCCGACCCGACCTGCCGTACGCGGCGTGGGTCACGATCCAGATCGGCTGCGACAATTCCTGCGCGTTCTGCGTCGTCCCCTCGGTGCGCGGCCGCGAACAGAGCCGCCCGTTCGGCGAGCTCGTCGACGAGGTGCGCGGGCTCGCGGCGCGCGGCACGACCGAGGTGACCCTCCTCGGCCAGAACGTGAACTCCTACGGCCGTGACCTCGCCCTCCGGCTGAAGGAGGCGCCGGAATCCCGCGGTGACGAGGTGCGCCTTGCCGGGACGGCGTGGGCCGACGAGGCGCGGCGCGGCCCGCGGCCGCTCTTCGCCGACTTGCTGCGGGAGGTCGGGTCCGTCGAAGGGATCCGCCGGGTCCGGTTCACGAGCCCACATCCCAAGGACCTCCGCCCGGAGACGATCGAGGCGATGGCCGCGACCGCGGCCATCTGCGAGCAGCTCCACCTCCCGCTGCAGTCCGGGAGCGACCGGGTGCTGGCGGCGATGCGTCGCGGCTACACCGTGCGGCGCTACCTCGACCGGCTCGCCCGGGCCCGTGCCGCGATCCCCGACCTCGCCGTGACGACCGACGTCATCGTCGGCTTCCCGGGGGAGACCGACGACGAGTTCAACGAGACGCTCGCCGTCGTCGCCGAGGCCGGCTACGACGGCGCCTTCACGTTCATCTTCTCCCCGAGGGCAGGCACGCGCGCCGCCGAGATGGTGGAGGACTTCGTCGCCCCGGACGTCATCGCCGAGCGGTTCGCCCGGCTGAAGGCGGTCGTCGACCGCTCAGCGCTGCAACGGAACCGGGCCCGCCTGGGGCGTGTCGAGGAGGTCGTCGTCGAGGGTCCCTCGCGCAAAGATGCCCGGGTTCTCGCCGGGAGGACCCGCCAGGGCAAGCTCGTCCACTTCGACCCGGGGGCCGAGCCGATGGCGCGCGGCTCCTACGGGACGGTCCGCATCACCTCGGTCGGCCCGCACCACCTCGCGGGCGATCTCGAATCGCGCGAGGGCCCGGTCGCGTCCGTGCGCTGGCGGCCGTCGATCCCCGTGGCGGCCGATTAAAGAGGTTTTGGTAATACCCTGACATCCGTGGTAGTCATGGGAGACTCTCTCTATGGCGCCAGCTCCTCGTTCGACCGCTGAATCCGCACCGAGACGCGTCGCTCCGCGTCGCGAC
>Ga0181539_1001777_pt1 | contig 22974 bp, 27 predicted proteins | sample PEATcosm2014_Bin_46_FD_119767 | JGI IMG/M metagenome (GOLD analysis project Ga0181539, IMG submission 119767) | Peatland microbial communities from MTU Mesocosm Facility, Houghton, MI, USA - PEATcosm2014_Bin23_60_metaG | ecosystem: Environmental > Terrestrial > Soil > Wetlands > Peat | place... | reverse complement strand
CTCCTTCGCCATGATCCGCGGCGGCCACGTCGATGTCGCCATTCTCGGCGCCATGGAAGTCTCCGTGCACGGCGACCTGGCCAACTGGATGATTCCGGGCAAGCGCGTGAAGGGCATGGGCGGCGCCATGGACCTGGTCAACGGCGTGCACCGCGTGATCGTCATCATGGAGCACAACGGGCCCGGCGGCAGCTTCAAACTGCTGCCTGAGTGCAAGCTGCCGCTTACCGGCAAGGGCGTCGTCCATCGCATCGTCACCGATCTCTGCGTCCTCGACATCACGCCCTCCGGCTTCGCGTGTGTCGAGCTCGCCGACGACGTTACGCGCGAGATGGTCGAGCAGCGCACCGGCGCGCCCGTACGCTTCAGCTAGGGCCGCTTATTGTTGGGCCAATTTTGGTGCTCCCTCTTTGCGGTCCGCCGCCGGGGCAGATTATTTGCCGCCGGAGTGGAAGCACGAAATCACATGGTCACAGATGTGGCGCTCCGCTTAGCGCCAGACGGGCTTTCGTTTTTCCAAAAACGCGCTCCGCCCTCTTCGACCCCTCAGCCTCTTTCGCAGATATTCGCTCCCCTCCCCCTTGACAAAAGCGACGCCGTTATAGATGCTAATGGCACTCAGCGTATTAGTGTCGATTTCGCCGGATGTTGTGCCCAAGGAGTTGGGCTGGGATCCGGCGAAAGTGAACGTGAATGGCTGAATGACGGGGCCATGGCCCCGCAGCGCAATTGAATCCATAGTGGCGGGTATGTGCCATAAGCACACACCCTGAATTAAGACAGAGCCAAGCAGCGGACTTAGTGTCACAAGGAGCACATCATGAAGGGGAAAGTTGCGGTCGTAACCGGCGGTGCAAGCGGTATTGGATGGGCGTGCGTGGAGTCGCTCGCCCAGGCAGGCGTGAACTGCGTGATTGCCGATATGGACGTTCCCGGCGGGGAACGAGCCGAGGCGAAACTCAAAGAGGCCGGGTTTACCAGCCTTTTTGTTAAAACAAACGTTTCCTCGCCCGACGACGTACGCCACCTCGTCGATGCCGCCGTCGAAAAATTTGGACGTCTCGACATCATGGTCAACAACGCGGGCCTGCAATACGTGGCGCCCATCGTTGAGTTCCCCGAAGAGCGCTGGAACCTCCTGATAGGCGTCATGCTTACCGGAGCGTTTCTTTGCTGCAAGTATTCCCTGCCCCACATGATCAAGCAGAAGTGGGGCCGGATCATCAATATCAGCTCGCTCCACGGCAGAGTGGCCTCGCCCTTCAAGGTGGCTTATATTTCGGCCAAGCACGGAGTGCTGGGGTTGACGAAAGTCGTGGCGTTGGAGCAGGCCGAAAACGGCATTACCTGCAATGCCATCTGTCCCGCTTATGTGCGCACTCCGCTGGTCGAGAAGCAGATTGCGGATCAGGCCAAAGCCAACGGCATCTCAGAGGACGAGGTGGTTCAGAAGATCATGCTTGCGCCGGCCGCCATCAAGCGGCTGCTGGAACCCAGCGAGGTCGCTTCGTTGGTGAAGTACCTATGCACCGACGAAGCCGCAGGTATCACCGGCGCGGCGCTGGACATTGATCTGGGCTGGACGGCGCGCTAGAACAAGGTACTACAAGGCGTGCCGCAAGGCACGCCTTCATCACTCGCAGGGGGAATTGATATGCCCGCCAATCCTTTAACCACTTCTCTCCAGACCCACCCTGTCGCCACGCTGGCGTCTCATTCTCCGGAGCGGCACAAACTCGTCTCCGCCGCCGATGCCGTGCGCTTGATTCACGATGGCGATACAGTTGCGACTGGAGGCTTTGTGGGCGTCGCCTTTGCCGAAGGAATTGCCGTCGCCATTGAGCAACAGTTCCTGGCCTCCGAAGAGGAACTCGGTCCGGGGAACGGACGGCCTCGCAACCTGACGCTCTTTTATGCGGCCGGACAGGGTGACGGAAAGGAACGCGGGCTGAATCACTTCGGTCATGTGGGTCTGGTGAAACGCGTCATTGGTGGCCATTACGGCCTGGTGCCTAAGATCGGAGCGCTGGCGGTCGCTGGCCAGATAGAGGCTTATAACTTCCCCCAGGGAGTGATCTCGCATATGTTTCGCGATATCGCCGCCCATCGCCCCAGGCACATCAGCAAGGTCGGGTTGCAAACCTACGTCGATCCGCGCTATGGCGGCGGCAAGATCAATTCCCGCACCACCGAGGACTACATCGAGTTAGTGACCATCGACGGCCAGGAGTACCTGTCTTACAGGACCTTCCCGATCAACGTCGGCATCATCCGCGGAACCACAGCGGATCCCGAGGGAAATGTCACCATGGAGCGCGAGGCGCTGACGATCGAAATGCTCTCTATTGCCATGGCCGCGCACAACTCCGGCGGCATCGTCATCGTCCAGGTGGAACGCATAGCCGAGAGCGGCACGCTCAATCCGCGCCAGGTGAAAATACCGGGAATTCTCGTCGATTGCGTGGTAGTTGCGGAAAAGCCGGATTACCATTGGCAGACCTTCGCTACCGTGTACAACCCCGGTTTCAGCGGGGAGGTCCATACGCGGATGGCGGCTATCGCCCCGATGGAGTTATCGGCGCGCAAGGTAATCGCCCGCCGGTCGGCCTTCGAGCTGAAGACCAACAGCGTGGTGAACCTGGGAATCGGCATGCCCGAAGGCGTGGCCAATGTGTCCAATGAGGAGAAGATCACCGATCTCATCACCCTCACCGCCGAGCCCGGAGTGGTCGGCGGAGTTCCGGCCGGAGGATTGGACTTCGGCGCCGCGGTCAATGCGCACGCCATCATCGATCAGCCCTACCAATTCGATTTTTATGACGGCGGAGGGCTCGACCTGGCCATCCTCGGCCTGGCTGAAGCGGACCACGAGGGCAACCTCAACGTGAGCAAGTTTGGTCCCAGACTGGCGGGCATGGGGGGATTCATCAACATCAGCCAAAACGCCAAGCGACTGGTCTTCTGCGGCACCTTCACGGCGGGCAGCCTGGAACTGGGCTTCGCGGACGGCAAAGTGCAAATCCTCAGGGAAGGCCGCACGAAAAAGTTCGTGCATGAAGTGGAACATCGAACCTTCAGCGGCAAATACGCCAGCCTGCGCGGACAGCCGGTGCTCTATGTCACCGAACGCTGCGTCTTCCGCCTCACGCCGGAAGGCCTGGAACTGATTGAGGTGGCCCCGGGAATCGATATCGAAAAGGACATCCTGGCGCACATGGATTTTTTGCCCATCGTGAACCAGCCCAGGCTCATGGACGCGCGCTTGTTCCTGCCCAAGCCCATGGGTTTGCGCAGCGATCTGCTGGATCTGCCCCTGGAGAGCCGGCTCACCTACGAGCGCAAACAGAATCTGTTCTTCGTCAACTTCGAAGGCTACGCGGTGCGCAGCCTGGAACAGATCGGCCACATCGACCAGGCGGTGCGCAAAATTTTGGCGCAGGCGCCAGGAAAAGTATACACCATCGTCAATTACGACAACTTCTCGATCACTCCCGAGCTGCTGGGGCCGTATACCGACATGGTGAAGACGCTGATGGAGGATTGCTACTCAGGCGTCACCCGCTACACGACCAGCGGCTTCGCGCGCATGAAACTCGGGGATGCCTTGGCCGAGCGCAATGTGGCTCCTCACATTTACGAGAATGCCGAGGAGGCCGGCAAGCACCTGCTCGAGCTCGAGGGGCAGCAGACGAAATAACTCGGGCTTATCCGGGCAAAAGGGCAGATCGGATTCCTGGCGGGAAATGGAGCCAGCCAACGCTTGGCTGTAGGCCGACTCCACAATTCGCGACGAAATCCAGGCAGGCCTTAGGACATCAGCAGCCCGCCGTTTACGTTCAACTCCGCTCCGGTGATGTAATCCGCATCCCGGGCCAGGAAGAGAACCGCTTTGGCGATCTCTTCGGGCTTTGCCAGCCGGCGCAGCGGTATCCTGGCGCAAATCTTTTCCAGAACCTCTGCCGGCATCGCTTCCACCATTTCCGTAGCGGTATACCCAGGGCAAATCACATTGGCGGTGATGTTCTCTTTCGCCAGCTCCAGCGCCAGGCACTTGGTGAACGCAATGAGGCCGCCTTTGCTGGCGGCATAATTGGATTGGCCGAAGGATCCCGCCTGGCCGACGATAGAGGCAATGTTGATGATGCGCCCGTATTTTTGCTCGATCATGGACGGCATTACGGCGCTGGTGCAGTAATAGGTCCCATTCAGATTGACCGAGATGACCGCTTCCCAGTCCTCATCGGTCATCTTTTTCATGGTGCGATCACGCGTAATCCCGGCGTTGTTGACCAGGATGTCGATCTTCTTCCATGCCTCCAGGATTTTGCCGGCGACACTGCGCGCGGCCTCCTTCTTAGACACGTCGCCCTGCACCAGCAGGCACTCGCCGCCCATGGCGCGAATCTCGGCCAGGACCGCCTCCGCCGCGGCCACATTGCTGACGAAGTTGACGGCCACCGCTGCCCCATGGCGGGCAAGTTCCAGCGAGATAGCCTTTCCGATGCCGCGCGATCCGCCCGTCACCAGGGCAACCTTGCCTTTGAGCGAATCCGCCGCCAGCCCGCTGTTGCCCGTATTGCCAATACCGCTACTTTCTGACATAAAAAGACTCCTTGTGTACGAATGTATCTCGTGGAGCAAGGTCACCAGAAACCGGCGCCCCGAAGCTCCGCTCGGATGGCCCAGCGCAATGGCCCCGCCATTCACGTTCACTTCGCCACTCCGAGCCATCTCATGTGCACGGTATCCGGCGAAATCGACACTGATACGCTGAGTGCCATTAGCATCTATAACGGCGTCGGCCTTGTCAAGAGGGAGGGGAGCGAATAATTGCAAAAATAGCGCATGTGGAGGCACAGGCGCGGCTGGCTGGCATCACGGTCTAAGCGCCGGCCTTCAACACGCCCTCAGGCAGAGAAAACCTCAGCGCCCTTGAGCACCCTGATGGTGCTGGCAAATAATAGGTCAGACCTGCAAACGATTGATTCTATTGGAAATATGGGCACGACTGGACTCAAACCAGCAGCCTCTTCCTTGTCAAAGCCTATACGGTTAGCAGAATCAACAACTTACGGAACCTGCGCACCCCCTGGTACATCTTCAGGAACGCTCAGAAACACTTATTGGGCACACGCAAACAGACATATATCGGGGCAACTCATGGAGGCTAAGGGAATGTGACCTCGTGCGGCACTGTTGGATGCCGGATATTTTCCCGGAAGAAGAGGCGTCTATGGAAAAGCACAAGTCGGAGTACCCAATAGAACAGTAGATGAGGGAAATGTGGGACGCGATCAAATCGGGCAAGCCGGGGGCAATGGAGGCGGTACTTCGCAAGCGGCGAGAAGCACAGGCAGCGGTGGAGGCGGCGATGAAGGGCGTGATTAAGCCAGCCGCGCCGACATCACCCCAAAATTGATTTGAATCGATCCTGCGATAGATGCCAGACACATGGAATAACAAAGGGATAGGACTATTGCAGTATGTACAACTTGTGCATATAATAAGAACAGCATGAACTTCGACTGGGATCTCCGCAAGGCAGAGGCCAATTTCAAGAAACATGGCGTCCGCATATCAGAGTCACTGCCAGTTTTCGAAGACGATTACGCAATCACGATTACGGACGACGAGTCAGATCCGAACGAGCAGCGGTTCGTCTCGATGGGAATGGGCGTGAAGGGACGAATCCTAGTCGTGGTTTATAGCTATCGCGGCAGAAGAATTCGCATTATCTCCGCGCGATTGGCGGAGGCGCATGAGCGTAGCCAATACGAGGAATCCAGATGAAACAAAGATACGATTTCAGCCAAGGGAAACGAGGACGGATTGCCGCTACTGAGCCTGAGCCGCGCGGCAAGACGCGCATTACAATTCGCCTGGATGAGGATTTGATGGATCATTTCCTGAAAGAAGCCGATGCGACAGGCGGGGCAACGGGCTATCAGACGCTGATTAACGAAGCGCTGCGCCAGCACGTGGAGGGCAAAGCGCCAAGATTGGAAGAGACATTGCGGCGCGTCTTGCGAGAAGAGATGCGAATGGCGAGTTGAGATTGCGCAGAATCCCAGGTCCTAAAACCGGGACTTGGGGCGCCCGCATCCCCGGATTAGTGAACAGGATTGTGCAGAATATAAACCGGCGAAATTAAGGAATATACGCACTCGCCAGAAAATCCATGACCAGGCCAGAAAAGACCGCATTCGCTTCTCTGTGTACATTGCAATACTTCTTTATCAAACTGACGCGTCAGTAACACAATGTGAAGATCATCCGTAGATGAAGCGACCATATTGTAGGAATTGGCAAACTCTCCGAAGGAAACGTCAGAATCGGAAACTACATAGATGAATTTTTCAACGCGATTTGCGTAGATTTCCGTCAGTATGGGACCTAACCTCTCATGAATCACTTGCGTTTCATTGATCCAGATATTCCCATCCTTATGAAGTCGCACAACAATGCTTCTATCGCTGAGGAAATCGCAATCTTTGTGGGGAACCATCCGCACCTGTGGCAGCAGTAAATGCATCCCAACCGACGGCGGCCTTTGCACCACGAAAGCGCACAAGCTCAGCACCAGAAACAGGCTGGCCATTGCAGGAGCGATAAGCGTACGGAAACGGAATGGGTCCATATAATACTCAGACACCGGCGGGTGCGGATTTGTTCCCAACCGCGCACTATTTACGCGCCCTTGGTGACCATGCGGATGAGCATGCCCAGCAGGGCCAGCACCACCGCGCCCCAGAAGGCCGCGCTAAAGCTGCGTACGTGGAAGCCGCGGACGATGCCCGAAGCGAACCAGATCATCAGGCCGTTGATGACCAGCAGGAAGAGGCCGAGGGTGAGGATGCTGATGGGAAAGGTGACAACCTTGAGGAGGAAGCCAACCGTGGCGTTGAGCAGGCCGATGATGAGGGCGGCTGCCAGAGCCGAACCGAGTCCCTGCACATAAAAGCCGGGAACGAGATTGGAAACAACCAGCAGGGCAAAGGCGCTCAAGAGCCATTGAACCAGAAGTCTGAGCATGGCAGAAAATCTCCTTATCGTTCAAATCGTAACATGCACAATCACTCGGCCAGCGGCGGCTCCAACTCCTCGGCAAGTTGTGAGTCGCTGATTCCTGATGCGCCTTTGGTTTTGACCTTGGCAGTGGTCATCACGAAGACAGCAACAACGATGGCCGCCATGCCGGCATACTCGGCTCGTTCGGGGCGCTCGCCGAGCAGCAGGATACCCAGCAGAACCGCAACCACCGGGTTCACATAGCAATAGGAAGCGACCTTGGCCACCGGCACGTGCTCCAGCAGGTAGACGAAGGCAGTGTAGCCAATCAGCGAGCCGCCGGTGATGAGCCAGGCCTGCGATGCAACCGAAGCCACATTCACGTGGAAGTCGGGCCATTGGCCCAGCGCGGTGCCCAACAACATGCAGAAGGCGCCCGCGATCAGCATTTGCCAGGCCGCGGCCACAAAGCTGTTGACGGGCAGCCGCGCGTGGCGCGAGAGGATGCTGCCCAGGGTCCAGGCTAGAGCACCTGCCAACAGCGCCCCAATGGCCACGAGGCGCGTAAAGTCCCCGGCAAAACCGGTGCGCAGCGAGGGCCACACCAGCGCCGCCAGTCCGGCAAAACCCAGCGCCATGCCCAGCCAGCCGCGCACTGAAAGCAGTTCGCCGCCCGGTAAAAGCATCTCAGCCAGCGCTATGAAGAGAGGAGTCACCGCCAGCACCAGCGAAGCCAGGCCGCTGGGGACGGTTTTTTCCGCGTAGACCAGGGTTACATTACTTCCGCTGAGCAGGAAAAGCCCAACCAGTCCGAGGATCAGCATGGTTCTTGGCGGCCACAGCAGACGCAAGCCGCGCCAGCGGCACCAGGCGAGCAGAATTGCACCGGCGATGAAAAACCGCGTGCCGGAGAGCAGCAACGCCGGCATCTGGGCCGCGCCAATGCGGATGGCCGTATAGGTGGAACCCCAGAAAAAGTACACGCAGGCAAAAGAAAGCACGATGGAGGCTGCGGAGGCCGCTTTCTTTGCCTGATGAGGAGAAGAGTTCGTCATGGGTTGATTCCATGCTACATCTTTTTGATAGACTTAACTCCATTAGTTTGGCGCGAAAACCATGCTGGAGGTTATCCAATGAAGATCCCATCGATGAAGCAACCAAGCGCCTTTCTTCCCCTGGCCATGTCACTCACCGCACTGGGGATTGTGCTTGGTCACATTGCCCTCTACGGTGCTGCTCGCGAGGCCGATGAGGGCGCCGCTGCCCACCTCTGGCAGATTCTTATGGCGGGACAGATACCGCTGGTGGCGTTCTTTGCAATCAAGTGGCTGCCGCAGGCGCCAAAACCGGCGCTGTCTATTCTTGCGCTGCAAGTTGGAGCTGCGCTCGCAGCCATGGCCCCCGTTTATCTTCTCCATTTGTGAACTGCTCCATCAATTACGTTGCGCGCTTGGGCGCGGCGGATTTGCTGTACAGAACCCGCAAAAATGTACTATTCTCAAAGAAGCGGGGATTTCATGTACAAGCGCGACCCACAACGACTGCTAGCACCGGCCACCAAGCGCTGGTCGCGGTCGCGCGCGCTCGGCCTCTGCCCACGGCGCTACCTGCGCATACTCCCGCCCCTCACGCGACCTAGCCTCTTCGGCGGCGATTAGGTCAGTCCCGCCGAAGATTCTCCCCAACTCTATCTCGTCCTCGCAGGCGAGCAGAACTGGACCATCCCACCCCTTTGGGATCCGCGGCCGGGCATCGAGCAGATGCCGCCGGGCAGCACAACGGAATCTTTCGAGGAGACCAATAAAATGACCAAGCAGGAAATGCACGCAAAATACGGACCCAAGCTCGTCTGTCCTCTGCCAGGACCCAAGGCCAAGGCCGCAGTGGAAGCCGACGACCGGCTGATTTCGCCCAGCTACACGCGGTCCTATCCGCTGGTGGCCAGGCGGGGGCGCGGCATCCGCGTGGAAGACGTGGACGGCAACCAGTTTCTCGACTTTGCGGCGGGCATCGCCACGGCCTCCACCGGCCACTGCCATCCGGAAGTGGTCGCTGCCATTCAAAAGCAGGCCGCCGAGTTGATTCACATCTCCGGGACGGACTTCTACAACGAGCCGCTGACGGATCTGGCAACACGGCTTTCGGCGATCGCGCCCATGCCCGGGCCGCACAAGTTTTTCTACGGGAACTCCGGCGCGGAGGCTATCGAGTGCGCGCTCAAGCTGGCTCGCTATCACACCGGCCGCCAGCACATCATCTCGTTCCTGGGCGCGTTTCACGGGCGCACCATGGGCGCGTTGTCGCTGACCGCATCGAAGCCGCAGCAGAAGCGCCGCTTTGCGCCGCTGCTGCCCGGCGTGACTCATGTCCGCTATCCATACGCTTATCGCGGTTGCACGGGCGGCGCGCCGGAGGAAGAAGCCTTCAGCATGGGCTGCGCGCGATCCATCGAGGAAAAACTCTTCAAGACCGTCCTTCCGCCCGAAGAAGTGGCTGCCATCTTCATTGAGCCGATCCAGGGCGAGGGCGGCTACGTGGTGGCGCCGGACAACTTTCTGCGCGAGCTGCGCGCGATCTGCGACCGGCACGGCATTCTGCTGGTGGTGGATGAAGTGCAATCGGGCGCGGGCCGCACCGGCAAGTGGTGGGCCATTGAGCACTCGGGCGTGGAGCCGGACATCGTCTGCATGGCCAAAGGCATCGCCAGCGGCATGCCTCTGGGCATCTGCATGAGCCGCGCGGAGATCATGGACTGGGTTCCCGGCTCGCACGCCTCCACCTTCGGCGGCAACCCGGTCTCCATCGCCGCCGCCATGGCTACGCTGAACATCATCGAACGCGAGGCGATGGCCAACGCCGCCCGCGTGGGAGGGCTGATGCTGAAGCGGCTCAACGGCTGGAAGCAAACTCACCCGATGGTGGGCGATGTGCGCGGACGCGGCCTGATGATCGGCATCGAGCTGGTGAAGAACAAGACTACCCGCGAGCCCGCCACTGCCCTGCGCAACCGCGTGGAGACTTTGGCCTTCGAGCGCGGGCTGATGGTACTGGGCTGCGGAGAATCCTCGCTGCGACTTTGCCCGCCGCTCATTGTCAGCGAGCAGGAGGCCACCGTGGCGCTGGACATTCTGGAGGAAGCGATCACGCTGGCGGAAAAAGAGTAGAAAAGCGCCGTGGCAAACCCGGCCAGAGGTAGGCTGGATTTGCGCCTTATGTCCATCCAGCGAGAGAATGGATTGCCATGGGATGGTTTGAGCAGATGCGGATCGGCTGCGAGGAACGCGCGCTGGCCGGCCTGGAATGGGTAGCGCGCCGGCGAGGACGGGCCGAAGGCCAGCCCGCCCCCCACCTGGCTACCGGCATTGAAGGCGAGAACGCGGCCTTTTTCCACCTGCGCCGCAAGGGTTACACCGTAGCAGCGCGGCGCTGGTCTTCAGGCGACCTGCCCGGCGATGTGGACCTGATCGCCTGGCAAGGGCCGATGCTGTGTTTTGTTGAAGTGAAGACGCGCACCGCCCGCGACGCCAATCCGGCCGAGATCGCCGTGGACTCCCACAAACGCACGATCCTCCGCCGCCTGGCCCGCCAGTACGTGCGTCAGTTGCCCCTGGAGTCCGCGCCGCCGGTGCGCTTCGACGTGCTCAGCGTCTACCTTGTACCCGGCGAAAAGAAGGAATTTCAGCACTTTGAAAACGCGTTTGGGTGGAGTGAGCGGAGGGATTACGAGCGGAGATAAAAAAGCAGCCGGAATCGCCTGAGAACTTCCGGACAACGGTACTCAGACACGAACATGACCAAGTTGGTCAAGTTGTGCTATAGTGATCTTATGCGAACTGCGAAGATCAGCGAACTGAAGGCCAAACTCAGCGCTCATATCCAATACGTCAAGAATGGCGAGGAGGTGCTGATTTTTGACCGCAACACGCCCGTTGCCCGATTGGTCTCTCCTGGACCGGTTAATGATGAAGACGCACGCAGACGACGCCTCATCGCAAGAGGGATCATCACACCGGCACACGATCCAGAGAATCGCGCTGGTTTTCTACCGGTCCCCGCAGGAGACCACGTGATTTCGCGGGAAGTGATGGACCAAATTTGGGAAGAAGAGCGTGCCGACCGGTGTTGAAACCCGTTGCATTCTGGGATGCCAGTGTGCTGGTTCCGCTCTGCGTGGACCAGGTTCCCACGCCGCTGGCTCTCCAGTTCAACAGTATGTATCAAATCGCAGTGTGGTGGGCAACGCATGTGGAGATGGTCAGCGCCTTGACCCGATTGTTGAGGCGGCAGGAAATTACTCCGCTGGTCTACGCGCAAGCTAAGCTGCAAGCCAAAGGACTTGCGAATCTCTGGAATGTGATTGTGCCTTCAGACAGAATCGCTCTGGAAGCCCGCAACCTACTGGAGCGTCATCCGCTCCGCGCGGCCGATGCCTTGCAGCTTGCGGCGGCCTTGGAGTGGTGCGAAGGCGAGGCCAAGGGAAAAGTATTTCTGACCTTCGACCAGCGGCTGCGTGATGCGGCCACACTGGCTGGATTCACCGTGGAATAAATCCACTTATCCCCGCGCGTCTTCAAACTCCTCGTGCCAGGCCATCTGAATGGCCTCCAGCCGCGCCTCGTTGGACTTTGCGGGATCGTCGGCAAAGCCTTCTAACTCCGTCACAAAGCGATGCAGGTCGGTGAAGCGCACCGTCAGCGGATCCACTGTTGGAAATTTCTCATGCAACTGTATGCCGATCTCCTCGGCGTCGGTCCAGTGAATCTCGCGCGGCATCTATTTTTCTCCTGATGAAGGGTCCGATCTCCCACCCTAGCCGCAAAAACAAAAACGCGGCGAGGGTGGGGCACCCAGCTTATTATCTCGACTACTTCTCTTCGGCCAGGGTCAACGGCTTGCCCTCGGAGACGTAGTTGCGGTTCCACTTGGGAATTTCAACCACATAGTCGCCGGGACGCGTGATGACGGCCTGGCAGCCCAACCGCGAATTCAACTGCTGGTCGGCGGCCATGTCCATCCGGTCGATTTCGTCATCGTCAGCCTCGCTGATACCGGCTTGATCTTTGATCCAAAGATGGCAGGTGGTGCAGGCGCAGACGCCTCCGCAGGCGTGATCGAGAAAGACGCCGTGATTTTCCGCCACGTCAAGAAACGACATCGGCTTGCCGTGATGCTCATAGGGCATCGTGCCGTACTCGAACTCCACCGTTTTTCCCTCGGGCAGAAATGTGACGCGTACCAACTTCTCGGCGGGAATATGTTTTTCGGTTGCTTCGCTCATAGGTCTAACTCCTCGTGCTGGGCCGTTCTACTTGAACTCCGCCGGCGCCATGGCGTGCGGAGCGGTGACGGCTTCGGCCAGCTCTTCGCCGGCTGTGTTCATGGTCTTGCCGCGCAGTGCGCTGGAGACGGCGGCCTCCATCATCAACTCCGCAAAGCGGCGCGTGGCGTGGTCGAGAATCAGCGTCGCCTCGCGGATCGCGGCTGCGTTCTCGCTCAATTTCACTTTATTCAAGTAGTCGCTGGCCAGCTTTATGGCAGTCTGCTCGTCGCTTGTCAATTGCGCCCACGCAGGATTTTCCGGAGCGCGCTCGACTGCCGTGAGAATCGTCTCCGCCTCGTTGCGGGCCTCGATCAGTAATCGCTTGGCAAAATCCGCTTCGGCGTTGTCGAAGGAATCCAGAATCATGCTCTCGACCTGCTCATCCGTTAATCCATAAGTAGGCTTCACTTCGATGTGCGCGGCTTGTCCGCTGCGCTGCTCTCGCGCGGAAACGTGTAGAATGCCATCGGCGTCGATGAGAAATTTTACTTCGATGCGCGGCAGCCCGGCGCTCATCGGGGGAATGCCCTTCAGGTCAAACCGCGCCAATGACCGGCAATCGGCGGCCAGTTCGCGCTCGCCCTGGACGACATGAATGGCGACGTTGGTCTGGCCATCGACGCCGGTGGTGAAGTGCTCAGTGGCCGAGGCGGGAATGGTCGAGTTGCGCTGGATAATCCGCGCCACAGTCCCGCCCAGCGCCTCGATGCCCAGCGAGAGCGGCGTCACGTCGAGCAGCAGCATCTCCTCGGTGGACTTGGATGAGCCCGCCAGTATGCCGGCCTGCACTGCCGCGCCCAACGCAACAACCTCATCTGGGTTCAGCTCTGTGTGCGAACGTTTGCCGCGAGCGGCGAGGTGAAATAGTTCATCGACGAGTTGGCGCACCGCGGGAATGCGCGTGGAGCCGCCTACCAGCACCACTTCGTCAATCTGCTCAGGAGTGATGGCGGCGTCGGCGAGCGCCTGCTTGCAGGGTCCAACCGTGCGCTTGAGTACCGGCTCGATCAGCATCTCGAAGGCTGCGCGAGGAATCTCCCGCTGGTAACGATCGCCGTCCGGCAACTCGATGTCAAAATATGCCATCGGCTCGGTGGAGAGCTTAACCTTGGCCTCGATGGCGGCCTTGCGCACGGCCTGCACCGCGCCCGGATTCAGCCGCAGATCGATGCCATGCTCGGCGTGAATCTCGTCGAGAGCGATGGCCAGCAGCAGGTTGTCGATGTCGTCGCCGCCCAGGTGCGTGTCGCCGTTGGTGGACTGCACCTCGAAGATGCCGTCGCGCAGTTTGAGAATCGAAATATCAAATGTGCCGCCGCCCAGATCGTAAACGGCAATCGTTCCCGACTTGGCGCGATCGAGGCCGTAGGCCAGTGCGGCCGCCGTTGGCTCGTTGACCAGCCGCAGCACTTCAAGGCCAGCCATGCGGCCGGCGTCCTTGGTGGCCTGGCGTTGCGCATCGTTGAAGTAAGCGGGTACGGTGATGACCGCCTGAGTGACCGGCGCCGAGAAGAACCGCTCGGCGTTGCGCTTGAGCTGGCGAAGTACGTAGGCCGAAATCTCAGGCGGCGTGAAGCGCAGCTCGCCCAGCTGAATGCGCGGAACTTCTCCGGCTTCCGTGTCCCCAGCCAGGCGGAAGGGAAAGAGCTTCAGTTCCTCCTGAATCTCTTCGAGTCCGCGACCCATCAGCCGCTTGACGGAATAGATTACACGCTCCGGCGTCTGGATAAGCGCCTTGCGCGCGCTGTTGCCCACGGTGACGGTAGGACGGCCACCATCTGCCGGAATGGGGTCTAGCGCCACCACCGAGGGCACGAGATTCGAGCCATCGACGCCGGGAATCACCACCGGTGTGTCGCCCTCCATGTAAGCGACCAGGGAGTTGGTGGTTCCAAGATCGATTCCGACTACGCGCCCTTCAGCCATTCTTATCAGGCTCCCAAAACTTCGTTCACGTCGCGGACCAGGTTGCTGAGGTAGCGCCGGCGATCGAGCAGCGCCACCATCCGCCGCTGCGCGGACGCGCGCGCCCCGGCATCGCCCTCGTCCCACAGATTCCACTCGCCGCGCAGATCCTCATCCACGGCTTCCAGCAACTGGTCAAACTTCCTCTTCGCCTGTTCAAGGCTGACCTGGAGGCCTGGGTCGGTTTCGCCGGTTGCACGCGCCGCGCGCATCTCTTCCATCTGCATGTTCAGCTCGAAGACTTCTTCCAGCAGATCGTCAGGCGCTCCCTCGCTCTTACCCTCTTTGCGCTCGTCATCGGCGGCCAGCTTTGCGCCCAGCAGCTTGAGCAGATATTCGGTGCGGCGCAGGGGATCTTTGAGAGTGCGATAAGCGTCGTTGAGCAGCGCCGTGTCGGCCAGGCTCCATTGCTTTTCGTTGTCCAGCGCGCGCGCAAAACGGTCGGGATGCAGCTTGCGGCTCAGGCGATGGAACTCGTGCTCCAGCGCGGACAAATCCAGATTGAGTCGAGGCTCCAGTCCAAAAACCGAGAAATAGTCGCCGCCCGGCGGAGGCTGAATCTTGCTGCAATGCGGGCAAAAGAGCGTGGAATCGTTGTGGCCGATGGAACACGACCAACAGGCTACGGGTACCGCTGAATCGAGAACTTTGAGCATGGTCGTACCTTGCAAAATCAATTGTCTACGCTGAGAACGACGAGCCGCAGCCGCAGGAGCGCGTGGAGTTGGGGTTGATGAAGTTGAATCCCTGGCGCATCAGCGTTTCTTCATAATCCAGCGTCATGCCGTGCAGGTAGAGGAACGATTTGGGATCGACAAAGACGCGCACGCCGTCGAACTCAAAAATGCGGTCGCGTTCGCGGGGTTGCGTGTCGAACTTGATGGAGTAAGAAAGTCCCGAGCATCCGCCGCCCATCACGCCCAGGCGCAGCCCGCCCTCTGTGGGAGAGATGCCTTCCTTGGCCATAGCCGCGCGAATACGCTTGATGGCCTTGTCGGTAATTTGCAAACCTTGCGGCGGCGCTTCTGTTGCCGCCAATGGCGGCGTCTGCCGCGCCGCAGTTGCTTGCGGCTCCTGCACGGACGGAGTTCCAATTGTCACGACGTTCGACATACTTGCCTCTTCGTTACTGCGCCACGGCTACGGTTGTGGTCTCGGCCGTTTCCTCCGCGTTGCCGTTCTTCTTCTTCCAGTCGCCGATGGCCGCGCGAATCGCATCCTCAGCCAGCACTGAACAGTGTATCTTGACCGGGGGCAGCGAGAGTTCCTTCACAATGTCGGTGTTCTTGATGGCCAGCGCGTCATCCACGGTTCGGCCCTTGATCCATTCCGTGGCCAGCGAGGAACTGGCAATCGCCGAGCCGCAGCCAAAGGTCTTGAACTTGGCCTCTTCGATGACCTGCGTCGCGGGGTTGACGCGAATCTGCAGGCGCATCACGTCGCCGCACTCCGGCGCGCCCACCAGACCCGTGCCGACCTCCGTCGATGCCTTGTCCAGTTGGCCCACATTGCGCGGGTTGTTGTAGTGGTCGATCACCTTGTCGCTATATGCCATGTGTTGCTCCTTTTACAGTTCTCAGTTCCCAGTTCTCAATTGCTTCAGCGGTTCGCCGTTACTGACAACGGAGAACTGAAAACTGAGAACTCGCTTTTAGTGCGCCGCCCACTGAATCTTGGTCAGGTCGATGCCGTCCTGCACCATTTCATAGAGCGGTGAAAGTTTACGCAGATGCCTGACGACCTCGATGACCTTGTCGGCGACGTAATCCACTTCGGCCTGGGTGTTGAAGCGGCCGAGACCAAATCTGATGGAACTGTGCGCAACGTCGTCACCCAGCCCCAGAGCCTTCAGCACATACGATGGCTCCAGCGTGGCCGAGGTGCAGGCAGAGCCGCTGGATACCGCAACGTCGTTGATGCCCATCAGCAGCGACTCGCCCTCGACGTAGACAAAACTCATGTTCAGATTGCCGGGAAGGCGATGCTCCCAGGAGCCGTTGACATGAACGTAGTCGAGGTTTGCTTCGAGCTTTTCCTTCAGCCGGTCGCGCAGACCGGTCAGGTAAGAGGCTTCGCCGGCCATCTCCTCGTAAGCAATCTCGCAGGCCTTGCCCAGTCCGACGATGCCGGGCACGTTCAGCGTGCCGGATCTCATGCCGCGTTCGTGGCCGCCGCCGTCAATCTGCGCCGCAATCTGCACGCGCGGATTGCGCCGCCGCACGTAGAGCGCGCCCACGCCCTTGGGCCCGTACAGCTTGTGCGCGGAAATCGACAGCACGTCAATGTAATCGGCCAGCACGTCCACCGGAACCTTGCCCACCGCCTGCACCGCGTCGGTGTGAAAGAGCACGCCGCGCTCGTGACAGAGCCGGCCGATCTCAGCGATGGGTTGCAGGACGCCGATTTCGTTGTTAGCCGCCATGATGGTGACCAGAATGGTTTTGTCGTCCATGGCGCGCTCGAGGTCTTCGAGGTCAATCAGCCCGTCGGCCTTGACCGGAAGATAGGTGATGCGGTAGCCCTGCTTCTCCAGCCGCTTGCAGGTGTCCAGAACAGCCTTGTGCTCCGTCACCTGGGTGATGATGTGGTTGCCGCGCTCGCGGTACATCTCGGCGATGCCCTTGATGGCCAGATTGTCGCTCTCGGTGGCGCCGCTGGTGAAGATGATCTCCTTGGCTGAGGCGCCAATCAGCGTGGCAATCTGCTCGCGCGCCGTCTCCACGGCTGCTTCCGCTTCCCATCCAAAGGAGTGGTTGCGGCTGGCCGCGTTGCCGAACTTGGTGGTGAAGTAGGGCATCATCGCTTCCAGAACGCGCGGGTCGAGCGGCGTGGTGGCGTGGTTATCCATATAAATCGGCAGGTGTACGCCCTTCGGCACTTCTACCTGGCTGGTAAATGTAGTCATGTGTGTCTCCATCCTTATTCATTGCTCTTCCGCGCCCTGCTCATCACAGACCCGGAGGGGGAAAGCTATCGTCCCGTTGTCAATGCAATCAACTCGACCGCCTCGCGTTCGCGCGCCGCCGGTTGTTCGTGTTCCGCCAGGTCCTGAATGCTGATGCTCTTCAGGACTCCGGCAATGGTCTCGTTCACTCGCGCCAATGGCTCCTTGATAGTGCAGCTCGAGCCCAGCTCGCATCCGGTCTTGCCCTTGGCGCAGGAGGTGATAAAAAACGGCCCGTCGATGGCCAGAATGACCTCGTAGGCCGAAATCGAACGCGCCTCCCGAGCCAGCGCGTAGCCGCCGTTCATGCCGGCGGTCGAGCGCAGAAGGCCGGATTTGGTCAACTGCTGCAGGATCTTGGCCAGTAGTTGCGCCGGAATCCCGTAGGCGTCGGCCACATCCTTGGCGCTGAGCGCAGCGGGTTCCGGGTGCTCGGCCAGGTACTTGAGCGCCATCAGGCCGTAATCCGCTTTTTTGGTCAACTTGAGCATTCAGGGCCTGCTAACACTACTGGGGTGGATGGCGTTGCGAGCGATAATCTGGCCAGACGAAGCCGAGCCCGAAGGCTGTGGCGGCCCCAATGTCGAGGGCGAGAATGAAGTATGGCCGGATTTTCGCCGCAACCCGAAGGGACGGGGCTGGTTTTCCCCATTTCGTTGTCGCTCGTCGCTCCAGTGATTGACCACAGTTCGCTCCTCGCTCCTAGAACTGGGAAAAACCGGCACCCGTCGCCGCCATCCCAGTAGTGTTAGCAGGCCCTTATATCCGACCTCTTCGGTCCTTGTTTAGTATACGACCATTTCTGTCGGAATTACAAGTCCCGGCTTGAATTGTTTTCTGCTGGCGTGACAAATGTCACAGTATAGCGCCGGATCGCGCCTCTAGCCTTGCTATCATCAACGAAGATTATGGGAACTCGGCAACGAATAGGTCCCTAGCTAACCCACCAAGCAAGGATCCGGCAGCAGGTCGGCGCGCTTCTAAGTTGCAGGTTTGACCTTTCGTAACTTGCTTAAAATAATGGACTTCTGGAGATTTTGAGCCGAATTGGAGATTGCTATGAAACGCTATGCTTCGTGGTTGATTCTGGTTGCCGTGCTGTTTACGGCCTCAGTGATGGCCGCAGCCAAGGGAAACGATCAGCCAAAATACAAGGTTGTGGAAGTAAAGCACCTGACCGTGGCCGACGGCATAGACCTGCCGGCCGAATACCTGAACGGAGCCTATGACAGTCTGCGCGAGGAATTGGCCAAAACAGGCATCTTCGAGACCGTGATCGAGGATGGCGGCACGATACCCGATGCCGACGCGGCCAGCGCGGTGGTACTGGAGTGCAAGATCACTAAATTCCCGAAATTAAAAGCTGGCTCAGTCTGGGCAAGCGCACCTTACGTGGTCGCCGAGGTCACACTGTCGAACCACAGCGACCATAAGCTGATTTCGCAATTTACGATTCCTGACCACTTTATCCAAGTCACAGGCGATTGGAGCAAGAGGGCTAAGGTTACCGGGTGGGGCCTGGCGTATTGGATCAAGCATAATCTGAAGAAGTAGAACCTGGGACCGCCGACCGGGAAAATCGCCGGCAGACCAAAAAATTTAACAAAATTGGTTTTCAAATGTGGGAAAATGCCGATACAATCTGGCGGAAGAGTAGTTTATTCCACCAAACCAACGAACGATGGCAACCGCCTGCAAACACCCTAAGGTACGCGTAGTTTCCCGGCACGATGACACCGAATATGTCGAATGCCAGGATTGTGGCGAAGTATTTGACTCCGAAGAATTTCGCGACATGGAGATCGAAGAAACCGCAGCCGATCCAGAACCCAGCCTGGAAGACTCCTGAGGCACAAAGCCGTTCGCTAGGTGAGCCAGGAGACGGAAGAAGTGCGCGCCAGTATGAGAGGTTGGAGAGGCGCCAGGGCTGAGCCTGCTTACTTGCCGCTGTGGCCATTGGCGCCTTGAGTGCCCACGCGCCGGGCCGAAATCCAGGAGTAATGCAGCCCGGAGGCGATGGTGAGCGCCATGGTGGCCCAGAGCGCACATTGCTCGAAGATCGCCACAAAACGGAACGCGAGATGAAATTCCAGCAACATGGCTTGAAACAGCACGGCAGCTATTGCGGCGATCTGCGCCAGTGTGTTGCCTTTGCCTAAGAGGCTGGGGTGGAACTCCCGCCGGCCGGCAGCTGCATAGAGAATCGCCGCCACCAACAGGATGCCCACATCCCTCCCGATAACCAGCGCTGTCACCCGCCCCGGAATCAACCCCTTGTAGGTGAGCACCAGGAAGAGCGTGCTGAGCAATAGCTTGTCGGCCACCGGGTCAAGGTACTGTCCCAGCATGGTGTACTGCTTCAGCAGGCGAGCCAGCAGGCCGTCTATCGCATCGGTCAGGCCGGCAATCACAAAGAGAGCAAAACCAAGCGTGTAGTGGTTGTCCAGTACGGCGGCCACCAGCAACGGCACCAGGCAGATGCGTGACAGGGTGAGCAGGTTGGGCGCAGTGCGGAACCGGTGCAATCGTTTATTAGCAGCATCTGGCATAAAGGCTTCAAGACAACAAACAACGATGGTACAGCATGGAGGGTGCTGCCTGCTCAACTTTTCCCGCCGCCCGGTTCCTGATAGACTACCTGAAGTTGCATTGCAGGCGCGTAGCTCAGTTGGTTAGAGCGCTTCCTTGACACGGAAGAGGTCGCTGGTTCGAGTCCAGTCGTGCCTACCATTTATCTCATTTAGATTCAATGATATAGCAATATAACACCGTTACGGGTTCCACTTCATTTCACCCAGGAATCACCCAAAGCCTACTGGATAGCGGTTCCAGTTGCTCCGAAGATGGCATCGACCATCATCTGCTTAGCCGCCATAAGTTCGTCAGTGTCCATTTGCGTATACCGGCCGAGCGTAAAGGCCGCGTTGCTCTGCCGCATTGCAATTACTTTGCCGTTGGCGTTGTCTGCGCCACAACCTTCTTTGCCGCCGTCAGCTTGCCATGCCGCCGTACCCGCATCTTTCCGGCAGGCTTGTTTGTCTCCGGCGCAGCCGTTGCCGGATGCGCCACCACCGGCCCGTTGAGCGTCTGCGGCGTGCGCATGGCTCCGGCGCTCGAAAACCCTCCTTGGCCGCCGTTGTGCGGAGGAACAGCGACTGCGCTGGACGGCTGAATCGGCTGGAAGCGTGAGGAGACGCGCGAGGAAATTCCCCATCCGCCGCCAACCACCACGGCTACAATCGCCGCCGCCGCCGCCGCGCGCGCCAGATTCTGCATCCAGGCGTTCTCAAGCCGCAGCGCCACTGGCCAGCGCAAAATCCGCGCCTTGCCTGATGCCGTACTCGTTGCCGCGCGCAATCCCGCCTGCACACGCTCCTCCAGCCCCTCGGGCGCGGAGAGCCGGGCAATCAGCCGCAGCGTCTCCTCATAGCTGCCGGAGCCGGAAGTTCTGATCTCTGTTTTCTGATCTCTGTTCTCTGTATTCATCGCAAACTCCTCGCATGGCCCAGCAATCCGGCCATCAGGTTGCGCGCGCGAAACAGCCGCGACCGCACGCTGGACTCGCTGATGCCCAGCACCGTGGCGATCTCCACGCTCGTCAACTCCTCGAAGGCCGAGAGCATCAGCACCTGGCGTTCCTTGGCGGGCAGTTGCTCCACGCAGGCCAGCACATGGGCGTGGTGTTGCGCTGCCGCCACGCGCTCCTCAGCATTCAACCCCGCCGCGGGCAGCACGCGCGCCAACTCGGCCACGTCGTCCGTCTCCGGCCGGGTCTTCATGCGGCGCTTGCGGTCCAGCACAACGTTCCACACAATGCGAATCAGCCACACCCGCTGGTCGCGCACCTCCGCCAGCGTGTCGCGGTGGCGCAGCACGCGCACAAAGGCCTCCTGCACCGCGTCTTCGGCGTCGGCTGTGTTGCGCAGAACCGAGTAGGCAACCCGGTAGAGCGTTCCAGCATACTCGCTCACCAGACCCGCAACCACTGCCTCTTCCGCGCGCCGGCGGGCCTCGTCATTCATCGCGGCAATCTCCATCCAACCTGAGAATACTGCCTGACCGGCGCTCATAGAAACCAGACGCAATCCAGCGGCAAAATGCTCACTTCCGCGCCGCTCCAATCCCCCGGCGCCGGCCTAAAGGCAAAAGGCCCGCGAAGCCTTTGCTCCGCGAGCCTTGTTGCGTCGATTTGCTGTTTCCTACTTGCCGCCCAGCTTTTGAGCCGCAATCGAGCCGGCCATGCCTTCCTTGTCTGCGTCCTTGACCTTGGCCCACAAATCGCGGGCCTTATCGGTCTTGCCCTCTGCGGCATACATGTCGGCCAGGTCAAGCTGCGCCACGGTGGCCGGCACCGTCTCTGACGGCTTCGCGGCCAGCGAAATGTAAATGTTGATCGCCTCGGTGTCGCGGTTCATCTGGTGATAGAGGCTGGCCAGCGCTAGCTTGGCCAGGTTGGCCAGATTCCGGTCCCACGAACCGGACGCGGCCTTCAACTCCGTCTCGGCAGAGGCGTTATTTCCCAGTTCCTCGTAGGTAACGCCGGCAAAGTAGTGCGCCTTGGCGCCCTCGGGCAGCCAGCCATACTGCTTTGCCACCGCAAGAAACTGCTGGTTGGCGGCCTTCGCGCGGTCGCCAGCTGTCGTATAAACGCCACTCGCGGCCGGAGTGCCGGGCGGCGCGAGCGGCATGTTATAGGTGTCCAGAGCCGCGTTCAGAACGGTGTCCGCCTTGGACGCGCTCCAATTCCAATAAAACACGGCTGCTGCGCCGGCCACCAGAATCACAACTGCAGCAATAACCAGGCGCATCACGCTGTCACGATGGACGCTCAGCCAGCTCATGCTGCTGGCGGTAGCCTTGGCAAAGCGATCTTGTTTCAAAGAATGACGGGTTCTTGTATCCACGGGTCTTTTTTCCTTCTAAAGCAACTCTATCAGTCTATCAGCGCGTGAACCCGAGCGTCCACCTGCTCTTGCCGACGGGCGGGTGCAGCGGTAGGATGGGCTTATGTATGAAGAGTTTAGCGTGAAGGATCGCTGGAGCGGCGAAGAACTCGCTTGCCGCTGGAAGGGCACTCTGGTAGCCATCGCCACGCGCCACTCCGACGCCGTCGATGTGCGCTTCGACGTCAACGGACGGCCCCTGTGGATTGCCCTGCCGCTGGAGGCCTGGGGACGTCATAAGTCGTTGACAGGCAAGGTGATCACCGACCAGCTCGCCGCCCAGATCGCGGGCCGTTTTCTGAAGCAATTGATTGAAGAAGGCTTCGACTCCCGCCGCGAAATCTACACCATGACCGTGGACGAAGTCCTTGCGAATCTTGATCTTGTGGTCGCCGAAGCCAAGGCGCAGGGCGCAATGCCGGAGCTGGTGTAAAGGCAGTGTGGAGTGTGAGTGTGAGTGTGAATGTGAGTGTGAAGTGTGGAGGGAACAGGGGTTAAAAGCGCGAAAAAGGTACGCATATAGATACATGTAATTCTGCTAGAAACGGGGTAATTCCGCTATGAAAACAGTTTTTCTACATGCTTTCGCCTAAAACGCGCTATCCTGTTCTTTATGTATAGGTTAAGGCGGATTATTTGCAGGAAATTTCGGGAACTTGACCTAGTCTAGACCTAGGACGTATCGACATATACACTTCCCAGGGCGGTGCCGAACTGGTGAAGTAGAGATATGTCACCAAGCCGCTATGAACTGAGTGAGTTGCAGTGGGAGAAGATCAAGGATTTTCTTCCCG
>Ga0181539_1001773_pt1 | contig 23012 bp, 15 predicted proteins | sample PEATcosm2014_Bin_46_FD_119767 | JGI IMG/M metagenome (GOLD analysis project Ga0181539, IMG submission 119767) | Peatland microbial communities from MTU Mesocosm Facility, Houghton, MI, USA - PEATcosm2014_Bin23_60_metaG | ecosystem: Environmental > Terrestrial > Soil > Wetlands > Peat | place... | reverse complement strand
CACATTCGCGGCGGCAAGGGGCGTGTGGATCGCGACGTGATGCTCAGCCCCGCCCTGCTCGCCGCCTTACGCGAGCACTGGAGCCGGCTCAAGCCGAAAGTCTGGCTTTTCCCCGGCAACCGTTGGCATTCCGCGTCCCAGCCCATCGGCTGCAAGGCCGTCTTGTACGCTTGCTATCGTGCGGCGCGGAGTGCCGGTCTCAAGAAAAGTGTGCATCCGCACACGCTTCGCCACTGCTTTGCCACCCATCTTCTCGAAGCCGGTGCGGACCTGCGCACGATTCAGATTCTGTTAGGTCACCATAATCTGAAAGAGACCACCCAGTACTTGCACCTTTCCACCCGCCATCTCCAAGCCACCGCCAGTCCCCTGGACGCGTTGGCGTTGGCGGCCCCGGGGAAGAAAGACGATCCGCCCGGAGACGCCTAAATGGACCGGCCACCCTTGGAGGTGGCCGATCTCATCCGCGTGGCAGGGCAGAGATTCATCGAACGCAGCCGCTCCTGGCTGACCGCCCAGCACTGCAAGGTCCTGACGGCCATCGAGCGTTGCCGCACCGCCGCGCTCGGCGGGCATCGCGATGAGTGTTCCCGCTGCGGGTATCGCGCCATCGCTTACAACTCGTGCAGAAATCGGCACTGCCCCAAGTGTCAGGCCCAGGCCCGCGACCGCTGGCTCAAGGCGCGCCGACAGGAACTCCTGCCCACTCGCTACGTACACGTGGTCTTCACCCTTCCTCATCTTCTGGCACCCTTGGCTTTACAGAACAAGAAGGTTGTCTACGATCTGCTGCTCCGCGCCAGCGCCCAAACCTTGCTTGAAGTCGCTCGCCATCCCCGGCATCTGGGCGCTGAGATTGGCTTCTTTAGTCTCCTCCACACCTGGAACCAGAAGCTGGAGCATCATCCTCATGTCCATTGTGTGGTCCCCGCCGGCGGACTCTCCCCCGACCACCAGCGCTGGCTCGCCTCCCGTCGCCGCTTCTTTCTTCCCCTTCCGGTTCTGGCTCGGGTTTTTCGCGGCAAGTTCGTCGCGGCTCTGAAATGCGCTTTCGCCGAAGGTCAACTGGGCTTTCACGGTCAGTTGAAGCCGCTCGCCTCGCCCAAAGCTTTCGCTTCCTTCCTGCGTCCACTCTTCCGCCGGAACTGGGTCGTTTATTGCAAGCCGCCTTTCGGGGGCCCCGAGTATGTCCTCCACTACCTGGGCGCCTACACCCATCGTGTGGCCATCTCCAACCATCGCCTCGTTTCTCTAACCGGCGACCAAGTCACCTTCCGCTGGCGAGACTCCGCCCACGGCAATCAGCAGCGCCTCATGACCCTGTCCGTGGACGAGTTCTTGCGACGCTTTCTGCTCCACGTGCTTCCCCACGGCTTCGTGCGCATCCGCCACTTCGGTTTCCTGGCCCATCGTCGTCGCGCTCGACTTCTACCCCTCTGTTTCCGGCTCTTGGGGTCGGCGACGGCTTCGCCCTGCGCTCTACCACCCAACCCAGCGAACGGGGAGGTTCCCTCCACCACCTCGCCTCCTACTTCTCTCTGGACCTGTCCGCAATGTGGTGGCCCCATGATCCTCTTGGAGCGACTCAGCGCCGCCCAGATCGCTCTGCGTTCTCCACCCCTTCCCTTGGTGAGGACCTCATGAAACGCTTCGCGACCATTCCCGGAACGCTCAGGGCCTTCAGCGCCAGCACTCTTCGTGTGCCTCTCCCAGCGCGCAACACTCCTTCACTGCCCCTCCATCGCTCTCGATCGAAGTCCAACCACACTCCCATCACCTCTTTTGCCTCGCTGGGCCACCCCTCGCACCCGTCGTACTCGGGCAGCGCCCTCCCGACCAACACAAAAAAACCAATCCAATTCCCATAGGGTCGTGACGCGGCCTCGTTCAAACGGCTTTATCGAAAGCGCGCCGTTGTCACCCTCTCGCGGACCGACCGATTTCTCGTCGGCGCGCTTCCGATAAAGCACTAGCGTTTTTCCTCCTCGAAAGCTGAGAACACACTGAAAGGAAACCCACTTACAAATAATTGTCAAAACGCAGGAAAAATGCCCAATGTTCGGCAGAACCAGCAAGTAACCTAGCCTATAAAAACATGAATGTGGAAACTCCAGGCTGGGGGCAACGCCCCCGGAAAGCGGGACGACGGTTCCCCGACCCTATAAGGGTCGCGCTCCCTCTCGTCGCGTAACCCAAGTCCGGCGGCACGTCAGGTCGGCACTACTCTCGCAACCACGGTGCCCGTGAATTGCGATCCGGAAAAGGCGGCAGCTTCGCGACCGCACTCCAAGGCGCCTTCGACGCAAGGCCAGGAGCGTCAGTTCGTGTTGGCGGGCGGGTGCAGGCGCGCGAGTTCGGGTAGGCGGACGATTTGGGAAGGCGCGACCAGCTCAATGTCAGCGCGTTCCAACTCCGGCAGGAATTTCGCCAGCGCGGCAAGGGTTGTGGCGTGAGGGTGCCCGATGGCCAGCGCCACACCTTCCTGCTCCACCATGTGGCGGAATTCTCGCAACTGCCCCAGCGTGTAAGGGACAGTCTCCGTGTTATCCAAAAACACCGCTCGGTAAAACGCCGGCAGGCGCTGGCGCTGCGCCGCAGCCAGCGCCACACTTGCGGCCGTAGTGCGACTGTCGATGAAATAAAGCCGGTGGTCCGCAAGAATTTTCATGACCTCGGCCATCAGGGCTGCATCCTGGGTGGCCCGCGATCCCATGTGGTTGTTCACTCCCGCCACAAAGGGAACGGAAGCCAGATCGTTCTGCACGACCCTCTGCACCTCCGCCGCATTCATGCCGACGAGAATGGCCCCTTCACCAGGGGACACCTGCGCGCTGGGCTCCGGCTCCATCGGCAAGTGCAACATTACCTCAAGCCCGTTGCGGTGAGCTTCCTGAGCGGTTGTCTGGCTGTAACGCAGGTGAGGCAACACGGAAATGGTGAGGGGATAGTCGAGCGCCAAGAGCTTGTGCGCTGCCTCCAAGTCGCGGCCCATGTCGTCGATCACGATGGCGGCGCGCAACAGCCGGGGCACTTGCCTCACATGGATTTGGATAATGCGCTGCCCGCGTTGCGTGACATCGAGGTTGACCGCACGCAGTCCGCCTCCGGCGCTTGCCGACGACGTCCCCAAATCCAGTTGGTTCTTGTCCGACTCTCGCTGCACGGCGGACAGCACGGCAGGGTAGGCCGCCGGAGTGGCGAGCACTTGCAGGGACGTGTCGGGGCTTTGCAGCTTGGCGGGGTGTTTGATCAAAATCTGGGCGCCACCCGCGTCCGTCACCACGGTCTTGAATCGTACCGCCAACTCGTGGCGGTCCGATTCACTCAGGGGCTGGGGATGAAACCAATTGCAGGCGTTGGCCGCAAGGATCAATAACAGAAGGAATGGCAGGCGAAACTCGAAGTTCGAAACTCGAAATTGGAAAATCGAAGCTCGTGAGCCGGCGTCCGGTTTTCGCGCTTTGAGTTTCGTGTTTCCAGTTTCCAGTTTCGACCTCGTGGTTCAGGCACGCGAACTTCGAAAATTGAAGCTCGAAATTCGTGGGCGGCTATCCGATTTTCCAGTTTCGAATTTCGAGTTTCGAATTATCAAGCAGCCTTGGCCGACGTTGCGGATTGGCCCAGAATCTCGATGGCCTTGCGAAGTTGCAAGTCATCTTTGCCGCCGAATTGCTCAGGCCCTTCCGGCTGATTATCTTCATCCGCATTGTCAGCTTCCGCGGTGGCTGGCTGGACCACACTGGGGGTTACACCGTTTTCGTTGATGGCCTTGCCATCTGACCCATAATACTTGGCCACGGAAAGAAGCAGGGCCGAGCCATCGCCGACGGGGATGGGCTTCTGATAGACGCCCACGCCAAAGCTGCGCTCGCCCACCACTTCGCCGCGTTTGTTGCCCAGCGTCGCGGAGGCCACCAACTCCGCTGGACCCGCCGTCGACTGATTGATAAGCACCGCCAATGGCAACGTGCACACCGGGCCCGTGGGGTGAACAGGCACGTCCTGGCGGGGAAAGCGCTGCCCGGCAAGGTAAGTCACCAGACCCTTATCCAGGAACAGGCTGGCGGTATCATACGCCTCTTGCACATCGCCTCCGGCGCAGTTGCGCAGATCCAGAATAATCTTGCGAGCGCCTTGCGATTGGAGTTCCTTGATCTTGGCCGCAATCTCGCGCGCCTTCCCCTTGTTGAAAGTCGCCACGCGCATGTACCCGGTTCCGTCCTCCACCATTTTTGTGAAAACGGGTGGGTAATTAAGAATGGCGCGGGTGATGGTAATGCTCTGGGGGTCGACACGCGGGTCACGAACCACGGTGAGCTTCACGGTTGAATCGGGTTGTCCCGCCATCATGCGCTCAAGCTGCACGACCGAAAATTGGCGGGATGGCACCCCATCCACCTCGTCAATCAGGTCACCGGGCTTGATGCCGGATTTTTCCGCGGGGCTTCCCGGAAGAACCGCCACCACCGTGGCATATCCCCCCCGTTTGGAGATGAAGACCCCAACATCCGCCGGTCCCGGGTCTGGATGTTGCAAGTAATCCTTATACTCTTCGGGAGTCAGATACGTGCTGTAAGGGTCCAGCGATTCGAGCAGCCCCCGGATAGCGCCGTCCGTGACCTTTTTCAGATCGGGATCCGTCACGTATTCCTGCTTGATGCGATTCAGGACTTCACTGTAAACACCCAGGTCGCGATAGGTTTTCTCGGAGGATGTATCGCTCTTCCCCAGCAACCCTCCTACGACAACGTAGGACAGTAGTACGAGGGATACAGAAATCAGTGTGGCTCGAATACGGTTTGTCATGCTGGGATAGCTCCTTCACCCGGGGCTTACGCTGCCCTGATGCTCAAAAGTATAACACGCCATTTCCTTTGATGCACAAATGAGAGAAGGAGCTTTTTGCGCCCGAGATTATTCCGCAGACCTCCGGGACCGAACAACTGGCTGATACGAAACCGCTTGGCTCTGAATCGAAGTAACGAGCATGCCCCGGCGTTCCACTCGTTACGGCTTTTCCCGGGAGATTCCCTTCTTGGGGAGAGGAGGATTCAGTGGGCGGGATAACAACTTGCGGTTGGCGCACCCGGCAAGTTCTGACTTCAGCAAATCGACTTTGCGGCTGACGTACTTGCCAAGCTTCTGATTGACGAACTTTCCTTTTCCCATGGAGAAGCCGCCCGGCGCCGCTGCGACGTAACGTTCGAGCTAGGGACATGCCGCACCGACACAGAAATTATCGAACTGCACTTTAATCCATTCGGTTCCCAGGGCCACCATTCCGTGCGTATGAGGCTCCCCGGAATCGACGTAATTGGCCATTACGGGTGTCCCGTCAATCAAGACACTGAGAGTGGAGCCGCGAAACGCCATTTTCAGATGATGCCACGTATTAGGCTGCCAGCCGGCTACATAACCTGATTTGATCCGGGTAACCTTGGCGCCCAGATCGTGACTGCTCTTCATTTGCCACCATCCGTCACTGTCGACAGTGAGTGAGTAGCCATCGGGAACCGTTAGTATCCCCCAACATGACCGCTTCTGCTCCAGGCATGGAACCAGGTGATCAAGATGGCCCCATAAGGTGACGGATCCAAACTCTTCCATCAACACATCGACACTGACCTCGTAGTCTGTCCAAGTCTCTGAACCTTTCTCGTCGCCCAGGAAGGTAAAGGGAAAGCGGGTATTGAGGCCACCACCCCATTTGATGGGGGGTTGATCCACCATCTGAACCATGCACTTCCCCGGCCTTCCGCTACAATTCGCCACTTCGAAGGAGCCTTCCTCATCCACAAAATACTTCGCGGGCTTATCCAGAGCGTCGTTTTCAAAGTTGTTCGAAAAAGGGAACGGAAAAGCCGAGTCGGCAGGGGGAGTCCCCGCATTCCCTTTCTGCTGACCGGTGGTAGTGGTCAGCGAATAGATGGAAGCTGGCTGAAGAGTGATGCTGTAGGAGCCGCCACCGGGGAGGTCTGGTTCTTGGAGAAAGTAGGTTCCCGCCTTAATGTTCGAATGCCAGACATGGACCGCGCCAGTGGACAAACCGTTGGTTGCTTGGAAAGTAAGCCGCCGCTCCGCCGTGGCATCCGAGGTCTCAATGATAACGCTGTAATCCGAGTTGTTGGGCGCCTTCAGCGTAACGTAGCTGCCTACGACTTTCCCGCCCGCATCTTGGAGATAGCCGGAAGCGCTGTCAATATACTGCCAGCCCGGCTGGGCAAACTGGGTGGTGTGCGCAGTGGCCCAGAGTGACGGCTCCACGGCATAATGTCCGGACCAGGGTGAGGCGGTCTCCAGGAATCCTTCCCTGTCATTGATGAAGGAAGGGAAACCGGTGACTGTAGTACAGTGGACGAGCTTGGTCATTTTGCCTTCGATGTAGGCTCGGTTAAGCATTTTGGCCATGTTGGCGGCCTGGGGGCCCGAGTGTACTAAATAAGCATCTTCGCTGTCCCATAAAGGTACGTAGTTGTGATCGCGGGTGAGATTGCGAGCCTCAGCGGCGCTAGCATACTCCTTGGGATAATGCACTCCTATCACATCCACAGCGGCCAGAAGCGTCGGATCCGCATTCATCTGGTTGGCGAGTTGCCAGTCAAACCAGTCCGCTGCGACAACGTGGGTATTCAGTCCATGGCTTGCATTGTTGCTGAGCACGGCTTGCTTGAGTGATTTGATCCATGTCCGGTCGTATCGGGTTTCGTTCCATATCCCAATATAATTGACGTCGACCCCATAGATGTCATGCGCTGCATTAATGAACTTCAGGTCATAGTCAATCATGTCCTGGGAATAAAAGTGGTGATTGCCAATCCAGCCCGGCGCCCCCCAGGGCAACAGGTCAATGAAGATCTTCGGGTTTCTTTTCCGCGCCTCCCGCATCAGCCACCACTCGTAGCCACGGTTATAGTTCTGGTCCCCGCGCGTATGCATGTGACTTGGTTCAGAACCCCACGTGCTGTTGGTGTCGCCCCCGATCTCCACTTTGAGGTGCTGCAAGCTGGCGCCGTAGTAAGGCTTGAAAAGATAATCGAGGATTTGGCTCTTATACGGCTCCGGATAGTCCATCTGGAATCGCGTGGTTGCTCCCGCACTCAACCCGCCAACGCCTTCAAAGATTCTTCCTTTTCCGCTGCCATCGACAAGAAGCGCCGCTGTTGAACCCCCCTGGACCGCCTGTGGAGCGGCTTCAGTCATTAGCCAGTGAGCGCACCATAAGGCGGCCAAGGTAGTCATGATTGCGATCAAAGCAAATCTTCCCACCTTAGAGATAATCATGACGGACCTCCAGGTTGCTGCTGCCGGTCATGTATTCGGCAATTATGTAGGAACGGCACTAAGTATCCGCTTTCAGGTCGGCGAGATCAGGGGCGTTGCGCTCCTCCGTAATGACCGTTCCCGACATGCGATCATGCCAGGTCAGGCTGTCGCTATCCACGCAGGCCCAGACGAAACCCAACATGAGCGCCGAAAGCGAAACCAGAACCCCGAAGGCGCGCCAGAAGGATTCGCGCACGGTCGGATGGCCTCCCCGCATATTGCGGATCCCGCATCCCATCCAAAGCAATCCGGGCGTGGCGGAAGCAATAGCCGTGAACACCGCGAAGTAAGCAAAGATGAGAAAGACGGCGATAAATCCTAAAACCACGATGTTGAGCGGGACCAGCGACAAACGCCCGCAGAACCGCCAGAAAATTACCCCAAACAACGCTGCCCCCAGAATCAGCACCAGGGCATCCGTCAAGCCAGCCAGAAAGCGGCGGCCCAAGGGCGCGAGGTAAATCCCCTCAGTCTCCTCCTCTTCCTCGGGCGCTGGCTCGGTGGGCCATCCGACCAGGATTTCCATGGGAGGACTTTTCGCCAGAGGCTCGCCCAAGGACATCTCCTCCGCTTCCGCGGGAGCAGCATCGAGCTCCATCATCGCGTCACCTGACTCTTCGAACGAGAGGGATTCAGGTGACGGGCCGTCCTTGTCGCGGGCCACGGCGGATTCGCCAATTCCCAAATTGAAGCCCGAATCTCTATCGTCCCAAGTCCCCAGCACGTCGTCAAGGGAACGATCGTCCTCGGGTTGGGGAGGGACCTCAAAGTCTAATTCGAGGTTCCCCGTGGAATCTACCTCTGGCTGGAGACGAGCCCGCCGCTTGCGGAAGTTCTCAACTCGTTCCGACAACTCTTCTCTCCAATTTGGGGGCTGTTCGTTCACCGGCAGGGGTTGGGCCGCGGGCAGGTCTTCCTGGGAGGAAGATACTCGCACGGGCGGCGTCTCTGGAGGTCGTGTTTGTCGAGTTGGTAACTCCGGCTCAGCGCGAGGTGGATTCTCCCTTGGTTCGGGCAGGGGTTCCGACGGGGGGCGGGAAATCGAGCGCACTCCCTCTGGGAATAGAGTGGTCAGTGAAGAAGAAGATCCCTTGGGCGCGGCTTTCACGAACGGGTAGCCACACTTTTTGCATTGCTCGAGTCCAGCGTAGCTAACGAACCCACACTTGGGACACTTCACTGCGGGTAATCCGTCCTCCAGGCAGCTTTTCCCTCATCCATAGGCATCTTAGCAAAATCACTCGGAAGAACAAAGCGCTTTCGAGTAGAATGGCCGTCTTGCGTGCTCATGGATCTCCTTCGTCCCCTTCCCGGAAGTAATGGCTTGCGGCTTCCCGCCGCTCTTGCGCTCTTTCTTGCCCTCGTCCCGTGCTTGCGCGCGCAGCAGATTCCGGTTTCTCTGGAATCGAAGGGGCCGGGAAAAGAAGTTACGATCCGCGCGGATTCACAGCAAAAGGATAAGGACACTTACCATCTGCGTGGCCATGTCCAAATCGCGTACGGAGAGATACGGGTGACAGCCGACGAAGCATCCTTCGATGACGCGTCGGGCGACGTGATGGCGCGCGGGCATGTGGTCTTTGACGACCCCAAGAGCCATCTTGCCGCCGAGGAGGTCCATTATAACGCCTGGACCCAGAAAGGATGGTTTAGCAATGGAATAGGGTATGTTCATCCCAAAGGGACCCCCCGGGCGCGTGTCCTGAAGACCGAGAGCCCCTTTTACATTTGGGGCAACACGGTTGACCGCCTGGATGAGGATACTTACCTGGTGGATCACGGCCGCATGACCACCTGCGAGTGCGCAAAAGAGGGCTGGTTGCTTTCCGCACGGCAAGCTCGCGTCGCGGTCGGGGATAAATTGGTGGCCCACGACGCCATTTTCCGCTTCCTCGGGATCCCCATCTTTTATTTTCCCATTGTAGTGGATTCGATTGCGCGCGAGCCCCGGCAGACGGGCTTCCTGCTTCCCAACATGGGCAACTCCTCGCAGAAAGGCTTCATTGTTGGCGACGGATTCTTCTGGGCCATAAACCCCAGCGCCGATTTGATGTTTGGGGTTGAGGAGTACAGCAAGCGCGGACTAGCGGAACGCGGAGAATTTCGCGCCAAGCCCAGCCAGAACGCCGACTTCACCATCAACTACTTTGGCGTGAATGATAAGTACTCGAACGTGTCGCTTCGCGCCCCCGGCGAGAGTATCCACGGCTCCGGGAAAGATGACGACATCGGTGATGGCTTCCGCGCCGTAGCCAACGTGGACTACGTCAACACCATGGCCTTCCGATTGACCTGGTCGTCCAATTATACGGAGGCCGTCAGTTCGGAAGCCTTGCAATCGGGGTTCGTGACCAAGAATTGGGATTCCTACAGCTTCAATGTCTCTGCCGAACGTTATGAGGACTTCCTCTCCACGCAATTGGTCCCAGGGAACGCCGTCATCATCCGCCACCTCCCCAGCTTTCAGTTTATCGGGGATGACCGGCAAATCGGCGACTCGCCCGTCTACTTTTCCCTCGAGACATCCGTTGACGCGGTCGGCCGCACCACGCCGGGGGTGACGCTCCCGCTACTGGAGGATCGCCTGGATTTCCATCCGCAGCTCCTGCTGCGGCCGAAGGAGTTCTGGCATTTCCGTTTTACCCCCTCGCTCGGATTTCGGGCCACGCGCTATGGAGCCAGCCTGGCGCCCGACCACACCCCCGTCGACCGCCTGCTCGCAGAAATCCAGCTTGACCTGCGCCCCCCTTCCCTGGAAAAAGTATTCGCCAAATCCTATCGGGGGTATCGTCTCAAGCATGTGATCGAGCCGGATATTCAGTACCACCTCGTGCGCGCGCGCGACCCGGAAAATATCCTGGACATCATTCGCTTCGATGCCATGGATATTTTCACCGAGACGAACGAGGTCGAGTATTCGCTAACCAATTCGATTCTGGCCCGGAAAGACGTGCCGGATAACTCACCGGACACACCCCAGGCAAGGGACCTCTTTTCGTGGCGTATTTCGCAGAAGTATTACTTTGATCCCACCTTCGGCGGCGCGCTGGTGCCCGGCCAAAACAACGTTTTTGCCTCCACCCTCGACCTCACGGGATTTGCCTTCGAGCACGGGCAGCGGTTTTCACCGATCGATTCCGTGTTCAAGTTCGCCCCCTTCTCCAACTACGATACGGAAATCCGCACCGACATGAATCCCAGCGGCGCCGGCGGCGTTCTGGATGTCGGCATTTCTTCCCGCGTGAAACGTGGGTTGCTGGGGGTCACTTTCACCGACTTCTTCATCAACCATACGTCCTACCTGGGCTCATTATTGGCGTCCGCCACCGCCGGTTTGCCGTCCACCTCGCCGGCGCCTTTGACCGCCTTTAACTTGCTCGGCTCGCTGGTGACTTACGGTGACCCCAACCGCAAGGGGCTGAGCGGTGCATTCGGGATCGATTACAACTTTCAGCAGAAGATAGTCCAGCACGTGGTCGGTCAGCTCAGTTATAATTTCGGTTGCTTCGGAATCGATATCGAGTATCAGAACTTCGACCTGGGACCGCTACGGCATGAGAGCCAGTTCCGCGTGGCATTGGCGCTGGCGAATGTCGGTACCTTCGGAAACTTGAAGCCCCGCGAAAGATTGTATTAATCCGGGATTCGGGATTCGGGACTAGGGATTAGGGGCACCCCCGCCAAGCTCCGGTCTCCGAACGACGGACGATTGATTAAGGACCAAAGCAAAACATGCCCTTCCCCATCCACCGGCCACGGCGATTGCGGCGCACGGAGGCGCTCCGCGGGTTCGTGCGCGAGACGCGCCTGAGCGTTCGCTCCCTCATTTACCCGCTCTTTGTTTGCCCCGGCACGCAGGTTAAGAGTGAAATCAAATCGATGCCCGGCAACTACCGGTGGTCAGTGGACTGGCTGGTTGAAGAGTGCCGGAGCACCTACGACCTCGGTATCCCCGCGGTGATTCTTTTTGGCATTCCGGAAAGCAAGGATGAAGTGGGCTCCAGTGCATACGATCCGGACGGCATCGTGCAGCGCGCCGTGCGCGCGGTGAAGAAGGCCTTACCGGACCTGATGGTCATCTGCGATGTCTGCTTGGACGAATACACCAGCCACGGCCACTGCGGTTTGATCAAGGATGGTGAAATCGACAATGATTCCACCCTTCCGCTCTTGGCCAAAACCGCATTGACCCAGGTCGAAGCGGGCGCGGACATCGTTGCGCCGTCCGACATGATGGATGGCCGCGTGGGCGCTATTCGCCAGGAGCTGGATGCGCACGGTCATACGCAAGTGCCGATTCTGGCTTATTCCGCGAAGTATGCCTCGGCTTTTTACGGCCCTTTCCGCGAGGCGGCGGATTCCGCTCCCAAATTCGGGGACCGCAAGTCCTATCAGATGGACCCCGCCAATCAGCGCGAGGCGATGCGCGAGATCGCACTGGACTTGGAAGAAGGCGCGGACATCATCATGGTCAAACCCGCGCTTCCTTACCTGGATATTATTGCCCTGGCGCGCCGCGAGTTTGATGTTCCCATCGCGGCCTACCAGGTCAGCGGGGAGTTCTCGCTCATCGAAGCCGCCGCGCGCCTGGGTTGGATTGATCGCGAGCGGATGATTCTGGAAACCTTGACTTCCATACGCCGCGCCGGGGCTGACATCATCCTCACCTATTACGCCAAGGAGATGGCCCGCCTGCTGGGCTGAAGGCGATTCAAAATTCAAGATTCAAGATTCAAAATCCATTCTTGAATTTTGAATCTTGAATTTTGAATCCTGCGTTTTGAATCCCGGCCTCTGATCTTGAATTTTGAATCTTGAATTTTGAATCCTGTGCATAGAACCCCAATTTACCTTCACCCAAGATGGACCCGTACGCCGCTTTTGCTCCTCTTTGCTCTGGCGGTGCAGCCCGCAGCGCCGCTGCTCGCTGAGCAATCTCACCACGCTGCCAGGTTCGGGCTTACCAGCGCGGGAGTCGCACGGAATTCTGCGGGTCTCGCCGCCACTCCCCGGCACGCGCGCAAGGATTCAGCGCTCGATCAGCAGATCGACAAAATCCTGGCCGGAAGCGATGCGCAGCGCGGTTCATGGGGCATCCAGGTGGTTGAACTGGAGAGCGGCAAATTGCTCTACGCGCGCGATGCGGACCATCTCTTTATCCCCGCTTCCAACATGAAGATGTTCACCACCGCAGCGGCGCTGGAGAAACTGGGCCCCGACTACGTTTTTCACACGACTGTGGAAAGCGATGCCGGCCCGGATGCGCAGGGGCGCGTTTGGGACCTCTACCTGGTGGGACGGGGTGACCCGACTCTCGGAGTGCGCACATTCCCTTACACCTATCACGGCCCGCAACAACCTGCGGACAAGTTTATTCAGGAATTGGCCGACCAAGTCAAAGCCCGCGGCGTGCGCGAAGTCGTGCGCAAGCTCGTGGCGGACGACAGTTACTTTGTTTGGGAACCCTTCGCGCCCAACTGGGCGGCCGACGATCTCGACTGGGGCTACGGCGCGCCCGTCTCGGCGCTGGCCTTCAACGACAACTTGCTGACGTTGCATGTCAAACCGGGCGAGAAGGCCGGTGACGAAGCCGAGGTCCGCCTGGATCCGGTGACGGATTACTATCTGCTGAGGAATCATATCCAGACGAGTGCGAAAGGTACGGAAAAGAATTACCTTCTGGAGCGCCAGCCCGGTTCGATGGAACTTGACCTTTGGGGGCAGATTCCCCTCGATGGCGCGGAAAATGTTGACACCGTCGCCATCGCGAATCCTCCCCTTTTGATGGCGGAACAATTCCGCGCCGCACTCCGAGCGCGGGGCATTGTGGTCCAAGGGCCCATGGAAGTTCACCACTTCACTCGCCTGGAAGCCGCTTCCTTGCCGAACCCCGTTCCCCCATCAACGGCTCGCGTCGTGCTGGCGGAGCACACTTCCCCTCCGCTGAGCGAGGCGATTAAGGTAGTCAACAAGGAAAGCGAAAACTTGCATGCGGAGATGCTGCTGCGAACGCTGGGGCACGTGCAGAATAACCATGGCAGCCTGGCCGGGGGGTTGGAAGCCCTGAACGCATTTGCCGCCCAACAGGTGGGAATCGTACCCGGAGAAACGTACTTTTCCGATGGCTCGGGGCTTTCACGAGAAGACTTGGTGGCGCCGCACGCCGCGGTGAAGTTGCTCCTCTACATGGCGCGCTCGCCGCACTTTCAGGCGTATTTCGATTCCCTGCCGGTGTCAGGAATCGACGGCACGCTGGCCCACCGTCTGTCCGACGATGAGGTAAAGGGGAAGATTCACGCCAAGACCGGTTCGGTGGAGCACGTCAACACGCTCTCCGGCTACATGGACCTGCCCTCGGGAAAACGCCTGGTCTTCTCGATTATGGCGAACAGTCACCCTCTCCCGAACAAGACAGGCCAGGAAACGCTCGATGCGATTACCCTGGAGATTTATAAGTGGTTTTCAAAGCAGCGGTAATCTTGGTGTAATGCCTGCGGACTACTATCCTCGCGAATTGAAAACTCCTAAAGGAACTCCAGCGAATGAAAACCGTCACAGTATTTGGAAGCTCCCTGCCGGGGGAAGGCAGCACAGCTTATGTTGAGGCGCAACGCTTGGGCCGGTTGCTGGCGGAAGCGGGCTATGCGATTTGCAATGGCGGTTACGGCGGCCTGATGGAAGCCTCGGCGCGGGGCGCGCGCGAAGCCGGCGGACACACCATTGGCGTCACCTGCGTCATTTGGCCAAGCCCGGCCAATCCTTACATTGTCGAGGAAGTCCGCACGCAAAATTTCCCCGAGCGCCTGATGACCCTCATCGAACGCGGCGACGCTTACCTGGTTCTTCCCGGCGGCACGGGAACGCTGGCGGAACTGGCGCTCGCTTGGGAGATGATGAATAAGGGAAGCCTCTCGAAAACCGTGGGCGGGCGCAAGCCGCTGCTGGTGATGGCTCCCTACTGGCAGCCCGTCATCAATTGCCTGCGGCAGGAAGGCCGACTCAAGAATGGAAACCCCAACTGGGTAGCCCCCGCCATGGACATCGTCACGCTCATCCAGACGCCGGAGCAGGCGGTGGAAGAACTGCGCAAGAATTTGTGACGTCGGGGGGAGATGGGAGACTGTCGTTTTGGGTGCCAATCTCTCGCCCTTCAAGTAGGGGGACGGCTTGCCGTCCCCTCGTTGTAAATTGCCGCCGAATTACAGAATCTAACGGACTCGAACGAGAGAATTCTGAATTAGACAGGATCGTTGGCGAATTAAACCGCCAAAAGAGCGTGATCGAGTTAGAGAATCATGAATTGAATCAACGCATTGCTAGCGCGAATGAACAAGGGTACGGTTGGCCTGCCGATGATGAAATTGAAGCTTTCAAGACCAGAAGCCGTACGCTTGACCAGCGTATAGCAGATTTCAACGCAAGTGTTGCCGCTTTCAATGCGAGTGCCGAAAGACACAGTTCTGACGTGAAGCGGTTCAACCATGAGGTGGGCCGCTATAACTTGATGATGGCCTATCCCGACGGGCTCGATGAGGATTCTGTAATTCAGGCCAAACGAGGAGTCCGACCACGACGTTAGGCGTTCATTGCGAAGACATACTTTAGCAGTGGGTGTGAATGTACACCCCCCAGGTCCATTTGGTTAGCCGAATACACTGTTGCCCTAATTGGAGCACAAGTCGGCATCTCGCGTAGATTGACCGTGCGTCCGGGTTGCGGCATCGGTGCCTATACGAGCGCAACATTTTCGTGACCGTGGCTTACCTTGCGGTTATCCTGTCGAAGCCGCAATGGGGCTTTCGCCTTGGGTCGCGAAGGCCACGCTTGCGTAAAGCGATGAATGAGCAGATTCGAAGCACAAACCTATGGGCGTGATACTCTTCTTGAGTTTACTTCCGGCGCTCACTCTGCCCAAGGAGGGCCCTCCGACGGTGCGAATTGCAGTTTGCCAAATTCTGGCCATTGATGGCGATCGGGAAGGGAACTTTACGCGCATCGAGTACGCGCTTCAGCAGGCGCGCGCCCAGCGGGCGGACATTGCCGCGTTTCCGGAATCGGTAATTCTGGGCTGGCAGAATCCTGACGCGCATCGCTTGGCCACGCCCATCCCCGGCGCGGACAGTGACCGCATCGCCGCGCTCGCCCGCCAATACGGTTTGATGATCTCCATTGGACTTGACGAGAAAGACGGCGAGCGGCTTTACGATTCGGCCATCCTCGTCGACAAGACCGGGAAGCTACTTTGGAAGCATCGCAAGCTGAACGTCCTGGCGCATTTGATGGACCCGCCCTACGCGGTGGGAGCGCCGGAAGGAATTGGCGCCGTGGATACGGAGTACGGCCGCATCGGTATCCTGATTTGCGCCGACACTTTTGTGGATGCTTACGTCGAGCGCATCAGTAAGCTCAAACCTGATCTGGTGCTGGTGCCCTACGGGTGGGCCGCCGAGGTCGACAAGTGGCCCCAACACGAAAAGGAGCTTGAGCATCTCGTCGCGCGCCGTGCCGAGGCCTGGAAATGCCCCGTGGTGGGCACCGATTTGGTGGGAGTCATCATGCACGGCCCCTGGAAGGGCCAGACCTACGGCGGCGCCAGCGTCGTGGCGGATGGCTCGGGACACGTGATGGCAATCTTGCGGGACCGCGACGTGGAAGTGCGCGTGGTGGAACTGCCGATCGTACACCGCGACAGGTGATCGCCTCTAGCGACGCAAAGAAAAGATTCACCACAGAGCGCACAGAGACCACAGAGAAAAGCACTTCTGCTTGCGCGGGTAGAGATCACGCTCCCTTGTTTGTGACCCATAGTTTTTTCCCCGTCTGCTCTCCGTGACCTCTGTGCCCTCAGTGGTGAATTCCTTTTTGAATTTCGGGGTTAACTTCTCATGCGAACAATCCTGACTTATCTCAGTGTGACCACACTCGTTCTGATTTCAGCCAAGGCCTTAGCGGCTCAGACGGCGCCGGTCTCCAGCGTTCCGGAAAATGTCTACCGTGGCGAACTGCTGACCTACCCGGGGCCCTGGGGGTTTCAGATTCCTCGCTCGGGCATCATCCTGGTGCGCGATGACGAACTTGTGTCGCTTTCTTCCGACCCGGACAAGACACTGAATCTTTCCCTCGACCGCACGCCCCGTTATGAAAGCCTGCGGCAAGTCTGTGAGCACGCCCAGGCGCGGGGAGATCGCACCCTCATCCTGGCGTTCGATCATTTCTTCAAGCAATACCGGCCCGGCCAAGACACTCCGCGGCGCTTGATGCCGGACACGGATGAGTACATTTCCAAAGTCGCCGCCATCAGCCGCTTCGCCGCCGGTTACGGACTCGGCCTCGAGTTGAGCTTGCTCACACCTCTCGAACTGGGCAAGGGCTATACCGCCCGCACGGGCGAATCGGGCGTGTGGATGCACTACCGCGAGGGCCTGCGCGATCCCGTGACCGGCGCCTTCAGTGTAGAGCTCTGGCAGCACCAGCAGTGGGTGAACAATAAGGGAGTGTTTGCGGTGGAGGACGCGGGGGTGCGGGCGTTTGCTTTCCGCGAAACCCGCGTGCCCGGCACTTTCTACCGCGCTGTCGATCCCGCCGACATCGTGGAGATCAAGAACGGCATTGAGGTCGAGCGCCTGGCCAACGTCACGGTACACTCTGGCGATTTCCGCGCCGTCCGCATTCGCGTGCACGGCATCGGCCCTATTGCCCGCGCCGGATTGGATCACGTGCTGGTGGTGCAACTGTACCGCACGCCGGAGATGGACTACTTCAGCCCGAAGGCGCTTCCCTTCCTCACCCACCTCGTCGATCGGTATGCCGCAGCGGGCATCCACCTGAATGCGCTTTACTCCGACGAGATGCACATCCAGCAGGATTGGGTCTACTTCGGCCATCACGATCACGGCGAGTTCGCCCTGCGCTACGTGAGCCCGGGATTGGCTCGCGAGTTCGCCGTGCGCTACGGCTCGGAGTACGCGGACTTCGCCAAATACCTGGTTTACTTTGTGCACGGCCAGGAGGACTTTGCCGTCGACTTGACCGCCAAGCAAGGCATCATGCACACGTTCGGCGCAACTCCGGAAGCGATCCAGCGCACGGCCCTGTTCCGCGCGCGCTATTACCACCTGCTGCAAAACGGCGTGGTGGATCTCTTTGTGCAAGCCAAGCACTACGCGGAACAGAAGATGGGTCAGCAACTCCCCTCGCGAGCCCACGCCACCTGGGCCGAAAGTCCCACCATCGATTACTGGGCGAACAACGAAGCGGGCCACGGGCAGGCACAGTACGAGTACACCTCCAATTTTGTTTGGTCGAACACCGTCCAGCAGGCCGCAGCCGCTTGCTACGACTATTTCAAATGGGGAGATTTTCTCACCGGCAACGGCAATGACCACGCGGAGGGCGGCTGGATGGACCGCGATTATTTCGCCTTGGCGCTCGCCGCCTCCACGGGCATTCTCAATCAAGTGCCTTACTCGTACGCAGCACATTGGGGCCTGCCGCCGGAAATCAGCAAGCGGCGCACGGCGCTGGAAGAGACCTACGGCGTGGAAGGCTCTCCCCAGTATGCGGCGGTCGAGGGCATGCAGCACCGTGACACGGAAGTGCTGATGCTTTATCCGCTCGATTTGGTGGCCGCCGAGGAACGCTTTGGCAGTTGGATGACGCAGTACGGATACGGAAACTACGTCACCGCCGACAAGCTGCTCGAACGCGGCAAGGTCGAAGGCAATGAGATCGAAATGGCCGGCAGGCGCTTCTCCACCTTGGTGACACTCTTTGAGCCCTTTCCCTCGCAAAAACTGCTGGCGTTCATGCAGGAATTCGTGGCGGGCGGCGGCCGACTGATCTGGTCCGGCCCACCACCACTCGTGACGTTGGAGGGCCAGCCCGCGCGTGAGGCTTGGCAAGATCTCTTTGGTGTGGACTACCAACCGCGACCGGGAGACGGCATAGCTGTTCCCGGCCGGATGGTGGGCTTCGAAGGTCCGCTGGCCGCCGTCGAGCCCCAGGTAATCCTGACGGACTTTCTGGTGGACCGCGTCTACCCGGTGCGTCCGCGCTCCGGGACGAGCGTGGTGGCGCGCGTCCAGGAACGCATCGTGGGCACGCAGCGAGGCAACGCCACGTTTCTGGGCTTCCGCCCACGCGATGACCAGTCGCGCAGCCTTGGCTACGATGTTCGCACGTGGTTTGGGATTCTCGACACGTTGGGCGCTTACGCCGCCACGGGCAAGTTCGCGGGCTTCAACGATAATACCGACCACCTCTCGCGCACCGGCCCTTACCTGGCCTGCCGGTTTCCCAACGGCGCCGTGGCCTTAGCGCCGCACCTGAGGGAAACCGAAGAGGGTGGGGCCGGCGGCTTCGCCCGAAATGCGGAAGAGGACCGCAAGTATGCGGAACTCAACCCGCCACCCTCCGAATCTATTCTCCTACAAGAATTCCGCGCGAACGGCCACACCGTAACTTTTGCCGGCGACCACGCCGTGGCTTTCCGTGTCGATGGCGAGGGGAACCTGATCGCGTTTGCTGGCCGGAAATGCCATGAGATTACCATCGATGGGCGCCAGACGGTTTTTGCCGACGCCGACGTGGACGAAATCGCATGGGCTCCCGTCGCCTCAGCGCGGCGCGTAGCAGGCGGCGCCGTCATCCAGATACAAATTTCGGGGACAGGGAGGGTGCGCATTCCGGTCGTCGGCCTGCCCGCGAGCCTCACGCTGTTTGCCGAAGGGCCGAAGCCCGGGAGCCGCGGGGAACGCATTCCGTGCAGCCGCGAGGGGGACGTGCTCGTCTTCCCAGCGACGAACGAACTGCGCGGCCGCTGGCTCTATGGGGTGCAGTAGGCAAGCGAAATCTGTGAAATCCGTGTAATCTGCGGATCAGGTTTCCAGTTTGAATTTCGTGGACGCCAGGCCGTACAGCCGGCGCCAAACGAGGCGATTCAGGGTGACCACCATCGCCGCCATGCAGATGGTTGCCGCCAGCAGCACGCGAAAATTTCCCGTGTCGGTGGCGTGGCTGATCACCGCGCCCAATCCTACGGTGGACAGCGTTTTTCCCTGAAAACGGAAATACTCGGCAACGATGCTCGCGTTCCAGGCGCCGCCCGACGCGGTGATGAACCCGGTGATCAGGAAAGGGAAAATTCCCGGCAAGATTAATTTTCGCCAGCGCTCAACAGTTCCCAGCCGGAACACGCCGCACACTTCTTTCAAATCCGTGGGAATGGCGCTGGCGCCGGCGATGACATTGAACAGGATATACCATTGCGTGCCGAGCAGCAGCAGGACCATGGAGCCGATCCCCATCCCGCCGCCGATGCGAACCAGCATCAGGAGGACGACCGGGAACAAAGCCGTGGCGGGCACCGAGGCGGCAATTTGCGCGAGCGGCTGCACAAGGGCGGAGAGCCTCGGTCGCAAACCTACGAAGACGCCCACGGGGATGGTCCAAAGCCCGGCCAACACCAGAGTAGCTTCCACGCGTAAGAATGTTGCTCCGGCTCCCCGAACGATTCCCCCAACTTCCGCGCTCGATAGCGCCACCAGCATCTGACCCATTCGGATCATTGCATACGCTGTGGCCACCAGGCCGGCAAGTATGAGCACACGCCACATCCATTTCGTGAATAGAACCCTTCGCGGACGCTCGCTCGGCATCGCCCTGGCCCTGGCGAAGTAAAGGTTTAGCGCTTCACGCGCCGGCCTGATGGTCACGCGGGCGACAAGCGGGATGATCTTCGAGCGCCGCAGGAAATCCAGGATGGGTGAGCGCGCGGGTTCGGCCGCCTCGACCTGCTCGAATTTGAACTTCTCCGCCCAGGCGATGGTGGGGCGCCAAATTAACTGGTCGATCAGCACGATGATCGCAACCATGACTCCCAAGCCCCAGACGATGGAGCGTGTATCGCCCGCGTTGGCTGCCGTTTGCAGGTAAGAGCCCAGTCCGGGAAGCAGCAGGTCGCGATTCCCGAGCACGAACATTTCACATGCCATCAGGAAAAACCAGGCTCCTGCCACCGACATGATGGAATTCCAAATGAGCCCGATGGCCGCGTAGGGAAGTTCCATTTGCCAAAGCCGCTGCCACCAACTCAGGCGGTAAATCTCCGCGGCTTCGTGCATCTCGCGGGGAATACTCTTCAAGGAAGAGTAGAAACTGAAGGTCATGTTCCAGACCTGCCCCGTCAGGATCAGCACGATGCACCCCAACTCCGCTCCCAATTGGCTGTGAGGGAACAAGGCGATCATCGCCAGCATGACGGGGGGGAGGAAGCTGAGCACGGGAATGGATTGCAGGATATCCAGGAGCGGAATCATGAATCGCTCAGCTTTGGCGTTGTACGCGGCCACATATCCGTACACCAAGGTGAAAGCCAGGCTGAGAAAATATGCAATGGCGATCCGCGTCACCGAGAAAAGCGCATACTTCGGCAAGGCGCCGGGGTAAAGCTGAATTTCTGCCTGGGTATTGACGGGGCCGATTCCATAACGCGCAAAGGTGAGCAATCCGTAGAAGAGCGCAAACCCCGCGAGCAGTATGGGCAGGTCTCTCAACAGGGAGGGAGCCCCAGTGGGAAACACTCCCCACGGTGGAGCTCCGGAAGAGGTTTTAGGTGGCGATGGCATTATCCCTGGTGCAGCAGATCCCGCTGGGAATCTCCGGTGTGTTCAAGCCGGTGCAAAAACAGCCTGTCGCTCTCAGAGTCGTAAGAGAAAATCTCGCCGTATCGGCCCCAGTTCAAAGCGGTTTCAATTTGCCGTTGGGTCTCTTCCTGGGAAAAATGTTCGTCCAGGATATCCCGGAAAAACTCCAAAGGCATCGTGCCGTCGGACTTGCTGGTAAGGCTGTTTCTGATCTGCTGAAGAAGCGTGGCATGGGTAAGGGCCGCTTCGCGGAAGAGGACCTTGCGCGTGGGAATATCCGCGTTCGCAAACTCGCGCCCCTTGTCGGTGATTTCCACATCACCTTTTTCCGTCCGCGCAAAATCCAGTAAGGTTGCGGCTTCGGTGATAGGCAGCAGGTCATTTACATCCAACAACAGTTCGTCGGCGATGTGATACAAGTCGTCCTTTCCGCCGCGATCATTCAGCAGTTCGAGCAATCCCGCGATGCCGCCCGGCCGGGCGTGGGGCAACATCGGGTAGGGAGCTTTCACCGCACGCGCCGCGGCGGAGGGCGGCGCCGACTCGAGTTGCGGCTGCGTCATCAACTTGTAAATGTAATCGACGTAGAGCAGGAATTCGGCGGAGTTGCGGTCGCGCGGTTGTTTCAAGGGAATGCGGAAGTCCGCGCGGATGCGGGCGGGATTTCGTCCCAGCACGAGGATGCGGTCGGCCAGCAGCGCCGCCTCCTCGATGTTATGGGTGACCAGGAAAATGCTCCGCGTCGGGATTTTTTTCCCCAGCCACAGCTCCATCAGTTCGCCGCGCAGATTTTCCGCGGTCAGAACGTCGAGAGCCGAAAACGGTTCGTCCATAAACAGAATCTCCGGCTCCAAGGCCAGGGCCCGCGCAATGCCCACGCGCTGCTTCATGCCTCCGGAGAGTTCCTTGGGATATGCCGACTCAAACCCTTGCAACCCCACCGCGTGGAGGGCGCGCAGGGCGCGATCATGGCGCTCGGAATGTTCCATGCCTCGCGCCAGCAGCGGAGTTTCCACATTGTCCAGAACCGTGAGCCACGGAAAGAGGGCGAAGCTTTGAAACACAATCGCCAGCTTGGGGGCGCAATCGTGCAGCGGCCTGCCGTGCCACAGAACGATGCCCTTGGAGGGTTGGATTAAGCCCGTGAGGATTCGCAAGAGCGTGGATTTCCCCGAACCGGATGGACCCAGAAGAGCGGTGATGGTGTCGGGCTCAAGGGATAAATCCGTGGGTGCGATCACTTGGATCTGCCGGCCGTCGGGCTGGAGGAAAGACTTCTCAACCTGCACGGCCTCGGCGATGGGCTCCACCGCCGGGATCGGCCGAGAAATAGCGCCCGCGACCTCCGCACCCGCACCCTCCCCCCCTGGGGCCACAGGGGAATACTCGCCCGAGAGTTCGTCCATCAGACGCTGCCAGGCTTCCCCCGGCAGTTCATCGAAGAACATTAGCCGCTCGCCGGGCTGCATCTTGTCGATGATCGCGCGCAAACTTTCGATCGACCGCGTGTGGAGCAGGACGTACGAGTGGTAGTAGGGAAAGTAGCTGACTAAAGTCGCAGCGAAATCATCCGGCATGACGCGGAAGAGAACCCGTTGCTCTTCAAACGGGATCCCCATCATCACATCCGCGGCGGCCGCGGGATCGAGTTGTTGCAGCAACGCGACGGCGCGGTCCCAATGTCCTTGGGACAGCGCATCGCGCACTTTATCCGCTCCCGGCGGGTTCATCTAACACACCTCATGGGGAATCCACACTCCTCCACAGGAAGAAGGGTAGCGCGGACCTGTTTTGTAGGTCCGCGGCTTTTCCTTGCCCATCGGGGACGAGCCGCGGACCTACAAAACAGGTCCGCGCTACAACTGCTCGCCTTCCGAGGGAAGACTCGCCAGTGTACACCGACCGGTGCCATCGGGGAAACCTCCCGTATCGCGCAATCTAAAATGTTACCCGAGGAGGATCGTCGCGCAGTTTTAGAATGTTACCCGATATGGAGAAGGGTAACAGGATGAGTCAGGCCTCGAAGCAGGAGTACTTGAAGAGAAT
>Ga0181539_1001771_pt1 | contig 23014 bp, 19 predicted proteins | sample PEATcosm2014_Bin_46_FD_119767 | JGI IMG/M metagenome (GOLD analysis project Ga0181539, IMG submission 119767) | Peatland microbial communities from MTU Mesocosm Facility, Houghton, MI, USA - PEATcosm2014_Bin23_60_metaG | ecosystem: Environmental > Terrestrial > Soil > Wetlands > Peat | place... | reverse complement strand
GCGTGCACACCGCCCTGCTCGACGGCGACAACGTCCGCCACGGCCTCAACAAGGATCTCGGCTTCACCGCCGCCGACCGCGTCGAGAACATCCGCCGCATCGCCGAAGTCGCGCGGCTGATGAGCGACGCCGGGCTGATCGTCCTCACCTCGTTCATTTCGCCGTTCCGCGCCGAGCGCCGGCTGGCGCGCGAGATCGCGGCGGCGGACGAGTTCATCGAAATCTACGTCGAGGCGCCGCTGGAGACGGTGATCGCGCGCGACCCCAAGGGCCTTTACAAGCGGGCGCTCGCCGGGCAGATCAAGAATTTCACCGGCGTCGATCAGCCCTACGAGGCGCCGGAGGCGGCCGAGCTCGTGCTGCACACCGCGCAATCGACGCCCGAGGCGCTCGCCGACCGCGTCATCGCCGAGTTGACCGCGCGCGGCCATATCGAGCGGCTGTAGCGGGCGCGCCGCGGCCATTGCGCCGAACCTGAAAACGCGCTTCGATGGCGGCCACGCCGGGGGCGCGCTTTCGCGCGCGTGTCGAGCGGCGCTTCGTCAGGGGAGTTTTCATGAAGACAATCGCCCTCGCCAGCCTCGGGTTGGCCGCCTTGCTCATGGGTTCGACCGCCGCATCGGCCAAGACCCTCGTCTATTGTTCGGAAGGCAGCCCGGAGAATTTTCAGCCGGCGATCAACACCACCGGCACCAGCTTCGACGCCTCGCTGCCCATCTACAACCGCCTGACCGAATTCAAGCGCGGCGCCACCCAGGTGGTTCCCGGCCTCGCCGAAAGCTGGGAGGTCGCCGACGGCGGCAAGACCATCACCTTCCACTTGCGCAAGGGCGTGAAGTTCCACTCCGTGCGCGACTTCAAGCCGTCCCGCGACTTCAACGCCGACGACGTCTTGTTCTCGTTCGATCGGCAATGGAAGCCCGACCACCCCTACGCCAAGATCTCGGGCGGCAAGTACGACTATTTCAACGACATGGACATGCCCTCGCTGCTCGATTCGATCGAGAAGACCGACGATTACACCGTCGTCTTCAAGCTGAAGACGCCGAACGTCGCCATCCTCGCCAATCTGGCGATGGACTTCGCCTCGATCGGCTCGGCCGAATACGCCGACTTCCTGATCAAGAAGGGAACGCCGGAGCAGTTCGATCAGGTTCCCGTCGGCACCGGGCCGTTCTCCTTCGTCGCCTACCAGAAGGATTCCGTGATCCGCTACAAGGCCAACAAGGACTATTTCGGCGAGAAGGCGCTGGTCGACGACCTCGTCTTCGCCATCACGCCCGACGCGACGGCGCGCTACGCCAAGCTCCAGACGGGCGAGTGCCACATCAACGGCTATCCGCGCCCGGCCGACCTCGAGGAGATGAAGAAGGATGCGTCGCTGAAGGTCATCAACATGTCGGGCCTCAACATCGCCTATTGGGCTTTCAACGCCTCCAAGCCTCCCCTCGACAAGAAGGAGGCGCGCCAGGCGCTGAGCATGGCGATCGACCGCGACGCGATTCTGAAGGACGTCTATCTCGGCGCCGGCGAGAAGGCGAGCACGCTGATCCCGCGCACCATGTGGGCCTTCGACGACGCCATTCCGCAGACGCCCTACGACCCCGAGAAAGCCAAGGCGCTGCTGAAGGCGGCGGGCGTCGCGACGCCGCTCGACATCGACCTCTGGTACATGCCGGTGTCGCGCCCCTACAATCCTAACGGCAAACGCATCGGCGAGATGATGCAGGCCGACCTCGCCAAGATCGGCGTCGACGCCAAGCTCGTCACCTACGAATGGGGCGAATACCGCAAGCGCATGGCCAACGGCGAGGAGGTCACCGGACAGTACGGCTGGACCGGCGACAACGGCGATCCCGACAATTTCTTCTTCCTGCGCGGCTGCCCCGGCGGCAAGCCGGGCGGCAGCAACCCGACCAAGTGGTGCAACGCCGAGTTCGACGATCTCTTGGTCAAGGCGCGCACGATCTCCGATCAGGCCGAGCGCGCCAAGCTCTACCATCGCATGCAGGAGATCGAGCACGACGAGGCGCCGGAGCTCCTGCTGGCGCATTCGATCGTGTATGAGGCGACGCGCGCCAACGTGACGGGCTATCTGCAGAGCCCGCTCGGCCGGCACACCTTCGAGGGCGTCGACGTCAAGTAGGCTCGGGCCGGGCCTCGCGCCGCGGCGCGGGGCCCGCATTCGTCTGGACGGCCCATGCTGATCTATTTCGTCCGCCGCCTCGCGCTGACCATTCCGACGTTCTTCGCGTTGATGTTCCTCACCTTCGTCGCGATCCGTCTGGTGCCGGGCGATCCGGTGGAGGCGCGCGTCGGCGAGCGCGGCATTTCGCCGGAGCGGCTCGCCTTCTTCCGCCACCAGTTGGGGCTCGACCTGCCGGTCTGGCGCCAGTTCGTCGACTACGTCTGGCGCATGCTGCACGGCGATTTCGGCGTCTCGCTGGCGACGCAGCAGAAAGTGCTCACCGAATTCCTCACGCTGTTTCCCGCGACCGTCGAACTCTCGGTCTGCGCGATGCTGTTCGCGGTTCTCCTCGGCGTTCCCGCCGGCGCGGTCGCGGCGGTCAAGCGCGGCGGGTTCTTCGATCAGGCGCTGATGACGATTTCGCTGTTCGGCTATTCCATGCCGATCTTCTGGTGGGGCCTGCTGCTGATCATGTTCGTTTCGGTCGACCTCGGCCTGACGCCGGTCTCCGGCCGCATCGACCTGATCAATTTCTATTTCGATCAGCCGACCGGCTTCATGACCGTCGACGCGCTGCTCTCCGGCCAGAGCGGCGCCTTCCTCGACGCGCTGCGCCATCTCGTCCTGCCGGCGATCGTGCTCGGAACCGTGCCGCTCGGCGTCATCGCGCGCATGACGCGCTCGTCGATGCTCGAAGTGCTCTCCGAGGATTACGTGCGCACGGCGCGGGCGAAAGGGCTGTCGCCGCTGCGCGTCGTCGGCGTGCACGCCCTGCGCAACGCCCTGTTGCCGGTGGTCACCGTCATCGGCCTGTCGGTGTCGAGCCTGCTGGCCGGCGCGGTTCTCACCGAGACGATCTTCTCCTGGCCGGGGGTCGGCCATTGGCTGATCGACTCGATCGGCCGGCGCGATTACCCCGCGCTGCAAGGCGGGGTGATGCTGATCTCCTCGGTCGTCATCTCGGTCAATCTCGTCGTCGACCTCGTCTACGGCGCCGTCAATCCGAGAATCCGCCATGGCCGCTGACGTGGCCGTCCCCGTTTCGGCCGCCGACGAAGGCGCGCAGGTCCTGGCGCAGCCGACGCCGCTCGCCGCCTTCTGGGCGGCGTTTCGCGAGAACCGGGGCGCGGTCTTCGGCCTCGCGGTCGTCCTTATCGTCGTCGCGGTGGCGCTCGGCGCCGACATCCTCGCGCCGCACTCGCCGATCGAGCAGTTTCGCGACGCGGTGCGCGCGCCGCCGGTCTGGCAGGCCGGCGGTTCCTGGCGTTTCGCCCTCGGCACGGACGGCGACGGCCACGACACGCTGTCGCGGCTGATCTACGGCGCGCGCGTTTCGCTGTTCATCGGCCTTTCCGTGATGAGCGTCTCCTTCGTCGTCGGCGTCGTGCTCGGCCTGATCAGCGCATCGGCCGGACCGATCGCCGACGTCCTGATCACCCGCATGATGGATCTCATCATGGCGGTGCCTAGCCTGGTGCTCGCCATCCTCGTCGTCGCCATTCTCGGGCCCAGTCTCGCCAACACCATCGTCGCCGTGACCATCGTCTATCTCCCGCGCTACGTGCGCCTGGTGCGCGCCTCGGCGCTGGGCGAGCTCGGCAAGGACTACGTGACGGCGGCGCGCGTCGTCGGCGTCGGGCCGGCGCGGCTGATGCTCTCGACGGTGCTGCCCAATTGCCTCGCCCCGCTGATCGTGCAGGCCGCGCTCGGCGTTTCGGACGCGATCCTGGAGGCCGCCGGCCTCGGCTTTCTCGGCCTGGGCGCGCAGCCGCCGACGCCCGAATGGGGCACCATGCTCGCCGATTCGCGCGAGTTCATCCGCTCCGATCCGTGGATCGTCACGCTGCCGGGCCTCGCCATCCTCGTCACCGTCGTCGCGATCAACCTGACCGGCGACGGGTTGCGCGACGCGCTCGATCCCAAGATGCGGCGGAGCTAGGCGCCATGCCCCTGCTCGAAGTGCGCAACCTCAGCGTCGCCTTCGCCACCCGCCAGGGCGAATTCATGGCGGTCGACGGCGTCGACGTGAGCGTCGATCACGACGAAACGCTCGCCATCGTCGGCGAATCGGGCTCGGGCAAGTCGGTGGCGATGCTCGCGGTGATGGGCCTGCTGCCCTTCACCGCGCGCGTCAGCGCGGAGCGCATGGCCTTTGACGGGATGGACCTGATGACGATGACGCCGAGGCAGCGCCGGCGCATCGCCGGCAAGGACCTGGCGATGATCTTTCAGGAGCCGATGTCCTCGCTCAATCCGTGCTTCACCGTCGGCTTTCAGATCGGCGAGACGCTGAAGGCCCATCTCGGCCTCGATCGGCGCGCCCGCGCAAGGCGCGTCGTCGAACTGCTGGAGGAGGTCGGCATTCCCGACCCCGCCAGCCGCACCAAGGCTTTTCCCCACCAGCTCTCCGGCGGCATGAGCCAGCGGGTGATGATCGCGATGGCGCTGGCGTGCCGGCCCAAGCTCTTGATCGCCGACGAGCCGACGACCGCGCTCGACGTGACGATCCAGGCGCAGATCCTCGACCTCCTGGTCTCGCTGCGAAGAGAGAACGGCATGGGCCTGGTGCTCATCACCCACGACATGGGCGTCGTCGCCGAGACCGCCGACCGCGTCGTCGTGCAATATGCGGGTCGGCAGGTCGAGGCGAACGCGACGCGCGGCCTGTTTTCCGATCCGCACCACCCCTACACCGCCGCCTTGCTCGCCGCGCTGCCGGAGCGCGCGACCCAGCGCCGCCTGCCGGCCATTCCCGGCGTCGTCCCCGGTCAGTTCGATCGGCCGTCGGGGTGCCTCTTCGCGCCGCGCTGCGCCTACGCCTTCGAGGCGTGCCGCAGCAGGGCGCCCGGCCCCGCGGCGGACGAGCTGGGGCGCGCCCTCTGCTACACGCCGCTGAGCCGCGGCGCCCCGACGGCGTCGTCGGCTGGGCAGGGGGCGCGCGCATGAGCCCGATTCTCGAAGCGCGCTCGCTGTCGCGCGACTATTCGGTGTCGCGCGGCGCCTTCCGCCACGCCGCGACGCTGCACGCGCTGTCGGGGGTTTCGTTTTCGCTTCTTGCCGGGCGCACCCTCGCCGTCGTCGGCGAATCCGGCTCGGGCAAGTCGACCCTGGCGCGATTGCTGACGCTGATCGAGAAGCCGACCGCCGGCGCGCTGATCATCGAGGGAGAGGACGTGGCGGGCGCCGACGCCTCCCGGCGCAAGCGCCTGCGGAAAGAAATCCAGATGGTGTTCCAGAACCCCTTCGGGTCGCTCAATCCGCGCCAGAAGATCGGCAAGGCGCTGGAAGAGCCGCTGCTCGTCAACACGCGGCTGCGCGCGGCGGAACGCGAGGCCGCGGCGCTGGCGATGATGGAGAAGGTGGGCTTGAGGCCGGAATACTACCATCGCTATCCCCACATGTTCTCCGGCGGCCAGCGCCAGCGCATCGCCATCGCGCGCGCCCTCGTGCTGCGGCCGAAAATCCTGGTGCTCGACGAGCCGGTCTCCGCCCTCGACGTCTCCATCCGCGCGCAGGTGCTCAATCTGCTGGCGCAGTTGCAGGAAGACTTCACGCTGGCCTATGTTTTCGTTTCGCACGACCTTTCCGTCGTGCGCCACATCGCCGACGAGGTCATGGTGATCTATCTCGGTCACGCCGTCGAAATCGGCTCGCGCGAGGCGATCTTCTCGCGCCCGCAGCATCCCTATACGCGCGCGCTGCTGTCGGCGACGCCGATCGCCGACCCCGCCGTCAAGCGCGAACGCATCATCCTGAAAGGCGAGCCGCCCTCGCCGATCGCGCCGCCGCCCGGCTGTCCCTTCAATCCGCGCTGCCCGCTCGCCTTCGAGCGCTGCCGCAGCGAAAACCCGCAGCTCGAGACCAAGCAGGGGCGCGAAGTCGCCTGCTGGGCGGCGGCGCCGTGAGCGCGAGCGAGACCTACGACTACATCGTCGTCGGGGCGGGCTCGGCGGGCTGCGTCCTCGCCAATCGGCTCACCGCCGATCCGCGCAACACGGTGCTGCTCGTCGAGGCGGGCGGGCGCGACGATTGGATCTGGCTGCACATCCCCATCGGCTACCTCTACGCCATCGGGAACCCTCGCGCCGACTGGTGTTTCAAGACGGCGAGCGAACCCGGCCTCGGCGGCCGCGCGCTAGCCTATCCCCGCGGCCGGGTCGTCGGCGGCTCGTCGGCGATCAACGGCATGATCTACATGCGCGGCCAGGCCGCCGACTACGACGGCTGGCGCCAGCTCGGCCTCAAAGGCTGGGGCTGGGACGACGTCCTGCCGTTCTTCAAGCGCCACGAGGACCATCATGCCGGCGCCAACGCGCTGCATGGCGCCGGCGGCGAATGGCGCGTCGAGCGCCAGCGCTTGTCCTGGCCGATCCTCGACGCGGCGCGCCAGGCGGCGGCCGAAATCGGCATCCCAAAAGTCGACGACTTCAATCGCGGCGACAACGAGGGCTCCGGTTACTTCGAGGTCAATCAGCGCCGCGGCCGGCGCTGGAGCGCGGCGCGCGGCTTCCTCAAGCCCGTCCTCAAACGGCCCAATTTGCGCCTCGTCATGGGCGCGCAAGCCGAGCGGCTGATCTTCGAGGGGCGGCGCGCGGTGGGCCTGAGCTACGCGCAAGGCGGGCGAAGTTTTGAGGCCCGCGCGCGCGGCGAGATCGTGCTGGCCGCCGGCGCGATCGGCACGCCGCAGCTCCTGGAGCTGTCGGGGGTCGGGCGCCCGGAAATCCTCGCCGGCCTCGGCCGCGAGGTCTTGCACGCGCTGCCCGGCGTCGGCGAGAACTTGCAGGACCATTTGCAATTGCGCACCATCTTCCGCGTCTCGGGCGCGCGCACGCTGAACGTCGACTCCCATTCGCTCGTCGCCAAGGCGCTCATGGCGCTCGACTACGCGCTTCGCCGGCGCGGCCCGATGACGATGGCGCCCTCGCAGCTCGGGCTGTTCGCCAAGACCTCGCCGGACTTCGGCGCCGCCAACGTCGAATTCCATGTCCAGCCGCTTTCGCTCGAACGCTTCGGCGAGCCCCTGCACGATTTTCCCGCCATCACCATCAGCGTGTGCAACTTGCGGCCAACGAGTTGCGGCTCGTGCCACGCGGCGAGCCTCGAGCCCAACGCCGCGCCGATCATCAAGCCAAATTATCTCTCGTCCGATCAAGACGTTCGCGTCGCCGTCGACTCCATCCGCCTGGCGCGCCGGCTCGCTGCGGCGCCGGCTCTGGCGCGCTACCGGCCGGACGAGCTGAAACCTGGCGTTGTGGCGCAGAGCAACTCGGAGCTGGCGGCCGCGGCGGGCGACATCGGCACGACGATTTTTCATCCCGTCGGCACGGCGAGGATGGGCCGCGACGACGACGCGGGCGCGGTGACCGACGCGCGGCTGCGCGTGCGCGGGCTGGCGGGCTTGCGTGTCGCCGATGCCTCCGTGATGCCGCGCATCACCTCCGGCAACACCAATTCGCCGACGATGATGATCGCCGAGAAGGCCGCGGCGATGATTCTCGCCGACGCCGGAGGCCGATGAGATGCGCGACGACCTCCCGCCGCCGCTCGCGGACGGCCGCCAGTCGGAAACGGCCTCGGGGCTCGCGCGCGGGGTGCGCCGGCTCTTGCGCGCACGCGGCTTTTCGACGGTCACCGAACTGCCGCTGCTCGACGGCCGGCGCGCCGACGTCGTCGCGCTCAACGGCGAGGGCGCGCTGCTGATCGTCGAGATCAAGTCGTCGGTCGCCGATTTTCGCGCCGACTACAAGTGGCGCGACTACGCCGCCCATTGCGACCGGCTCTATTTCGCCATTTCCGCCGAGATTCCGGTCGAGATCATGCCCGAGGACGCCGGCCTCATCGTCGCCGACCCCTACGGCGCGGAAATCCTGCGCGAGGCGAGCCCTCGCCTCATCGCCCCGGCGACCCGCCGCGCCGTGCTGCTGCGCTTCGCCCAAGCCGCCGCCGACCGCCTGCACCGCCTCGCCGATCCCGGCGGGGTGGCGGAGTTTTGAGGCGTCGCGACGCGCCAGGCTTGGCCCGGTTGCAAAATACCGGCCTGCCCCGACATTCCATTTGGGGAACACTTGCCGGCGGACGCCGATCGCCGATGGGCGGGCGTCGGACACGGAGAGGAACGGGCAATGCGGAAATTGGCTATTGCAACAGGAATGCTGCTCGCCGGCGCGGCGAGCGCCGGCGCGGCTCAGTTGTCGATCGCCAGTGCGGACATCAAGCCGAACGCCAAGATCGCCGACGAACAGGTCGCCAACGGTTTCGGCTGCTCCGGCAAGAACATCTCGCCGGCGCTGAGCTGGTCGGGCGCGCCCAAGGGAACGAAGAGCTTCGCGCTCAGCGTCTACGATCCCGACGCGCCGACCGGCAGCGGCTTCTGGCATTGGGTGGTGTTCAACATTCCCGCCGACACGACTTCGCTGGCCAAGAACGCCGGCGATCCGAAGGCGGCCCTCGCCCCCGCGGGCGCGGTGCAGGGCCACAACGATTCCGGGTCGCAAGGCTACTTCGGACCTTGCCCGCCCAAGGGCGACAAGCCGCACCACTATCACTTCCAGATCTTCGCGGTGGACGTCGACAAGCTCGACGCCGACGAGAACGCTTCGCCGGCGGTCGTCGACTTCAACCTGCACTTCCATGCCCTGGCGAAGGCGACGCTGATCGGCCTGTTTGGCCGCTGATCCGAAATCCGGGCCCGGCGTGAGCGCCGGGTCCGGGGCGCTCGCCGCGGGCAGGGGCGCTACCGGCTCGCGGTCGCGTTGCGCGGGCAGGCCTCGTCGAACAGCGACTTGCCGCCCGCCGCCGCGACCGGATCGATCGCCACCGGCGGCTCGCCGGGATGGGCGGCCGTCGCCGCGCTGGTTTCGATGAAGCTGACGACGGCGCGCCCGCCGTCCCTGAGCCGGCAGAAACTGCGCACGGGAATCGCCACCCGCGCCGGCTGGCCCGCGCCGGGCTCTTGCGCGCGAAACTCGGCGCCCCCGGGATAAAGGATCACCGACATCCCCGAGCCGCGCAAGTCGACCGGCTTGCCGCCGGCCGCGTCGCGCTCGAGCAAGGTCGCCAACACCTGCGCGCCGCCGCGCCGGTAGGCGAACGAGGCTTCGAGCTCGGCCGGACGGCCCTCGATCGGGCGCTCGAGCGGCGCGGCGCCCTTTGCCAGGAACAGCGATGCGGCGCCCGACCGGGCGTCGATCGGCTGGCCTCTCAGGCCTCCGGCGCCGGCCTCCTCGACGATGGGCGAAACGCCGTCCACCCAGATCGTCGCGAGGCGCGAGGCGGCGAGTTCCTCGGCGGTCAGCCAATGGACGTCGCTCGCCGGCGTCGCCAGCGTCAGCTTCATCACCGGGTCCAGAACGCCCATTTCGGCGAGATAGCGTCCGACGCCGTCGTCGACGCTTCGATCGGCGGCGCGCTTCGTCGTGGCGACGGAGCGGCGCTCGCGCACGAGCCGGCGCGACAGCTCCAGCTTCAGGCCGGCCAGGACGAAATAGCGCACGGCGTAGGAGCGCTTGACCTGGGTCTTGGTGACGAGCTCGGTCAATTGATGCACGCCGACGAACGACAGCGGGCTGACGTAGCGTTCGACGCCGCCGGCCAGCACCAGCGAGCACGCCGAAGCGCAATAGGCGCCCCAGGACTGCGCCGATCCTCGCGCCTCGCCGCATTTCCCAGCGCTCGCCGGGCACGGCGCGATCTCGGTGTGCGCGACGGCGACGGCGAGGCGCTTGGCGCGGATCAGACGGCCCATCGCCATCGCGTCCCTCACCGAGCCGCCGGCCGAATTGATGAAGATCGGCAGGCGACGATCGCCGAGGGTGGCGACGACGCGATCGAGAGCGTCCGCCGTGCCCCTGACGATCTTGCCCTCGGCCGATATCCATTCCGGGCAGGCGGCGCCGCAGGCCGAGCCGCCGCTCTCGACGCGAACGAACCGCATCGGCGCCAGCGAACTCGGCGAGGCCTCGGGCGCCGGCGCGGCGCGGGCGCCCGCGTCGATCCCGCCCGCCAGCGGCGCGAGCGCGGCGACGACGCGCAACGCCCGGCCGAAGGCTCGGCGCGCGTCGGGGCGGCAAAGGGTCAGAGAGGACATCGCAGCGATTATCGCGGCGGACGATTCTCTTGTCGAGCCCTATCGAGGTTTCCCTCGCGCGCGCCTCATGCTAACGAGCCGCCCATGACCACTCGCATCGACCGCCGTTTCGCCGCCCTCGGCGCAGAGCGCCGCGCCGCGCTCGTCACTTTCGTGATGGCGGGCGATCCGGACGCGGCGACGTCGCTGGCGATCGTCGAGGCGCTGCCGAAGGCCGGCGCCGACGTGATCGAGATCGGCATGCCGTTCACCGATCCGATGGCCGACGGGCCGGCGATCCAGGCGGCGGGCCTGCGCGCGCTGCACGGCGGCCAGACCCTGCGCAAGACGCTGGCGCTGGTCGGCGATTTTCGCCGGCGCGACGCGGACACCCCCGTCGTGCTGATGGGCTATTACAACCCGATCTACGTCTATGGCGTCGAGCCGTTCCTGCGCGACGCCGACGCGGCCGGGGTCGACGGGCTGATCGTCGTCGATCTGCCGCCGGAGGAAGACGAGGAACTGTGCCTGCCGGCGCTGAAGGCCGGACTCAATTTCATCCGTCTGGCGGCCCCGACCACCGACGACAAGCGCCTTCCCGCCGTGCTCGCCAACACCTCGGGCTTCGTCTATTACGTCTCGATCGCGGGCGTCACCGGTTCGGCCGCGCCCGACGCGGCGAAAGTCGGCGAGGCGGTTGCGCGCATCAAGCGCCATACCCATCTTCCCGTCGCGGTCGGGTTCGGCGTCAAGGACGCCGCGAGCGCGGCCGGCATCGCCGCCAAGGCGGACGGCGTCGTGGTCGGTTCGGCGCTGGTCGAGGCGGTGCGCGCCTCGCTCGTCGACGGCAAGGCGGGGCCGGGCACGGTCGCCGCGGTCGCCGCGGCGGTGGAGGCGATCGCCGCGGGCGTGCGCGGCGTCGTCAAGGCGCCGCCGGAGCCTGTGAGGGCAAGCCGATGAGCTGGATTTCCAACGTCGTCCCGCCGAAGATCCGCTCGTTCCTGCGGCGCGACACGCCGGAGAACCTGTGGGTCAAATGCCCGGAGAGCGGCCAGCTCGTCTTCCACAGGGACCTCGAGGCCAATCTGATGGTGGTGCCGGGCTCCGGCTACCACATGGCGATCGAGCCGAGAGCGCGCCTCGCTGCGCTGTTCGACGACGGCCGGTTCGACGAGCTGGCGACGCCGGAGACGCTGAGCGACCCGCTGAAATTCCGCGACGTCAAGCGCTACGCCGACCGGCTGAAGGAACACCGCGCCAAGACCGGATCTCCGGACGCGATCACGCTCGCCGTCGGGCGCATCGAGGGCCTGGCGGCGACGGCGGCGGTGCACGACTTCGCCTTTCAGGGCGGCACGCTCGGCATCGCCGCGGGCGAGGCGATCGTCACGGGCATGAGCGAGGCGGTGGCGCGGCGCACGCCGTTCATCATCTTCACCGCCTCGGGCGGCGCGCGCATGCAGGAAGGCATGTTCGCGCTGATGCAGATGCCGCGCACGACCGTGGCGGTCCAGCGCCTGCGCGCCGCCAGGCTGCCCTATATCGTCGTGCTCACCAATCCCACCACCGGCGGCGTCACGGCGTCCTACGCGATGCTCGGCGACGTGCACATCGCCGAGCCCGGCGCGGTGATCGGCTTCGCCGGCGCGCGCGTCATCGAGCAGACCGTTCGCGAACGCCTGCCCGAGGGCTTCCAGCGCGCCGAATTCCTCCAGGCGCACGGCATGGTCGACATGGTGGTGCCGCGTCCGCAGATGCGCGCGACGCTGGCGCGCCTCTGCAAGATGCTGACCAAGACGCCGGCCGAGCCGGCGGCGGCTTGACCGGGCGAGCGCGGAGCGCCGCATGACCCCGATCGACGCGATATCGGCGCGCTTCGCGCCGCTGCACCCCAAGCGCATCGATCTTTCGCTCGGCCGCATCGAGCGCCTGCTCGCCGACCTGGGCTCGCCGGAAAAGCGCCTGCCCCCGGTCGTGCACGTCGCGGGGACCAACGGCAAGGGCTCGACCGTGGCCTTCATGCGCGCCGCGCTCAAGGCGGCCGGAAAAAGCGTCCACGTCTACACCTCGCCGCACCTGGTGCGCTTCAACGAGCGCATTCGCCTCGCCGGCGCGCTGGTCGACGACGAGCGCCTCGCCAGCGCGCTCGATCGCTGCGAAAAGGTCAACGCCGGCCAGTCGATTTCCGTTTTCGAGATCGCCACCGCCGCGGCCCTGCTGCTGTTCAGCGAGGCGCCCGCCGATTACCTGCTGCTCGAGGTGGGCTTAGGCGGTCGCTTCGACGCCACCAACGTCGTCGACGCGCCCGCCGCCTGCGTCATCACGCCGGTTTCGCTCGACCATCCGGAGTTTCTCGGCGACACGATCGAGAAGATCGCCTACGAGAAGGCGGGAATCCTGCGGCGCGGCGTCGCCGCGATCGTCGCCGAACAGGAGGACGCCGCGCTTCGCGTCATCGAGCGCGAAGCGTTGCGGGTGGGGGCGCCGCGCATCGTCGCGGGCCGCGACTTCTTCGCCCGCGCCGAGCACGGCCGCTTCATCTTCGAAGACCACGACGGCCTCGTCGACCTGCCGCTGCCCCGCCTGGCCGGCCGCCACCAGCACGCCAACGCCGCTGTCGCGATCGCGGCGCTGCGCGCGATTCTGCCCGACATGCCGACGCCCGCGCTCGAACGCGGCCTCCTGGAGGCCGACTGGCCCGCCCGCCTGCAACGCCTGCGCAGCGGCCCGCTCGTCGCGCTCGCCCCCGCGCAGGCCGAGATCTGGCTCGACGGCGCCCATAACGAAGCGGGCGGGCGCGTGCTCGCCGAGGCGATGGCCGATTTCGAGGACCAGTCGCCGCGCCCGCTGGCGCTGGTCTGCGGCACCCTGACGACCAAGGACACCGCGGGTTTCTTAAGCCATTTCAAGGGGCTGGCGCAGGAGACGCTCGCCGTGCCGATCGCCGGCGAGCACTCGGGGCGCGCGGCGGAAGAGGTCGCCGCGATCGCGCGCTCCGTCGGCCTCACCGCCGCCGCCTGCGACAGCGTCGCCTCGGCGCTGCGCTTCCTGGCCGCGCGCGACTGGCCGAAGCCGCCGCGCATCCTGATCGCCGGGTCGCTCTATCTCGCCGGCCAGGTGCTGGAGGAGAACGACGCCGCGCCACAGTAGCGGGGTGGCGCCCGAGGGAGCGTGCGCCTCAAGGATATCGGTCGGCGAACGCGGCCATCGCGACCGACGCCTCGTACGACTTGTTCCTGGCGTCGGGATCGCCGATCCGCGGCAGGGCGTCGACGATGCGGCCGAGCGCCGCCCGCATTTCGTCGTAAGCCTGCTCAGCCTCGGCTTCGCGCGAAAAGAAGCGGGTGTGCAGCATCCAGCCGTAGACGCCGCAGGTGATCGCGAAAGGCGCGATCGCGCCGTCGCGCTCCAGCGTGATGCGCGCGCCGTCGTCGTGCTCGTCGTCGCGCAGGATGACGCCCTGTTCCGAGCCGCTGCTTCCGATCGTGCGGCCGTCGTCGAACGCGCGCCACGCCATGGTTCACCAATATCGCCTGAACGGCCGGTCGATTTTGCGGTTGGGTGGCCGGCGCCGTCAACCTGCGGTCGGCTCGCGATCGTGGCGACAGGGCGCGCGAAAGCTCGATCGCCCCGTCTTCTTGCAGTCGACACGACGCGCCCGTAGTCTGGCGGTCTCCGCCGCCGCGCGATCTCTCCAAACAACCGCGAACAAGCGCGGGTCGCGACGGAATCTCTTAACTGGAGGGCAACATGCGAACTCAGACACTCGTGGCGCTGTGCATCCTGAGCGCCTTGGCCGCCCCGGCGTTCGCGCCGGCCGCCGCGCTCGCTCAATACGGTCCCGACACCTGTCGTCAGGGCTACGTCTGGCGCGAAGCGTTCCAAGGCGACCACGTCTGCGTGCGGCCATGGGTTCGCTCGCAGGTCGCCGCCGACAACGCCGCGGCGGCAAGTCGCGTGCTCGGCGACGGCCGGTGCGTTTACGGCTATGTCTGGCGCGAAGCTTTTCCCGGCGACCACGTCTGCGTGACGCCGCAAACGCGCGCCCGCACCGCGGCCGACACCGACCGCGCTCCGTATCGACGCGCCTATTGAACGAAGATCCGGTCGCGCGGCGGCGCGATCGTGCGCCCTATCTCGGCCGCGCCAGCAGCACGGCGGCGAGAATGACCGCGCCGCCGAGGACTTGGCGCCCCGTCATCGTCTCGCCGAGGGTCGCCCAGGCGAACAGCGCCGAGAACGGCGGCTGGGCGAGGATCACCAGCGCGACCAGCCCGACCGGGACGCGGCCGACCGCCACCGAGGTCAATCCTTGCCCCATCGCGTGCGAGACGACGCCGAGCAGGACGACGATCGTCCAGCCGAGCGCCGTGCTCGGGACCATCGTCTCGCCGTGGGCCAGCGCCGCGACGGTCAGCGCGACCGCCGAGACCGCCGCCGGCCACAGCGTCGCGCTCGCGCCGTCGAGCTCGCTGCGCACGCGCTTGATGATCATCAGATAGGCGGCGTAGGCGATCGCCGCGCCGAGCGCGAACGCGTCGCCGAAGCCTATTCCGTCCGGCGCGCTCATGCCGGCCATGATCGACGAGCCCACCAGCGCCAGCGCGAGCGCGGGCCAGACGCGCGCCGAGGGACGCTCGGCGAAGAACAGCGCGCCGCCGACGACGGTGAGGATCGGCGCGACGTTGCCGATGAAGGCGGCGTTGGCGACCCTTGTGCCGGTCAGCGCGAGATGAAACGAGCCGACGTCGGCGGCGAAGGCGAGCCCGGCGAGAACGAGGGGAAACGCGAAGCGCGCCGGAGAGGCGGAGCGCGAATCGCGACGGGACATCAGCTTCGCCCAGGCCGCCAGCGCCGGCACCGCGAGCCCCATGCGCCAGGCGGCTCCGGCGAGCGGCCCGACGTCGAGAAACCGCACCAGCACCCCCGACCAGGCGATGATCGTCGTCCCGCCGACCAGCGCGAGCCAGCCGACGCGGTCGGGCGCGGCGCGGGCGAGTGCGGCGGCTGTCATTTTCTTGCGGCGCGCTCCGGGCGAGGGAGCCGGCGCTGGGCATGGAGCGGCCGGCGGCGGACAAAACGCACGGCGGGGCGCCGGTGGCAAGGGGAGCGGCCAACCGGCCGTGACCGGCGCGGGCCGCAAGCTCGATGCGAAATGGCCGCCGCAACGCGGCGCCACGGGACGCTGTCTTCAGAAGCGTCAGAACTCCTCCCAGGCGCCCGAATCGTCGCCGACGGCCGCGCCGTTCGCCACCGCCTTCGACGCAGCGCCCACCGGCCGCGCGGCGGTCTTGCGCTCTTGCGGGCGCGGGTTGCTCGCCGCCACGCGCGGTTCCGTCCTTGAACCCGCCGGGGCTTTCGCCGGTTGGCGGAAGGCATGCGGCGCAGCGTTTTCCAATTGGCTTCGTAGCGCGTCGTCGCCTGTCGCCCGATCGACATGGAAATGCGCGATCAGATCGGAGAGTTGATCGGTCTCTTCCGACAGCGAATGGCTGGCCGCCGTCGATTCCTCGACCATCGACGCGTTCTGCTGCGTCACCTGATCCATCTGGCCGATCGCGATATTGATCTGCTGGAGCCCGGTGGCCTGTTCCTGCGCGCCGGCCGCGATCTCGCTGACGACGCTGTTGATCTCGGTCACTTGGGCCATGATCCGCTCCAGCGACTGTCCCGTCTCGGCCACCAGCTTGACGCCGTGATCGACCTGGGTGGTCGAAGCCGAAATCAGCCCCTTGATCTCCTTGGCCGCTTCGGCCGAGCGCTGAGCCAGCGCGCGCACTTCCGAAGCGACGACCGCGAAGCCGCGGCCGGCGTCGCCGGCGCGCGCCGCCTCGACGCCGGCGTTCAGCGCGAGCAGGTTGGTCTGGAACGCGATCTCGTCGATGACGCCGATGATCTGGCTGATCTGCTGCGCCGATTTGGCGATCGCGTCCATCGCTTCGACCGCCTGACGCACCACGACGGCGCTCTTCTTGGCGTCGTCGTCGGCGGCCGCCACCACCTGACGCGCATGGGTCGCCCCTTCCGCCGACTTCTTGACCGTCGTGGTGATTTGCTCGAGCGCCGCCGCGGTCTCCTCGAGGCTCGCCGCCTGCTGCTCGGTGCGGCGCGACAGGTCGTCGGAGGCCGCCGATATCTCCTGGGTTCCGGAGTGGATCGCGCTGGTGCTGCCGATCACGCTCTGTATCGTTTCTTCGAGCTTGGCGATGGCCGCGTTGAAGTCCGTCTTGATTTGTTGGTAGCGGCCCTTGAATCCGGCGTCGATGCGCGTCGTCAGATCGCCTTTGGCGATTTTCACGAGATTGTCGGCGAGCGTGCCGACCACGGCCGTCTGTTCGGCTTCGTTTTGGCGACGCTCGGCGTCCGTTCGCTCGCGCTCCGCCTCGGCGGCGGCGCGGTTTGCGGCCGCGTCCGTTTCCAGCCGCCGCCGTTCGATGGCGTTGTCCCGGAAGACCGAAACGCTTCGGGCCATGTCGCCGATTTCGTCCGAACGCTCCACGCCGTCGATGGAAGATTGGTAATCCCCACCCGAAAGGCCGGCCATGGCCGCCACGATACGGCGCAGCGGAAGTATGACCCCGCGAGACGCGACGATAATCGATACGCTCAGCCCGACGAGGACGCATAGGAGAGAGGCGGAAAGCAAGGTCAGTTGAGCGGAAAATTGAACGTCGCTCGCTTCCGCCGACAAATCCTTCACCGACTTCTCGATCCTTTCGATGAAAGCGTCAGTCAATTTCGAGGCGGCTTTCTCGGCGGGTTCCACGCGCTGCTTGAACGCTTCTTTCGCTTCTGCAATGCGATCCGCCGCAACTGCGTCTTTCACCGTGTCGATCTCTTTGACGACGTTTTCTTGCAAGCCGACAAAATTATGAGACATTTCCGTATCGTTGGGGTCGACCATTTCCGAGAGCCCGTGGGCTCTGGCGAGCAGTTCCTTGCCGCGCGAACTGATCGAGTCCGCCAACCGATTGCGATCCGCGCTCCAGTTGTCCATCGTCAGCTTCAAAGCGTCGCGCTGGATGGCCCTGCTCAAGGCGCGCACTTCCGAGGCTTCGATCGCCTGTGCGCTCGCATTCGCGCCTTGCCGGTTGATGTCGGCCACTTTTCTCTGGAGCCAAAGGGCGCCCGTAGCGACCAGAATCAACACCAAGGCGAGGCCCAAGATGGGCGCCAGGATTTTTGACGCGAGTTTCGAACGATTGAACATGATGCCCCTCATGCGTTGCCGACAACGGCCGCAGCCGGCCGCATCGGCGCGTCATGGCAAAAGGGAAGCATAAACAGCTTAACGATATGTTTGCCGCCCCGGCTCGCACCATCGACGACCTTTGGCGCCGGCGAAATGATCCGCGCTTCATTGCGTCAAGGTGGCGTGAAACCCATCAATAGACGAACCGGACGTGGCATTGTGACGCACGGCGCGAATTCATAACTTAGAATTAGTATAGAAGTTGAGGGCTATGCGCAGAGTTACTGCGGTGCACTTAACCCCCAATGGCCTGCGCGGCCTTGGGCCGACTACGCGATCGGCCGCCGAGACAGCGCCCAACGTGCGAACGCGCCGCCGCCGCTCCGGCGCTGACACAAGGCCCCCTTGTGCGGAATTGTCCTCGCCGCCTGGTCGGGCCCGGCCATCCACGCGTCGCGGTTGGGCCGAAACGTTCAAAGTGAAGCGCGACGGCGCGGCGTGGACGCCCGGCGCAAGGCCGGGCATGACGAGTCGTTGCTATTGGCCTCCGGCCTCACCCCAACCCCGCCGGCTTCGGCCCGCCGCTCGCCCAGTCGAGCAGCTCCACCGTGTGCACGACCGGCGTCGCCGTCGCGCTGGCGATCTGCGCGAGGCAACCGATGTTGCCGGCGGCGATCACGTCGGGCTTTAGGCGCGACAGGTTGGCGACTTTTCGCTCCCGCAATTTCGCGGCCATTTCCGGTTGCAAAATATTGTACGTGCCCGCCGAGCCGCAGCAGATATGCGCTTCCGCGGGGCTGCGCACTTCGAAGCCGGCGCGACGCAGCAGCGCCTTGGGGGCTTCGAGAATCTTCTGGCCGTGCTGCAGCGAGCAGGCGGCGTGATAGGCGACGACGAGCTTTTGCGGATGGGGAAAGGCGAACTCGAGCCCGGCGACGTATTCGCTGACGTCCCTCGCCAGCGCGGCGACGCGCGTCGCTTTCGCGGCGTAGGCGGGGTCGTCGCGCAGCAGATGGCCGTAGTCCTTGATCGTCGGGCCGCAGCCCGAGGCGGTGACGACGATCGCCTCCAGGCCGGCGGCCTCCAGCTCGCGCGTCCAGGCGTCGACGTTGGCGCGCGCCTGGGCGAACGCTCTTTGCTCGCGGCCCATGTGATGCAGCAGCGCGCCGCAACAGCCTTCGCCCTCGGGCAGCACGACGTCGATCCCGGCGCGGTTGAGGAGGCGGATCGTCGCCGCGTTGATTCCCGGCGCCAGCGGGTCCTGCGCGCAGCCGGTCAGCAGCGCGACGCGGCGGCGCTCGGCGCCGGCGTTCGGCGCGACGAATTCGCCGGGCCGCGCTCGCGCGCCGCGCGCGCGCGCCTTGGGGGCGAGCGCCAGCATAGCCGCGAGCTTGTCGCCGAAGGCGGGAACGCGCGCCAGGATCGGCGCGAGGGGCCGGCCGATCGCGGCGAGCGAGAGGGAAGCGCGGAACAGCGCGCGCGACGGCAACAGCCGCGCCAGCACGGCGCGCATCAGGCGATCGGCAAACGGCCGCTTGTAGCTCGTCTCGATCGCGGCGCGCGCATGGTCGACGAGGCGGCGATAGTCGACGCCGGACGGGCAGGTGGTCATGCAGGAGAGGCACGACAGGCAATGGTCGATCGGCGCGACGTCCTCGGCCGTCGGCCTGCGGCCGCTCTCCAGGAGGTCCTTGATGAGATAGATGCGCCCGCGCGGGCTCTCGCGCTCGTCGCCGGTGATCAGATAGGTCGGGCAGGTCGCGGTGCACAAGCCGCAGTGCACGCAGGAGCGCAGGATTTTTTCCAGCGGCTGCAAATGCGGGTCGGCGAGCCGCTCAGGGGAAAAGTGGGTTTGCATGGCGGGTCAGCCGAGACGGCGGGCCGAGCGCGGCCGCGACGAAGCCAGCGCTTGGGTGCAGATGGGTTCATTGCTTGCTTGGCGGAGCGGAGCGCGAGAGGAATTCGAAGTCAAGGATGCGCGAAGCGCACCGCCTCCGGCGGCGGCCTTACAGGCCGTCCTTGAGTTCGAATTCCTCTCGCGCATAATCGCCTCCAAGCAAACAATGAATACTTGCCGCCGAGGGCGGCGACGCCCGCCGCGGCTCCCTCACATCGCCGCGACCATCCGCCCGAAGTTGAACATCCCGTCCGGGTCGAAGCTCGCCTTCACGCCGCGCGTCAGCCGCGCGAGCGCCGGCGACAGCGGCTCGAACACGTCGACGCGGGCGCGAAGATCGTCGGGCGCGCGGATCAGCGTCGCGTGGCCGCCGAGCGGCGCCAGCGCGGCGCGCACGGCGGCGGCGGCGGCTTCGGAAGGCTCGCACGCCAGCCAGACCAGGCCGCCGCCCCAATCGTAGAAATGGCTCAGGGCCAGCGCGCCGAGGCGCGCGACGAACTGCGGCCCCTTCGACGGCGCGAGGCTGGCGCGCCAAATCGCCTTGTCGCGCGGCTCGGCGAGGAATTCGGCGTCGCGCACGGCGCGCCACAGGCGTTGCGAATCTTCGCCTCGCAGCGCGTGCTCGGCGCCGAGATCGGCGAGCAGCGCGACGAGCCGCTCGACGCGATAATCGACCGACTCGGAAAAGCCCTCGAGGCGCAGCAGCGTGCGGGAGAATTCTCGGCCCATGCCGGGGCCGATCATTGCTGCGCCGCTGACGGCGTAGGGCGAGCCGAGCGCGCGCGTCAGCGCCGCGACGCCCGCTTCGTCGTCGAGGCGGCGCAGGACGACGGTCGCTTGCGCTTGCGGCTTGGGCAGCAGCTTGAAGGTCGCCTCGGTGACGAGCCCGAGCGTGCCGTGCGCGCCGCAGTTGAGCTTGACGAGATCGAGGCCGGTGACGTTCTTCATCACCCGGCCGCCGCTCTTGATCGCTTCGCCGCGCCCGTTGACGAGGCGCAGGCCGATAACGCTGTCGCGCGCCGCGCCGACGCTGATGCGCCGCGGCCCCGAGGCGTTGGCGGCGACGAGGCCGCCGACGGTCGGCTCGCCGGCGGCCCCGTAGAGCGCGCGATGGTCGATCGGCTCGAAGGGCAGCATCTGGCCGTGGGCGGCGAGCGCCGCCTCGACGACGCTCAGCGGCGTGCCCGCCTTGGCGCGCAGCGTCATCTCCGCCGGCTCGTGGAACACCACGCCGGCGAGGCGGCTGCTGGAAAGCCGCCGCGTCCCCTGGGCGGGGCGCCCCAATCCGGCGCGCGTGCCGCCGCCGACGATGTCGAGCCTTTCGCCGCGCGCGCGCGCTTCGCGCACGATTTCGCCCGCTTCCGCCTCGTCGGCGGGAGCGAGCGTCGACGCGGCGAGAACGCTCACGCCGCTCTCCCGTCGAGCGGGAAGACCTTGGCGGGATTGAGCCGCCATTGCGGATCGAACGCCGCGCGCACGCGCATCTGCTGGGCGAGGTCGGCTTCGCTGTACTGGCGGCGCATCAGGTCGCGCTTTTCGATGCCGACGCCGTGCTCGCCGGTGAGACAGCCGCCCAGCTCGACGCACAGCTTCAGCACGTCCATCCCGGCGTCCTCCGCCTTCTGCTGCTGGAGGGGATCGTTGACGTCGTAGAGGATCAGCGGATGCATGTTGCCGTCGCCGGCGTGGAAGACGTTGGCGACGCGCAGGCCGTAAGACGCGCAGATTTCGCCGGTGCGCCGCAGCGCCTCGGGCAGGCGCCCGGTCGGCACCGTGCCGTCCATGCAGATGTAGTCGGCGACGCGGCCCGTCGCGCCGAAGGCGGACTTGCGGCCCTTCCAGATCTGCGCGCTCTCCATCGCCGACATCGATTCGCGCATCGTGCGCACCTTGTGGGCCTTGGCGATGGCGGCGATCTTGGCGAGCTCGGCCGCCATTTCCTCCTCGCCGCCCTCGACCTCGACGATCAACATCGCTTCGACGTCGAGCGGATAGCCGGCGTGGGCGAAGTTCTCGCAGATCTCGATGGCGAGGCGGTCCATGTACTCCATCGCCACCGGAACGATGCCGGCCCCGATGATCGCGGCGACGCATTGGCTGGCGTCCTCGGCGCTGTCGAAGCCAAACAGGACGGGGCGCGCGCCCTCGGCCGAGCGTATGAGCCTCACCGTCGCCTCGGCGACGATGCCGAGCTGGCCTTCCGAGCCGCAGATCAGGCCGAGGAGATCGAGCCCGCCGGCGTCGAGTTCTGGGCCGCCGACGTCGACGATCTCGCCCTCGAGGGTGACGAGGCGGACGCCGAGGATGTTGTTGGTGGTCACGCCGTATTTCAGACAATGCGCGCCGCCCGAGTTCAGCGCGATGTTGCCGCCGATAGTGCAGGCGAGCTGCGAGGACGGATCGGGCGCGTAGAAGAAGCCGTCGGGCTCGACGGCCTCGGAGATCGCCAGGTTGGTGACGCCGGCCTCGACGCGCGCGTAGCGGTCGGCGAGGTTGACCTCGAGGATGCGGTTCATCTTGCTCAGGCCGAGAACGATCGCGTCCTCTTGCGGAATGGCGGCGCCGGAGAGCGAGGTGCCCGCGCCGCGCGCCACGACGTTGACGCCCGAGTCGCGGCAGAATCTCATCAGCCGCGCGACCTCTTCGATGGAGCGCGGCAGCGCGACGGCGAGCGGCAGCCGGCGGTAGGCGGTGAGCGCGTCGGTCTCGAAGGCGCGCCGTCCGGCGACGTCGGCGATCAGGCCGTCGGCGGGCAGGATCGCCGCGAGGCCGGCAAGGATCGCGTCGCGCCGGGCGAGGATGGCGGGGTCGACCGGGGGAAAGGCGATTTGCGGCATGGCGAGGCTCCTCGACGTGCAGGGAATATGGGGGCGCTCGGCGATTAAGCGAGAGCGCCCCCCTTCGTTCACGGCCCAGGAACGACCGGGATGACCCACGGGATGACGAATTGCTGCAAGGCGACGAGCAGGCCGAGAAGAAGCGTGAGAACGATGCTGTGCACGAAGGTGCGCGCGAACACCGCGCCCTCCTGGCCCTTCAGGTCGGTCACCGAAACGCCGGTGGCGATGTTCTGCGGCGAGATCATCTTGCCCATCACCCCGCCCGACGAATTGCTCGCCGCGAACAGCATCGGATTGAGGCCGAGCTGCTTGGACGCCACCACTTGCAGATTGCCGAACAGCGCGTTGCCCGAGGTGTCGCTGCCCGACAGGAAGACGGCGATCCAGCCGAGGAACGGCGACAGCAGCACGAACAGGCCCCCGGTCGAAGCGACGCCCTTGCCCAGGGTGTAGGCGAGGCCCGAATAGTTCATGAGATAGGCGAGGCCGACGATGCAGCAGACGGTGACGATCGCGAGCCATAACTGGCGAAACGTGTCCCTGACGCAGGCGACGAACGTCGCCGGGCTCACCCGGAAGATCGCCGCGGTCACGACGGCCGCGACAAGAATGGCGGTTCCCGTCGCCAACGGCTGGAAATCCCAGACCGCCGGATAAGCCTTGTTGTCATAGAGCGTGATCGATATGGCGTTGTGGAGTCCCGGCCACGGGAGCTTCGCCCGCCCAATCTCGAATATCTTGAAGTAGGTCCATAGGATGACCACCGCCGAGACGATGATCCAGGGCAGCCATCCGTGCCAGTCCGGCGACGCCGCGCCCTTGGCGCGCGCCG
>Ga0181539_1001768_pt1 | contig 23051 bp, 18 predicted proteins | sample PEATcosm2014_Bin_46_FD_119767 | JGI IMG/M metagenome (GOLD analysis project Ga0181539, IMG submission 119767) | Peatland microbial communities from MTU Mesocosm Facility, Houghton, MI, USA - PEATcosm2014_Bin23_60_metaG | ecosystem: Environmental > Terrestrial > Soil > Wetlands > Peat | place... | reverse complement strand
GTCCCAGGGCGGCGTCGAGTTCGGCCTCGAGAAGCTCCTCGATGAAGCCGCGAATGCGCGTGCGCACCCCGGTTTCCAGGGGATCGAACCAATCATCGCAGAGAAAATGTTCGCCTTCGGCTGAGCCGATCGTGGGCTTTGTGCTATCCATCGTCATGGCGTGATCTCCGTCGGCGCGCTAACGCCGATTCTGGTTTGCTTTCACAAGCTGGAGATTACGCCACCTCCAAATTCCAACCACCTCCGCGACGGCACCCCGGACTCTCGCTTCAGCCTCAGAAAACACAGAGGTCGCAGCGCAAGCACATATAGCGGGCGCAACTCGTACTGCTGTGACCCCCGCGGTTTCCTCCAAATGAAGCTAGAGTCCGGACCGAAGGAAGGACCGGACCATGAAGCGATCGAGGTTCACGGAAGAGCAGATCATTGCGGTTTTGCGGGAGCAGGAGGCGGGGATGTCGACTGCGGGCGTCTGCCGCAAGCACGGGATCAGCAGCGCGACATTTTATGCGTGGAAGGCGAAGTTCGGCGGGATGGACGTTTCCGAAGCCAAGCGGCTGAAGCAGCTTGAGGACGAGAACGCCAAGCTGAAGCGGCTTCTGGCCGACGCCATGCTCGACAACGTCGCGCTGAAGGATTTCCTGTCAAGGACTGGCGTTCCGTTCGAAAGAGAGCATGTATGTAGGCGTGGGCGGCTGAGTGAGCCGCCGGGCGAGACCCTTCGCCCCGTTGATCGCATCGATCCGGGGCTCGTCGCAGTGGGCCGGAAGCGCCGAACCCCGAGCTATGAAAGGGGCGAACGATGTCCAACCAACTCGCGAATTCAAAATTCAGCAATGTCAAACTCAGCGATACGCAGCTCGTGATGATGAGCGCAGCCGCGCAGCGCGAAGATCGATGCCTTGTCGCGCCGCAGAATTTGAAAGGCGCCGCGGCGCGGAAAGTCGCCGAGAAACTCGTGGCTGCGGGGCTGGTCAGGGAGATCAAAACTGTCCGCTGATCTTCGCCGCAGCGCATGGAGCAAATCGAACGAAACGAGTCCAAACAAACCAATCGCCGCCTGATCCGAATGGCCGCCCTTGTCCCAAGCGTTCCCGAAATCCGCTATCTCCTCGCCCGCCTCCTCATCCTTGCGCCATCACGAAAGCCCTTCATCATCGCTTGGTCACTCTGGCGACGATGACATCAAGCCGACGCGACGCTCAGCCATTACAGACGACGCACCAATATGCAACTGTAGTACTAGCCTATCGCGTTCAGGCGGACGCACTGGGCGACCTCGACACGGAGGTCCTGCGCGTGCTGGATGGCTTTACGGCTCGGCACGCTCCGTTGCGGTGTCGGGAGCGCAAAGACGGGCGATCCGGTGCCGCTCCTTCCCCTTCGAGCCCGCGCATCAAGCCCGGGTCCGTGCTCGTTCGCGAATGGGCGGGTCGCATGCATCGGGTCATGGTGTTGGAGGTCGGCTTCGCCTGGGAGGACGAGACCTATCGCAGTCTCTCCCACGTCGCTCGGGCCATCACCGGGACGCAGTGGAACGGGCGACGCTTCTTCGGCGTGGATCGGCCGAAGGAAGCGCCGAAATCGATGCCCGACGCACGGCCGATCCCAGCCCCTCACGTTCGCAACGAGGGAGGCGTCCAACCATGAGGACTCGGCGCGCACATGTTCGGCCGACTTGGCCGGGGTCGTGGCGGGGCCCGAACCCGTCATGACCCAGCGCTCGCTCCAGCGCAGCCGTCGCTCCGCTCAAAGCTGAATCAGAGCCAACGTGTGGAGCCGGTTCACATCCCGGTCATCGGCACTGTTGATTGGAAGGCCCGCTTTCAGACTGCGCGCGCCGGGCATGCCGCCGACAGCGCCTTGAAAATTCTTGATTCGCCGAAGGAATTTTATGGAACCGAGAGCGTTGTGCGCCATGACTAAATCCCCAAAGCCGGCAGTCAAAGCGTGGGAAGTCGCGTGGACGCTGCGACATCGTCGAATTGATGGAGGAAGCTAGTACTTACGTGCATTCAAGAAGGTGGTGATGATGTTGTCGGCGATTCTCCCACCCTTAAGAAACACCCCGACTTCTTGGAGCGAAGAATTGTGGCCCGGGTCGGCCGATAGCCAATTCTGACTGGTGATCACTGCGGAATCATCGTCCCACGCCAGAACCTTCGCGTGAAGGCGCGGTTCGTGGACGGAACGCACCTGCACCCCGTCCTTTCCGGCGTCGAGGGTCATCTCGGCGGCGACGACACCTGTCATCTGACCAGACGGACGCCCGAAGAACACTTGGGTCTCGATCCCTTGCCGATCTCGCGCAGCAGCCACTGCTGGAATGATGACGGCTTGCTTGGCGGCCGTCCCCAACCGATGGCTAGTGACGAAGATGCGTCTCGCGGCGTGATCGCGCGCCTCGCGCACGAAATGTCCATGTTGTGCGCCTAGCACCAAACAACCGTCCGCGCGAGCACCAGCCAGTCGCGGTCGCGCACGAATCTCAGACGCCAGCGTCGCAAGGAGTACTGTAAGAGGCTTCCATAGACCGTCGCGTCCGCGCGAGAGATCGGAAAGGACGTCAAGCACATCCGCGACGATATCTGGATCACGAAGCCTGACCGACGCTTCAAAGCTCTTGAAGCCCGAATACAACCAGTTGCACGATCCGACGATGGCGATATCTCGCCCGGTCTGGCCATCGTCGGCGACGAGAATCTTTGCGTGGGAGTGCGTCGAGAACGGATGTATCGTGACGATGTTATCGAGCGAGATGGCGGCGAGTTTGGCCCGCGCATCGGCCAGAAGCTGTCTCGTGACGAGCGCTTCGGGTTTGTCCTCGTTCTCTCCCCAGAGAATATCAACGCGTACGCCGCGACGTGCGGCATCAATGACCAGCGGCATTGCGAATTGCAGGCTGCTCTCTGATACGAAAGTCGAGTGGATGATGACTCGCTCTCTCGCGCGCTTGATAAGGTTGCTGAATGCGTTCTCGTGCGCCTCTCCGCCAAGGATCAGGTCGCTTGACTGGAATGTTATCTGTCGGGGCACGGGGATAGCATCATCCAGCCGACGTGGCCCCACGGTGGGCTTGATGGTGATCGGTTCCGCAGAGCGCGGAAGAGCGCTCGATTTCTTGGCGGCTTCGAGGACCGCGAATTCCAGGTGTGAGGCGACCTTCGGAAGACCTTCCGGCTCCCCATTTCGAACGAGAACCAATGCGAAGCGCTCAGCGAGTCGATCGCCGGCGGCGTCCACATCGACAATTGTTTCGTCTTCCTCCAGCAACGCTGAGAACACGGCACGCGGCTCTTCGCAGAAAATCTCCGAGGACGCCTCCAACCACACGATGTTCTCTTTCTCCGCCCGTTGCTGGACAACGTGCCTCTCGAAGATCGGCAGTTCTCGCCCCCGGAACGTCATGCCTGTCACGCGATCGATGACAAAGGTCATCCAGCGCGTGATAGCTTTCGGAACATTAGGTAGTTCGTCGAGAGAGGCCTTGTCGCGTCCGCCAGCCGTGGCCCGGAACAGCGTCCCGGCTGTTTGAGGCGACAGCTCGACCCAGTCCGCCCGCATGAGGCGAATCAACGCCTCGATCACGAGACGCTTTGGAAGCGTCGACTGTTGGGCCAGCGTCGCCGCAGTCCGGGGCTCCTTCGCCAGCGCCTGGAGGATCAGGTGCTCCACCGGGCTCCACGGCCTGCCCTTGAGAATGTGGAAGCGACGCTTTCCGCGAAACACCGGAATCGCAACGCGAACGACGCTCATTCTCGCCCTCCCAGCTTCGAGGGCGAGCAAGTTGCGATCTCGCGATCTCGTCTTCCGCTCTCGACGGCTTCGAGGAGCTTGGAGAGAAAGCTATACGTCACTACATCCTCGCCCGCCATCGCCCCCCTGACAGCCTCGATGAATCGCAAGCTGCCGACGAGGATGAGTTTCCATTTTGCGCGGCTGAGTAGGACGTTCATGCGACGGCTATCGCGCAAGAATCCGAGAGCCTTGGCGGGTGTGGTGTGTTGATTGTTTCGGACGAGCGATATGACGACTATATCCGCCTCACTGCCTTGAAAAGAGTCGACCGTGCTACAGAACGATCCACTCCTCGTCGCGGGACGAAAACCGTCAATGTGCGCGAGCCTGCTGGATCGCGCCGCTTCGATCTCACGGTCGAGCAACGCCACCTGCCTGGCGTAGGGAGACAGAACCGCGAGTGTAGGCGGCTTCTTGGCCCCGGCGTCAGCGCGAAGCAGAGACAACGCATCGATGACCGTCGCCACTTCGCTTGCATTGCGCCACGGAGGTCGTTGATCACCCTCGCGTTGGCCAACCTGCTCCTGCAAGTAGGGCATGTCGACAACCACCACTGGCGCCGCTGGTAGCCGCTTCTCGTCGACACTGCGAAAAGGAGGGGGCCCGACGAGGAATTTGGCTTCGCGCTTCGCATCGGTCGAGACGCCGTCGCCGTAGAAGCTGTGCGAGACGATCCGAGCAATGGCCGGATGCATCCGGTGCTGCGTTGCCAGCCGACGAGCGATTGGCCGTCCCGGCTTGTTGGACGCCTGCCGCGCGAACTCCTTTTCAACGAGGGTTTCAAACAGCATCATCGTATTGATGGCGTCCGCGCAGAGCGGGGCGAGATCGGCATCTTCCTCCTCGATCTCGTCAAGCAGTTCCTCCATATCTGCATCGCGCAGAGACCGGCTGATCAACTCACCAGCGATTTTCACGACCTCACGAATTCCGTCCGGATTTTCGAGGAGCTGCTTCATTTCATCGGACCGGTATGGCGGCAGCTGCTTGTGATCGCCGATCATGAGCCGGCGGTGCGACAGCAGGAGGGGGGAGAGCAGTTCGCTTCCCGTCGCCTTTCCTGCCTCCTCCACAATTGACCAGTCGAACTGGCCGCGCTCATCGATCAGGCGTTCTATCTCGCCGGAATTCGTCGTCGCAAAGACGACGTTCGCGGCGCGAAGGATCAGCCCCTCGAAGGCGCGTCGCGAATATTCGGGCGACTGTCTGCTGAAGCTTCGCCGCGCACCGACATCGCGTCCCGAAGGTGTTGCCAAAGCCTTAGACATTACCTCCAATTTCGATCGCAGGCCCGGCGTTGCCTCTTTGATCAGATCGCTCGAGGTCAGCCGCTGAAGCATGCAGTCCGCCTGGCCGCCGATCTCGAAATTGCTGCCCGCGTCGGCCTTGTCCTTGCTGCGACACCGGACGACCAACGGCGCCTGCTCATCTGTCGCGGCTAGCGTTTCATCGAGCTCGCCCATCAAATGGTCGATCGCCGCATTGCTCTGCGCGGTGAGAAGCAATCGCGTCGTCGACTCCTCTCCAAAGCGTCTTTGCACAAGCTCGCGAACCAGGTGTGTCTTGCCAACGCCGGGCGGTCCCTGGACCATATAGATCGGCATCGTGGAGATCGCCTCGCGAAGGGCGCCTTGCTTCGGTACGTCGAGCTCGCGAAAGGCGTCATCTTCTTTCAGCGTATCGTGACTGTCGAACAATCGACGTCGCGGGTCCGCTAGCATGCGTAGCAGCTCGACATGCTCGCCGAGCGAGTGAAGCGCCTTCAGCCGGCGCCGGAACTGGACGTTCTGGCCAACCGACCCGGACGGAACGAGAAAAGCGTCATCGAGAACGGGTAAGGGACCGGGGCCTGAAAAGAAATAAACCGGCTCTGCGCCATCATGCCGAATTTCCTGGAAGCGCCATTCCGTATCGGACAACCCACGATCGCCCATCGGGCGGATGTCAGTCAGCGTCCAAATTGCCTCTTCCTTCGTGTCGTCGGTCGTCAGCATCTGGTCGAGCCGTTCGACATGCGACCGGAGCCCGAGCGCCTGGGATAGCTTTTCGCGTTCGGGATCGCTGCGCAGCCTCAGCCGGAGCAGGCGACCGCCCTCATCGTCTGCCTTTTCGTCGCTGCCCAGTATATGGACCGGGAAAGTATCGGCTGCGGCAAACGCCATCTCTAGCATCTGAGACAGCGACAGCGCCCTGCGAAACTTTGCCTCCATGTTTAGCGGCGCGCTTTCCGCTTCGAACCTGCGGCGCAACTGATCCCAGCTCGCGAGCTTGCCTCGCAAGCGCGGATAGCTTTCGGATGCAGCGCCTGCGGTGAGCAAATCCAAGGAGTGCGGGTCGAGCGAAATCTGACCCAGGACGTTCACGGACGCCGGCGGCAAACCGTCGAAGCTATCCGTTTGGGCGAATTCCCAGGACGCCGACGTCTGGTGGCGCGGGTTCCGATACTCCGTAAGGCGATAGGTCAGATTATGTCCCCGCAAGACGAGCCGAAATCCGGGTGCATCCTGACTGAGGCGAATCGCCATGAGAAGGGGTGCCTCGGCAAGGTCGTCGCCCACGAAGGCGACTTGACCATCGAGATCGTCGGCCTCGATTGCATCGTCCGTTAGGCGGCGGATCTCGTCGGAAAGACGAGAGCCGGGGCGAACCCTCACGACCAGATGGTGTTTAGCGTCGCGACCTGCTGCTTCGGCTCCGAGATCCGCCACTAAATTGTCGATCGCGCCGGCGATGACCTCTCCATCCAGTCGCAGAAGGGGTTCAATCGAGATCAGGTTGCGCAGGACTCGGACTTCGGTCGCGCTGAGGTGGTCGGCGACCGCGGACGGTATGAGCGTGAGGTCAGCCAGTTTTTCGGGCGAGACGCCCATGAGGCCTGTCGCGATCCATCCGAGGGCAGCCCAGTCGCGTCGAAAAGAGTCATATTTGTCGGAAGCCGGGCGGAGTCGGCCACGCCGATCCCTTTCGTCGTCGACCGCGGCAACTCTCATGGACCATTCGAAGCCCGTCAGTTGGAAATCTGCCTCTTCGCTGCCTGCGGTGAGAATGGCCCATGCGTCCAAGTTTCGGTGGAGCAAGCCCTGCAGATGTAGTTTTTCCAGTGCATTGACGACCCGCTTGAGGTTTGCCCAGATCCAGATGCGATTGCGCGTCGTGCGTGGTTGCCTGAGCCAATGGTTTGCGGGTGCATGCTGCAATATTATTGCAAGAGGTCGGCGGCTTCCCGGATCGAGCACGAGATAGAAGCCATGGTCATCGGAGCCCGTCGCCCGTAGAGGGGCAATGAGATCGGCGGCGCCAGGATAACCGTAGAGTCGATGAAGCTGACGCAACTCATGTCGCCAGATCTCGGACAAATCATCGTCGTTCTGTTTCGGGTTGCGCGGCCAGTTCTTAACCAGGACTGGTTCGCCATCCGGGGCCAGGCCCTCCGAAATCCCCGGACGTCCACTGCCTCTGTCCGGTTTCAGAAGATAGGTCTCGTCGAGGCGATATTCTTCGAGGAAGCCGCGGTGTCGGCTGTTACGCGTTTTGCTCATTGTCCCCCCGCTCGTCTTCTATTTGTCGCGACCCGCAGCGGAACTTCTGAGCCTGCGCTTGGCGCGAGTCTCGGTGGAGACACGCAATCGGTCGGTCCGGTCGTCGGGCGGCGTCCCCCGCCTGGGTATCTTCTGGAAGACCACGTAGGCATCAGTCGCGTGATCGGCCCCCAAGGACTGGTCTAATTCGAATGTTAGTTGACGGTTGGCCTCGGCGCTAGCGCGGGCACCGTCGCTAGTCGGGAATGCAGAGCCGCCCCCGCGGCAAAGGCGGGCACGAAGACCTCCAAAGCGTGCGGTTTCGGGCCTAACGACCCGTGCCGCCGAACGGTGTTGTAGTGACGGTGCCAACTGCGGAAGGGCGCGGGGTCACAACGGCAGTCGGCGCTATAAGTCATCGAAATAATAGATTCGGTTGGGGTCAATTCGCGAGGCCGATTCACAAATCGGGAGGCGGTTTCATCCGATTCAGCGTATGCTATTGTTACTGCTGGCGTTGGAACTCACCAACGAAGAACCTATCGGTCGCGGCGAGTGGTGGAAGCGTTGATCACGCTACTCAGAAAAAGAATGCTGACGGGCAAGCTCTACGAGCGCGATCCGAAGATCGAAGCTACGCTCGTTGAGCTATCGGCCCTGTCGCGGGACGACCTGATCGCACGGGCTATGATCTCAAGTCGTAGCGATGCCGGGCATGTCCCGAGCGAGTGCCTAATCTACTTCATCCGGACGAGTCGGGCGGACAACTCGGACATTTTTTTCGAGCGACTCTATAAGATTCTCACGGGGCGCGTCTTACGTGGCCTCCCAAAGGCCGAGAGCGCAGACGGCAAGACGACGTCGCTGACTAAGAGCGCTATTCGGGAAAAGGTCTTCGGTCGCTTTGTCGAGCTGCTCGCCGCCGATCGGACAGTCTATACGGAGAAGCTCGACTATTTCGAGGTGCGCTTCGACGGTGCATTAGCCAGCCTGCGCCGCGACGCCCAGGAACAGGCCTGGCGCGACGAAAACCGGTCGGCGACACTCGAGTTCGACGAGGAGACGGGAGAGCCTTCCGCCGAGGTCGAGCGCGCTTCGGGAAGCTTCGATCCCTTCGCTGCATCCGAAATCGACGGCTCGGATTACCGGTCGCGCCTCGACGCAGCGATTGACTCCTTACCACCGGAACAAAGCAGGATCGTCGAGATGATTCGACAAGGCATTCCCATCGACTCCAAGGAGGCCAGCGCGGTCACCATCGCCAAGGCGCTCGGCAAGTCCGAAAAGACGATCAGAACGCATCGAGATAAGGCCTACGCCGCCTTGCGCGCCGCCCTGACCGAGGGGAACGAGCAATGAGCCCCGCCGTCCGTCAGCCGTCGCGTGAGGACGTGCTCGACGCCTTCGCAGTCGAACCGAACCCAGGCCGCAAGACACTCGAACGCTATCTTCGGGACTACCCCTCATACGCGTCCGAGCTGGTAGACCTGTCGCGCGAGTTGTCCGGCAACATCTGCGACTATGAGGTCTCGCTCTCGGCCGAGGATCAGGCCCTGATCGAAAGCGCGTGGCAAAGACACGTCGACGCCGCACCAAAGGTGGTCTCTGATCCTTTCGCGGCGTTGTCAGTGACCGAGCTTCGTCAGGTCGCCAAGCAGCTCGACGTGCCCCGGCAGATCATAACGGCCTTCCGGGAACGCCGAGTGATTGTCTCTTCGGTGCCTCGGCGCTTCCTTGGACGCTTGGCAGAAGCGGTGAACAGCACGGCTGATATAGTGGTGGCTACCCTTACGCTCCAGCCTGGACCGGCCCTCGCGCGAACCTACAAGTCCGATAGCAAACCGGCCGCCAATGCGGCTGTGACCTTCGAACGTCTTCTGATCGATGCGGGCGTGCCCGAGGAGAAGCGGGCGCTCCTGATGTCGGACGCCGATTAACATGGATGGGATCGAGCTCGCCCGGCAGATCGCCGCCGACCTTCATCGGCAAGCGGTCGCGAGGGGGCTCAATCCTTCGCGGCCCTATCAGTTCGCGGTGGCCGAGGCTCAGCGGCAGGGGCTTGATGTCGAGCCGACCGCCGCGGGAGCCGCCGTGTTGAATGGCGGACGTGCGACGTTCGTCCCCGGCGAAGACCTTATTCTGCACGAGAACGTGGGGACATCGTTCGAACAAGCCTTCCTGGTCGCCCATGAGATCGGTCACGTCGAACTGGGCGATGATCCCGACACCGAGCCAGTGCGCGACGTCGACCCGGCGCGTTCGGCGGAGGCCTCCCCGGTTGGCGTCGATCGGGTGGTGGATTACGGCCGCCGCCAGCGCCGCGAAGTCCAGATGGACCTGTTCGCGCGCGAGTTCCTGCTCCCGCGTCCGGTCGTCCGGGCGCTTCACCTCGGCGACGGTCTGACCGCCTCCGCGATCGCTGAGCGACTGGGCGCGCCGTTTGACGTCGTGGCCCAGCAGCTTTTCGACGCGCTCCTCCTGCCGCCGCTCACGCCCGCGGATTCAGACGGGCCTCCCGATCGCCCTCTGAACGCTCTACAGGCCGACGCCGCCCGGCACCGGGGCGAGGCGTATCTGCTCGAAGCCGGTCCCGGAACAGGCAAGACCCAAACCCTGTCCGCCCGCGTGGTTGGGCTGCTGGAGGAAGGCGTCGACCCGCGTCGCATCCTGCTCCTGACCTTCTCGAACAAGGCGGCGGGCGAAATGGCCGAGCGCATCGCGCGGAAGCGCAAGGACGCCGCCGCCGCGATGTGGATCGGGACGTTCCATGCCTTTGGCCTCGATCTCATTCGGCGGTTCCACGCCGAACTCGGTCTGCCCAAGGATCCACGCATGATGGACCGCACTGAAGCGGTTGAACTTCTTGAACACGAATTCCCGCGCCTAGGCCTGATCCACTATCGCAACCTTTATGATCCTACCCAAATCATAGCCGACATGCTGGCGGCGATCTCGCGCGCTAAGGACGAGGTGGTCGATGAGACGCGATACGCTGAGCTCGCCGACGCCATGCTCCGAAGAGCTGTCACGGCGGAGGAGAGGGAGGCGGCCGAGCGAGCTGGGGAGATTGCCCGCGTCTACGCGATCTACGAGGCGCTGAAGCGGCAGGCGCACTGCGTCGACTTCGGCGATCTCGTATCGATGCCCGTGCGATTGCTGGAAGGGGACACGACGATCCGCGCGCACATGCAAGACCAGTACGATCACGTTCTCGTCGACGAGTATCAGGACGTGAACCGCACCAGCGTGCGCCTGCTCGCGGCCCTGCGCGGAGACGGCCGTAACCTGTGGGCGGTCGGTGACGCGAAGCAGTCGATCTACCGATTTCGCGGCGCGTCGTCTTTCAACATGACCAGATTCGGGAAGGAGGACTTCGCCAGCGGCTCGCGCGGACGGCTGAAGCGGAACTACCGCTCCGTCGAGGAGGTGGTGAGCGCCTTTTCCACCTTCGCGGTTCAAATGCGCGCGGGGGATGCCGACAGCGGCTTGGAAGCGGACCGCGGTTCGAGCGGCGTCATGACGGAGCTCCGTACGGTCGATCGCGCCGAGCACCAAACGGTCGCCCTGGCCGACGCGATCGAGGAGATGCGCCGCTCCGGTCACGCTTATCGCGATCAGGCAGTGCTCTGCACTGGCAATGAGAAGCTGTCGGCGCTTGGACAGCATCTGGAACGCCTGGGCGTGCCGGTGCTGTTCCTCGGCAGCCTGTTCGAACGGCCGGAGATCAAGGATCTGCTCTCGCTACTCTCGATCTTGACCGACCGCCGCGCGATGGGGCTGGTTCGCGTGGCCTGCTGGACCGAGTTCGCGATGCCGATCACCGACGTCGCCGTTGTGTTCGACCACCTTCGCGCCGCCGACGGCGCGCCTGTCGCATGGCTGGGCGCCCGCGATGCGATAGCCGGACTCTCCGAGCCCGGCCGGGCCGCCCTGAGCAACTTAGCGCATGCGCTTCACGGCTTCGACCCGACGGCTTCGCCTTGGATGGTTCTCGCGTCGGTGTTGCTCGACCGGACGCGCATCGCCGCCGGCCTCGCGGGCTCGACCGACATCGCCGATCGGACGCGTGGCATGGCGATTTGGCAGTTCATGAACTTTCTGCGCGTCCAACCGTCCGGTCAGGGCCTGCCCGTCGTTCGAGTCCTGGACCGGGTGCGACGTCTCGTGCGGCTTGGCGATGACCGCGATCTTCGGCAGCTGCCGGCCGCCGCGCAGGGCATCGATGCGGTTCGCCTCATGACGATCCATGGCGCGAAAGGTCTCGAGTTCCCTGTCGTGCATGTGCCAGGCCTGAACTCCGACACCATCCCGCGCACGCCCCCGGCACCGCCATGCCCGCCGCCGGACGGCATGATTGAGGGAGGCTCTGAGACCGCTGTGGGGCTCTTCAGGGCCGGGCAGGCCGAAGAGCAAGAATGCCTGTTCTATGTGGCGATGTCGCGCGCGAGGGATCGGCTGTTCCTCTACGCCCCCACCCAGAAATCGAACGGCCAAAACCGACCGCTGTCGCCGTTCCTGGATCGGCTCGGGACGGGCTTGGCGCGGCGCTCGATGAGCCCGGCTCGCGTCCTCCCGCCCGCGCCCGAGGCCGGCGAGGTCGCCCTCGTCGTCGACGGCGGCCTGCGTTTCAGCGCCCCGCAGATTGCGCTATACGAGTCCTGCCCGCGGCGGTTCTTCTACACCCACGTCCTGCAGGTCGGCGGACGCCGGACTGCGACGCCCTTTATGCAAATGCACGAGGCCGTCCGCGCCATCTTCCAGGCAGTCATTACAGGCGAGGCGGCGATCGCAGGAGAGAACGATCTGGAGCGGCGGGTCGTCGAGGCTTTCAGCGCCCACGGCCTTGGCGAGCATGGTTATGTCGCCGAGTACAAGGGCTTCGCCCTTATGATGGTCCGCTACTTCGTCTCCACTCGGGAGGGGCATACGCCCGAGGCACCGACCGCTCTCAGTCTGACCTTCGGCGAAGAGCAGATCATCGTGCGGCCCGACGATGTGCTTTTGCGGCCCGACGGCGGGCGGACGCTCCGGCGCGTTCAGACCGGGCATCTTCGCTCGACCGAGAGTAAGGACGTCGGAGCCGCCGCTTTCGTGCTTGCAGCTCGGCAGGCGTTCCCGGACGCGGTCGTTGAGCTGGTCCACCTATCCGACCAGGCGGCGCGGCCGCTCTCGCTGTCTCCGAAAGAGCTCCAGAACCGGCGGGACAAGCTGGCCGGGTTCCTCCGGGACATCCGCCTCGGCCGCTTCCCCGCCGACCCGTCGGCGCGAACGTGTCCGGGCTGCCCAGCCTTCTTCGTATGCGGCCCCACGCCGGCCGGGGCCCTCGCGAAAAAATTCTAGCGCAGAGTTACCGGTCGCCCGTCGTCGCCCCGATTGAGCTTTTAGAGCCGGACGTCTTCCGGCCAAGCTCTAAGGAACTAACGGCGATGATTACCAACGAACCTCTAGATTATGACGATTTGGGCGAGGCCCTGCGTGAGGGCCGGGCCCTGAAGCCGGCCCGCTGCTACCGCATCCTCTTCGCGCAGGGCGACCTCAACTTCCGCGCACTGGACGTGGCCGACCCCGTGCCGCTGGGTCGCCAGATCCTGGCTGCCGCCGGGCTCGAGTCGCGGGACGACTACAGACTTTTTTCGATCCTGCCCACAGGCGACTTCGAGGACGTCCGGCTAGATGAGCCGTTCGACCTCCGCGAGCGCGGCGCCGAGCGCTTCATGGCGTTTCAGACGAACCGCGACTTCAAGCTGACCCTGAACGACCACGAGCTGGAATGGGGCAAGCCGGCTATCAGCGGCGGTGCCCTCTACGCTCTGGCGAAGGTCGACGACGACGAAGCCGTGTTCCTCGAGGTGCGCGGCGGCGAGGACCGCGTGATCGAGCATGGCGACCTGATCGACCTGACCGCGCCGGGAATCGAGCGCTTCATCACCGCCCCGCGCCCCGCTCCGACGATCGAGATCATCGTCAACTCGCGGCCACGGGTGGTGACCGGGCGCCAGGTGACGTTCGAGCAGATCGCGCAGTTGGCCTTTCCCGGTCAGCACGCGCCCAACGTCGTCTTCTCGATGACTTACCGCCATGCCGCCTCAAAGCCCCACGCAGGCGAACTCGGCGCCGGGGGCATCGTCGAAGTGAAGAAAGGAACCGTCTTCAATGTCACCCGCACCGTTCAGTCGTAGCGCCGACCTCAAGCGCCTTCGCGACGAGGGCTACTTTGTGCAGATCCGGGGCGGCCTCCTGGTGATGCGCGAGGTGCCGTACGTCGATGCCCAGCGCCGGGTGCGGACGGGTACGCTCATCACCAGCCTGACTATGGCTGGAGATGAGACCCGCGCGCCCGACACTCACGTCGTCCATTTCGATGGCGATTATCCATGTCAACCCGACGGCACGCCGATCCGGCAGATCTCTCACCAGACGGGCACGTTCAATCTCGGGCACGGCCTGATGGCCAAGCACGCTTTCTCGAGCAAGCCGGACACCGGCTACACCGACTACTACCATAAGATGACCACCTACGCGGCCATCCTGTCCGGGCCAGCGACGGTCCTGAAGCCGGATGCCACGCCGCGGACCTTCCGAACGCCGGAAGAGGAGGAGAACAGCGTCTTCAATTACACGGAGACGGCGTCCGACCGGGTGGGCATCGGCGCCCTGACCGAGCGCCTAGTGGGGGAGCGGGTCGCCATCATCGGTCTCGGCGGCACGGGCTCCTACCTGCTTGACTTTGTCGCCAAGACGCCCGTTCGTGAGATCCGGCTGTTCGACGGCGACGAGTTCCTGCAGCACAACGCCTTCCGCGCGCCGGGCGCCCCGTCGATCGACGAACTGCGCGAAGCGCCGAAGAAGGTTGAGTATCTGAAGGGCATCTATTCGAACATGCACCGCGGGATCGTCGCCCACGCCACGCCCCTCGATGCCGACAATATCCACATGCTGGACGGGATCACCTTCGCCTTTCTCTGTATGGACGCCGGCGAGGCCAAGCGCCTCGTCGTCGACAAGCTGGAGGCGCTCGGGGTGGCGTTCATCGATGTCGGGATGGGGCTGGAACTCGTCGACGGCTCGCTGGGCGGCATCTTGCGAGTGACCGCAAGCACGCCGCAGAAGCGCGACCACGTCCACCGGGGACGCATCTCCTTTGCGGGGGCCGGGGAGGAGGACCTTTATTCCTCTAACATCCAGGTCGCCGACCTCAACGCGCTCAACGCGGTGCTGGCCGTGATCAAGTGGAAGAAGCTTCGCGGCTTCTACCGGGACCTGGAGCTGGAGCACCACTGCACCTACACGACGGACGGCAACATGCTTCTCAACGGTGACCTCGAATGATGCGGCACGCTCACCTCGAACATCGTTTCGTGCAGCATATCCCGGAACGGCTTGCGCCGGGCGTGCTGTACGTGTCCATGGAATATGGGACGGCTGCCCACAGTTGCTGCTGCGGTTGCGGCGAGGAGGTGGTGACGCCCTTTACGCCGACCGATTGGAAGATGATCTTCGACGGGGAAACGGTGTCGCTGCGCCCGTCCATCGGCAACTGGACCCTGGCCTGCCGCTCGCACTATGTGATCGAGCGCGGGCTTGTGATCGAGGCCAGCCCCTGGACGGACGAACAAGTCGCGGCGGAACGCCGTCGAGATCGGGCCGCCAAGGTGCGGTTCTACGGTTCGACGAAGCCGACCGAAGCGGCCGAGGCCGCTCAGCGGGCGGCGGCGGTGCCTCAAGCCACCCATGACTTTTGGGCTCGGATCCGACGCTGGTTCTCCAGGTCGGATTGACAGGCGCGGCGGTCCTCCTCGCGACCGCCTTGACGATATCGGTGCGGTCAGCGTCAACCTTCGTCGCCGCTATAGGCGTGCACCTTCAAATTCGTGACCAGGTATTGAAGCCATGTCGCTGCAAAACATCCCACTCGATAGGATCGGCGAGGCCGACATTCAGCGCCTGCTTTCCATGGGCGTCACCGAATCCCAGTATCTCGACTACAAGCAGGAGACCTACGGCGACACCGGCAACGATCGCTGCGAATTCCTCGCGGACATCTCGTCGTTCGCGAACACTTTGGGCGGCGACCTGGTCATCGGCGTTGCCGAAGCGAACGGCTTGCCGACCGCGCTGACACCGTTCGCGGGCGATTGCGACGCCGAGAAGCGGCGACTTGAGCAGATCGCCCTAAGCGGGCTGGAGCCGCGCATCAATAACCTGCGGATTCAATCCGTGCCGATGGCGGCTGGCGGGCACGTCATCATCGTGCGCGTGCCTCGAAGCTTTGTCCCGCCGCACCGTGTCATCGCTCGCGACAGCAATGGCTTCTGGGCGCGTGCCGGCACCACGAAATATCAGCCCAACGTCGAGCAGTTGCGCCGCCTGTTCAACGACGCCCCCCATCTCGCGGAACGCATCCGCGCTTTTCAGACCGATCGCATCATCAAGATCACGGCCGGGGACACTCCCATTCCGATGAACCCGATTGGCAAGGTGGTCCTGCACGTCATCCCTGTTCCTTCTTTCGCCGATGGCCGCATGATCGATATTGTCTCAGTGCTCGGGAGAGGAAGCCACCTTCCGACAGCCTTGGATGAGCTGAACGTGCCCGCGACGGCGCCGTGAATCTCGACGGCTATGTAAATTATGCAAATCTCGGCGGCCAACGAGGCGCGCGCCAAGCCTATGCGCAGTTCTTTCGCAATGGCGCGATCGAAGGTGTCGGCGAGCTGCGCAACGACGATGGCGTTAATTCCCGCTTCATCGGTGGAGCTTTCACGCAGCTGATCGTGACGCATGTGTGGCAATACCTTCAGGTTCTGAAAGCCCATGAGATGGGCCTGCCGATCTTCATCTTCCTGTCCTTTTGCAGCGCGGCCAAGACGGTCTATCGCTACTCGCCCGAAGGCTTCGGGTTCCAGGAGACAAGGCCGCTCGGACGCGAAATCGCGGCCTTTCCGGAAATCTATGTCGACAGCTTCGATGTCGACGTTCCTGGCGTCATGCGGCCTGTGTTCAACGTCTTGTGGAACGCCTTCGGCTTGGCCCAATGCGAAATCTACGACGGCCAGGGCAAGCTACGCGGCGTATCGTGAGAAGCGGGGCAATTCAGATGGCGCGCAGCGATCGGTTGCGTCGCGTCGTGCTGCTCTGTACGAGCTTTGCCCGCAACCTCGCTTATTATCGCGCCGGCCGGAGCCAAAGCGCTTTGCCGCTGCTCGACGCAGCCCACCCCCAGGCCTCGTTCTGGCGGGTGATAAATGGCAATTTCCTCGACATGTGTGTGCTCGAATGGTGCAAACTATTCGCGGAGCCCCGCAAGGGGGAACATTTCTGGCGCCGGATCGTCACCGACAGCGCCGCCTTTGAAACCCAGCTTCACGCCCAGCTCGGCATGACGGCCGCCGAGTTCGATGCCTTGATCGAGGCAATGCGCCGTTATCGGGATAAGTTCGTGGCGCATTTGGATTCGGACCACGTGATGCACATCCCAACGTTTTCCGCCGCGCAAGCATCGGTCTGGCTCTATCATCAGCAGGTCGTGCTGCATGAAGCGACCGCCGGCGAGCTGGCCGGCCTTGCCGACACTCCCGACAAGCTGCGTCTGGGCTACACGCAAAGCATCGAGGAAGCCGAGCAGGCGTACAGGGCCGTCAGCTTGCCCCGTTGAGACCTTGGCCCTATCACCGCGCGGCTTCCATCGCTTCAATCCGTGCGCGCAGATTGCCGTTGTGGGCCTGCGATTTGGTGATGGAGTTCCAATCCCCCGCTCCCGTTATCTCCTCGTCAAAACTGGGCGTCCGATAATTGCACCAAGCCAACCTAGGCTTCGGCCAAAGTCGGCAGTGCGCTTCGGTAACCTTGCCGCGCGAGCGCTGACAAAGGACTGGCGTCTCGTTCGAAAGAGAGCATGTGTGTGGGCGTGGGCGGTCGACGAAGCCGCCCGGCAAACCCTCCGCCCCGGCGATCGCGCCGATCCGGGGCTCGTGTCAGTGAGGGGCCCGGATTGGCTGGGCCCTTTTCGACACTGAGGGTTCAAATCATGCCCATCAAACTTACCGATGCACAGCTCCTGATGCTGAGCGACGCGACGCAACGCGAAGATCGTATTCTGGCAATGCCGCCAAAACTGAAAGGCGGGGCGGCGCAGAAGGTCGCGGCCAAGTTGATCGCCGCAGGCCTTGTGAAAGAGATCAAGGCGAAGACGGGAGCGCCGGTATGGCGCCGCGATGCGGAGACCGAGCAGTCCTACGCACTGAAGCTGACAGCAGTGGGTCTGAGGGCGAGCGCGATCGACAATGGCGTGACCGCGAGTACGACGGCCGTAGAAACGACTCCGAAAGAAGGCGCTGAAGTCGCAGACACAACCCCGGCCGCTCCAGCCCCTCGTGAAGGAACCAAAATATCTCGGGTGGTCGGGCTGCTCCAGCGCGACAACGGCGCGACGCTGGATGAGGTCATCGCCGCGACGGGGTGGCTGCCGCACACCTCCAGGGCAGCCCTGACTGGCCTTCGCAAGCGCGGTTATGCGATCGAGAAGCATCGGAGCAGGGAAGGCCGTCGAGGCTACATCATCGCCGCGGCTTCGCCGACGTGAGGCGCGAGCACGTGCACTCGGTTTCGAAAATGGTGCCGCCACTGTCATCGCCAGTGGAGCTTCCTGTCCGCGTCAATGATCGTAAGCAGGTTGACTCGGAACTCGAGGCTCTGGAGGGGCTCGGACTCGACGAGCTGCGTCTGCAATGGCGCAATCGATGGGGCCGGCTCGCGCCGGCCCATCTTTCGCGCGGTCTGCTCTTTCGGCTGATGGCCTATCGCATCCAGACCGAGGCATTTGGCGATCTGGATCGGGCGACCGCCAAAATGCTTGATCGCCTGGCGGCAACGGAGACCCAAGATCGTGCGTCGGGCGCAACCGCGGTGGTGGATGCGTCCAATCCGTCCAAGTCGTCCCCGTCGAAGACCAAAGAGTCGGAATCGCCGCTGGTCTTGAAGCCCGGCGCGCTGCTGACGCGGGAGTGGCAAGGACGGATCGAACGCGTCATGGCGCTCGACGAGGGGTTCGCTTGGAACGGCAAGACCTATGCGAGTCTTTCCGCTGCGGCCTTCGCCATCACCGGCGTGAAATGGAACGGCCATCGGTTCTTCTTCGGCCCGAATGGTCGCAACCGATCCGGTCAGAACCGCGGAAAGGGAGCCGCGATCGAGCAGCGGAAGACCAGGCGAGACCCGATTTCGTTGGCCGAGGCGTCGCCATGAAACCAGCGACGCCAAAGATCCAGCGCTGCGCGATCTATACGCGCGTCTCCACCGACCAAGGCCTCGAACAGGAGTTCAACTCGCTCCATGCGCAGCGCGAGGCCGCCCAGGCCTATATCAAGAGCCAGGCCCATGAGGGATGGAAGCTGATCCGCGATCACTATGACGACGGCGGATTCTCCGGCGGTTCGATGGAAAGACCGGCGCTGCAGAAACTATTGGCCGACATCAGAGAACGCCGGATCGACGTCGTCGTGGTCTACAAGGTTGATCGCCTCACCCGGTCGCTCACCGACTTCGCCAAGCTGGTTGAGCTGTTCGACGAGCATGGCGTCTCTTTCGTCTCGGTGACCCAGTCCTTCAATACGACCACCAGCATGGGGCGATTGACCCTCAACGTGCTGCTGTCCTTCGCCCAGTTCGAACGTGAAGTGACTGGTGAGCGCATCCGAGACAAGATCGCCGCGTCCAAGAAGAAAGGCATCTGGGTCGGCGGGGTTGTGCCGCTGGGCTATGAGGTCAGGGACAAGAAGCTGCTTGTCAATGATGACGAGGCGAGAACCATCCGAATGATTTTTGAGCGCTACCTAGCGCTGGGATCGCTGCCGGCGCTGCAACGGGAGTTGAGGACGCAAGGGATCGTCACCCGAAGGAGAACCTTGTCGTCGGGAAAAGTCATCGGCGGTGTCAGCCTGACCAACGGCCCCTTGGGCTACATGCTGCGCAATCGGGTTTATCTCGGCGAGATCAAACACCGCGACCACAGCTATCCCGGCGAGCATCAGCCGATCCTCGACCCTGCTCTCTTCGATCAAGTCCAGGCCCGGCTCGACGAGAACCGCCGCGGCCGTCGTCTCAAGAACGAGCATTCGCGGGCGCTGCTTCTGGGTAAACTCCATGATGATCGCGGGAACCGAATGACGCCCAGCTACGCGATCAAGAAGGGCGTTCGCTATCGCTACTATGTCTCCTGCGTTCTCGCGCAAGGCCGTAAGGACGAGGCAGGCTCGGTCTCCCGCATCGCCGCCAGCGAGATCGAGACCATCGTGATGGATGCTTTGGCGGCGCTCGTCCCGGCCTCCGAGGAACCGGCCGAATCGGATCGCCACAGCCCGGCGACCAGCGAGGACCGTCCCCCACGGATCACGCCAGAGCGGGTCGAGGGCCGGCCCGAGCAGCTCTCCGACAAGGCGAGCATCGAAAGGTACGTCGATCGAATCATCGTCGGCGCCCGATCGATCGAGGTCCGATTCGTCGACGGCGCCGAGGCTGCGGCTCAATCCGGCTCGATCACTATTCCCTGGCAGCCCGTGCCATTTCGCCGCAAGCGCGAGCTGATTCAGCCTGCAGATGGCGCTCGGCCGATCCGCGCCGAGGCGCAAGGGAGGCTACTCGCCGCCATCGCCAGGGGCAGAAGCTGGCTCGAAGAAATTTCGTCTGATCAGGCGACCCGGCTCGAACTCATCGCCGCGCGCGAGGGCCTCCCGGAACGATCGGCTCGCTCGATCTTGTCGCTCGCCTTCCTCGCTCCGGACATTGTCAAAGCCACTGTCAATGGAACGCTGCCGAGGGGATTCGGCGTCTCCCGGCTGATCGATCTTCCGGCCAACTGGGCGGAGCAGCGCAGAGGGCTCGGGCTCTCAGCGCGATCCTGACGCCGAACCTACCGCGAAAAACCCGACCCGATCGAATCCCCCTCGCCTACAAAGGTGATGGGCGGCAGGCGTATCCGGCGATCTTTCTCCCATCGCAAATGAACCAAGGTTGGCTTCCGGAAGGTTCGGAACCTTGCTCATCCTGAGGATGCGCAGGGGTCGCTAAATCGACCCGCGTCGTCGGCTTTTCGAACCGGTCTCCGGTCGAATGCGAACCAGTCTCCCTCGAGCGCAATGCATCTGCCCACGGAGGAAGAATTTTGACGGCGGAGACTGGTGCCCGAGTTCCCACCATTCTGGCGCATTGGAGACCGGCGTACGCCGGAAATCGTCTCTCCGCGCCGCTAAGCCACGGAAATCACGCGCGCTTCTGGGTGACGCACAGAAATGCGAATTGTCAGGGAGTGGTTGGTGGAGCCAGACGGAATCGAACCGACGACCTCTTCAATGCCATTGATCCAATAGGACCTTGGCCTGGTAGTCGACAGTTGCGGGCGCCTCTGTTTCAGACCCGACCGGAGTCGCCATTACATTTCCTGGCCAGACTCCTGCCTCCGCGGCAGCTTTTCAGCCGCGCGTTGTTTGTCACGCAGCGCCGCCATTCGGCCGGACTTCGCTGGAGCCATCGCTGCCTCCGCGATGCTCTTCTTCGCTTCAGCTTTGCCGGCGGCCTCACTCGGATCGGCTCGTTTGGTCGTTCGGCTTCTTTTGCCGAGACGGTCGGAAGCGGGAGCGCCTTCCGATCTTGCCACCTCCGTTTCGGCTCTTGGCGCGCTCGGCGCGCGCGATCTCTTGACGCCCGCCGATTCTTGACTTCCGCCCGCCGCAGCCGGCGCGGCTTCGCTCGGCGCAGCTTTGAATGTCTTACTTTCCACGATCGGCACCGCCCGCCGCTCGCGCGCCAGCGCCGGGCTCACCACAACGCGGGTCGCCGGCGCCTTCGATGACGGCTGGACTTCCGCCATCCGTTCCTTCGCCACGTCGATGTACGAGAGTTGACCTCCTGACTTGAACGCATATCGCCCGGCGTCGGCGGCGTCCCGCGAGAACACCATTCCTTTCGCGGAGGGTTGCTCGTCCGGTTTGCCGCCGTGATAGAAGCGCTCGGAACCGGCGACGCGCGGCGTTTCCCGATATTCCGCCGGCGGCGCGATCGCGCGCGCCGTCGACGCGGCTTCCCGAGGCGCGGCTTGCGTCATTTGCGCGGGCTCAGCGACGCGGCGCCCCTGGGCCATTTCGGCGCTGACGACGACGCGCGCATCAGGCTTGTGGGCGGCCGGCTTCAATCCCGCGACGCGGTCGTTGGGAACATCGACGTAGGACAATTCGCCGCCGATCTTGGCGGCATAGGTTGCGGCGTCGGCGCGGTCTCTGGAGAAGACCAGGCCCTTCGACGGCGTCGCCTCGCCGGCCTTCGCGCCGCGATAGAAACGCTCCGACCCTTCGCTCAGTGAGGCCTCGTTGTAGACAGTTGCATTTTTCATCGGACGGCTTCCTTTGCTTCAAAATGCTTGATGCAGGTTCCATAACCTATATTATGCGCATGATATCAATAGCTTATGCAGAGGTCGGCAGGACCAGCCGGTTCTCGTCGCTCGCGGCGCGGCTGTAGGTTCGCAGCGCCTGATCCAGCCGCGCCGCATAGCCGCGAAGCTTCTCGGCTTTCTCCTGAGAATTCTCGCGCTCCGCGGCTTCGCTTAAGAAAGCGACTGCGCTGTCGCCCGTGCCCGTCACGTCGCGCTTCAACGCCGCCCAGGTGAGGCCGCCCTCGTCATCGGCGCCCTCGTCATCGGCAAAGGCGTCATTCGCCGCAGTAGTCACGGCGCCGGCTGATGTCTCCACCGCGGCTTCCGCCGTCTCGTCCCACCCGAGGGAATCCTCGTCCAAATCCTCGGCGCCGAAGAGCGACGTCTCTTCGGCCGGCGCGCTTACGAGGATCGCTGTGCGCGCCGGCTCGGCGCCGGCTTCGGCCAACGGCTCCGCAGGCGCCGCTTCCGCCGTGGAAGCGCCCGAGTGCGATCGGGCCACGCCCTCGCCGCCTCTGGCCGAGGCGTCCGTGGCGACGTCAAGCAGTTCGCTTGCCGCCGCGTCCTGGCTGGCGCGATACAAACGCGCATGGAGTTCGTGAAGGCGGCGTCGCTCGGCTATGACGGCTTGGCGCAGAGTGTCCACTGCCGCGCGCGCTGCGGTTCGCGCCTTCTTCGCTCCGACGCCAAACTTGCGGTCGTCGCCCTTGAGGGCGCCGCATCGCTGAGGATCGATCCGCAGGTCGTGAATGATCTTGGCGACGTCCCCGCTATGGCCCGCGGTCAGCGCCTGCTCCACGTCCCGCAGGAACAGCCGCGCGTCCGCGAAGACCTCGCGCGCCAGGCGCTCGATCGCCGCCAACCGAACCGTGCCTTCGAATTCCTCAGTCTCTGCCACGGGTCTGACCGCGGCGGCGACGATCGCCAGGTGCTCCGGCCGCGCTTCGAAAAGGTCCCACTCCTCGACGTGTTCGACTCTCGGCGCGGTGACCAGCGGCGCGAAGCCAGCGACATCGTTGCGCCGCTTCACGAAGCGCTTGTCGGTGTAGAAATTCAGCTTGTCGAGCACCGCGCTGAAATGCCCCCGGATCGTCAGCACGGTCTTGGCGTCATCGAGCCGCAGGAGTTGGTCGGAGGTCAGCAACGGCACGGCCTCCCATCGGCCCTGGCGTGAGCGACGGCCGAATCCTGAAACACCCGACTCGCCCCAGCCTTCGCGCTCGACGTAATATTTTCCCATCGCGTCGGAGACGACGTCGCCGGTCATCTTGTCGCCGACGGCGACGACGAGCTTCATGTCCATGTTGCCG
>Ga0181539_1001764_pt1 | contig 23085 bp, 15 predicted proteins | sample PEATcosm2014_Bin_46_FD_119767 | JGI IMG/M metagenome (GOLD analysis project Ga0181539, IMG submission 119767) | Peatland microbial communities from MTU Mesocosm Facility, Houghton, MI, USA - PEATcosm2014_Bin23_60_metaG | ecosystem: Environmental > Terrestrial > Soil > Wetlands > Peat | place... | reverse complement strand
GGCGAGTGCTGCCAAACGCCGCCAGCTTGGCATGCTTCAACTTCAGTTCCTGGGCTCGGCGGAAGAAAGCAATGTCCTTGCTGTTCGACCCGGGCCAGCCTCCTTCTACGTAGTCCACCCCCAGCTCGTCCAGCTTCTTTACAATGTGAAGCTTGTCTTCCAAAGAGAATGAGATGTCCTCGCCTTGCGAACCGTCTCGCAACGTCGTGTCGTAAATCAGGATCTTTTTCATATTTTCACTTGAACCGTTGGAATTGTCGATTCTAGCAACCTTTATGAACAGAACGCTAGCATGGCTGATATACGACAAAAAATCAACCTTCGCGCGTGCGCGGTGCTGGTGTCATTTGGAATGGAATCCACTTCGAAACACTGGTCATTCCCGCTGTGGGCCGCGGCGGGCGACAGAGTTTAGCCCCGCGCCTGTCTCGAGCGTTTGTGGGAACTCTGAATATCGGAACGAATGGATTCTTCTGGTGGAACGCATCAACTTCAGGCGGGACAACTTCCTTCAAGCCAACCACATCAACTGGAGGGGGAAAATTTCCTCCAAGTTAACCGCATCAACTACAGGGGGCCTTTATGCTTGCAGACGCGCAAGCTTCCTATCTACGGGCCCTGTTTGTAACGGGACTCATTGCGACAACGTCGTTAACTGCTGCCTCGGCTGGCCCAGCATCCCCATCTCAAAAGACCTCGCCTGCACAAAAAGCGCAGATTGTCGAAGACTACGGAAAGCTTCCGCTAAGCTTTGAGGCCAACACAGGGCAGGCGGACAAGAGTGTGAAGTTCCTTTCGCGGGGGAGCGGTTATGGACTGTATCTGACCGGAAACGAAGCGGTGTTGACGCTGCGCAAGACTGTTATCGGCGCAGCCCGACCCGGCTTGCAGCGCCAACCGCGCCCCCTTCAGAAATCCGCACCGTCCGATGTAGTGCGGATGCAACTGGCGGGAGCGAACGGCAAGGCGGAGCCGCGGGGCGAGGAGCAGTTGCCAGGGACGGCCAACTACTTTATCGGCAACGATCCGGCCCAGTGGCACACGAGCGTTCCCACTTACGCCAAAGTGCGCTACACAGGCATCTATCCCGGCATTGATCTGGTCTACCACGGCAACCAGCGGCAACTCGAATTCGATTTCACGGTGGCCCCCGGCGCCGATCCAGGTGTGATCGCCCTAGATGTAGCGGCGGGTTTATCCCGCCATCCATCGAGCAAAAGTGGCGGCGTAAAGCCGCCGCTACAAATCGCGCCGATGGCGACCTCGTGATCAAAACTGACGGCGGCGAAATTCGCTTCCACAAGCCAGTGGTATACCAAAAGGAATCGGATGTTTTGCAACAGACAACTGACAACGGACAACGGACAGCGGTTGAAGGCCACTACGTCCTCACGGCAGCGAATCAGATTCACTTCGCCCTCGGCGCTTACAACCACGCCCAGGCGCTGGTGATCGATCCGGTACTCGTGTATTCCACCTATCTGGGCGGGAGCGGCTGGGATACGGCCAACGCTATTACCGTGGATTCTGCGGGCAATGCGTATGTGACTGGCAAGACGTCCTCAACCGACTTTCCGGTAACCCCGGGGGCCTTCCAGACAACGAATCTCGGGGGGTCCTCATTCGTCACCAAGCTGAATCCGACCGGCACGGCGCTAGTCTACTCCACCTACCTGGGCGGGAGCGGCAGTATTGGCGGTGGTGACATAGGCAATGCGATTGTCGTGGACACCGCCGGCAACGTGTATGTGGCTGGCCAGACGTACTCCACTGACTTTCCGGTGACGCCAGGGGCCTTCCAGACAACGAATCGCGCCGCGGCGAACGATGATGCCAACGCATTCGTCGCCAAGCTGAATCCAAGCGGCACGGCGCTGGTCTACTCCACCTACCTGGGCGGGAGCGGCCTCTCTGCGTTCACTCCCTCTTCCGGCGATAAAGGCAATGCGATCGCTGTGGATGCCACCGGCGATGCGTATGTGGCTGGCGAGACGTACTCCACCGATTTCCGGTAACCCCGGGAGCCTACCAGACAACGAACAACGGCGCGGCGAAGGATGATGCCAACGCATTCGTCACCAAGCTGAATCCAGCCGGCACGGCGCTGGTCTACTCGACGTACTTGGGCGGGCGCGGCGGCCGAGTCAATGTCAATTACATGGGCGATATAGGCAACGCGATTGCCGTGGATCTGGCGGGCGACGTGGTTGTGGCTGGCGAGACATTCTCCACCGACTTTCCGGTAACCCCGGGGGCCTACCAGATAACGAACAACGCCGCGGCGAACGAAAGCACCAACGCGTTCGTCACCAAGCTGAACCCGACCGGCACGGCGCTGGTCTACTCCACCTACCTGGGTGGGAGCGGAGGCGTCGTCAACGTGATGCCCACCCTCTTCCACAAGGGTGGAGACCAAGCGAGCGGGCTGGCTATCGACAGCTCCGGCAATGTCTATGTCACCGGAAGCACAGCCTCCGCCGATTTTCCGGTGACCCAGGGAGCCTACCAGACGACGAATCACGATCAACCTGGTTGCGTGGGCGGCTGTATCGGCGGTTACAATGCATTCATCACCGAGCTGAACTCCACGGGCAGCGCGCTGGTCTACTCCACCTACCTGGGCGGAAGCGGCATCAACCCGGAGGACTTTGTCGGACTCACAGTCTACGGAGAAGGCGACCAGGCGAGCGCGTTGGCGGTAGACGACTCCGGCAACGTGTACGTGACGGGATGGGCACTATCGTACGATTTTCCGGTGACCGCGGGGGCGTTCCAGACGATGGTCTACTCCCGGTCCGGAAACGCCTTTGTCACCAAGCTGAATATGGGCGCGACCTCAACCGCCACCACGCCGACGGTGACGGTGACGCCGGCTTCATCGACCATCACCTCGGCGTTGCCATTGACGGTGACGGTTTCCGTCAGCGGTGGAAGCGGCAATCCGGCGCCGACCGGCACGGTGACGCTGGCCAGCGGCACTTACGCCTCTGCGGCAACAACTCTCAGCGGCGGCAGCGCAACCATCACCATCCCCGCTGGAACCCTGGCCCCGGGCGTTGACACCCTGGCGGGCGAGTACCAGGGTGGCAACTACGCCGGCGGGGTCTTTGGCCACGCCTCGGTGACCGTCACGGGCGGAACTCCCGGCTTCACGATCACTGGCACAGCGGTTACGGTCACACCCGGCGCAACCACGGGGAATACCTCCAGCATTGCCGTTACACCGTCTGGAGGCTTCACCGGCAGCGTTGCGCTGACGGCTGCCGTCACCTCCAGCCCGAGCGGCGCACTAGAGCCACCCACCTTGAGCTTCGGCTCGACCAGCCCGGTGAGCATCACCGGCGCCGCCGCCGGGACGGCCACTCTCACCATCTCCACTACGGCAGCCGGCGGCTGCATCGAGGCCAATCTCATTGACCGCAGTGTTCCCTGGTACCCCGCAGGCGGCGCGGCTCTGGCCTGCATCCTGCTCTTTGGCATCCCGGGGCGGCGCAGTTGGCGGAAGACGCTCGGCATGCTGGCTCTCCTCGTCACTCTCGCCGACGGTATGCTGGCGTGCGGCGGGGTGGGCGAAATGTTGTTAATTGCGGCCCCATCATTCCCGGCACCACGGCGGGAACCTACACCGTGACCGTAACTGGCACTTCAGGCTCGACCACGGCAACGGGCACGCTCACCCTCACCGTACAGTAGCTCGCAGATAATCAAGCCTGCCGCATCCTTCCCAGGGTGCGGCAGGCTCATGTGTAATCCAACCATAGCCTTCGAAGACAGATATTAGGACAGGACAAGGCTACAGATCTGACGGCCTGTTTTGATAGATTGCCGATTGCTCCCGAATCACAGCGCACTTGGAAAAATCTTGCCACTTTCTGAGCAGCGGGCCGCCACTGGGCCGAATAACGCCCTTGCCGGAAACACACCCACTACCGCTGGCTGGCGCAGACCCCTGTTCTTTATGCCTTGTTGGTTGAGGGTCGGAGTCCAATGAGAATTGGAGCCTTTGAAAACCGGGGACTGAACAACCCCGAGGGTCATGGTTGCGCAATCGGTAGTTTGATCTCGACTTCGAGGCCCTTGGGCGACCGATTGCGGCAATGGACGGCACCACCGCAAGCTTCGATGCAGGTTCGCACAATCGCCAGGCCCAGACCCACGCCGCCCGTCTCCCGCTGGCGCGCATACTCCGGGCGATAAAAGGGTTTGAAGACCGCTTCGAGTTCGGCCTCGGGAATGCCCGGACCATGGTCGGCGACGGTGATGGAAATCCTGCCGTCCTTTTCTTGTGCCGAGATAACGATGGGGCCACACTCCCCCGCATAACGAATGGCGTTGCGCACCACATTGGCGAGTGAACGGAACAGGTATTCCGGCTGGGCCATGACTTCTGTACGCTCATCCACATGGGTTTCGACGCGAGCCCCCTCGTCAGCCTCCCGCCCGAGAACGCGCCGAACCGTCTCCGCAACGTTCACGCGGGTCAAAGGAGTGGTGGGTGTGTTGAGCTGCGCCCGGGAGAAGAGGAGCAACTCGTTTACGAGTCCTGACATGTGCTCCACTTCCTCTTGCACACCGTCGACGTACTTCTTCTGATTGTCCTGGGCACGCTGGTCCAGGATTCCCAGCGATACCTGAATCCGCGCAATGGGGGAGCAGAGTTCGTGGGCGATGTCACTGAGAAACCGCCGTTGGCCGTGCACAAAACCGGAGAGCCGCTCCGCCATGCGATTGATGGCTTCACTCAACTGGCCGAGTTCGTCGCGGCGGCGGAGGGATAGCCGAGTTTCGAGTTTGCCTTCGGCAATCGCTCCGGTAGCGGCCGTAAGTTGGGAAATGGAATGCGTCAGACCTCGAATCAGGGGCAGCCAGCAAGCTGCGGAAACCAAAATCACCAAGATGGCCGTTGCCAGCCAGGGCGTGTAGTCGAAAAAAAAGGAATTCGTCCACAACGACGGCAACGTCCACACCAGCGTGGTCTCATCAGCCCTCATCGTGGATCGGTCGAAGATGGGAACGTGAGCGCCCACCCAATAGCGAGTGGGTGGACTGGTTCTGACCAGGAACGCGGGAAATGGCCGGGGCGGCGGTGGGTGACCGATGCCGGGAGGCTCCCTGTGCGGACCGCGTTCGCGCCGAACCTCTGCCAACACATCCTGCGGCAAAGTCACCGGGGGCCCTGCCAGTTGGGTCCCCTGGGCGTTGAAAAGGCACGCCGAAGCGTGCGTTGTGGACGTGTAGCCCGCAAGCAACCGGTCCCAATCATTTCGCTCAGTGTTCGGCAACTGCAGAGCAATGAGCCGCGAGACGGCCAGAAGGCGGTCCCGTCCCGGTGAGAGGAGGAGTGAGCCCAGATCAAGACGGTACTGATTGCGGACAAAGACGGCAAAAACCAGCACCAGCAGGAACACATTCAAGAATGAAAGCAGCAGGATCTTGACGGAGATGGAAACGCGCGCCTTCATGCCAGTCCTTCCGACTCCGGCTTGCGCAGCATGTAGCCCGCACTGCGCACCGTGACGATGAACTTGGGTGACTTGGAATCGTCTCCGAGCTTCTTGCGCAAAGACGAAATATGCACGTCAATCGATCGATCGAAAACATCAAAATTCCGGTCCCCGACTTCATTCAGGAGCTGTTCGCGCGTTCGCACACGGCCCGCCGCCTTGGCCAACGACATCAGGAGATCAAATTCGATGGCCGTCAAGGGCAGGGCTTGACCACTCAGGACTGCGCAACGCGCCTCCGGGTCAAGGTGCAGTTCACCCACGATGACTTGCGGCTCGCGGGGTTCCTCCTGCACACGCGTGACCTTGGAACGACGAATCGTGGCGCGGAGCCGGGCCAGTAATTCCCGTGTCGAAAACGTCTTGGGCAGGTAATCATCAGCGCCGAGTTCAAGACCCACGATGCGGTCAGCTTCCTCGCCGCGGCCCGTCAGCATCAGCACTGGCACGTTAGACTTGGCGCGCAGGCTACGTAGCACGTCAAAGCCGTTCATGCCCGGCAACATCACATCCAGAATGATGGCGGAAAACTGCTGGCGCGCCGCCGCCTCGAGGCCTTCCGGCCCCGTGTGCGCAGCGGTCACCTCATACCCGAGTGGCTCCAGATACTCGCGAATCAGGCGGCAAAGCTTCACGTCATCATCCACGATAAGAATTGGAACGAGCGAGTCTGCGGAATTGTCGCTTCGGGCCGACATAGTCAACCTGCGGCCATTTTAGCACCGGGAAGTGAGCACCCCGGCCGATTTTTACCATAGCTTAACAATTCTCTTCTTTACGCACACATTGCCTTTACGTGGGGGGATTCAAATGGAGTTGTATATTGGAGATCTTAAAATGTCAGATTCAGTGAATTTGTTTCGACGTTCGATCCTTGCCGCCTTGGCGCTATTTCTCATTGCAGTTTGGGGACTTGCGCAGTCGGAAGCAGGAAATGTCCAGGGTCAAGTCACAGACACATCCGGCGCTGCGATTCCGGCAATAACCGTCGTGGCCATTGACGCTACCGGGGCATCGCACGCAATCCAAACTGACGGAGAGGGCCGCTATACTTTCCCCCAACTAGCTCCCGGAACTTATACCCTACGCATTCAGCTCAAAGGCTTTGCCAATTTCGAAAAGACGGGCGTGGTGGTCACCCCCGGCCAGACTCAGACGGTCAATGCGCAAATGGTTGTGGCGCTGGAGAAGCAGCAGATCACGGTGGAAGAAAGTAGCGTCAATGTAAGCGTCCAATCTGAAAACAACGCCAGCGCTCTGGTGCTGAAGGACAAGGACTTGGATGCGCTTTCCGATGACCCCGACGAGTTGTCGTCCCAGCTCCAGGCACTGGCGGGCCCTGCCGCCGGGCCGAATGGCGGGGAAATCTACATAGACGGATTCACGGGCGGCCAGCTTCCGACGAAATCCTCCATCCGGGAAATTCGCGTGAATCAGAATCCCTTCTCAGCGCAATATGACAAGCTTGGATACGGGCGCATCGAGATTTTCACCAAGCCGGGCACGGACAAGTGGCACGGGCAGGGAATGGGCATGTTTAATGACTCTGCTCTCAACTCGCGCAACCCCTTTGTAAGCCAGGAGCCGGGCTACCATCGAGAATTCATGGACGGAAGCCTGGGGGGACCGCTCAGCAAAAAGGCCTCTTTCTTTATCGATGGCGGGCGCCGGGATATGGCGGGGAACTCGATTGTCAGTGCGGTGATCTTGGATCCGAATCTACAGCAGACGCCGTTTAGCCAAGCGGTGCCCAATCCCAACACGAACATGAATCTGAGCTCCCGGGTGGATTACCAACTGACCTCGAACAACACCCTCACCGCGCGCTATCAGTTTTTTGACGCCAACAGCAAGAATAACGGAATCGGCCAATTCGCCTTGGCAGCGCAAGGCTACAACACCCAACAAAGCGAGCACAACATCGAGCTCAGCGACTCGCAGGTCATCAGCGCGCGCGCCGTTAACGATTTGCGCCTGGAGTATGCATATGACACAAATAATCAACTTCCCCTGAGCCAGGCCGCCACCGTACAAGTTCAGGGAGCGTTCACGGGAGGGGGGACTTCCCAAGGCAAGCTTTTGGACACGGAGAACCACGTCGAAATCCACAACCTCACTTCTATTACCAGTGGGAAACATTACTTTTCGTTCGGCGGAAGGGTGCGAGATGTGAATGAGTGGAATAGTTCCACCGGGAATTTCAACGGGACCTTCACCTTCGCATCGCTGGCGGCCTATCAATCCTCGGAAGCCGCCCTTTTGGCCTGTCAGCAGGCCGGGCAAAGCGCTTGCCAAGCCAGCGGTGCGAGTCAATTCTCGCTCACGGCCGGAAATCCCGTAGCGGCGGTCAATTGGATCGACTTGGGGCTCTACGCGGAAGATCAATGGCGCCTGCGGCCCAATATGTCGCTCAATCTGGGACTCCGTTACGAGACGCAAAATTCCATTCACGATCGCATCGACTTCGCCCCACGAGTGGGATTCGCCTGGGCACTCGGCCATGGCAATAACACGAAGACTGTCCTCCGCACCGGTTTCGGCGTTTTCTACGACCGGTTTCAGGAAAGTCAGGTTCTCGAAGCAAAGCGTTTGAATGGCGTGAATCAAACGCAGTATATCGTTACGGATCCTGACTTCTTTCCCAACATTCCGCTCCCTAGCGCTCTCGCGCAGATGTCCGCGAACACCACAGCGAACACGACCTATCAGATCGATTCCAATTTGCGGGCGCCCTACACCGTCCAAGGCGCGATAGGAGTGGAACGGCAAGTTACGAAGAACGCCACGGTATCCGTCACCTATCTCAACTCGCACGGCGTTCATCAGCTCATGACCAGGAACATTAACGCGCCACTTCCTGGCACTTTCGTCTCATGCTCCGCGGGCGATACCACCTGCACGCCATCCGCCGGCACACGACCCTACGGGGACGTTGGGAACATTTACCAATATGAGTCGGATGGCCTCTTCAATCAGAATCAGCTCATCACGAACATAAATGTCCGTCTGGGCACTAAATTTTCCTTGTTCGGGTTTTATTCCCTGAACTTTGCTAACAGCAACACATCGGGAGTCAGCTCCTTCCCTTCCAATTCATATGATGTCGCGTTGGATTACGGCCGCGCCGCGTTTGACATCCGGCATCGCTTGTTCTTGGGAGGATCTTTTTCGCTGCCCAAAGGAATCCGGCTGAGCCCGTTCATGATGGCGAACTCGGGGACGCCGTTCAACATCACCACGGGCCAAGACAATAATGGTGATTCCATCTTCAACGATCGTCCCGCATACGCTCCCGCCGGAGCCACGGGAACAGATATCGTCAAGAGCAAGTGGGGAACGTTTGATACCAATCCCCAAGCAGGCGAGACCATCATTCCTGTCAACCTTGGGACAGGGCCGGGGCAATTTTCCCTAAACCTCCGGCTGAGCAAGACGATCGGTCTTGGGCGGAAAACCGAGAGCAGAACTATCGGAGGTCCAATGGGGCCTCCGCCGGGCGGTGGACGGGGTGGACCGCCGGGAGGGGGTGGTGGCCCCGGCGGAGGTCTTGGCCCCGGAGGGCTGAGCGGCGGCGGCGGACGTGGCGGGCCCCCAGGACAGAATGTAAGTTATCGCTACAATCTGACCTTGGGCATCGGGGCAATGAACGCCTTCAACATTGTGAATTTGGGGGCGCCCGTTGGCCAACTTAGTTCGCCGCTTTTTGGCAAATCGAATTCGCTGGCAGGGGGCTTCGGCCCCCCAGGTGGTGGAAACCGCCGGATCGACTTCCAGATAGCGTTCAGTTTTTAATCGCTGGTCGCATTGAAGAGGGCAGGCTGGACGCACAGAAAGAAAACACGTTTACGCCTGAACCACGGTCGTTGAAGCGCCCCGTCGTGCGTGCAGAATCGCGGATTAATCCTGCCCAGCATCGGTTAACCCATGGCGACTACCGATGAGCTATTCCCTCGAACCGCGTTTTGGGACACCGATCCGCCCAGCGGGCCATTCAAAGCTCACTTTCTGAAGGGCGCGACAACACGTCCAGAACGGTCGCAACGCCCTGCAGGGGGCTGGGCAAAGCTACGTCACGACGTTGCTCGCGCCGGCGCGCCAGCTTCAGCGCGTCGCGTGGTGGTGTGCTGTAAGTTGTAGTCATGGCAACCAACCCATCCGCCTATCAATCAAGAGAATTACCACAACGGCTATTGGAATGGACGCGAATCAAAGCCGCCCATTCTGTCAGTCCGGAGAGAGGTTTCTCCGACATGTTGTCCCACGTCGACCGTATTCACCTTGACAAGCTTTGAAGAGTTTGTTAGAAGGAGGTCGAGTTTCCCCTTCTGATTAGACTGTGAAGGACCAAGCGCAGATGAGCAAGGTTCAAGGATCCTCATATTCTTCGACCTCGCTTCCACTCATTGCATCTCTGAAGGAACTCACCATGGCACAAAACAAGAATAGGGGGAAAGGATAGAAGGATAGGAGGTATCTAACAAGGAAGCGAAGAATGGAGCACAGAAGGTGCTTAGTAAGTCCGTTGATGTGACCGGTGTCGCGGGCGGTCGTTGGCAAGAGTTTAATCTTTGCGGCTCGGCGGGCTGCCGCGGTAGCACGAATGGGGGGCCTCCCTCCCGAGCCGAAACCGCTCCCTCAATTTCTGCTATGAGTGTTTGCGATGAAATGGAAACGCACTTGTTTTTTCGCATTCACATGTGTCCTGGCCGTGCCGGCGTTTGTCTCCCGGGTTGGCAGTGGGGCAAGCAAGAAACTTGCGCAAATTGCCTTCTCCGTGACGGTCACGGTAACCGCCCAAGATAGATATCAAGAGCCGTGGGGCGGCAACGGCGTCGAGACAGTCAGGAATTTCGGCTCGGCGGAAAACCGCACTCTGCAAGGCCGTTGGATCAAAGGGGTGCGTCTTCTCTCCCTCCGATTGCCTATTCCACTTGGTTAGAAAGGACAACTGCATATGGGAACATCCAATCAATCTCCCCAAACTCCCTTGGGGAATAATGCGTCATTGCCACATCCTCAAAAAGGAAAAAAGATCTGGGTGGTAACAGCGGTCTTGCTTGTGTTGCTCGCAGCCGTGGCAGCCGCTGTGTTGTACTTTGCCAAGCGAGGTCACCACGGCGAACTGGAATCAAGCGCGCCGGCCCAACCCGCGCCCGCAAGTGTTGCCGCCGACCCCAACACGCTGAGCCTCTCACTGCCGGAATCTGAAACGGCCCAGGCCTTCGAGGGAGCACTACGGCTGTTGGAGAAAGCCCCCACGGAAACCTACGACGTTTCCGCCGCCGCCAAGTTACTGGGAGACGATATCGACAAGAACTTCGCCTTCGTTCGCGACAACTTTGCGTTTGATCCTTACGTAGGCTGTTTGCGCGGCGCACAGGGGACCTTGATGACGGGAGCCGGCAACGATGTTGACCGCAGCTTACTATTGGCAGCACTGCTCAAGAACAGTGGTCACGACGTGCGGCTGGCGCGAGGCACGCTCAGCGACACTGACGCGGCGCGCTTGCTCGCTCGGGCCCAGCAGCCGCCTGTGCCGCGCCCGAGTTCCGACCTGAGCGTCGAGGAGGCCGCAGCCATCACCGGATTGCCGGCCGCTGAGCTGCAAAAGCTCTCCGCCCGGGCAAAGTCCATCGCGCAGGAAGTCGGTCAGAACCTTGATGCCCGTGTCCAGCACGACGTCGATTTCATTCAGCAGAAGCTCCAGGGGGCCGGCATTCATCTCGAGCCCGGCGCCGGTGTCTCGGCCGATGCGGTGCGCAGTCACGTGTGGGTGCAAGTGCAAGTGGAAGGTACCTGGAAGGATCTCGATTCTTCGTTCCCCGACGCGAAGGTCGGCCAGCGCTTTGCCGAACCCGAAGGGGACGCCGTCGCGGCGGACTCCCTCCCTGATGACTGGTACCAGACCCTGCGCCTTCGCGTCTTGTCGCTTGGGCCCGGCGCCAGCGACCCTGATGAAATACTTAACCACCAATTCCGTGTCGCCGACATGGTGGCGCAGCCGGTCGATCTCGTTTTTGCACCACAGGATCGTGATGACCCGCTTGCAGCCAACACCTTTCAACCCACGCTGTTCGCGGGGGCGAACCGATACACCGGTACCAACATCGAGCTCGGTCCCACAAAAGCGGCTGGCGACATTGCGGGCGGGATGCTCGGCGGGCTGGGGGGCGGAGGTGAAGAAGAAGCGGGGAAAGAAAGTGAGAAGCCTCTACCCAAAATTCTGATTGAAGTCACTCTGGAGGGACCCGGGGCCTCACCCGAGCGCATAACGCGCCTCGTTGCGGATACCTCCGACGTTCAAGATTCAGCCCAGCGCATCCCAGAAATGCGCGATCAGTTGGTTTCCCTTTATGAATTCGTGGTGGCCGTGGGCCCTGTCCCTTCCCAATGGGTGGGGAGCCAGGTCTTGAGTTTTTTCAACCAGCTTGCGAGTCATGATGAAAAGAATCGAATGGTCATCCCGATTGACCTCCTCAATCTGGCCATGGCCGCCACGCAGAGCGACAGGCGCGGGGATCAACCGCGCCGGTATTACGCGCGACCACTCTTGCTCGCGCAACGCGTGCGCTTTCGCCATGGGCCGGGAGGGCGGCTCACCTTTGCGAAGACAATTGATATCCTTCACAACCGCGTTGAGTTCCTGAGCGGAGATGCACTGGCGGCCGTACGCCAGGGAGCGCTGGAGACCGAACTCGAACGGGCGGCACTTCCGGGCCTGGAGGTTCTGAACACCTCCACGGTGTTCGAGAGAGCCCCGGCGGGGCTTGTCCGGGTGCTGGGTCCCGGCAACGCAGCGGAACTCGACAAGATGGACCTCCGTGCGGATGCGAAGGCGCGGATAGCCGAGGATTTGGCCTCCGGTTATGCGGTGATTGCTCCATCGGCGGGTGTGCAGATTGCCGGAATGCCCGCCGTCGGCTGGTGGCGCGTCCGTCCCCTCGGGGGCGAGACCGTGGGCCGCATGCAGAGCGGTGAGGGCCAGGGGATGGTCGAGAAAGCCATCACGGAAGGAGGCAAATACCTGCCCAGCGCGTATTCGGCCGCCGCCAACGCCTATTGCAAGCATGTGGGGAGCACCGGTGGATGGTGCAACCCGTGTCTGATCGCGGGGGCAGGTCTCCTCGGCAGTGCAATCGGAGTCTACGGCTGGGCGATCGCGTCGGGCTGGGGTGCGGGCCAGATTGCCTTCACCTTAGGCGCAGGGGCCTACGGTGCATGGGGCAAAGGAGCAGCCTGCGGCGGTTGGGCCATTAACTCAGGCCAGAGTGCAATCGCCCAGTGAGCGGATTTGCGTGTGCCTGCGGCATACCGTCGCGGTGGGCTCGAAGTTGCCTGGCCGGCGCCGCATGACGTCGCAGGACGAAGCGCCCCGGGTCGCGTCGCGGCCATCGATCGGAGAGGCCAGGGGGGCGGTGGGTCAGTTTGCTGTAGCGGCGCTCTATGAGCGCCGGAAGCTGTTAAAGCAAAAGCCGGCGGTCATAGGCCCCCGCCACAAGAGAGCGGAACTGACCCCCTACCGGCCAGGGAAGCGCTATGGTGTAAGACCCGAGTACGACAGGGAGGTGACTAGAACCACGCCGTCAACCAATGTATCACCGGCTACCAACTCCTCGATGAGTGTTCCGCCGCCGGCGGGGCGCAAGGGTGCTACTTGGATGGCGCTGGGCCTGGCCCTCGTCGCCATTGTGGTCATGTTGGCCGGCGCGATCTACATGGCGCGGCAAGGCTGGCTGAGCGCGCTGGGTCGCTCCTTGCCTGGCGGCTCGCGGGGGAGGGAGGGGAGCGCACAGGCCGCAAGCGTGTTCAACCTTGAAGGACTCTCTCCCGACGAGAAGACGGCGCGGCGCAAACAACTCGCAGACTACATGGAAAAGCTGTACCAGGTGATGGACGGGGCAGCGCAAGACATCCAGCGGGAAGACTTCGATGCGCAGGCGATGGTGGATAAAGTCGGCAAGGATCCGCAGAAACTCTTTGAGTGGGTGCGCGACAACACCTGGTGGGTGCCCTATCGCGGCGCCCTGCGTGGTCCAACAGGCGTTCTCATGGATCGCGTGGGCAATAGCCTGGACCGCTCACTCCTTCTGGCCGAACTCCTTCGCCTGGCTGGACACAGTGCGCGTCTGGCGCGGGCGCGGAGGAACTGCTGCCGGGCGAGTACACCGTGTTGGTCAACGCCGGGGGGACGAGTCTGAAAGCGGAGCACGTGCGCGTAGTGCTGGTGCAGCAAACCACCCTGCACATCGCCCAGAAGAACGATCAGTTCGTGCTGGAGCAGTGACGCTACGGGCGGAGCTGCGGCGAGGGTTTCCCTGGGCGGGGCGCCGGGCGATCATGCGATCACGATTCCACAGAAGCAGTTTGGTGAGACGAGCCGAGGAAGACGCAGACTGATATTAGCCTACTATGAGGAGGAGGGATCATGGACATGGCACACAGCTTGTGCTCGGAGTGGCGGCGTCCTGCCGGCGCCGGCATCGCTATCTTGTTGGGGGTGTTCGCAGCGTGCCTTCTGACAGCGCCGAACACCGCCGCTGAGGGACCTTCAGCTCCCGCGGGGGCAGCCGCAGGGGGCGTAGACCTCGTCTCGCTCGACATGGGCGGGCGCGTCGATAAGGTCAGCTCGCAGTACCGTAATAAAACGGAGTGGTCGCCTTGGGCGCTCTTGGCTGGCAAGGAATTTGCGGACACCGGTTGGTGTTCCGCCGACTCCGATTTTCCAAAGGACTTTCCCCAGGAAGTGGTTCTGTCCTTTTTCGCCCACCAGCCCGCGCTGATCGCCAACGTCGTGATCAACACCGCCACCCGCGACGACCCCGCGATTCGGGCCAAGGATGTCGAAATCTGGGTCTCGAAGGACAGCCCCGACCAGGGATTTACGAAGGTTGCGCAAAAAACCTTGTCCCACGATCCGGGTGATCAAACAATCTCGTTTCAGCCCACCACGGCGCGCTACGTGAAGATTCGCGTGCTCTCTAACTATGGTGACAAAGCTGAGGTCCAGATGGGTAAGGTCAAGGTAATTGAGGCGAGCGGCCCTGGCTATGTTCCGATGCTCAAGCGCTATCCCGATCTTGCCGCTCTCCTTAGCGGCGCTCCCCTGGAAGGAATATTCCCGGTAAAGCCGCCGATTCCCGCCGCACCGGGGGGGGCGGCCACCGCGTCCTGCGCGCCCCGCCCCGTGGTGGTCAACCCGCCTCCCGCGGCGCATGGTGACGGAAGTGAAAACGTCCTCGTCGTCAATGGCGACCTGGAGTATGCGGAGTATGCGCCGTTAGCCTACGCCACCGCTACTTCCGAAGATCGGCCCGGCCGTTCAATTTACAGGCGCATGAAGTTCATGAGTCTTGTACGCTCCGAATTCGCAGCCCCGGCAAGGTTGCTGGGCGCCGAGGGGTTTGACACAGTTGTCCTCTCGCAGGTGTGCGAGCACTTGCCGAGCGCCTTCAAAAAGGCCTTAACGGCGTGGGTGGCGCAGGGCCACAAGCTCATCATCCAGGACGCCGACAAATGTGGCAAGGGGCCGGACTACGACTTCCTGCCTTACCGGTTTGCCACCAGCAATCCCGGCGCGCAGGGCGCGTCCAGCGAGCTGCTCCTTTTTGTCGAGGAGAATAGCCTCGCCAATGCCCAGCCTAAAGGAGCCGGCTTCCTGAATGTCGGATCCTGGTTGTCCGGCCTGGACGGCAACCGAAATGAGTTGGGGGATTCCAACCTTATTACCAAATACGACAACCACTGGTGCGGACACCTGTTTACCACGAATGAAGCCGGGGCCGAGGGCTTCGTGGAGGCTTACGCGCACTTTGGCCGGGGCCTCATCATCTACGACGGTTTCGATATCGACCAGAAGGACAGCCCGGAGTACGAGAAACTGGTGACTCGCGAGCTGGCCCTCCCCTTCGACCCGGACGGGCTTCCCTGTAGCATCCCGATTGGCGACTTCATCATCGCGACCGACGGGAACCCGAAGAGCGAGGCGGTGGCGCGCGGCCAAACGTATAATTACCCTCTCGTCCTCTACTCCAACCATGGGTACAAGGGTAATGTCAAGATGCAAGCAACCTCCGTGCCTCCCGATCCCAGCTTAAGCTTCCACTTCGATTCGGATAGCATTCAACTCACAGAAATCTCGAAGACCCGTCTGACCGTGAGCACTACGAACGAGACCTTGGCGGCGCCTCATGCGCTTGCCATCCGCGGCACGGACGAGAGCGGGAAATCCAATGTCCTCTGCGTGGAGTGGACCGCAGTGGGGGCTCCCTCGCCAACTTCCGCAGAGGCGCTCAAGGCTGAGATCGATCTGCATGGCCGCGTGACGATCTACATCAATTTCGACTTCGACAAGGCGATCATCAAGCCGGAAAGCAGGCCTATCGTAAACGAGGTGATCCGAATGATGAAGCAGTCTCCGGATCTCAAGCTTTCCATCAACGGGTACACCGATAATGTCGGGACGCACGAATACAACGTCAAGCTCTCGCAGGCGCGCGCCGCGGCGGTGGTGGGTGCCCTGGCGAAAGCGGGTATAGCGGCTGACCGGCTGAGTTCGGCGGGATTCGGCGACAGCAACCCAATTGACGACAATGGCAAGCCCGAGGGCCGTGCCAAGAATCGGCGCGTGGAGCTGGTTAGGATGTGAGCGACGAACCTGACTACGAGGACGCATGACGCGCGCGCAATCGTCGGCTGCGCGCATCGCCTTCGGGGACGATCAGTTCGTCCTGGAGCAGTGAAGGCGCGGGCCGGGGGGCGCGGAATAGCCCTCCCCGTCTGAAAGGCGGTTGTGGCCACGCCGTGCTTGGGAGGTAGGTATGACAAAGACAACATGGGTTGCAGTCACAGGGTTGATTACCTTTTCCATCGTGCTTTTCTCTTCCGCTTGCAGTTCCTGCCGGCACTCATCCGGAGCGGCGGGTACGTTGCCCCCGGGTGGCGCGCTGACTGCGACCGGAGGGCCTACCGGAGCCGTGGCGGAACAGGCCGGACCAGCAATCGAGTTGAATAGCTACAGTCCGGCGGCGAGCGCCACGAACAAGGCGGTGGAATTCTCCATTCCCAGCTTCACGGTCACCAGCACGCTCGGTTCGCGCAGCGCTCCGGCAGGAAAGGTCTTTCTGGTGGTTGACACCGTTTGGAAAAACATCATCCCTCTCACTAAGGTTGCGAAGCATCAAGATGATGCGGCCGGGACCAACGGCGTGGGTGGGTTGGGCTTTGGCGCAGGGCAGGCGCAAAAAAAGGAAAACCCCGCTGACTATGAAATGAAACCCACTCCTTACCTGGTTCCCGACGTCAAGCAACACGCCTTCCTGATCCTCAATGGCCAGGACACGGCGGTGATCAGCGAAGCGCAATCCGCGGCAGCGCATCCCCTGTCGGTTGAGCAAATCTTGGTCCCAGAGCTTGACGCCGAGGTGAGGGGGCAGTTGGTGTACGAGATCCCCTCGAGCGGTGTGGCGAGCGTACTCTTCCGATACCTCGACACCTCGATGGGAAGCTTCGACGTTCCGCTCTACGGCAAGCCGCCCGCGGCCGCCGCCCCCGTCGCCGGACCCGTGAAGAACGATGTTCTGGAAGTCAGCGCTTATGGCGTGCAACAAGTCGCTAGCCTGGGGAACATGGCCGCACCGGGCGGTGACATGTACGCAGTGGTGCAATTGGGCTGCACGGGGAAGTCGGAGGGGAGCCTGGTGCAAGTCGAGCTCGAGAACTACGCTTATCTCCGCGACCCGCAGGGCGTGACCTTCACTCCCGCTAAGGATGTGAGCGCTCCTGGCCAATTCAAAGGCACAGTGCAATTCCTGCCCGGCACTCTCCAGCGCGGCTCGCTGGTCTTCTCCGTCCCGGCGCAGCACGGGGCGCTGACCCTGGTGGTCAACCTTCCCGGCTACCCTCCCCTGGAGCTGAATCTGCCCAACACGAGCACCGGAGGAGGCGCCTCAGCCGCCGCGAGTCAGGCGCCCGTGCTGTTCACGATTGCGGACGGCGGCACTCTGGATGTGCAGATTCATGGAATGCGCGTCGCTCCCAACCTGGGGGATGTGCAGCCGGAACAGGGAAAGCGCTTCCTGGTTCTCGACCTCACCTTGGTGAATAAGGTAGATCAGGGAATTGAGTTCCAGACCGGTGAGCAGTTGAAGCTATTGAACGGCGAGGAGGAAATCCGGGCGGACACCGCTGCCATGGAAAAGCTCGCGCACCCGCTGAGCGAGAATAGCGTCGTGCCGGCCCACGGTCGCGGCCGGTTCGAGGTTGCTTACCAGGCGCCCACTGGGGCCACAAAACTGATTCTTTACTACCGTGGGTTCAATCGGGAGGAGAAGCATCCGCTAGTGGCGCAGTAACCCGGCCCCGGAGGTCGGAGACACACTCGGGAGCAGGGACTGCTTGTGGGAAAGGCACCGCGCCGGAAGAAGGAGTCGAGCCTATGGAAATCGTATTGGCCGAACAAGGAGTCTTCGTACTTCCTGCCAAGGTAACGCAGGACCAGGCCCGGGAGAGGGCTTGGGAACAGAAACTCCACGCCTTCGGCGCGCTTGCCAAGTTCCTGATGCGGCCCAAGAGCGAGGACATCCAGGTGAACCTGCTGGAACTGCGCTACCAGCCGTTTTGGCATGCCACCAGCCACAAACACTTCCGCTACGACCGCCGTGCCCAATACGCGGTGCCGGTCCTGGCTGACGTGCAGACGGTGGAAATTGCCGGGCAGACTTACACCCCAACTCAGGGCAAGCTGACTTTACCAGCGACGGACCATTGCCTGCTAGACGAGCGGCACGAGGTCTTTCTGGACGCTCTAAGCGGCGAAGCGCAGGACCTACGCCGCTACCTCGCCTTCGACCGGATAGACGGCTCTAACGGCGGCACGTTGCCCAATGACTTGGCCCTTGCTCCTCCCGAGGTGCGCGCCCCGGTCGTCGTCCGCCAGGTGCTGGGCGATGTGCTTCATCCACCCTCCGCCGACCAGATTCTCGAAGAGGAGGTGGTGGTCGATTGCCTTGACCTCTACTACCGGCCGGTCTACGCCTTCGAGTACGTGTGGCAAGCCAAGGACAAGCGTGTCACGGTGGAAGTGGATGGGCTCACCGCAGAGTTCAAGTCCACGGGAAAGGCCTTCGGGAGCCAACTCAAGCGCGTCCTGAACCGTGAAGTGCTCTTCGACATTGGCGGGGACGTGATCAACCTGGTGGTCCCAGGCGGTGCCATCGCCCTGAAACTGACCAAGGCGGTGGCGGAGCGCCGAAGAGGGGGTTCGTGAGCTCGGGCCGAGGCCGCTGGTGGCAGTTCGCGCCGCCCCTCGCGCCCCACGCTCTGCTTCGGAGTTCTCAGCATTGGTATTACAGGAAGTGGTAGTATTCTCTTACGAAAAGAGATCATCGTGAACATTAAGAGATATAAGTATATCTGGGGTTTTGTTTTTCCGCTCGTAACTCTATTAGGGGTTGCGACCGCTGCTCGAGCCACTGTGCGCGTGGGTGGGTGGGCATTGGATGCCAACAGGCGTCATCTCCCCAGTCAAAAATATTGGGGGGCTTGTCCCGTGAACCTGAAATTTTTCTGGGGTGTGATAGCTACAGAACCAGCCAGCGTGGTCTACACGTATACCCGCAGTGACGGCGGCCACTCCTCCGGCCCACGCACCCTCAATCTTCCGGTGGCCAATCGCAGCATGGATGTTGATGTGGAATGGTCGCTGGGCGCCAATCAGCCGCAATTTGCCAATTACAGCGGTTGGGTGCAACTGGATATTGAATCGCCAAATCAAGCTTCCCAGAAGATTCCCTTCACCCTCCACTGTGGCGCCGACGCGGGGGCCGGATTCGGCACAGCCGGGGGGCGGGGCACCGTCCACACCGGCCGCGACCTCAAAATGACAGTCGAGGCGAACGGGCAGATTCTCGAGCATCATGTCTATTCGGGCCCTTGCCCTGTGACCCTCAAGTTCGGGCGGGAGGTCGAGGGAACCGAGCCGACGCCCGTGATCTACTGGTTTGACAGGAGTGATGGCGCTGAGTTTCACCACCCGTCAACCATTCAGTTACAGACAGCCGGTCAACCGCAGACCATCTACCAGGAATGGCGCCTAGGCGCCAACACTCCGCAGTTTGCCAACTATAACGGCTGGATTCGATTGAATATCGAATCGCCAAATCCTGATTCGTTGGAGAACCATTTCCTGCTTCGTTGTGGGAAATAAGGCAGCGCAGGCCTCAGCCGTTGAGGACAGTCGCCGGCGTGGAGTGTGCAGGCCAGCGCTAGCGCGTACGTCGCCCAACTTGGGTTAAACGAAACCCGATGAGGGAAAGTGTTTCCTGTTTCGATGTCATAACCCAACGCAATCTGGGAGGACATATGAAGAAGCTGATAGGCATTGCAATCGGAGGGGCGGCCGTGCTTGTCGTGGCCGCGACGCTGGCCGTGGTGGGGTATCGGCAGGGGTGGTTCAGCCGGACCAGCGTGAAATCGCAGGAGACGCCTGCTGGGGCTGGCGGCGCAACGGGCAGCCCGGGAACGGGCGCGCCAGCCCCGTCGGCAACCGGCGCTCCAACAACAACTCAGGCGGGTCAACCACAAGCTGGCCAACCGGCTTCGCCGCAATTCGACGGCAACGTCGCGGCCCTCGCCTGGGGCGGCAAAGTGGAGAGCGCTACCGGTACTGCGCCGGATGATGCGGCCAACGTCGATTGGTTGTCGGACCTGATCGATGGGAACCCTGACACCTATTGGCACACCCCGGTCGAGGTTCACGGCCCGACGGAAATTGTGTTGTCGTTTGCCGAGCACGATTCGGTGCGAATCGACCAAGTCAAGATTATATCGCATACGGAGTCGGCGCCCCGTGACGTGGAAGTATGGGTATCGGACAGTGGACCCGCGGCGGGCTTCACGCGGGTGGCCACCGCGACGCTGCCCAATGAGGATGAGCGGACCATCCGCTTCGACCCCGTGGAGACGCGCTACGTCAAGTTGCGCCTGCTCCACAACTTCAACGACCAGGAAACATTTGAGATCGGGGAAATCAAGGTGCTGGAGGCGCCGCGCCCGGGCTACACGCCGCTTCTCGCCCGCCACCCTGAACTCAACGGCCCCTCCCCGGCGAACGCAGGGGCCGCCGTCGCGGCGGCCGCGTCTCCTCCCGTCTGTGTGCCTCTGACCTCCGCCACGCTCACGCCCGGCCACGGTGAGAGCAAGCGCGTTCTGGTGCTGACGCCTGACCCGTGGAGCATCCCCGAGAAAGCATATGGGGGCCTGTATCTGAAGAATCGTCCCGAATATCGCCAGAAGTATCCTGACCTGGAAGTGGCCGCGCGTGCGGACATCACTGTCGTCGCAGCCAAGCGGGCGCAGGTCCAGATGCTCACTCCCAAGTACGGCTATGACACCGTGGTGCTGGAGCAATGTTGTCAGGACAAGGGGCCAGGGCCGGCTTTCATGCATGCGCTCATTCCTTGGCTTGCCGACGGCCACAAGCTGATTATTCAGGACGCCGATAATTGCACGCCCGGCCCCGATTATGGCTGGCTGCCCTACCACTTCAAGACTGACAACCCGGGAGGCCATGGGGCGGCAGGCAACTTCCTGCGCTTCACGGAAGAGAACTGGATGGCGCACGCCCGCAAAGGCCGACCCGGTTTCATCGACACCGAAGCGTGGGAGAACAGCACCGACGATTATCGCAACGAACTTGGTGACTCCAACACCTTGACCGAGTGGGATCCTCATTGGTGCGGGCACATGGTGGTGCGCAACGTCAACAACGTGTTTGGCTTCGTTTTCACCTATGCCCATTACGGCCGGGGGCTGATCATCTACAGCGGCTTCGACATCGATATGATCGGTTCGCTCGGTTATGACCTCATGGTGGCCCGCGAGCTCGCGCAGGGATTCGATCCCGATAACCTGCCTTGCTCGGCGCGCATCGGCGACTTTGTGGTCACCACCAACACAGGGTTGATGCAACGACCGTTTGTGCCAGGCCGCAGCTACGATTACCCGCTGACTCTGCTCTCCAACCAGGGCTACAAGGGGACGATCGGTCTCTCCGTGAAGGCCAATCCAGGTCTGGAGGGCATGCAGGCCAACTTTGCTCCGGCTTCCGTGGCTTTGGACGGCCTGGCGGAAAGCAAGTTCAGGCTTACGGTGCCCGCCAATGCACCTTCCACCCCGCAGGCTCTCGAGGTGAAGGGCATAGATGCCGGCGGCAAGACTAACTCACTCTGCCTGCAACTCGTCCAGCCACAAACCGGCGAACTCTCCGTGGTGAGCACGCTGGGAAGGCCACCCAAGGCGAGCAAGAACCTTGAAATCATCCTCGACGCCTCGGGGTCAATGAAACTGCCGCTGGGCAAGAAGACTCGCTGGACGACCGCGCACGACATGCTCCAGCAGATGCTGGCCACGCTGCCCAGCGATTTCAATGTGGGGCTGCGCATCTATGGCCACCGCGAGAGCTCGCGCTCGCCCAAGACCTGTACCGACAGCGAACTCGTCCTGCCCATCCAGAAGCTCGACCCGCAGGCCATCCTCCACGCGGCCGAAGCCGTGCACCCGCGCGGGGAGACGCCCTTAGTCTATTCCGTGCTCCAGTCCACGACCGACCTGAAGGATGTCGGTGGCGGCACGGTCATCGTGATCACGGATGGCGAGGAGAGCTGCCACGGCGATCCGGTGAAGGCCGCGGCAACACTCAAAGCGTCCGGGCTCGACATCGTGCTGAACATCGTGGGCTTCACCACGGGGCAGTCGGTGCAGAAGCAACTGGGCGGTTTCGCCCAGGCCACCGGCGGGCGCTTCTACGCGGCGGATAGTGGCCCGGCGCTGGCGCGAGCGCTCCAGATGGCCGCGGTTGAACGCTTTCCTTATACCGTGCTGGACGCCGCGGGCAAAGAGGTGACCTCGGGCGAGGCCGGGGACGCTGCCGTGGAGCTTCCGGCGGGCGAGTACACGGTGGTGGTCACGGCTGGGGAGACGAACCTGAAGGCAGAACATGTCCGGGTGGCACTCGCCCAGCAAACCGTCGTGCGCATCGCCCAGAAGAACGGTCAGTTCGTGCTGCAACAGTGAAGACGCGGGTGGCGCAGTTAACCGGCCAATCTTCTGAGTTACACCCTTAAAGAGGCGAGAAGTGTCATTCTTTTCCAGTTGGGATTTTCTCCTCGTGTTATTCTCTCCTAGTTGGGATTTTTTCTTCAGCAGAAGGCGCTCCGCTTCCGGCTGATGTCTGCGGCCGGAATCCACCGGTCCTCCTTTCACTCTAGCTTTTGCCTCGCGGGCGCTTACGATCAAGTGGATTCCCGCTTTCGCGGGAATGACGGATTGGCGGGTAGCGCACGCTTGGTGGATTCCCGCCTTCGCGGGAATGACAGATTGGCGGGTAGCGCACCCTTGGTGGATTCCCGCTTTCGCGGGAATGACGGATTGGCGGGTAGCGCACCCTGGGTGGATTCCCGCCTTCGCGGGTGGCGCATACGTCCCGACGGTTTGAAGCTGTGAAAAAATTATCGGGGGCGAGGATCCGCTCTCCCGCAGCACCATCGTTTTGCGGGTCCTATCGACCGCGGCTGTGATTGATTAT
>Ga0181539_1001763_pt1 | contig 23102 bp, 17 predicted proteins | sample PEATcosm2014_Bin_46_FD_119767 | JGI IMG/M metagenome (GOLD analysis project Ga0181539, IMG submission 119767) | Peatland microbial communities from MTU Mesocosm Facility, Houghton, MI, USA - PEATcosm2014_Bin23_60_metaG | ecosystem: Environmental > Terrestrial > Soil > Wetlands > Peat | place... | reverse complement strand
TTTCAAGGGGAACGCTCCGGCAGTGAGTTCGGTTGCGTTCCTGGCCGACACCAACGCGACCGTCTATTATTTGCCTGGGACCACCGGCTGGGTCAGCTTCGCCTACACCGCCGGCGTTGCGGCCGTGTTGTGGAATCCGCTCATCCAAACTGGCGATGGGAATTTTGGGTTTAACTCCAATCAATTTGGGTTCGACATCACCGGGACGGCCGGCATTCCGATCGTGGTGGAGGCCAGCCCGAACCTGGCCAGCGCGAATTGGACTCCGCTGGAAGCCCTGACGCTGACCAACGGTTTGTTCTATTTCAGCGAACCGGCGCAGCCTGGAGCGGGGGGACGCTTTTACCGGATTGGATCGCAGTAAGGAGGGAAGAGTTCAACGCAAAGGAGCAACGGCACAGCGCAGCAAGCCGCAACCAAAGGAATTCAACCACGGATTACACGGATTACACGGATAAAGAAGACCTTTCAACGCAAAGTGGCCAAGGCTTGGCGCGGCTGACGCCGCAACCAAAGCGCCGCGTCTGAATTGAAAATCTGTCATTGAGAATTTGTAATTTGTCATTCAGCAAGACGATTCGGAAAACGTTGCCGAGATTGCGCAATTCTCGTGGATAGCACCGCACTGCAAGGAGAATTCTATTTTGGGGGTTCGGCGGGCGTGCCAGTGGAGACGGCCGGCTCCGGCGCGGCGGAGGCTGGAGAGGAATCCGCGGGTTCCTCGGCGGGTTTCTCTTCCTTTTTCTCCACCATGAGCTGGGCGCGCTGGCGCATGAGCGGTTCGAGTTGCATGGAACTGACGAGGTAAACCCACTGGCCCAAGGCCTTTTCCTGGGTGAGCTTGTCCTGGAGGGTCTTGGTTTGGGTCTCAAATTCCTTGTCAAGTTTGGTTTTGTCCTCCGGTTTTTCATCTTTGCCCGGGGTGCGGGCGGTTGGGAGATCGGCGGAGACGGAAACGGTGAGGAAATAGTTGTCCTCCGGGGTTTTGTTGCCGACTTTGATTTCGTAGGAGAAATGATCGAAAGTGCTGATTTTGATGATGAAGGGTTTGTCCAGGCCGGTCTGCGCGGGGGCGGAGTTGGAGGCGACATCCACAAAATTGGCGTAGGTGAAGGTGCCGGCCAGGGAGGAAACCTTGTTGGAATCGAGCATCTCCCCGGCTTTGGTTTCGGCCAGCGCCCAGGAGCCGGTCTCGCCGGGGCGGCTGAGACTCCAGGAATTGGTGGCGTCGGTGGAGAGGACGGAGATGGAAGCGGGCTTTTCAATTTTGAAGAACTGCTGGTTGAGCCAGGGGGCGGGATTGGTCTCGATGTTGCTCAAGGGATCGGTGATCAGGAGAAGGACCTTGGGATCCGCAGGGAGCATGACGTAGCGGCCGTTGGGATATTCGCCGCCGCCAAATTGGGAGGCAGGGGCGGCTTGCTCGACGTGCTTTTTGCCCAGGAGCAGGGATTGGATGGTCTTTCCCTTGTCATCGGAAAAGGTGACGAGGGTGCCGGAGCCCGCGCCCTTGCCGGGCGGCTGGAGTTCCATGTGGGCGAGTTGGGAGGGGCCGATAGGCTCGGACTGGGAAATCTTGAGGCCGGAGAGAGTGATGAGCAACTCTTTGATTTTGGAAAAATCGGCCGGGTAATCGCCCCGTTCGCGCACGCGCCAGGCGTCGCCCTTTCTGGCCAGGTGGACGGCGCTGTCGCCCTGGATGTCGAGGGCGGCGACGTCGTTGATGGGGAAATTGGGGAAGAGTTTCTGGCCCATTTTGCCTTGAGGGGCGGACCAGGATTGATCGTGGCGCTTGAGCAAAAGGAGGCTCGCGCCGCCGAGAACGGCCAGGGCGAGGAAGAGGAGGATCAATTGATTGCGATTCATTTTGCGGCGGTTCTTTTATGTTTGACAACAGCGAGAACAATGCCGGAGAGGGCGACCAGGGCGGGCATGGCGCCGATGTTCAGGACGCGGATCCAGGCTTCCAGGGAATCGGTGTCCTTGCGGAGGTCTTTCTGGACCTGGCGGAGTTCCTTGCCGGCCTGGGCCTCGTCCTGCTGGTATTTGGCCAGGGCCTTTTGCTGTTCTGGGGTGAGGATCATTTGCTGCTGGGCGCTGCCCTGTTTGCCGGCTTGAAGCTCGTTGATTTTTTGCTGGGTGGATTCGCGCTCGGATTGGAGCTCCTTGAGTTTGGCCTCCCATTGCTGGCCGGCCCTGGCTTCCAGTTCCTCCAGGCGGGTGAAGGGACGGTTGAGGCTGCCGCGGCTGCGCAAGCTGATCAAATCACTGTCGCCGGCCATTTGCTCGACGCAACTCTGGAGGAAGTTGAGATTGCCGTTGAGCGGCTGGGCGATGCGAAAGCCCATGATGTCCCGCACCTGGACGCAGACCTGGTCGGCCAGACAATCGGTGTCGCCGAGGAGAATGACGGCGCCATTGGCGGGGGATTCCTTGAGGGAGGGTTCGGCGTTGGTGGAGGCGGCAGCGCCGGATTGGCCAGGCTCCTTGGGTTTGCCATCGGGGAAGGCGGTTTTGAATTTGCCGGTCAGGCGGACGGCCAGGGCGTATTGGACGCCGGAGGCCTTGAAGTCGCGGGTGATCTGGTCGGCGCCCATGCTGGCGGTGATGCCATCCACCAGTTCGGACTGGTCGGAGGAATGGGCCAGGACGGTTTCTGTCAGGCCGTCGGCGGGCTTGCCGGTGAAGGCGCCGGCGAAGGCGAGTTCCAGGTTGTCCATGTTGGCGGTGACGATGTCGTCGCCGTTGATCTGCTTTTTAGTCAAGAGCAAAATGGTCGGCACCAGGCCGCCGTTTTGCGGGTTGTGCAGGCAGCAGTTCAGGTCGGCCACGACCTTGTTGATGTCCATGTCCAGGCCCCAGGCGCGGAGGAGATTGGGGATGGAGGACTGGCCGGAGCTTTGGCCAAGCATCTGGGCCATCTGGTCGTGGCGCTGGTCGAAATAGGCGTGGGGGTCCAAGAAGGCGATGAGCTTGCCGCCGCGCATGACAAATTGGTCGAGGGCAAATTGGGTTTCCTCGGTAATGTCGCGCGGATGAAAGGCCAGGAGAACATTGATATCCGGGTCAATCTTGGCGGCGGTCATGGGGACTTCGACGATGTTGAAATCCTTTTTGAGTTCGGAGAGAAAGACCCAGGGTTGGGAGGGGGCCTGGCCCATTTGGCGCATCATGGGATTAGACTCTTCGCCAAAGACGGGCAAGGCGCTCATGACGCCGACGGTGGGCGGGGTGGGATTGATCACGCGGCTGATGGCGCGGGAAACATCATATTCCAAGAGGCGTTCGCGGGCGGGGTCCAGCCAGGGGATGGCCTGCTTCTCGTCGGCCCGGCTGACGGCCAGGCCCAGGTAAACGCGGTCTGCGCCCATTTGGGTCAACTGACCCTGGACGCCGTTGAGGCGGGCGGAATCCTCGGCGTCGGAATCGGGGATGGGATCATATTTTTCGACGATGATGTTGCCTTTGCCGGCCTGCTTGTATTCGTCCAGCAGGTCTTCGACCTCCTGCGCGAAGGGCTTGAGCTGCGGGGGCATGTCCGCCTGGCTGCAATAGAAGCGCAGGGTAACGGGGGAATCCAGGCGGGCCAGAATGTGGCGCGTGCCGGGGGAAAGGGTGAAGGCCTTTTCCTGAGTCAGGTCCACGCGCTGCTTGAAGGCGCTGGTCAGGACGTAGAAGGCCATGAGCACCAAGAACATGGCGGCCACGCCGACGCCGGAGTAGAAGATTGCTGCAAAGTTTTTTGACTTCATTTTGTCGAAAAATCAGCCGGAGCGGTGACTGCGGAGAATCACGCCGGTGGTGAATAGAGAGAATGCGATGACGGACGCAAAGAAGATGAGATCGCGCGAATCGAGCACGCCTTTGCTGAAGGAAGTAAAATGGGTCATGACGCTGAAGGCGGCGACCAGGTTGACCAACCAGGGCTTGTCCATCTGGGAGAGCATGTTGGTGACCGGGGGAAAGCCGCAGAGGACCAGGAACAGGCAGAGGACCACGGCGATGATGAAGCTGACGACCTGGTTGCGGGTCATGGCGGAGGTCATGCAACTGACGGCCAGATAGGCGCCGGCCATGAGGAAGCTGCCCAGGTAAGCGGTGAAGATGGCCCCGTTGTCCGGCGAGCCGAGATAGTTGACGGTCAGGACCACCGGGAAGGTCAGGGCCAGGGCCAGGGCCAGAAAGAGCCAGGAAGCGAGGAACTTGCCCACGATGGCCTGCCAGGCGGTGATGGGCATTGTCAACAATAGCTCCAGCGTCCCCACCCGCCGCTCCTCCGCCCAAAGGCGCATGCCCACGGCCGGCACCAGGAACAAATAGAGCCAGGGATGCCACATGAAAAAGGAGCTGTCGAGGCTGGCCTGGCCCCGCTCGAAAAAGCCGCCGGCCATGAAGGTGAAAAATCCTGTCAACAAGAGAAAAATGACAATGAAAACGTAGGCCACCGGGGAGGAGAAATAGCCGCCCAGCTCGCGTTGGGCGATGGTGTTGATGTTGCGCAAGGCGTTCATTGGGAGGCCTCCCTGGCGGTTTCGGGAAGGGTGATGTTGCGGAAGACTTCGTCCAGGCGGCCTTCGTCGGTATGGACTTCCTCGACCTGCCAGCCGCCGGCGGCGGCGAGCACTTGGCGGGCCAGGTCGCCGTTGTGGCCGTCCTCCCGGGGATAGATGCGGGCCCAGACCTTGCCGTGTTCCTCTTTGATGATGCTGGCCTTGCGGACGTTGGGCACGCCGGAGAGGCGTTCGACCACGCTGACGCCCGCCACCCCCCGCGCGATGAGCAGGACCGTTCCGGCCATGTCGGATTTGGCCTTCAACTGCCGCGGGGTGCCGTTGGCGACGATTTGGCCGCGGTCAATGATGATGGCCCGGGAACAAACGGCCTCGACTTCCTCCAGGATGTGGGTGGAAAAAATGATGGCCTTGCGCTCGCCCATCCGCCGGATCAAACTGCGCACCTCATGTTTCTGGTTGGGGTCCAATCCATCGGTTGGTTCATCCAGCACCAGGATGTCCGGGTCATGGATGATGGATTGGGCGAAGCAGGTGCGGTGGCGAAAGCCCTTGGAAAGGGTATCCACGCTTTGGAAACGCACGGATTGGAGACAGCACATCTCCACGACGCGATTGAGGGCGGTTTTCATGGCGTCGCCCCGCAAACCGCGCAAGCGGGCGGCGAAAATCAGGAAGCCTTCAACGGTCATGTCGGTGTAAGCCGGGGCGTTTTCGGGGAGATAGCCGATGAGGCGTTTGGCGGGGAGGGGGTCATTGGCCATGTCAAACCCTCCGACCAGGACCTTACCGGCGGTGGGGGGTATGAAGCCGGTGATCATGCGCATGGTGGTGGATTTGCCGGCGCCATTGGGGCCGAGAAACCCCAGGACCTCTCCGCGTTCGACCGTGAAGGAGACATCATTGACGGCCAACTTTGGGCCGAACGATTTGCTCAATCTTTCAACTTTAATCATTCCAATTCTCCAATGGTGGCTGGCACCAGTGTTTGTGTAAAATGGACTAAATAACGGTCAGGCCGTTCAAACGCAAGCATAACCGGCCAACGGAAAATTTGACAATTCAGGCCAAAAACGTTCAAAATTTCCAATGACTTCAGACGGTTTGCGCCTGTCCCCCTACATGTGCCCAAACGGAATGACCGGAATCTTTCATGAAAATTACAAATTGGTAATGACCGAGGCGGGCGGTCCGGTTTGGCTCCAGCCGCGGCCCATTCAATCCGCCACCGAATGGGCGCTGATCCCCCGCTTGGGAACAGTTGAAACGAAATCTGAAGATACTTTGTCACCTCTGCGGGCTTTTCAACCACGGCAATGGCGATATGATGACAAGTCGAATGACACTGCCGGCCGCCAGTGGAGACGAGGAGCTGGTCCACGCCAGCCTTGCGGGAAACCGCGAGGCGTTCGGACAAATCGTCACGCGCCACCAGAGCCTGATCTGCGCGCTGGCTTACAGCGCCACCGGCAGTTTGACGGAAAGCGAGGACCTTGCCCAGGAGACCTTTATCGCGGCGTGGAAGCATCTGGCCGAATTGCGCGAACCGGCCAAGCTGCGTTCCTGGCTTTGCGGCATCGCGCGGAATCTGATCCACAATTCGCTGCGAACGCAGGGGCGGGAGCCGAGCCATCGCGCCGAGGCGCTGGAGGATGTCGCCGAGCCGCGTTCGCCGGAGCCGTTGCCCGGGGAGCGGGCCATCAGCCGGGAGGAGGCTGAAATCCTGTGGCGGGCACTGGAACGGATTCCGGAAACGTACCGCGAACCGCTGGTGCTGTTTTACCGGGAACACCAATCGGTCCAGGCCGTCGCGCAAGAGCTGGAGCTGACGGAGGAGGCGGTCCGGCAACGGCTGGCGCGCGGCCGGAAACTCTTGCAGGAGGAGGTGCTGGCTTTTGTGGAAGGCGCGCTGGCAAAGACCGCGCCGGGAACGGCGTTCACGGTGGCGGTGGTGGCCGCGCTGCCCATTGCCGTCACTTCGGCCAAGGCGGCATCGCTCGGCGTTGCGGCGGCCAAGGGCGGGGCCGGGGTCAAGAGCGCCTTTTCGCTGGCCGCGCTGGGCGGTTTGGCGACGATGCTGGGCGCGATGCTGTTCTCCTGGAAGAACGCGGTGGACGAGACCAAATCGTTGCCCGAACGACGGCTGATGGTGCGGACGGCGTGGTTCCAGATCCCGTTTCTGGCGCTTTCCCTGGGAGGCGCCTTTTATTTTCTGCCAAGACTTTCTCAACACCCGTTGGCGTTGGGCATCGGCCTGGTGCTGCTCCTTTTGGCCAACCTCGTCAATGGCGTGGCGCTGTTCGGTTATGTGGGCCGGCGGCGCATGGAAATCGTGATGGAAGAAGGCACTTTTGCCGATGCGGAGTGGACCGGGCCGGGAATAGAAACCGACCGCAAGGCGCTTCGGAAGACAGTCAAGCTGATGATTCCCTTGCTGTTGATGTTTGTGGTGGGGAGCATCGGGTTGCCGTGGAAACAGCATTGGGTCCGGTCCGCGGCGGTGGCTGCGGCAGAAGGGTTGGTCTTGCTCTGGGCCTTTCGCAGGTTTCAAAAAATGCTCAGTTTTCAATCCATGCCGGGCTTGAAGTCGTCGTGGGGTCCGGCGTTTCTTCGACATCCGATCATTCTGATGCCGGCGATTGTTTTCGGGGGCGCGGTTTTTGGAGGCGGTCTTAGTTTTTTCCTGAACCCTGAGGGGGCGAAGGCCGCGATACATCACAGCCCGTTCCTGAGGAACATGGGGCTTGGCCTTCTGGCGGCCATGGTGGTGTACACCGTATTTGCGGTGATTTACGTGAAGAAGCGCGGCCTCGCGCCGGGAGCGGAGGGAGTTATTGACAAGATGGCCGGGCCGTTTCCTGAACAACCCGGCGCCAACATGTTCGGCCGCATTGTGGGTAATCCTGTTCTGGGCAAAATGCTGGCGCTGACGACCAAAATGATGGCGCCGATGATGGGCAAAGGGATGGGGCAGATGATGGGCAAAATGATGCTCAAGTTCTACGCGCCGGTTTTTGGGCAAATCAACCTGAGCCTGGATCAACGCGCGCGGTTGGAGGAGTTGATCATGAAAAAGAACGCCGTGAACATGGACAAGGGACTGGCGCTGATGAAGGCGAGTGGCGACGCGGCGCGGCGCGCGGCGGCGATTGAGGAAATGAAAAGCGGGCGGGAGGGTTGCGACGCGGAAATCCGGCGGCTTCTCGGCGAGGCGGATTATCAGGTCTTTGAACAGTTTGAGAAGAGCATTCCCGACCGGCTCGTGCTCGGCATCTTCAAGGGCAAGCTGGCCAGAATGGGCGCGGCGCTGAGCGAGGAGCGGCTGGAGCAACTGCTTGAGGCGGTCAGCCAGGCGCGCGCGCAACATCCGTGGAGCACGGACTTGAGCCGGCGCATTCAGAATCCCGCCGATCCGGTCGCGATGTTCAGCCGGGAGAACATTGCCACGTTCGCGCGGGAGGAGGAGGAGTTTGACCGGCAGCTTCCCGCCCGTGTGGAAATGATATTGACAGCGAAGCAACTGGCGGCGTTTGAGCCGTTCCTGGCGAAGCAGCGGCGGGCGAAAATCGCCAGCATGAAAATGACGGCAAAAATGTTCACGCCGGCAAGCTCGTGAAAAGAGGGGGAAATGAAACGGGGCCTATGATGTTCCGGCGCGGCCGCAAGCCCCGGCGCAACGAACCGTCCTCCTTGGCCAAGGGATGCCGCCCGATTCTTAAGCGATCCGCAAAATTGAAGCCGCTCTAGCCGGATCGAACTTTTTGAATGGTGAAGCTGACCAGGGCCACGCCCATTTTGGCCAGATCACCGGAGGCGGCGGGTGGCATCCGGGACGCCCAGGCTTCGGGATTCCGACTAATCTCCTCGCTGCTCAAACTGCCCAGGGTGGCGGAGAGATGTTTTTCCAGCACGGGTTTGAGGATGCTTTTGGTTTCGGCTTCGTTCTTGCTCAGGAAATGTTCGGCGGCGGCGAGGATCGAAGGATCGTCACCGATGATTTTAAGCTGGGCAACGCAATCGGCTTCCACGGGCGCTGCATTGGCGGTTCGGCCCTTGCACTTTGGCATCTCGATGGTGAAAACCTCCAGTGAGAGGACTTCGGCCTTTTCGATCACAGGGAAGACGAACGTGCCTCCGGCTTTGACGACGCGGAAGCCGCGGACCGTCCCGTCCGGCATACGATACAGCCGACCGGAGACAATGAGGACGCGATTGGGGCCGACTTTTCGATAATGGCTGACGACAATGGCGCCGACAACCAATATGACAAGAGTCATTGCCCCCAAAGCGATGAGTTGAATGAGGTGAGGGGCGATCATAATTGAATTGTTGTTGGCGCTCGCGCGGCGCGCCAACAGATTTGGACGCGTCCAACTGTTATTTATTGGGTAAAATGATTGGCTGTCCGACATGGATTCGAACCATGATTTAAGGGGTTTTCGATGTTTTCGTTGTTGCTCATAATTGCCTTTTTGTGCGCTAACCTACCCGCGAAGATACAAGCGTTTCCCTCGTAAATCAAGCTTTATTTTGCATCTTTGTGCAACAATCGGCACGAAAACTTGTGCGCGATTGTGCGGCTGTGCGGAAACTGTGCGGCGACAATTCCCGGCCTGAATCTGTGCGAAATCTGTGCGGGCGGTGTCCGTTTCTGGCTGACCAGTCGAGACGCCGGTCGTGGGCCAAATGCGCGGAGTATGGGGCTTTGACATCGCCGGCGCGGAGACGGAATGGAGATAGGGGTTTCATTTGGAATTTTGAGAAGTGAACAGACGGGCTTGCGCGGATTCGGCGGCACGGCGGGCGCGGTCGGCTTCGGCTCGTTCCCGGGTGATTCGGTCCCCGTCAAGCGTCGCCTCAGTAAAGAGATTAAACGCTTGGCGCGTGAACAAAAACTCATGCTGCGGAATGGGCAAGCGGCGTCTGTTTCGTTTCATGGTGGGTGCTCCTTAGCGACTAATCTGCCGGGTAAAAGGTGGGATATTTGTCGCGGGGGTCAATCCAAGCCCCGGGGCGGAACTGGCCGCACGGATGCTGCCAAAGCTGCCGCCGCCGGTTCCAATGAAATCCAAGCTGCGACAACTGCGTCGTCACGTTGCGCGGCTGCTTGCATTGGAACTGAATCCAAACCCACTTGCCAACAACCTGGCACAATTCCCAAAAGCGGGGGGTCTCATGGTAGAGCAAGTCCAAGACTTGCGCTGTGGAAAGTCCCCGGTTCTGAAATCGGAGTCTGAAATCAATCCGATGCAGTTCTTCCGAAACCGACGATGGCCGGACATTCGCCGGTGCTGACGCTTCAATTCTTGAATGTGTTGTTTTCATAGCTTTTTTTTTCCGAAACCGCTGTCCGTCACCCTGCCGTTTGCTGCTCGCTTCACCTGTTTGGAAGACAGCGAAGCCGTGCGCGGGAGCGCATTGAAAACCCAGCGAAAGCAAAAACCGTGACAGTGGCGAAACGGCAAAAGGGAGACGCTGGCGCGGTTTTTGATCTCGCTCCTAAAGTCGGCTTGGTGTCGGACAAGCGAGCAGCAAACGGCGGGGTGATGGCGTGCGTAAAAAAGGCGAAGAAAACAAATTGAATGAGGCAGGCAGACGGGTAATTCCCTCACACTCTCCGCGAAGCGGGCGCGGCTGGCGTGGTTTATGCCAGGTTCAAGGGTGGGCATCAACCATGACGGACGCGCATTATCAGGATTCCCGGCTCGCTTGTGAATTTCAGAATCCGTGAGCGAAATGGAGCGTTTGGGCTGGCCGCCCGCGTGGGGGAAATGGGTCGCGGAGCGGACGGAACAAAAAGCGGAGTGGAGCGGCGGATTTGGAAATTCATCAAGGGAGCCTGAACGGGGGAGCCAAGTCTTGCCGGGTTAGGTGGCGTAGTCTTTCAAGGGGAAGCCAAAGCCGGCAAGTCTGGCGACAGGGCGGGGCAATGAGGCAAGGAATCGGCGCGCCGGGAACGTTCCCGGCGCGACGGGCTGATCCCCGGCGCCGGCTCGTGCATGACCAAGTTTCAATCCGCGCGCCGGGAACGTTCCCGGCGCGACTCCCGAAGAGCGACATCAGGATCGAGTGGCAGAGGTTTCAATCCGCGCGCCGGGAACGTTCCCGGCGCGACAGAAGCTCAAGGGGAAGTGGCGCGAAGCCGATCCGGTTTCAATCCGCGCGCCGGGAACGTTCCCGGCGCGACAAGCACGGGGACAGCGGGCTGCATAACCCGCGGTGGTTTCAATCCGCGCGCCGGGAACGTTCCCGGCGCGACATGTAATCCAGTCAACAATTAACTCGTAAAAAAATATGTTTCAATCCGCGCGCCGGGAACGTTCCCGGCGCGACCCCCGGCCACCAGACGACCAACACAGCACCCGGGGGTTTCAATCCGCGCGCCGGGAACGTTCCCGGCGCGACGCGATATACCTCCAGGTAACCCACGCGATGCACATGTTTCAATCCGCGCGCCGGGAACGTTCCCGGCGCGACAAGTTGACTCGTCGGATTTGCCGGTCCATGAGCTTGTTTCAATCCGCGCGCCGGGAACGTTCCCGGCGCGACTTTTTCCATCCGCCGCGAACACTTTGACTGTGTGCGTTTCAATCCGCGCGCCGGGAACGTTCCCGGCGCGACTCACAAACATATACAACCTTTCAAAAAAGTCTCCGTTTCAATCCGCGCGCCGGGAACGTTCCCGGCGCGACTTGTTGGGGTTGGTAACATGGGGAGTGGATTGACGTCGTTTCAATCCGCGCGCCGGGAACGTTCCCGGCGCGACACAAGAGCCAGTTTTTGGGAACGAATTTGGCCTTGTTTCAATCCGCGCGCCGGGAACGTTCCCGGCGCGACTTAGTTTTGGCATATGGATTTGGAGAATGGGCATGTTTCAATCCGCGCGCCGGGAACGTTCCCGGCGCGACGGATCCGACCCCCAAGGAATCGAAGCACCTGACAGCGTTTCAATCCGCGCGCCGGGAACGTTCCCGGCGCGACTGTTTTAGTGTAATGGCCCAGTGGGAGAGAATCGGGTTTCAATCCGCGCGCCGGGAACGTTCCCGGCGCGACCCAGTTGTCGCGTTTGCAGGGTTCGAGTCCTGTTTGTTTCAATCCGCGCGCCGGGAACGTTCCCGGCGCGACCCCCCCCACGCCCGGGAACCGACGGCGCCGTTCCTGTTTCAATCCGCGCGCCGGGAACGTTCCCGGCGCGACAGGTGGTTTAGGGTGCCCTGGCCGCGCTTGGTCTGGTTTCAATCCGCGCGCCGGGAACGTTCCCGGCGCGACAACAAGAGCCAGTTCTTGGGAACGAATTTGGCCTTGTTTCAATCCGCGCGCCGGGAACGTTCCCGGCGCGACTCCTTATCCTGCAATTGCATGAATCCCGCAGTCGAAGTTTCAATCCGCGCGCCGGGAACGTTCCCGGCGCGACTGCGGCTCTTTTAACAAGCAGAGCCGCAAGACTTTACTACTGCGTTTCCGCGAACCGGTCGAGTTTTTTCGCCCGTAATGGAATTCAATTCTCAAAGAACGCTTGAAAGTGTTTGTCAGACGCATGCTTCCTGCCAGCCGCGAGGGTGTGCGGGTTAAGTCGGCGCTTATGGTTCGCGGAAGCCAGTTCATAAGATGAGGGGTTCGGTCAGGTCAACCGGTTTTTCTGCGCCGTGGTGTTCGGTGCGTTGGGCGGCATTTTCATCGAGAAAGTAAAAGCGGAGGGAGTCTTCATCCATTTTGATTTCGTGAAGCAACCGGTCACGCAACGACGCCCATTCCTTTTGACCAACCTGACATTCAAAAACGGATTTCTGGACGCGCGTGCCATAGTCTTCGCACGCTCGGGCGACACGGCGCAAGCGGCGACATCCGGCTTTTTCGACGGTGGAAACATCGTATGTTACCAGGATCAACATGGTGCAAGGTTATTTGGGGACGAGGGGCAGGTAATCCGGCAAATCGGCGCGAAGGTGGCGGGCCAGGAGGCGCGCCTGGATGAAGGGCAATTGGGCAATGCGCAAGTTCTGGTCCAGCAGAGGATGGTTGAGGCTCTCTTGTTTGCGTTCCTGGTAGGCTTTGATGACAAGTTTGCGCCCGGTGTCGGTGAATTCCACGGCTCCGCCTTCGCGCACGGTGAAATGGTCGGGTTGAATTTGTTGTCGGTTGATGAGTGTGACGGCGAGGCGGTCAGCAAGCCAGGGGCGGAATTCTTCCATGAGGTCGAGGGCGAGGGAGGGGCGATTGGGTCGGTCCACATGGAGAAACCCGACGAATGGATCAAGGCCGATGCTGGTTAGGGCGGCGATACAATCGTGACGCACAAGGGCGTAGAGAAATGAGACCAAGCAGTTGACGCGGTCACGCGGCGGCCGGCGGGTACGGGTGGTGAAAGTGAATTCATCGCGTTGCTGCTTGAGGAGCAAACCGAATACGGAGAAGTAGGTCTGTGCCGCCATGCCCTCAACCCCTCGCACTTGATCCAGCGGCGGATGGGTCCTCCCCAAATCGAAAAGTTGTCGGGCAAGGGCATCAACCGCTGTCGCAAGCTGCGCTTGCTCGGCAGCGTCATCGGTTTCGCGTCCGGCGCGCAAAAGGCTGTTGCGGGAATTTTGGATTTTGCCGGCAACAATCTGACGGCCAATGGCTGCGGCGCGAGTTGGGTCGTCTGCAGCACGGAATTGGGTTCGGCGCAAGGTGACGCTGGTATCGGCCACGCCGGTGACGCGGGCCTGGAAATAGCCATTCTCCGACAGAAAGTTGATGGCGACACCGTGCTCCCAGCAAAGGTCCATCACAGGGGGGCTGATGGTGGAAGCGCCGAAAATGCAAACCGATTCCAAGTGGTGGATGGGCACAGAGAGTTTTCGAGTTTCGATGGCCAACTCGCGGTGGCGCTTTTCCAGTGGCAGGTCGGGGGGATAAACCGGGACTTCGACCTGAAGCGTCAGATGATCGCGGGCGACGTAAGTTCCAGGCGTCGTAAGATAGAGTGTGTTTTGTTGAATGTCCAAGTCAGTGAATGGTTAAGCAGCAAAAAGCTGCGCCGTGGCGCGGCGGAGCGACGCGGGCAGGCTTGTGACGCGCGGGAGGCAAATTTTGAAGAGGGAACACTCCTCACAAGCTGGTTTGAATTGGGCGAGTGGCGCCTGCCGCGCATCACTCAGGTAGTGAAGCTCGTTGATTGCCTGCTCGGTCAAACTCCGCAGTTCAGGCGTAAACATCACTTCGCGGCGGCGTTTGCTTTCGGCGTGGAACACCGCACCGCGTGGAATCGCGATGTTGAACATTTCCTCCAGGCAGAGCGCCTGGGCGCACAGTTGGGCATCGTCATTTTCGAATTGTCGGCGTTTGCCCTTTTTGTATTCCACCGGCAGGAGAGAGCCGTCGGGGTGCCGTTCGATCACGTCACATTTGCCGGACAAGCAAAGCCGGTCGGAGAAGATAGGCAAAGCGCGAAGGAGCGTCACGTTTTTGGCGACTTCGTACCCCGGCAGGTCGGCATGTTCATGAACGATGTCGCCGCGGACGGTGTGCATGTTTTCCGCGCGCCAGCCTTCAATCATCTTCAACCCCGCCCGACGCGGGCAGTAGAGGTAGTCATTCAGCAGGGAGAGCGGCAATATCTCTTGTACCGGCAAATCTGGCATCCGGGGTTTTGGATTTTCGATTGGGGTCACAGTGGTTCAAATCCTATCGGGCCAGCTTTCAGCTTTTCAACAACCCAAGCCATGTAGCCGAGGAAACTGTCATACTTCCCGATCCAAGCCCAAAGCTCGCCGTCAGGGCCGACGGGTTTTACGGGCAACTTCCCCGGGTCCAACCGGCTGGCCCAAATCTGTACGCTGTTCTGCATGATCTCGCGCCACGACGGAAACTGCGTTCGGTCATGACTCTCGATTCGTTTGGCCAGCGCAAGTTCCACTAGAACAGTTTGCGTATCCGTCCTAATGATGCGGCAGAGCTTGGCGACTTCGGGATAGTCCGCCGCCTTCTCGGCTCGCTCAATCTCTTCGATGCGCAACGCCTGCGCGCCACGATCATTCCGAAGTTCCAAGCGGAGCGCTTCGGTGCAATCGCCCGGCGAAGGCTGGCGCTGCTGTTTTTTGCAGTCGTTGAAGATTTCCGCCAGAACACCGCTCGCGACTTTGGCCTGTGGATGCAGCGAAAGTCCGCCGGATTCGTCGTGGCGGAAATCCCAAACCTCGGTGTCTTGATACTCGCCTGAGCGGCTGGCGCGTCCGGCAATTTGGAGCAGGTTCACCAGTCCCCAGCTTTCGCGGAACGCAGAGCGGAACGAGAAATCCACGCCCGCTTCCACGCAACTGGTCGCCACCAGACACCAATCCTTTTCTGGGGAAACTAATCGCTCACGAATACGACGCACGGTCTTGGCCCGGTCCAATGGCGTCAGTGCGGTGGAGATATGCTCAACGTTCAGGCCGAGCTTGCGCTCATCGCGAAGGTGGCTGGCCAAGACGGCAGCCGATTGGACCGTGTTCACGATCATCAGTCTTGGCCCCGGTTTGCTCAGGACGAAGTCTGCCAGGTTCGGCAACGAAAGCTTTTCGGGGTGTGTGCGGATGTGGACGCGCTTCTTCTCGAACTGCTGTGTCCGGTAGGTGACTTCGGCCGAAACTAGTTCGGGAATCTTGCGCCGCTCGTTCACTGGAACAAAATCCTCCAGTTCCCAGAACCGCGTCAGTGAGCCGGACGCCAGAACGAGGTGGCAACCCCAATCGTCGCAAAGCTCGCGCAACCAGCGGAACATCTGCGGCCAAAGCGCGGCGGGCATGGCGGCGTGTGCCTCGTCCACGAAGATGGCGGAGCCGGCCACCTGATGCAGCTTCCGCAACGAAACCGTCGCCTTGGCCGCCAAGGCCTCGAAAAACTGAACGGCGGTCGTGACGACGACTGGCGAAGCCCAGCGGGCGGCCAGATGACGAAGCTCATAGCTTTCGTATTCCACGCGATGGTGGTGGGCCGCCACCACGGCCTCCATGTCAGGTTCGATTTCGTCGGGCAATCGCAGTGCTCGCCGATACACGTCAACCGACTGATCAATGATGTTTGTGAACGGGAGAACAACAAAGATGCGGCGCAACTGGCGTTCAGCGGCCACGCGCAGCAAGTGCGCCATGATGGCAGTGGTTTTTCCTGTGCCAACCGAGCTGTCGCAGGACAGGATGTGTTCGCCAGGCTTCACGGCTCTCTCGCGGCAAGAGCGATAGACCTCCTGACGCAATTCGAGCCGCAACCGCTCTCGCTCCGACTCTGGATTGGCTGTGGCTGCGAGGCCGGCAACATAGTGATCCAGAGATGTCAAGCGGTCCGCAGCAAGAAGTGGCGGTGGTTCGACGGGGCGTTCGTTGCCGTAATGCCGCGCAGTGTCGGAATGGTCGGCGTCAACAAGGCAGGAGAGCAAAAGCCGGCGAACCAAACTGCTGAAGCCCGGCTTTGCGGGGCGTTCGACAAGCGGGAAGATGCGGGCATGTTTTGCCAAGTAATCGGCCAGATTGGCTTCACTGCGCTGATGAGTCTTCAAGCCCGTGCTCCCAGCATCCTTCTCCAAGTCGCGAAACATACCAAGGATCCCATTGGCGTTCTTAGCCCGCTCCTCCGGCAATGAGGGAAGCCCAATGTGATGGGCGTAGGCCGCGATGACGGCCTCAGCGTGCCTGCCCTTGAGCAAGTGCGCCACACCAGCATCCACATGGTTCAGGCGCGTTTGCCGGCGATTGCGGCGCAAGTCGTCTTGAAAGATGTCATCTAGCTTGCCAAGGTCATGGTAGTTGGCGGCCATTTCCAGAGCGGCGAGGAAAGACTCTCGCCACTTCGGTGAAAAGCCCGCTGCCGAGCGGCCAAACTCCATCGCCAGCCGAATGACTTCGCCGACATGCGCCCGGTAGGTCTGCTCCGGTGCGTCGTCGTGGGCGCTATGGGCCAGCGGTTCGCTCACAAGGCGTAGTCCGTGTAATCACCCACCTCCGACCATTTGACAGCTTTGCCCGCACGGACCGGCTTGTCCTTGATGTCATCCCAAATCGGAACGGCGTAGTCAGCCATACCCTCACTCGGCTTATTCCTGTCTGCCTCCTGCAGGCGCTTCGGAGCGAGCGCGTCCAGCAAGGCAAAGTCCGAGAACGAACCGAGCGGGTCTTTGTGTTGCACGACGTGAGCTTGAATGATTTCCACTTCGGTGCGGATGACTGAGCGGGTGTGCGGGTAGGCGTGCTTGAGGAGGCGCAGCATGATCTGAACGTCGGCTAGTGTGCAGCCAGTCTTGCGGGCCTGTGTCGGGTTCACGAAGAACGGCACCGTGTAAACCCCATGCTTCACAACGCGGAAAGCCATTGGTGCCATGCCGCGCGTCTTGTCTTCTTGTGCCGGGGCTTTCTTAGTCCAAGTCGAAAACTCGATCTCGATCGGCGCGACTGAGACGCCAACTCCAAAGTGAACCACGCCGGAGCGGATCGTGTCCTGAATTCCCTTCTCCTCTTTCGCCTTTTCCAAGAACGTGTTTCCGAACAGCCGTGCGTCCCAATACCTTTTCTGGAAGCCCGGAAAGTCGCCGTTGATAAGCTTGCTCGTCTTGGTCCATGCCTCGGTGGCGCGTTTGGTTTCGTCAGCCTCTTTCAAGTCCTTCCAGCCGCGCTCCCGGCTTTCCATAATCTCATACTCGTATCCCTTCGGGAGACTGATTTTCGAGCAGAGAGATTCCCAGAGGATTTCATCTCCTTCCTCAATCAAGTCGCGGAGTTTCCGCTTGATGGAGACAGGCGAAATCTCGCCTTTGCCATCGGGGCGTTGCCGCGGTGAGCTTTCACGCTCCGGGTCGCCGTTGGGGTTAGATTTGCGGACTTCAATGACGAGCAGTCCGGTAATTCGGGGAACTTGGGTATGGGTCATGTTTTTTTGTTCTTTTGTGTTCATAAAGGTCAGTCGTTTTGGGTTTCAGGTTTCGGATGGTCAGCGAGGTAGCCGAGAAGGAGTTTGGCCTTGTCGGTATCGCTCATTCGCGCGGGAACCTCGTCAACGCGGATAACGAACGTGCCGTCGCGTTCCTCAATAAAGTGGGCGGCGCAGTCACCGATCAGCCTGAGCAGCGTTTTCTCGTAGCCCGATTTCACTTCCGGGTTGGTGTTCTTGAACGTCTTCGCCCAAGCTTGGTAGGGCACGAGGCGCTCGGCGAGTCGGGCCAGTGCGAAGACGGGTTGTTCCAACGCGGTGGCAAAGAGTGCGTTGCCGATGAGTTGCGTGGGCATTTTGTCCCCACGCACATGTTTGCAGTATTGCTGGTGCAGCGAGTCGGCGTAAGCCAGCAGGCGACCGATCTGATAGGTTGGTTCTTTCATAAAGTGTCCATGGATTTGTCCGAGTTGGTGCAGGAAAATGCCGATGAGAGCGACAGCCTTGAGAACGCACCAACGGGCGGGTTCGTTCAAACCCTTGAAATCCCAAGTCGATTTCACGACTGCCGCAGAGGCGAAGACGTTTGGCATCCGAGCAAGCAGCGTCTGGAGCGCAAAGCGCGTCTTGAATTCTCGGAGCGAAGGTGGCGCGAGGAAGATGTCGTAGGCGTCCGAGGCCGAGAGGATGCGGTGGAACTCCGGCTTGAAGCCGCCGACGCCGCGAGAAGGCCAAACCTTGTTCAGCACCGAAGCGGTGTCCAATGGGCTGGGAACCGTGCGCGACCTCGCCACGGGCTTTTTCGCCTCCTTGTCGAAGAAGGGAAGCGTCACCGGCGGGCAGTTGGCCGCGCCTGCCTGCCATGATTTCGCCGCTTCCATGATCTCGCGGACAGTGAAGCTGCGGCTGAGACTGACCTGCTTGTTCGCCTTGTCCAAAGCGGCGATGGCGATGAGGCGGATGAGTTGGTTGGGGTTGGCCGCGACCTTACCATTCAGTGCGTCAAGGACTGGCTTTGCGGTGGCGGCAAAGTCGGGAGAGTCGTAGCTCGCAGCCTCGTTGCCGAATAGTTCAACGTAAGGATCGGGAGCATCCGGCTCGTCCTCAAGGTAGGCGATGAGCAAATCCTGCTTCCCCTCGCGGTTTCCGGGTATGGCTTTGCAGGTTCGGCCCAGACTCGGTTTTCCACCAAGGGCAGACAGAGCGAGGTCATCGCCCGCGAGCGTGAAGAGGGCACCCGACATCGTCTCCGCCGACTCGGCAGACACCTTGAAGGTCTCTGAGTCGCCCAGGCCGTAGCGATAGAAGCAGCCGGCTTCAGCCGTGTTGTTTGAGAAGAGCTTGGTGTTGCCGTGCAATGCCAACTTCGGCTCTGGGAACTTGTCCGGGATGGCGCAATCCTTGCCAGTGTAGGCGTCCCTTGTCGGCGGTGGTTGCCGGGAGCTTGGCTTCTTGCGGCGAGGGGTAGTCACGGCCGCGCTCCTGGAGCGGGCATCGTAGGAAGGCGGCTTGGTTCCAAGTAGGAACTGGTTGAGTAGTCGTGCTGTCCTTGGGTCAGCCACTGGCAACTCCTGAGTGTTTCCGTCCGCGAGATCGAGGAAGGCGGGTTTTTGGAGCTTTTCGTCGGCTGCCTTCTTCGCCCGCCAGTATGCCTCTGAAGCCAGTTCGTCTTTGCACTTTGGTAAATGCGTCTTGCCGAAAAGTATTTCGGCGAAGGCGACCAACTCACCCCGGTTTGCTTTGCTCAACGAACCGTGAATGCAATCGGCCAACATCTCAGCGAACTGAACCAACTCCAGCTTGGCCGAGACGACCACGTCAAGCAGAGTGCGGAAATTCGCCAACTTAGACCCAGAAGCCGCAAAGTCCGCTTTCAACCAGCCGACCAACTCCTGCATGGAGCGACGAAACTGGGCTGTCTGGCTCGATGTGAAGGCCGCCGCAGATGTCTCCGGAATAATTTCCGCGACGGCTTTGGCTAGCGGAGACGCTGCTGTGTTTTTGCTCCGTTGCGCTTCGACAAGTCGCTTCAGTTTGGTGGCGTGAATCGTATATGGCAGGACGCGCAGCGGCAGCGGCAAGTTGAAACCGGGAAAGCTTGATCCCTCCGAGCCGTGCGCGATTCGAACGAGTGTTCCTGCGACTTCCTTCGGGAGCAGCTTGAGTCGGCGGGGTTTTGCGTGGCCGTCCACTTCGATTAGCAGAATCTCGCTCTTGCCCATCGGATCCACCGCTGCGTGTGGCACCACCAGCGGAACGCCGCGCTCGTTCAACGCCACGACGACCTGATTGAGTTCGTTAAGCATGGTTGGGTTCTCCGTGTTTGTATTCGAGGACGCCGTTGTTCACCCGCACGCCGCGAAGGTAGGTTTCACTTCCGCGTCGGCCGTTCTGAGGTTGGTTGAACACCATTTCCAGGAAAGCCGGGATGACGTGGTTCTCGGTCGCGCACGGGGCAGTGCCGTCCCGGAACGGCCCGACGTAGTCCGGCACGAATTCCTTCCAGCCCAGGCAGGGCGTGTAAAACCAGCGTCCCCGCTCCAGCCGGCGATGGAAGGCGTCCACGTATGCGTGCGGAGCGCACTGGCCATCGGGAGATTCCGCCGGTTCGCCGTTTGGCCCGCGATTCCAGTCCACCTCGGCGTGAAGCCGGTAGCAGACGTTGATGAGCGCCTGGGCAAAGATTTGGAGCGAGGTGCCGTCCTTCATCTGACCGCTTTTGCGCAGTGGTCCGCCGTAGTTGAAGGCGTAGCGGTGGAATTGGACGGGCGCACAAATCTCGCAGCGGGTCGGCCGCACGTTCACGGATTTCCAGCGCAGGATGGATTCAAAGATGCCCTTCACGGCACTGAACGTTGGCGCGACATAGGAGACGGGGTTGGGCATGGTGTCCGGTCGCGCCCAAAGGGCGATGGGACCGGAGATTTCCAATTGGATGGGATACGGTTTCATAAATCATGCAGGGTCCCCATGTTGGACTTCCTCCGCGAGGCCGAGGGGCGGCGGTGAATTGTTGGAGAGGGTCGCGACGTTGCGAAGGTGCTCGGACAGGGGTTGCCATTTTTCCTCTGGCAAGCGATTGCCTTGGTCGTCTTCAGCGGTGTGCGCGAAGAATTTCATGCTCGTTTCCTGACGATGTTCCCACCGGGGCGTGGCATTATTATTACCCCTGCCGGGAAATGATGACAATATAAATTCTGTTCCATTTCCCGCGCACTTTACCAAAGCCGGTTGGACAACGGCTGGGTATCTAAAAAGGCTTACCACCCGTGGGCGAAGCGTCAAGACTTGACGCAATGCGGCCTAAACGTCGAAGCTTAGGCATACACCGCCTATTTGAGACGGTTGTGGGGTGGTACTGATTGCCGCCGGGGGGAAGGGGTTGGCGGCGGGTGCAACGGCGGCTGTGGTGTCGGTGGGGTTGGTGCTGCCGTTGGGGGCGGCGGCAATGGTTGGCGGTGGTGGTGACGACGTGTCTGGAGGGAAAAGTGCGGCGGCGGTGGCCTGTCTTCGGCGATTTGAGACGGTGGAACGGCGTGGACCCGCCTTCGCCAGGCTACGGCGCGGCAAGCATGGAAGCGCGGGCCGGTGGAGCGGTTCGCCGGGCGGCGCTGGAATGGAGCGGACCCGCCTTCGCCAAACTACGGCGCGGCGAAGGGTGGAACCGGCTTGAATTGGCGAAGTCCAGGCCCTCCCCAGCCGATGTGTCGCTGGAAGCTGCTTTCGGCGACTCATCGGCGGTCGAGGTCGGCGGTTTTTTCCGCAGTGATTGGTCCGCGGCATTGTGCGCTTGCTGGCACTATACGTTTTCTGTTATCTTTCTTGGCATGTCGAAAGGATCGGGAAAATTTTACATTCCGCCGTTTGCCTGCGTCCGGCTCCTCGAATGCCGGGATCACATCACACTTACGCCTGTACCTTCATTCCGTGAATTCTTCGCGTATGGCAAAGTGAAGGCGACGGAAGCGGTCATTGAATTGGAAGACGGAACAACCGAGCCGTTTTGGGACAATTGTAGTCCGGATGAGGAAGTGTGGGCGGTGGTCCAGTGGGTCAGGTTTGAAGACGGACACGAAGAAAAAGGCAGCATCAAATACCTGCGTTCGCCGCACACCGAAGAAGACGCCCGCCAGGCGATGGAGGAAATGAGCGATTTTTACAGCATGAGCCGGAAGGATATGGTGGATCTGGGTCGAGTGGTTGAAACCAGCGAAGCTGACGAGGCTTTTATTGACAGGGGTTGGCCGAATTATCAGTCGCCGCCTTCCGACCCGAAAGCCATAGATGAATACGATGTTTATCAGGCGCGGCTGAAAGTCCTGGCAGGTTTGCACCCGAAAACCGTTGAATTGATCAAACTGGCCGATGGGACGCAAGACCCGCAAAAGCGCCAGAAGATCGAGCGCGAAACGGTCCAGGCGTATTTCGCAGAACTGGCGCATTATTGGACTGAAGATGAAGTTTTGGCTTGGCAGAAGAGCAACCCGATTGGGACGGAGTGGATGCGTGAATTTGCCCGTGTTTTCGAGGAGCCGAAGCGGGAAATTGACCCGATCAAGCATGAACTTGCCTTCAACTGGCTGCGGCGAAAATACAATCTCCTGACCGCCGAAGAACTTTCGGACAAAATTCTGCTGGCAACCCTTCAAAGGCTGACTCCTGAGGCCATAAAAAAGCGTCGGGAACGGCTTGGCCTTACGACGAAACGGAAGCCGGGGTCGCCGGAAAAATAAGCTTGTCAAGGCTTTAGGACGCCATGTCTTGGTGTCCTGTCCCAATGGGCAGACAGATTTTGCGCACGCGCTAAATTTTGCACGTGACCGTAAATTCTATCGAATTAAAAACGCCGTCGCTGGCGGGGTTAGTCCCAACCAGCGCGGGCGCACGACGGTCCACATCCTCGGCGTGCCTCCGTCCAGGCTGGGGGAATCAACCAACACGGCGGAAAGTAACAAAATGACAGATAAATCATTATGATCGCAACATTCCAAGTTCATAAACAAACGTACGGCCGGTGGCTGGCCAAAAATGGCAAGCCTGCCGGCGAGTCCTTCGACCTGGACCTCATTGACATGAGCCTCCCGGCGGAACATGCCTACCGGGGCACTCTGCCCTACCGGCTGTCGCCTGAGGAGAAAGACAAGTACTGGGGCAAGGTCGAACGGAAAAACATTCAGGTGGCGATTCACGAAATCCAGAACACTCCGCGCGGCCCGGTGCTCCGGGGCGCCATCATCTTGATGGAGAAATAAATTATGCAAAGGTCTCCGCTGGACAGTTACGCATACTCGCTGGCGCGCGTTCGTTGGGACGTGTTCGGGACATTGACATTTCGGTCAGTCCCTTCCCCGAAAATCGCGTATGGCCGGGCCTGGGCGCTGATGCGCCTGGCGGCGGAGCTGGTCCAGCGGCCCTATTCCCGACTCCTGATTGCGTTGCGCGCGGAGCTTGGGGAGATGACGGGAAGGTTCCACTTCCATTTTCTTCTGGGTGGGACGCAAGCGCGCAACGAAATCACGCTGGCGCACCAGCTTGAACACCGTTGGTTTGGTTTGTTCGGGCAGGGTGCCATCAGCAAGTGCCGGCCATACGACTGCTCCCGCGCTGGGGTAGCCTACGTTACGAAGTGCCTGAGCCAAGGGGCTTGGGGCGCGAATGATTACGAGTTGAGAAAGTTCAACTTGGCCGACAGGGTGACTCTGTCCAGGT
>Ga0181539_1001762_pt1 | contig 23104 bp, 20 predicted proteins | sample PEATcosm2014_Bin_46_FD_119767 | JGI IMG/M metagenome (GOLD analysis project Ga0181539, IMG submission 119767) | Peatland microbial communities from MTU Mesocosm Facility, Houghton, MI, USA - PEATcosm2014_Bin23_60_metaG | ecosystem: Environmental > Terrestrial > Soil > Wetlands > Peat | place... | reverse complement strand
GCGGGCGGAAGCCCGCCCGAGCCGGGTCTCGGGAAACCCGGCCCGGGGCTGAGCCAATGCTGGTTGCGACTGGCGTGGCGAGTGCCGCGGCGGAGCGCCGAGAGGCGAGCGTGCCCCCTCCCTCCCCTCCCCCGCAAGCGGGGGAGGCGGGAGAAAAGGGCGCGCTGCCGCATCCGATGATGCGGCAATGGTTGGTGCGCCTGTCGGCGCTCCGCCTCCCCTCGTTTATGGCGGAGGCGATGAGGGTGTTGGATTTTTTGCAAAGCTCGGGCGCGGCTGCGCCGCGAGAACGGATTTGTTTGTTCACCTTTCCCCGCGCGCGGGGAGAGCATAGGCGTCCTTCGGACGCCGTACTTGAAGCAAAGAACGCCGATCCGGAGGATCGGCTATGTGAGCGAAGCGAACGAGGGTGAGGGGGCCTTTCCGCGATTGTGAGCAGTGCGGTGCAGATCGAACTTATGGCGTTGGAGACATCTCTTGCATTCTCAGCCCGGCGGAAACGCCCCCTCACCCCATCCCTCTCCTCCGCCTTCGCGCTCAGGCGCTTCGGCGGACTCGAACCCGCCGAAGCTCGCAGAGCGAGCGAAGGCGGGCCGCACGCGGGGCGAGGGAGCCGCGCCGCTTCGTGCGGCCGGAAAAAAAGGAGCGCGCCGTGAGAAGAAAAGTTGCCGCGGCGAACTGGGGGTGATTACCCGGATTACTGATTACCGCTGATTACCGTGACACCTTACTATTTCCCCGATTACCGTGACACCTTACTATTTCCCCGATTTATCGGCGTCAGCGCATCAGGATCGGGACCGAGAGCGAAGCAATCGGATGCAACAGCGCGGCCGTTCTTGCCACCCCCGCTTCTGTGGACTGCGGCGGACACTCGGCGGCGCCGGGAACCTCCCCCTCCTCCAGCTCGACCCGGTTGCGGCCGTTCGCCTTGGCGCGATAGAGCGCGGCATCGGCACGGGCGATCAGCGTATCGATCGGTGTCGTCGGCGCACCGCACGCGATCCCGATGCTCACCGTCGCCGGGATTTGCGGACTGTCCGGCGCAACCGCGGCAGCCTGGAATGCCGCCCGCACGCGCTCGGCGGCGACGCCGGCATCGGCGAGCGTGCCGGACAGCACCGCGAGAAACTCCTCGCCGCCGATGCGGCCGACGATGTCGTCGGCGCGCATGGTCTTGCGTGCCACGCCGGCGAACAGTTTCAAGACCGCGTCGCCGGTCTTGTGGCCGTAGCGATCGTTGACGGATTTGAAATGATCGAGATCGAAGGCGAGCACGCTGACCGGAGCGGCCTTGGGCACATTCGCGGTCATCAAGACCGCCGTCGCATCGAAGAAGCCGCGGCGGTTGAGGAGGCCGGTCAACGGATCGGTTTCGGCCGCAGTCTTATAGCGATGTACGGTACGGTCCTTGGCCAGGACCAGGACGATGAATGCGGCACCGACGACATAGAGCACGACCTCGATCGCAAAGACCGCGACCCAGCCGGTGGCGAGACTGCGGACGCCGAGACTGGCCAGCGCCGCCGGGAACAGAAAGATCGCGCCGTGCAACATCGGCACGAACAGCGCCGGCCAGCGCCGGATGAGCGATCGGCGCCGCTCGCGCCACAGCTCGGCCGCGATCAGAAACGTGTAGCTGGCGACAATGACCGAAGACAGGACGATGCGGGCCGCGGGCGTGTGCGGAACCGCGGGCGAAACGCAGGCGGCGACCCAGACGGTGGCGCCGGAACACATCGCGCCCCACCGCACCGGCCGGCCTTGGAACAGCCGCGCGGCGCTCCAGATCATGCCGACGGCGATGAACAGAAGGGCATCGACGATACCGGACGGCAACGGCGGCGCGACGACGCCGTCCAGCCGCCACAGCGCACCCGAAAAGCCGCCGATCAGGTATGCCGAGCCCCACCAGGCGAGCGCCGCGAGGCGTTCCTGCGCCCAGGCGTACAACAAGAACAGGCCGAGCAGCACGGTCACACATATTGCCAGGACGAACAGCGTTCCGATGTCGAGCGATGTCGATGCATGCGCCAGTTGCGTGAACATGAATGCTGGGCTCCTTCGCCGATGGGCATATCCACTTAGTCGGTGTCCCGCCCCGGCAAGTTCGGATCGCCGCCGGAGGATATTGCGCCAGCCTTTGCCGAAGGTTTGGAGTATCGCGCGGGTTTTCCGCAACGGACTTGGGAAAATGGACCGAAAATTTGACGCGTGAAAAAAGCGAAAATTGCAGTAGTGAAAATTTCCGGTGTCAAATTCGCCGGTTTGCAATTCATCACGTCCTGTCGCACCGAGCCATGAAATGCGGTTCCATGAATACGGGCTAGTTTTGGCATGGCATTTCCCGGCCGGCGTCGCCGGCGAACGAATGTTCTTACCGCTTTCCTTGGCGACCGGGCGTTCCTAGATTGGCGCAAACCAAGAGGAGTTCCCCCCATGCTCCAGGCCGCACACCGCGACATTGCACGCGGAATTGAAGAACCTTCCACGATCGAAGCGACGCTGAATTACATCGTCGACGACGGAACCAAGGTGTTCACCGTCACCGCCGGACCCGGCGGCCAGGATGTCCGCTCCGGCGGCACGCCCGATCCGCGCCGGGTCGTGCTGCACAACGGCCGCCCCTTCGCCGAGGATTTCACGCTCGATGGCGACGGTTTCCGCTTCCAGCGGCACGACACCAAGGTCGCCGATTTCTACGACGAGGACGAAATCCGCCGCGTCTACTATCCCGAGATGGAAGCGTTGATCAAAACCTGTAGCGGCGCCAAGCGGGTCGTCGTGTTCGATCATACGCTGCGTACCGCCGACGGCGAATTGCGCGAGCAAAAGAAAATCCGCGAGGTCGTCAGCCGCGTCCACAACGACTATACCGAATGGTCGGCGCCGCAGCGCGTGCGCGATATTCTGCCCGACGAAGCCGACGGATTATTGCAGCGCCGCTTCGCCGTCATCCAGGTATGGCGGCCGATCCGGCATCCGGTCGAAACCTTCCCGCTCGCGATCTGCGACGCCCGCACGCTGTCGCCGAGCAATCTCGTGATCGCGGAACGGCGCTATCCGAACCGCGTCGGCCAGACCTACGCCATCACCTACGATCCGGCGCACAAATGGTTCTGGTTCCCGCGCATGCGGCGCGAGGAAGCGCTGGTGTTCAAGGTCTTCGATTCCGAGAAGGACGGCCGCGCGCGGTGGACCGCCCACACCGCCTTCGACGATCCGACCGCGCCGCCAAACGCCCGCCCGCGCGAGAGCATCGAGATCAGGACGCTGGCGTTTTTCTGAAACGACGAAGCGAAGCGCGGAGTAGCCGAAGCGGTAATCCGCGCCGTGCGCCGACGTGCATACGCTTAGAACTTGAAGCAGCCGAGCCGCATGTCCGGGCCCGCCGGCAGATTCGGCTGATCGAGCGCGGTCGGAAAAATCTCGTTGGTCTCCGCGAATTCATAGTATCGGCGGTTCGCGAATGTAACTTCCAACAAGTCCGGCAACACCACGTTGGCGATATTCACAAAAGGACCTGCGTTATTGCCGTGAACGTGCACCACCTCGAAAACCGCGCGCAACTTGGTCAATGTGTCCTGAAAATATTCCGACCAGCCTACGTCGCCGGCATGCTTGAGCGCGTGAAACTCGCATACGATCTGGGAAAACCGCTCGAGGCTTGCGGGCGACGCCGATTTGAACACTTCCCATTCGTCGCCTTCGATGTCGATCTTCAGGATCGCGCGCTCGCAGCCGGCAAGGCAGCGCTCGACAATGCTATCGAGGCTCACGGCACCCGGCACAACGGTCCCGGACACGCGTTGCCTGTAAAAGCGAAACAGCGGGTTGTCGACCGGCGATCGCTCGACGGTGTGATCGAATTGATGAACGAGAATGTTGCGTGCGGCGATATCGAGGTCCCACGACACGTCGTCGGACACTCCGAACGACAGCGCCGCGCCGATGTCGACAAAATCGTCGAGGAGTATGTAGCCGCCGTCGAAGTCGCGGCCGAGCCGCACCTTGCGGAAGCCGACCGCCTGCTTCGGCTCGAGCGCCCGCGCGACCGCCAGAGTGCGCGCCTGCAACTGCTGCGGCGTCTGCTTCGGCGGCTCGGGTGGCGACGGCGAAACAGCGTTGCCGTAGTTGACGCGAACCTGATACCCGCCAGGCGTTATTTGGGTCATGGCCGAGGATTATAGAGAACGCGCAGTCGGCACGCCACTCAATCCGGATTTCTTGCAGTTCGTAGCGCAAACGAGCACCGGCGAAACCCGGGAGCAGCGCTCCCGGAATTTTCTCCGTCCCTGCGACCTACAAAGAATTACCGCTTCGAGAACTGGAAGCTTCGGCGCGCTTTGGCGCGGCCGTACTTCTTGCGCTCGACGACGCGGCTGTCGCGGGTAAGGAAGCCGCCGCGCTTGAGCACAGGGCGCAGATCTGGCTCGTGGTTCATCAGCGCCTTCGACAGGCCGTGGCGCACCGCGCCGGCCTGGCCGGACAGGCCGCCGCCCGATACCGTGCAGACGACGTCGTATTGGCCCTGACGGCTCGCCGCCACCAGCGGCTGCTGGATCAGCATGCGCAGCACCGGCCGGGCGAAATAAGTTTCCACCGGGCGATCGTTGATCAGGATCTTGCCGGCGCCCATTTTGATCCAGACCCGCGCCACTGCGTCCTTGCGTTTGCCGGTGGCATAGGCGCGGCCCTGCTTGTCGAGTTTCTGGACGTAATTGGGCGGCTGCGGCACCGCCGCGGGTTTCAGCGTCGACAGCTCTTCGAGCGTCTGCATCGTCTCGGCCATCACGCGGTCCTCTTATTCTTGCGGTTCATCGCCCCGATATCGATCTTTTCCGGCTGCTGCGCCTCGTGCGGGTGTTTGTCGTTCGGATAGACCCGAAGATTGCCCAGCTGGCGGCGGCCCAGCGGCCCCCGCGGCAGCATGCGCTCGATGGCCTTTTCGACGATGCGCTCGGGAAAGCGGCCGGCCAGAATCGACTTGGCGGTACGTTCCTTGATACCGCCGATAAAGCCGGTGTGCTTGTAGTAGACCTTCTGCTGCACTTTGCGGCCGGTCAGCACCACTTTGGCGGCATTGATCACGATGACATTGTCGCCGTCGTCGACATGCGGTGTGAAGGTCGGCTTGTGCTTGCCGCGCAGCCGCAGCGCCACCAGCGAGGCGAGCCGGCCGACGACGAGGCCTTCGGCGTCGATCATCACCCACTTCTTGTCGACTTCGGCGGGCTTGGCCGAAAAGGTTTTCATAATCCAAGATCCATTGAGAATGGTGCCGGACCGACCGGCGCCGTTGCGCAGGCTTCTAGCGGGGCGCCCCGGGAAGGTCAACCGCCTGCAGGCTATTTTTAATGTTTTCAAGCGCTTGGACTTGAGGTAATTTATTACCATTCGACAGCTTCAAGCCGGGATCGAATAGGTCGAAGTGACGTGAGCGACAAGGTCGTCCTCGCCGTCCGACCGGATGCCGACCTCGCCGACGGCAAGACGCTTGCCTAATTTGAGCAGCCGGGCCTCGGCGAGAAGGTCCCGCGGCTCAGGCCTTTTGAGGAAATTGATGGTCAGGTTGGTGGTCACCGCGAGCGGCACCCAGCCGATTGCGGACAGTACCGCCACATACATCGCGAAATCGGCAAGCGACATCATGATCGGCCCCGAAACGGTTCCGCCCGGGCGCAGCGCGCGTTCGTGGTGGCGCTGGCGCAGCCGGCAGCCGCCGAACCAGACCTCCTCGATCTCGTAGTCGCCTACCGCATGGTAGGCTTCCGGGAATTCGGCCTCCAGCAGCTCCAGAAGCTCCTTGCGCGTCAGTTTTGGCGGCGCCATCTGCTTGCTGTCGCTCATGAAGAATTCCCCCGGGTTCGTATCCTCGGATACAATGAGCGCGGCGCGATCGCAAAATTTGCCGCAAAACGCCGGCTCGGCCCAAAAAGGGGATAGGCTAATGAACGCTCAATCCGCCACCGCCGCAGCCGCAGCACATTCGTCCGGCCTGATCCTGCAGCGCGAGGGCAAGGCCGGCACTGCCGTCCTCACCCTGAACCGGCCGCAGGCCCGCAACAGCCTGTCGGAAGCGATGCTGGAAGCGCTCGGCGACGCACTGACCGCGATCGCGCACGAGCGCGCCGTGCGCGCGGTCGTGATTGCCGCCAACGGCCCGGCGTTTTCCGCTGGCCATGATCTCAAGGAACTCAACGCGCACCGCTCCGATCCCGACCGCGGCCGCGCCTATTTCAAGCACATCATGGGACTGTGCAGCACCGTGATGCAGCAGATCGTCACTATGCCGCAGCCGGTCATCGCGGCCGTGCACGCCACTGCGACGGCCGCGGGTTGCCAGCTCGTCGCCAGTTGCGACCTTGCGGTCGCCTCGCAGACGGCGAAATTCGCCACCCCCGGCGTCAATATCGGGCTGTTCTGTTCGACGCCGATGGTCGCGCTGTCGCGCAACGTGTCGCGCAAACACGCGATGGAAATGCTGCTCACCGGCGAACTGATCTCGGCCGAGGACGCCTTGCGCATCGGTCTCCTCAATCGCGTCGTCGCGCCCGGCCACGAGCACGCCGAAGCGCTCAAGCTCGGGGAGAAGATCGCCGCCAAGTCGGCCTTGACCGTCAAGACCGGCAAGGAAGCGTTCTATCGCCAGGCCGAAATGCCGCTCGCCGAGGCGTACAAATACGCAGCCGACGTAATGGTCGAAAACATGCTGGCGCGCGACGCCGAGGAAGGCATTGCGGCCTTCATCGAGAAGCGCGAGCCGAAATGGCAAGACCGATGAATCACGATGCCTATCCGGACAGCACCATTCGCGGCATTCTCAATACCGTGAAGACCATCGCCATGGTCGGCGCGTCGGACAAGGAAAACCGGCCGAGTTATTTTGCTTTCAAATATCTCCTGGAGCGGGGTTACCACATGATCCCGGTCAATCCGGGGCGCGCCGGGCAGACCATGCTCGGCCAGAAGATCTATGCGAAGCTCGCGGATATCCCCGAGCCGATCGACATGGTCGATATTTTCCGCGCTTCGCAATATGCGCCGGCGATCGTCGAGGAGGCGCTAGCGCTCGAGCCGCGCCCGCAAGTGATCTGGATGCAACTCGGCGTGCGCAACGACCAAGCCGCGGCCCTCGCCGAGGCCAATGGTCTGAAAGTCGTGATGAACCGCTGTCCCAAGATCGAATACGGGCGGCTGTCGTCGGAAATCGGCTGGATGGGCGTCAACACGCGAACGCTCAGTTCGAAGAAGGCCACGATCGGCGGCGTGCAACGCATGTCGCTTAATCGCGCAAGCGCGCCGGGCGGCGCCACCGTAGCCGCCGACCGCGTGCAGCGCGAGGAAAGCGGACACTGACAACGCGCCGTAAACGACGGGCCCCACTCGCGGATTTCGCTTTGAACCTTTTTGCCCCCTGGAGCGCCTAATTAACGAGGCCGCCAAAGGCCGATCTAGTCGCCTTCGCCAGGGGGGTGCTATGAAAATCCCGACCGCATTTGCGTTCGCCACCATCGCCGTCGCACTTTGGCCGGCCGCCGCGTCGGCGGATGACGCGGGCCAGAACGCCTGCATCCACGACGCCTTCTCGATCTGCGGGCAGTTCATTCCGAATCGTGAACAGGTAGCGGCTTGCCTCATCTCTAACCGCAGCCGCGTCTCGCCGGCTTGCCGCGATGCCTTGACGCGCTTCAACCCGCGGACGGCGTCGGCGAATTAGCCTTGTCGCCGCACAGGCGAAAGAAAGTTTTCGGCCGCGCGGTCCTGAACGTACGGCCTTCCATCACTGCGATCGATTGACGAATAGCGTTCCCGCGCCTTGACGCCTTTGGCCGGTTCTATACACCGGATCGGCTCCCGAACGGGATCGGCCCAAAGGATAGATTCAATGACCGAGCGCATTCCGGGCTTCGCTACGCTAGCCGTTCATGCCGGCGCGCAACCCGATCCGACCACAGGGGCGCGCGCGACGCCGATCTATCAGACCACGTCCTACGTGTTCGAGAGCGTCGACCACGCCGCTTCGCTGTTCGGCCTGCAGACTTTCGGCAATATTTATACGCGGATCGGCAACCCGACCAATGCCGTGTTGGAGGAGCGCGTCGCGGCCCTCGAGGGCGGCACCGCCGGCCTTGCGGCGGCCTCGGGCCACGCGGCGCAGCTTCTGGTATTCCATTGCCTGCTACAGCCCGGCGACGAGTTCGTCGCCTCGAAAAAGCTCTACGGCGGCTCGATCAACCAGTTCAATCACGCGTTCAAGAATTTCGGCTGGAACGTGGTCTGGGCCGACCCCGACGACATCGCTTCGTTCGAGCGCGCGATCTCACCGAAGACCAAGGCGATCTTCACCGAGTCGATCGCCAATCCCGGCGGCGTCGTCACCGACATGGCGGCGGTTTCGCAAATTGCCCGTCGCGCGGGCGTGCCCTACATCGTCGACAACACGCTGGCGACGCCCTATCTGTGCAAGCCGATCGACCACGGCGCCGACATCGTGGTGCATTCGCTGACCAAATTTTTGGGCGGCCACGGCAATTCGATCGGCGGCATGATCGTCGACGGCGGCACCTTCAACTGGTCGCGCGAGCGGCGCTATCCGATGCTGTGCGAGCCGCGGCCCGAATATCACGGCATCGTGCTGCATGAGACGTTCGGCAATTTCGCTTTCGCCATCGCCTGCCGGGTGCTGGCGCTGCGCGATATCGGACCGGCGCTGTCGCCGTTCAACGCGTTCCTCATCCTCACCGGCATCGAAACGCTGCCGCTGCGCATGCGGAAGCATTGCGACAACGCGCTTGCGGTGGCGCAATGGATCGCGGCGCATCCGCAAGTCGCCTGGGTGAGCTATCCCGGCCTGCCCGGCGACCGCTATCATAACCTCGCCAAGAAATACTGCCCGAACGGCGCCGGCGCGGTGTTCACTTTTGGATTGAAGGGCGGCTACGACGCCGGCGTGAAACTCGTTTCCAACGTGAAACTGTTCTCGCATCTTGCCAATATCGGCGACACCCGCTCGCTCATCATCCACCCCGCCTCGACCACACACCGGCAGTTGAGCGACGCGCAAAAGGTTCAAGCCGGCGCCGGACCCGACGTGGTGCGGCTCTCGATCGGCATCGAGGACAAGGAAGACATCATCGCCGATCTGGAGCAGGCGCTGGCGGCGTGAGCCGGCGTCACGCCGGCAACGGCGCGGTCGCCGGTGCGGCAGCGGGCTGGGCCCTGTTCGCGGTGTGCAGCGTCGCCACCGTCAGCACCAGCATGGCGCCTGCTTGATGCAACAGCGCGAGACCGATCGGGACGACCAGCACCAGCGTCAAAATGCCGAGCACGGCCTGCAGCGTCACCGCTGCGGCAAGGGCGACGGCGCCGGTGACCAGCGGTCCTCTTTTCATCGTCCGCACCACGTCGAAGGCGTGAACGAGCGCGGCTAGGAGGACCACATCGGCGAACATGCGGTGCTCGAACTGCACGGTCAGGCGGTTTTCGAAAAAATTCCGCCACAGCGGAACGTCGAAGAATAGCCGCGCAGTATCCGGCACCAAGGCCCCGCCGATCAGCGGCCAAGTGTTGTAGATGCTACCGGCTCGAAGCCCGGCGACCAAGGCGCCGAGATAGATTTGCGCCAGCACCAGAACGATAAGGCCGATCGCGGCGCCGCGGATTCGCGGTGGCGCGGGTGTCGCCTGATTTTCGTCGAGGCCCCGCGCCGTCCAAATCATGGCCACGTAGATGACACAGGCGAGCACGAGATGGGTCGCCAAGCGGTATTGCGAGACTTCGACCCGGTCGGCGAGGCCGGAGGCGACCATCCACCAGCCGACGGCGCCTTGCAGCGCGCCGAGGCCGAAGATCGTCCACAGCCGGGCTCGCAATCCCGGCGCGACCCAGCCGCGCCACAGGAACCACAGAAACGGCAACAGAAATGCCGCGCCGATGCTGCGGCCGATCAGGCGGTGCGTCCATTCCCACCAATAAATCGTCTTGAACCCATCGAGGCTCATGCCGCGATTGAGTTCGCGATATTGCGGAATGGCCTGGTACTTCTCGAATTCGTCCTGCCACTGCGTTTCATTCAGCGGCGGCAGCGCGCCCATGACGGGCTTCCATTCCGTGATCGAAAGGCCGGATTCGGTGAGCCGCGTCGCACCGCCGACCAGAACCATGGCGAGCACAAGGCCGGCCACGGCGTAAAGCCACAGCCGGATCGCGCGCCGTTTCGGATCTGATTGTCGAGCCGTCATGGTCGATGCTTGATGGTAGTCGGTTGTTTTGGGCGCGCGGACCATATAGTGCTGCGCCCCACCCTCGCAACCGCGTTGTAGCGCTCTAACTCATGCCGATCCGCCTGCGCAAATTCATCGGCGCCGTACTGCTGCTGATCCTCGTGACCGTATGGGCGTTGGTCGCGATGGCGCTCGCCCAATTCCCGGCGATCCGCGACAATGCCTGGCTCTCGGTCGCCTATTACGTGCTTGCCGGCATGGGTTGGGTGCTGCCGGCAATGCCGATCGTCTCATGGATGAGCCGCATGGATCAGCAATCAGAAGTCAGTAATCAGAAACTGAAGCCTCGTCTTTCTGATGACTGATTACTGATTATTGATTCCTGGCTTACGCCGCGTCGAGCCGCCGAAAGCCGTTCCACATCGCCGTCGCGCTGCCCGACAGCAATACACGGACATAGCGCATGCGTTGGTAGTCGCCGTTGAGCGAAATCCGCGGCAGCGCGGTCATGCATTGACTGTGCGCGGCGAACAGGACGCCGGGCCGGGTCGTCACCGCGGTCTTGAAGCCGAGTTCGGCCGCGAGCTCGAATTCGCGCGGGCCCGCCGAGTCGCGATCGCCGTAGGGATAGGACAGATGCTGCGGCCGTACCGAGAGCGCGGCCTCCAGGATCGAAGCGCTCAGTTCCATTTCCGCGCGCGCCGGGTCCTTCGCCAGCTTTGCCAAGGCCGGGTGATTGACCGTATGCGCCCCGATGGTGACCAGCGGATCTTCGGCAAGCTTGGCGAGTTCCGGCCAACTCATGCACAACTCGCTGCAGAAGGCCGCGATGTCGACGTGGTAGAAGGCGGCGAGATTGCGGATCGCGTCGCGCTGCTCGGCGTCGGTCGGTTGCGCCCGCAGCCACCAATAGAGTTCGTCGTAGAGCGCCCGCTTCTCGGCCACGGTGCGACAGTCGAATTTGCGGTTGCGGCCGTCGATGACGACGCCGATGCGCTCGTTGCGCGCGATCACCGCCTCGAGCACGAGCCACCACAATTCGCCGAGCCGGTCGGGGAAACTCGTCGGCACATAGATCGCGAACGGCGCCTTCGCCTCCTTGAGGATCGGATAGGCCCATTGCAGCGTGTCGCGATAGCCGTCGTCGAAGGTCAGGCAGACGAAGCGGCGGGTAAAGTCGCCTGCGGTCATGCGGCGGTGCATCTCGTCGAGACTGATGATGTCGAGTCCCGAACGGCGCAGATCGCGCACCACGCGGGCGAGAAAGCGCGGCGCCACCTCCAAGATCCGGTTCGGCTGAAAGCGGTCCGGCCGCGACGGGCGGACGTGGTGCAGCGTCAGGATCGCGCCGACCCCGCCGACGAAGGGGCGAAGCAGCAGATGCGCGCCGGTGAAATACAGCGATTCCAGTCCGCCGCGAATGATCGTCGGTCTCAAGCCGGCCACGAAGGCTCCCTCTTCAAACCGCGCATTATCCCAGGCCCGGGTTGATAATCTTTTGCCAAGAGCCCCCCGGTCAACCGGATTGCGAAAGCCGTGTCGTCGCGCACGAATACAATACACTGCGCGACATGACGGATTTACGCCGCCGCCGCGGTATCGCCGGCACCGCCCTGCCCGCTCACGAGAATTCTTACGTCGCCGAATCCGCAGGCCAGCAGACGCTCGCGAGCCGAGGCCGTTGCGGCATTCGCCAGCACGTCGGTGACGAGGATGGCGTGCGGCGCGATTTCGGCGACACGCTCGATTTCAGGGTCCGCAGCCGAGCCGGCATCGACGACGAGGTGATCGTAGCTGTGGGAAAGCGCCTCGAAGTTCGTTACCATGCCGGGTGAAGCGAGAATGTCGACCCGGCCGAGCGCCGCAAGCCCCGCTGAAATCAGGTGCAGCGGCGAAAGCCTGTCCTTGGTGATGATATCTCCGAACGTGGCCACGCCGCGCGCAAGCTCCGCGAGCCCGGCGGCCGATGGCTCGTTCGAAATGCCGCGGATCGCGGTATCGCCCGACGCAAGCCCGACCAGCACGGTGCTCGACTCCTCCGCCAAGGCTCGTGCGAGTCGGATCGCGGTCTGCGTCGTGTTCACTCCCGGCACCGCGCCGAACACCGCGAGCCGCGAGCCAGCTGAGCCGGCGCGACCTAGTTGCTGCGCGACCATCGCGACCGAAGCGTTGGCAACGCTGGGCGGCCCGCTTGGGCGCGGCTCGTTGAACATTGCGGCAATGCGCGGCGCCGGCCCATCGGATACGGTTGGATCCCGATCGGCGCGCCCCGGCGCAAAGCTGGTCGAAGCGGCCAAAAGCTCCCTGGTCACCAGCAATCCCGAGCTGAGGATCAAGGTCGCAAAGGTGGCGATCAGCACCGCCGGCAGCTTCTTCGGATAAGTCGGCACGTTCGAGACGGTGGCGCGCGAAATAATCCTCGCATCGGCGGGCGTCGAATTGAGGGTGTCGCGCGAGATCGCCTCGCGGTATTTCGCGAGATAGGATTCCAGGAGATCGCGTTGCGACTTGGCATCCCGTTCCAGCGCCCGCAGCTGCACGTCCCGTTCGTTGGTCGACGCGGCCTGGTTCTTGATCTGATCGAGGAACGCGGTCTGCGATTCGAGCCGGGCGCCGGCGAGCTTGGCGTCGTTTTCAAGCGAGCGCGCGACGTTCTCGGCTTCTGTCCTGATCTGATTATCGAGATCGTCGATTTGCGCCCGCAATTCCTTGATGCGTGGATGATTGTCCAGCAGCGTCGAGGATTGCTCGGCGAGTTGCGCGCGCAAAGTGACGCGCTGCTCGGCGAGCCGGCGGACGAGTTCGGAATTGAGGATGTCGGAGGACTCGATCGGCTGGCCGGAACGCAGCATGTCGCGGATCAGCTTGGCCTTGGCTTCGGCATCGATCTTCTGCGCGCGCGCGGCCCCGAGCTGGGCGCTGACTTCGCTGAGCTGCTGCGCCGAGAGCGTCGTGTTATTGATGCCGACCAGCAGGTTCGCCTTGGCGCGAAAATCTTCGACTTTGGCCTCGGCGTCCTCGACCTTCTGCCGCATCGACTCGATTTCGCCGGCGAGCCACTGTCCGGCGCTCTTTGCCTGCTCCTGTTTCGCCTCGCGCTGGCGCACCAGATAGGCGTCGGCAACGGCATTGGCGACGCTGGCGGCAAGCAAGGGATCCTGGGACAGAAAGTCGATATTGATAACGCGCGACCGGTCGACCGGCGTAACGGTAAGCCGCTCGTAATAGGCCGTGAGCACGCGCTCTTCCGGGGTCACGCTCAGCGGATCCTTGCCGATACCGAAGATGCCCAGGAGGGCTTTGATCGGCGATACGCCGTTGAGCGCCGAATCGAACTCGGGCCGTTCGCCGAGCTTGAGCTTGTCGATGACCGCGCGCGCCAGGTCGCGCGAAAGGATGATCTGGGCCTGGCTGGTGACCGCTTCTTCGTCGACGGCCGTGCGATCGCTGCTGTTGCGGTCGGCATCCGGCCGCAAATAGACGTTATCTCGCCCCTCGATGAAGACTCGCGATTGCGAGCCATATCTGGGCGTAATGGCTTGGACCGCGATCAGCGTGGACAGCGCGACCAGTATGGTCGGAAGCAGGATTTTTGCCTTCTTGCGCCATAACGTCGCGCCGAGCGCCGGTAGGTCGAACTCCGCGTCGAATGAACCCCTCGTCCGCGGGGACGGCAACGCCGTACTCATGGCGAAACTCCTGGAAACTAACTTACCAACAGACCAGATAGCCATGGCCGATTACAAACCATTAAGGTTGCTATCCGGTTAAGGCGCCTATTCGCGCTCGCTACGCGCTGCGCGTGAGGTTTTATTAACCTCCGTGAGTCCTCAATCCGGTTTAACTCTTTAGTGCCGGGCCTAGAGACCGAAATCTTTAAGCTCGGCGTGCTTAGAGACGGCGTCCAAATTGGGAATCCCGGCATGAGCGAAGCGCGGCCAATCGTTTCGACGTTCGGCCGCCGCACTGGCGCCGTGCCGATCGATGTTCGCGCATACGCGCCGACGATGAAGCTGCCGACAGCGGCGTTTGCACCGACCAGTCTCAAGATTCTGCATATTCTGCGGGCCCCGCTCGGCGGCCTGTTCCGGCACGTCATGGATGTGGCGCAAGGCCAAAGCGAGCGCGGCCACCGCGTCGGCCTCATCGTCGACTCGACGACCGGCGGCGCGCGCGCCGAAACCGCGCTGGCGCAGCTTGCGCCACGGCTGGCGCTGGGCATCGAGCGTGTCGCGATCGCGCGCGAACTGAGTTGGCGAGACGTCAATGCATTGTGGCGCATTTCGCGGCGCGTGAAGGCGCTGGCGCCTGACGTGCTCCACGGCCACGGCGCCAAGGGCGCCGCCTTGGCGCGGCTGACGCGGGCCGCCCCGAACGCAATCCGCGCCTATACGCCGCACGGTGGCTCGCTGGTTTATTGTCCGGGCACTTTGCACGGCAGCTTTTATCGCTCGCTGGAGCGGCTCTTAAATCCCCTCACCGATCTGTTTCTGTTCGAAAGCAGTTACATCGCGGACCTGTACCGCACGGTGATCGGCCGGCCGCGCGCGATGGTGCGCGTCGTGCGCAACGGCATTGCCGAGGCCGAGTTCGAAACTGTCACGCCCTCACCCGAAGCGGCCGACATCGTCTGCGTGGGCGAATTGCGTCCGGTCAAGGGGATCGACGTCCTGATTGAGGCGCTTGCCGCGCTCCGGCAATCGGGCCGACGCGTCAGCGCGACCATCGCAGGCGAAGGGCCCGAGCAGGCCATGCTTCAGGCGCAGGCCGCTCGGCTCGGCCTCGCCGACCAGATTCGATTCATCGGCCACTGTCCGGCCCGCAAAGCCTTCAGCATGGGAAGAATGCTGGTCATCCCGTCCCGGGCCGAGTCGCTGCCCTATGTCGTGTTGGAGGCCGCGGCGGCCGGACTGCCAATCATCGCCACCGATGTCGGCGGCGTGTCGGAAATCTTCGGAGCGCAAGCCGCCGAGCTCATCCCGGCCGACAACGTTGCCGCGCTCATTGGCGCCATTACGAGAGCTATCGACGATCCGGGACACATGGAGCGCTCGGCGCAAGCGCTGAAGGCGCGGGTACGCAGCGAATTTTCGTTGAGCACGATGGTCGAGGACAACCTCGCCGCCTACCGCGAAGCGATTGCGGAACGGAAACTTGCCCAAGTTGCATAACCAAGCCACATAACCAATTTTTGAAGATTGTTCACTATGTTGGCGAGTGATTAACCGGCGCCGTCTAGGGCCGGCCTAGCGCGGACCGGAAAGCGCGTGGTTGAGTATGTCAGGTCCCGACCAAAGCACGATCTTCGAAACCGCCTCCGCCGTTTCATCGGCGGTCAAGGCGCTGCCGCCGGCCGGCGCCAAATCTTCGGCGACGCGAACGCTCTCCGCTGCCGCGTCCGCTGTCGCATCGCAAAGCTTCAAGCAGGCCTATTCGCCGATCGTCCTTGCCGGCGCCGTGCGCGCGATCGAAGTCGTCTTGGTCGCAACGGTCGGTTTCGTGCTCTATATGTGGTATCTGGTCCCGACCGAAGGCTTTGCCCGACATTACGTGGCCGCGATCGTCGGCATCTCGGTGCTGGCGTTGCTCGCCTTCCAGGCTGCCGATATCTATCAGGTTCAAGCCTTCCGCGGGCACGAGAAGCAATATATGCGGCTCGCCTCGGCGTGGTCGGTGGTGTTTCTGCTCACCATCGCAGCGTCGTTCTTTGCCAAGTCCGGCGAAGATTTCTCCCGGGTCTGGCTCGGCAGCTTTTATGTCGTGGGACTGATCACGCTGCTGGCATTTCGACGCGCGCTGTTCCTGCTGGTGCGCCGCTGGACGCGGCAAGGACGGCTCGACCGACGCACCGTCGTGGTCGGAGCGGGCGGGAGCGGCGAGGCGCTGATTTCAGCGCTTGCGGCGCAACGCGATTCCGACGTGCGCATCATCGGCGTATTCGACGATCGCGGCGACGACCGCACTTCGGTCAGTTGCGAAGGCGTACCGAAACTCGGCACCGTCGACGATCTCGTGCAATTCGCCCGTCATACCCGCGTCGACCTCGTCGTTTTTTCACTGCCGATTTCGGCCGAAGGCCGCATCCTGCAGATGCTGAAGAAGCTCTGGGTGCTTCCAGTCGACATCCGGCTCTCCGCTCATACCAACAAACTGCGGTTCCGTCCCCGCTCCTATTCCTATATCGGCAACGTCCCGGTGCTCGACATTTTCGACCGGCCGATCGCGGACTGGGACGTGGTGATGAAATGGCTGTTCGACAAGATCATCGGATCGCTGGTGCTGATCTGCGTGGCACCGATCATGCTCCTGATCGCGATCGCGATTAAACTCGACAGCAAGGGACCGGTCCTCTTCAAACAGCGGCGCTACGGCTTCAACAACGAATTCGTCGAAATCTACAAGTTTCGCTCGATGTATACGGAAGACAGCGATCCGACCGCGAGCAAGCTCGTCACCAAGAACGATCCGCGGGTGACCCGGGTCGGCCGGTTCATCCGCAAGACCAGCCTCGACGAGCTGCCGCAGCTGTTCAATGTCGTCTTCACCGGCAATCTGTCGCTGGTCGGACCGCGGCCGCATGCCATCCACGCCAAGGCCGACAATCACCTTTACGACGAAGCCGTCGACGGTTATTTCGCGCGACATCGGGTGAAACCCGGCATCACCGGCTGGGCCCAGATCAACGGCTGGCGCGGCGAAACCGACAGCCGGGAAAAAATCCTGCACCGCGTCGAGCACGACCTCTATTACATCGAGAACTGGTCGATCCTGCTCGATCTTTACATCGTGGCCCGCACGCCGTTCGCGCTGATCCGCGGCGAAGGCGCTTATTGATGGGCGCCGGCAATCCGGCGACGATTTTCGCCGTCGATGCCAATCGCGGCGGCGCCGCGGTACTTGCCGAACAGTTCCTCAACGTCGTGCTGTTCATCACGGTGGCGACGAGCGCCTTAGTCTTCATCGAACCCTCGCCGCACGACGCCTTGATATTCGTGCTGCTGTCGTGCTGCGTGGCGGCACGGGTGCGGTTCGATCGCAAGCTGGTTCCGCTGTTGTTTTTCCTCGTCCTATGGCTGCTCGGCGGCGCCATGTCGCTCACGAACGTTGCCGACGATGCAAAGGCGATCCAATATTTCGGAACTTCGGTCTATCTCGGCATTGCCGCCGTCATGTTCGCCTGCCTGTTCAGCGACGGCAATCTGATGCGGCTTTCGATCCTGCGCCGCGCCTATATTTTCGCGGCGCTCTACGCGACGCTGGCCGGCTATATCGGATTCTTTCATCTGTTGCCGCACTCGGATATTTTTCTCCTCTACAATCGCCTCAGCGGAACATTCAAAGACCCCAATGTCTATGGACCGTTCCTGATCTATCCGATGCTGTTGCTCATGATCGGGTTTTTGACGCGCGGCATCACGATACATGGTCTGGCTATTATGGGGTTCTTGCTCGGCGGACTGCTGTTGTGCTTTTCGCGGGGCGCCTGGTTCCACTTCGGGCTATCGGCGCTGATCGCGATCGCGGTACTGTACGTCGCTTCGCCGGATCGGCGAATGCGCGGCCGCATTGTCGCGCTGAGTGTGGTCTCCGTGCTAGGCATTCTGCTCCTGTTGATCGCGCTCACATCCATCGAGTCGGTCCACAATGTTCTTCTGATTCGCGCCAAGCCGGTTCAGCCGTACGATGTCGGCGCGGGAGGCCGCTTCGGGCTGCAGGAACTCGCGCTCGGCGCGATCTTGGATCATCCCAATGGGATGGGTCCGGCGCAATTCGGTATCGTCTACGGCGGCCAGCAGCACAACGTCTACATGCAGTGTTTCCTGGTGTACGGCTGGCTCGGCGGCGCGACTTATCTGACGATCGTCGCGTCGACCTTCATGATCGGCTTCCGCAACATGCTGATGCCGACGCCGTGGCAAGGCTTCCTGATCGCCGCCTATGCGGCTTTCGTCGGCGAAGCCGTCGAAAGCATGATTATCGACACCGACCATTGGCGTCACTATTTTCTGATCGTCGGGCTGGTCTGGGGACTTTCGGTGGCCACGATCAACTGGCGTCGCCGTCAGACGTGGCCGGCCGATGCGGGTGCGCCGGCGACATCGGTCCTGGCTTAGCGGAATTCCCCTCGGCCGGGAGCGCAGTATTTCCTCGCGGCAAAGCCGGGACGATCGGCGGCGCGGCTTCTTCGACAGCGCCATGCTGCAGACAAAGGTCCAGCAAAATGCGGGCGGTCGACTGCCACGTGAAGCGTGCGGCGCGCGCGCGGCCGGCGGCGATCAGCGCCGCGCGGCGAACCGGATCGTCATGGACGACGCGCATCAGCCGCGCAAGTTCTTCGATATCGTCGGCGTCGCAGCGCAAGGCCGCGTCGCCGCACACTTCGATCATCGCCGGCTGATTGCTCATGATCACCGGGCAACCGCAGCCCATGGCTTCGATCGGCGGCAGCCCAAAGCCTTCGTAGCGGGACGGACAGACCAGCGCCAGCGCATGCTCGTAGAGCGCGCGCAATTCCGCGTCCGACACGTAGCCGACATCGCGCATGCCGTCCGCCAGCACGTCCCGGTACGAGCCATTAACGCAGTTCTGGCGATAACCGGTGAGCACCACGAAGGTGTCAGTCAGCTTCGCCGCGACGAAGGCCGCAGTGATGGTGTCGACGTTCTTGTTCTTGCCGGCGCCGACACTGAGGAAATATTTGCGGCCTCTGAGTTCGAGCCGATCGATGATCGACTCGTCGGCAGCCACCGCAGCGATATGTTCGCCGCCCTCGAAGCAAATCGGCATCCTCGTTACGTCGACACCGAACCATTTGCCGATCTCGCGCCGCGAGAACTCCGACACCGTGACCGCGCAATAGGCGCGCCGACAAAGCCGCGGAATGAGGAAATTGTATGCGGCGCGAAACCGCGCGGTGAAATTGCCCGGCTGTGCGCGCACCGTGGCATCATGGACGACGACGATCTGACGGCGCACCGCGACTGGGCCAAGCATGCACAGGTTGAGCAGCAGGCGGCCGCCGGCGTGGATGGGGAATTCCACCTGTTCCCAAAAATAGCCGCTCGTGAAACCACAGCGGCGTACCGGAATATGGCGCAACGGCAGATCGCGCGCCGATGGCGGCGCCAAGATTTCGATCCGGCCTTCGAGCGTGCGGTATTCGCCGTTCTCCATAAGCGCATCGATTGCCTTGACGACCTCGAAAGCGAAACGCTGCACACCGACCGTGCGCTGGGTGAGAAATCGGCCGTTGATGGCGATCATAGGCTGCATGGGACAGGTTTAGCCGGCACAGCAGGATTCACGGTTGACCTGTGCCATCGACCGTATAACGCGGCGAATTGCTTCAAAATTTGGTTAGCGCTGCGCCGATAAGATCGCGTTAGCGTTACCGCTTTGACGCTCGCTCGCTTGGCGCGTCCAGTGAAGACGGCCAAGTTAACAATATATGAATGAAGCGCCTATTATTTGATTGGTGCAACTGTTATGGAGCGGCCTCACGCAACAGCAAATAGGCCGCGCCATGCCGGTCACCGATGCGATTACGTTTGCGGGGCTGCCCTCGGCAGAGACCGTTCACAGGTGGGCACAGCCAGCCGAACCGAATTTGCTCGCCGCCGCGCTCGCTTCGCTCGATATCGAGAACCATCACGAGTGGGCGTGGGCGAACTACAAGCGCGCCGTGCGCGATCTCTGCAAAAAATTCGCAGCGCGGCGGCTGATTGAAATTGGCGGCGGTCGCGACCCGCTGTTCGACCCAACCGAGATCGAGCAGCTTCACGTCGAAATGACGGTGAACGATATCGCCGCCGGCGAGCTCGCAGTTCTGCCGCCTGGGTATCGGACGGCCTGTTTCGATGTGTCGGGAGACATTTCAACCGTCGCGCCCCTGCGCAACAGCTTCGATCTTGCGTTCTCGCGCATGGTCTTCGAGCACGTACCAGACGGCCGGCAGGCGTGGAGCAACCTCTACGAATTGCTGGCGCCGGGCGGTACCGCCCTGGCATTCATCCCGACTCTGTATTCGTTGCCATATGTGCTGAACTGGCTGTTACCGGACAAAGTTGCTGCCGCCATCGTCAAGCAGGTCTATCATCACCGCACCGATGAAGCGGACCCGATTTTCCCGGCACGTTATTCATGGTGCTTTGCCGACGATGCGCGCATTCGCACGATGCTTTCGGCGGTGGGCTACCGCGAAATCGTCGTGCAGCCGTTCTACGGCCACGGCTACTATCGTTCCTTCCCGGTCATTCGCAACGTCCATGAATGGTTTACCGGCATAGCGCGCCGCCGAGATTGGCGCCTGCTCGCAGGCTTCGCCTATATTGCCGCGCGCAAGTAACCGATATGCCGTCGGCAAGCTGTCGGTGAGGCGTCAATCGAGTCGTCACCGGTAGGCTGAGCCGAATTGGCCTGTGATTTGGTTGCCGCCGGCCTATTAAGATCGCGTTACCGACTCCCTGCCATGGTCTGGAGCTTGATCCGCCCGCCGGAACCGAGCTCCAGACCATGCGCGCCAATATCGGGTCGCTCCCAGAACACGTTGCGCCGCCGGACCTGCTCGAAAAGCCGGCCGAACGCCTGATCTCGATTCCGTACCTCTTCCTGCGCGTACTGACGGCCGGCGGCGCCTTTGTCATGGGCTTTGTCCAGACCTTCGTCTTCGCGCGGGTACTAGCGCCGGATCGTTTCTCCATTTTCATCGTCGTCGGCGGCATCGGCTACACGCTCTGGCTCACCGATCTCGGACTAGCCAAAATCCTGTTCGTCAATCTGCGCGCCGGCCATCTTACCGGCAAACCGGACGAACGGGACGCCCGTCAGGCGAGCGCCGTGATCCTGTTCTACGTGCTGCTCGCCGCGGCCGCGTCGCTGGTATGCATTGCAGCCAGAGTGTGGCAGCCGTCGACAACGCTGGACGATGCCATCGAGCTCGGGCTCTTCCTGCTTTACATCACGCTCAATCTCGCCTGGTTTTCGCTGCGCAGTATCAGTATCGCGGTCGACGTCTACCTATTCTATGAAAAGCTCGAACTCGTGCGCCGCGTCGTCACGGTCGCGACGATGCTCGCCGTGCTCGCCGGTCTGCCGCTCATTGCCTTTTTGATCGGGGTGAATGTGCTGTGGGGCGTGCTGCTTGCTCTGGCGGCGGCCAAACTGGTCCAGCGCGGCGCTTTGTCGTTACATATGCACGGCTATTGGCGCGATCTCATCTCGTTCTTCCGATTGAACAGCAGTGCGATCGCGCGCTCCAGCACCAGCGCCGTGAGTGGCGTGTTCGTCGCTACATTTCCCTATTATTTCGTTCCGATGGCGTTCGGGCTAGGCGCCGCACCGATCATTCTGGAGGTCACGTTTCGGATATTCCGCGGCACCAGCGTCATCTACTCGGCGGCGTGCGACCTCACGTTGCCCGGCCAGACACGCGCGCTGGCAATGCGCGATGCGGGCCGTATGATACGGACGACTGCGCTCGCGGTCGGACTCTGCAGCCTGCCGGCGCTCGCCGCCTGCATGCTCCTGATTTTCGCCGGCGGCCCGTTGTTCCATTTCCTCTTGCGCTCGGCGGCGACAATGCCGCCGCAAATCATCCCGATCCTCCTCGTGCTGGTGCTGGTCAATGTCGTGCAGATCGTCTCGGAAGCGTTATTGCAGCATACCGGCTACTTCCGCAGCCTGGCCTGGGTCGGCGTCGCCGTTGCCGTCCTGACGGCCGTGGCAACGGCGCTGATCGTCGTTGCCAAGCTCGACATCGTCGGATTCCTTGCCGCCTACACCGCCATTTTCGTGCTGGGCGCGCTCGGTTTGGCGATTGCCGCAGTGATGGGACCGATCCGCGCGGCGGCGAACGGCCGCGATGGAACGCCGTGGACCGGATTCCTGCGCGCCGTCCGTGGCGCCCGGCCGACAAAGGCAGCGGCGAGAGTCTAGCCCGGCGCTCAGCCTGTATAGCTCAGCTTGCCGTCGCCAGCGCTCGGCGTATCGGCTGCGCGGCTCGCAACGCGGATCGGCCCGCGGATCATGGCGATAAAGGCCGCCGTTGTGCCGATGGTATAGCCCGCGGCGTTCAGTGCCATGAAACCGACGATATCGAGCTTGAGACCGATGGCGAGCAGGCTTGCGCCGGTCATGGCGACAACGAAGACCGGTCCGAGCCGCGCGGCCTGAGCGAAGAATCCGCAATGGATCAGCACCGCATAGGCGACCATTTTGGCCAGCGCGACGGTCAGCAGGATGACCAGGATCGGCACGATTTCCGGCGGCATGACCGCGGCGGGACCGAGCAACAGCGCGAAGAACGGCTGATGCCAGAAGACGAGTATGCCGACGACGAACAGCAAGGGCACGGCGCCCATCGCCATCGCCAGCAAAATGGCGCGGATCAGCGTCGGCGCGTCGTTGTCGTTGAACGCACGGGTCTGCCGCGGCACGAACAGATCGCAGATCGCGGAATAAATCAGATAATTCGAGCGGAAAATCTTGTTCGCGGTGTCGAAAACGATCGTTGGCGCGCCGAGGCCGTAGAGCCACGGCACCAGGAAATAGGCGAAATTGTAGATATAGGTCTCGCTGATCGCGTGCGCGGCGCTGCTCAAAAGCTGGCGCTTGTTGCTGCGGAAAAATACCGTCAGATGAACGATGCTGTGCCGCAGTCTGCCGCCGATGGCACGCCGCTGCCGCAGTCTTACCATGGCCGCGACGATCGCCGCCACCCAACCGCCATTGAGGAAAATAAGAAACGGCAGCACCGGTAGCCCGAAAAGAAGAGCCACGAGCGCCACCATGTTCAGGGCGCGGCGCGCGGCCTCCAGCGCTTCGAAGTAGAAGAACTCGTCGATCGCGATGCTGATATTGCGCAACGCGAGCCACGGCAG
>Ga0181539_1001755_pt1 | contig 23201 bp, 13 predicted proteins | sample PEATcosm2014_Bin_46_FD_119767 | JGI IMG/M metagenome (GOLD analysis project Ga0181539, IMG submission 119767) | Peatland microbial communities from MTU Mesocosm Facility, Houghton, MI, USA - PEATcosm2014_Bin23_60_metaG | ecosystem: Environmental > Terrestrial > Soil > Wetlands > Peat | place... | reverse complement strand
GAACTCCCCCACTTGCCGAAGTCGACGTTGAGGCCCTTGCCGACAGGAACGATGTAGGTACCGTAAGCCTGGAAAATGTTGCGATAGATGTCTGGACGTGGTTCGTTGGCCGGGTTTCCTTGCGACGAGTCCGTGGCCTGGCCGAACTGCAGATCGAGACGTCCGCCCCAACGGCGCCCTACGGCTGCATCCGGTGGATGGTCAAAAATCACACTGGCCTGATTCAAACTGAAATTATTGCTGAGGACGTCGTAGGCGCGCAGCAGGTTTACGCGACCGACCGGGTGGTTGAAGTTGTATTCGTAATAGCTGTCGAGACCGAGATTGATTGTCGTATCTCGGAGAAAGCCGAGAGTTTCTGTATCTTTGGCACTATCCTTGGCACTATCCTTGGCAGTCGTGGTTTCCTCCGCGGGAGCGGTTAATGCCTGAACACTCTGGGTAACGGCAGCAGGCCGTTTCTCCAGAGCTGGGACCTGGCTACTCGACTGCAGCTGTTTCACCAGGCTTTTCAACTCGGTCACCTCTGACTCCAGCTGAGTTACTCGCTCCTGCAGGGTTTGAGTGGTTCCCGACTGCAATGGAACCGATTGCTGCTGCTGCGTCGATTGGGCCCGAAGCGATGCCGCACAAACGCATAGCGCGACTACACCGGCCAAGTATCTCCAGGACGATTCTGCTGTAACCTTTTGGATAACCATCCGATTTTTCTCCGTGTGAATTAGCACGTTGCTTGACCTTGCATCGATGGGAAAGCGCGTGCCTTAAAACCGTTCTCACGCAGCGCGGGTCGCTGTGCGCATGTATGCTTCACCTGAAGCGGTGGCTGATCTTGACCATGTAATGGCAGCATTCCGGCCAAAATGAATGCCAGTAGCGCAGTGAAGATTCGAGCAAGCATTGGCCGAGTGGACAGCCCCGTGTTGTCCTAGCCAGCACAGTAGCACATAGCAATACGGGTTTGGCCTCGACCGATTAGGGAGTCGATGAGGCTGGTGGCTGACTCTGGGAGGGTTGAACCGGAGTAATCGCCGGGAACTGAGCATGCCGCGAAATAATCTGCTGCGAAGTGGGAAGCGTGGAAGAATCCCAACCCCCGCCGAGTGCCTCGATCAGTTGCACGCTATCCACGATTTGCTCGATCCGCAGGTTCACGGCTGTCTGCTGATTGCTAAAGAGTGTGGTCTGGGCCGTAATCACGTTGAGGTAGGGGTCGATGCCGAGGCGATAGCGGTCGGTGGCCAGATTCAGGCTCCGTTGCGCGGAGGCGATCGCGGTGTCTTGTTCCTCAATTTCCTGGGAAAGAATGCGCAGGGCGGAAAGATTGTCCTCGACTTGTTGAAACGCAGTGAGGACCGTGTTGCGATAGTTGGCGACCGTCTGATCATATTGCGCGCGATACTGTTCGACGGTGGCGCGACGCAGACCGCCATCGTAAATCAACTCAGATATGGACGGGCCGACGGACCAGAAACGGCTTGGCCAAGTTAACCAACTGGAGGCTTTCGTGCTTTCAAACCCGGCAGAAGCGCTGAGCGTCAGGGTGGGATAATAGGCGGCTTTTTGGACGCCGATCAGCGCATTGGCCTGGGCCATCAGGCGCTCGTTCGCGGCGACGTCGGGGCGGCGCTCCAAGAGTTGCGATGGAACGCCAAACGGGATGGCTGGCGGGGGAGTTTTCAAGGGCTCGACGGCAATCGAGAAAGAAGAAGCAGGCTGACCGGTCAAGAGTGCAATCGCATGCTCGTATTGAGACCGCAGAATGCCAATACCGGTGTCTAGAGCACGGGTGGCTTCCAGCTGAGTTTCGGCTTGCGCGACGGCTTCGTCGGAGTCGATACCGGTTTCATACAGCGCCTTGGTTAGTTTCAGGGACTCCTCATAAGCCACCACGGTCGAGTCCAGCAGTTGTTTGAGAGCGTCCTGCCCGCGGAGTTGGAAGTAATCGACCGCCAGTTCCGCTTGCGCGGTCAGGCGGGTATTCTCGAGGTCGGCGGCGCTGGCTTGCGCGTTCGCGACGTTGGCACGAACCTGGTTGCGCACGCGACCCCACAAATCAGGCGTCCAGGAAGCGTCGAAGGGCATGGAGTATTCGGTGGAGGTCGTCGCGCCAGAAGCAGTGTTCTGGCGCTGGCGAGTGATGCTTGCGCCCGCGGTCACAGTCGGGAAATATTGCGCGCGAGCCTCCCGCACCAGGGCACGCGCCGCCATGAAGCTGGCGAACGCCGCGGCGACGTTTTGATTGGAAATGTTGACTTGCTCTTCGAGCGCGTTCAGTTGGGGATCGCCAAGAATTTCCCACCACTTGCCATGGAGGGCGCTGTCCTGCGGCTGCGCGACTTTCCAGCCGTCCATTTTCTTGAGATCGTCGGGAGTAACCTCTTTGAACGTCCCCGGTGTCTGCACTGTGGGGCGATTGTAATGCGGACCGACAACGCAGCCCTGGAAGAGAAGTGCGCCGCAGAGAAGCGCGGTCGCCGCGCGCATTTTGTTGGTTGGCTTCATCGGTGTCTCGGACTCCTTGCCGTGGCTATGTCGAGAGTGGAGCGACGGGCGTCTTGCCCGTCTGGCCGGGCGAGGACGCCCGGCGCTCCACCGCTTCTGATCGCATAAGAACTTATCATCCGAAGGACTCGATTTGTCTTTGCGCTTCGAGCTTTCCGTGAGCGCGAAGCCATTTCACTCTCAAGCGGTCCAGTGAGAGATAGACGACCGGCGTGGTGTAAAGCGTGAGCATTTGGCTCAGAAGCAGGCCGCCGATAATGGTGATGCCGAGAGGATTGCGGAGTTCCGAACCCGTGCCTCGGCCGAGAGCCAACGGCAAAGCGCCAAACAGGGCAGCCATGGTGGTCATGAGAATGGGCCGAAAGCGCAGGATGCAAGCCTGGAAAATGGCATCGCGAGGGCTCTTACCGTCGACGCGTTCGGCGGCCAGGGCAAAGTCGATCATCAGAATGGCGTTCTTCTTCACGATACCAATTAAGAGAATAACGCCGATTATCGCGATAATGCTAAGGTCCTTGTGAAAGATCATGAGGGCAAGGACGGCGCCAACTCCGGCGGAGGGAAGGGTGGAAATAATCGTGAGGGGATGGATGTAACTCTCATAAAGAATTCCCAGCACGATATAGACGGTCAACAAAGCAGTGATAATGAGAAAAGGTTCCGTCGCCAGGGAAGACTGAAAGGCCTGAAGGGTGCCGGAGAACATGCCATGAATGGTGTTGGGCATGCCGATTTTCTGTTCCAGGGCGAGGATGGCCCTGGAAGCGTCGCCGAGAGCTACACCCGGGGCAAGGTTGAAGGAAATGGTCACCGAGGGATATTGACCCTGGTGATTCACCGCCAGGGGAGCAGTGGAGGGCTCGTAATGCGCCACGGCGCTGAGCGGAATGACCTTGCCTTGCGCCGCCCGGATATACACGTCGTTCAAGTTCACCGGCGACTGCCAGAACTTCGGTTCGACTTCGAGCACGACGTGGTACTGGTTGATGGCGGTGTACATGGTGGAAACCTGGGCTTGGCCGAAGGCTTCGTAGAGAGAGTTGTCGAGCATCTGCGGGGTAATGCCGAGGCGCGAAGCGGTGTCACGGTCATAGATGAGGGTGGCCTGAAGACCGCTGTTCTGCTGGTCGGTATTGACGTCGGTGAGCAGCCGCAGTTTCCGCATCTGTTGGAGAAGCACAGGGCCCCACTGCACGAGATCCTGTAAATTGTCGCTCTGAATGGTGTACTGAAATTGGGCGCTGCTCTGCCGTCCGCCGATGCGGAGATCCTGTCCGGCTTGCATAAAGGTGTTTGCCCCAGAGACAGAAAGAAGTTTGGGACGCAGACGGTCGATTATCTGGCTGGAGTTCGCGTTGCGTTGTGCAAGAGGCTTCAGACCCATGAAGATGAAGCCGCTATTGGTAGCGCCGCCGCCGCCCGTGAACGCCATGACGTTCTGCACGGCCGGATCCGTTTTGACGACATCGACGATGCGCTGCGTAGACTTTTGCATGGCCTGAAAAGAAATGTCCTGCGAGCCCTGAATGCCGCCGAAGACGACGCCATTATCCTGCTGAGGAAAGAATCCCTTGGGGATGATCGCAAAAAGGTAGAAGTTGAGAGCGATGGTAAGGCCAAGAACGACCAGCGTCAGGGCGGAGTGTTCCAGGACCCAGCCCAAGCTGCGCTCGTAGAGGCCGAGGACGGAATTGAATGCGCGCTCGCTGGCGCGGTACGCTTTGCCGTGCTGCTCATCCCGAAGATTCTTCAGCAGGCGAGAACACATCATCGGTGTCGTGGTTAGAGAAATGGCCAGGGAGACCAGGATGGCAACCGAGAGGGTCACAGCGAACTCGCGGAACAGCCGGCCGACGATGCCACCCATCATCAGAATGGGGATGAACACGGCGACCAGAGAAATACTGATGGACAGCACCGTGAATCCAATTTCGCTGGCGCCCTTGAGCGCCGCTTCCATGGGCGCCATGCCCTGCTCGAGATAGCGCGTGATGTTTTCGATGACCACAATCGCATCGTCCACCACGAAGCCCGTCGAAATGGTGAGGGCCATGAGCGAAAGATTGTCGATGCTGTAATGACAGAGGTACATCACGCCAAACGTCCCAATCAGAGAGGCGGGAACGGCCACGCTGGGAATCAAGGTGGCGCGGACGCTTCGCAGGAAAACGAAAACTACCAGAATGACCAGGGAAATCGAGATCATGAGGCTGCGCTCGACGTCGCGAACAGAAGCGCGAATGGTGAGAGTACGGTCGAGCACAATTTCCGTGTTAATGGCGGAAGGGATGGAGGCCTTTAGTGCCGGAAGCGCGGCGCGGATGCGGTCCACGGTATCGATGATGTTTGCACCGGGCTGGCGGAAGATGATGATGAGGACGGAGGGCTTACCGTTGACGAAGCCGGCAGCGCGTATGTTTTCCGTGGCGTCCTGGACGTTCGCGACATCGGACAACTTGACGGCGGCGCCATTGTGGTAGCCGACCACCAGCGGCATGTAGTCCACCGCCTTGAGAAGTTGGTCGTTGGTAACGATGTCTGCGGTGATTGTGCTGTTAGTGACTTGGCCCTTGGGACTGTTGGCGTTCTGCCGGCTCAGCATGGCGGCAACGTCCTGCAAGCCGAGGCCGTAGCTGTTGAGTTGGGTGGGATTCACGTCCACCCGCACTCCAGGCAGCGAACTACCGCCAACACTCACTTGCCCGACGCCCTGAATCTGAGAAAGACGCTGCTGCATGATGGTGGAGGCGGCATCGTAGAGCTTGCCGCGGTCGTAGACGGTTGAGGTAAGCGCCACAATCATGATGGGAGCATCGGCCGGGTTGACTTTGCGATAGGTGGGATTGCCGGGGAGATTGGTGGGCAAGTAACTGCGCGCGGCATTGATGGCGGCTTGGACGTCGCGAGCGGCTCCATCAATGTTTCGGTTCAAATCAAACTGAAGCGTGACGCTGGTGGTGCCGAGATAACTGGACGACGTCATTTCGGTGATGCCGGCAATTCTCCCGAACTGGCGCTCCAGGGGAGTAGCGACGGAGGAGGCCATGATCTCCGGACTGGCGCCCGGCAAACTGGCCCCAACCGAAATGGTGGGGAAATCGACCTGCGGAAGCGGGGAGACGGGCAACTCCCGAAAGGCGACGGCGCCCGCCAGCACAATGGCCGCAGTCAGGAGGGTAGTGGCCACGGGCCGCCGAATAAATGGAGAAGAGAGGCTCATCGTAATTAAATCCGCATCAATCCGCTGGGACAGTCTCAGGTCCGGTTTCCGGCGCGCGGCGCGAAGAAAAATAGTGCGCGAGCCGGTCGAAGAAGATGTAAATGACCGGAGTCGTGTAGAGCGTAAGAACCTGGCTCAAGAGTAAGCCGCCAACCATGGAGATGCCCAGAGGGCGACGAAGCTCCGAGCCAATTCCGGTGCCGAGGGCAAGTGGCAAGCCGGCGAGCAACGCGGCCATGGTGGTCATCATGATGGGCCGGAAACGCAGCAGGCACGCTTCATAAATAGCGTCTTCCGGCCTCTTGCCATCCTTACGCTCCGCCTCCAGCGCGAAGTCGATCATCATAATTCCGTTCTTTTTGACGATCCCGATCAGAAGGATGATTCCGATGAGGGCGACGACGCTGAGTTCCTGGTGGCAAATCAACAGGGCCAGAATCGCACCCACGCCGGCAGAGGGCAGGGTCGAGAGAATTGTGATGGGGTGTATGTAGCTCTCGTAGAGAACGCCGAGGACGATATAAACGGTGACGAGAGCGGCGAGAATCAAGAGCGGCTCGTTCGACAAGGAAGCTTGAAAGGAAGCGGCGGTGCCCTGAAACGCGCTCTGCACGCTGAGCGGCATGCCAATTTCCCGCTGCGCCTTGTCGATGGCTTTGGTGGCTTCACCCAGCGAAGCGTTGGGCGCCAGGTTGAAAGAGATGGTGACGACGGGAAATTGTCCCTGGTGGTTGACGGACAGGGGGCTGCTCTTCATTTCGAAACGAGTGAAGGCGCTGAGGGGAATGGCGGCGCCATTCACCGTGGTTACGGCGCTGGGATTGGCAGAACCCGAACTGGCAGCGGTATTCGGAGAAGCGGAAGGGCTGGGCGCAGCGGTGGAGGCAGAATTGCCGGAAGCCGTGGTCGCAGTAACCGTCTGCGTGCCCGAAGAGCCGGTGGTGAGTGCCGTCGAAGCCAAAGCAGAACGAACATAGAGATCCTGCAGTTTCGTGGGGTTCTTCTGAAACTCCGGCTGAGTCTCAAGAACGATGTGGTACTGGTTCAACTGGGTGTACAGTGTCGAAATTTGGCGCTGGCCATAAGCATCGTAGAGCATCTGGTCGATCGCCTGCGGCGTGATGCCCATGCGGGAGGCGGTGACGCGGTCGATGACGAGGGAGGCGGCGAGACCAGAAGTTTGCTGGTCGGTGGCCAGGTCACGAAGCTCGGGAATCGCTTGCAGTTTGGCCATGAGCTTGGCCGTCCAGTAATTCAATTCGCGCTGATCGGGATCTTCGAGGGTGTACTGATATTGCGTCCGGCTGACGCGATCTTCGACGGTGAGGTCCTGCACCGGCTGCATATAGAGCGTGATGCCATCGATCTTTTCCAGATTTGGCTGGAGGCGCCGGATGACATCCGAGGCGTTGATTTTGCGCTCTTCCAAGGGTTTCAAATTGATTTGGATACGCCCGCTGTTCAATGTCGTGTTGGTGCCGTCGACGCCGATGAAGGAAGAAAGACTCTCTACCGCAGGATCCTGCAAGATCACATGGGTAAGTTGCTGCTGCTTTTCCGCCATGGCGGGGAAGGATATGGACTGCCCGGCTTCCGAAATGCCCTGAATGATTCCCGTGTCTTGCACTGGGAAGAAACCCTTCGGGATGATGATGTAGAGAACGATGGTGAGCACCAGCGTGCCCGCGGCCACAAGAAGAGTGGCGGTTTGGCGTTTCAACACCCACTGTAAAGTTCTCCCATAGAAGGCAATGATTCTATTGAAAGCGCGCTCCGAAGCCACGTAGAAACGGGTCTGCTTTTGCCCGTGCGTACTTTTCAATAGGCGCGAACACATCATGGGCGTGAGGGTTAGCGAAACCACCGCCGAGACGAGGATGGTCACGCTCAAGGTGATGGCAAACTCGCGGAAAAGCCGGCCAACGATATCGCCCATGAAGAGCAGAGGAATCAATACGGCAATCAAGGAGATGGTCAGCGATACGATCGTGAAACCGATCTGTTCCGAGCCTTTGAGGGCCGCTTCAAGCGGCGAATCTCCCGCTTCGATGAACCGAATGATGTTCTCGATCATGACGATGGCGTCATCGACGACGAAGCCGGTGGAAATCGTGAGCGCCATCAGCGTGAGGTTGTTTAGGCTGAAGCCCGCGAGATACATCACTCCGAACGTGCCCACGATGGAGAGAGGAACGGCAACGCTGGGGATGGTGGTGGCGGAAACATTGCGCAAGAACAGAAAAATGACCATGACCACCAGCGCCACGGTGAGCATGAGTTCAAACTCGACGTCTTTGACCGACGCCCGGATCGTGGTGGTGCGGTCCGTGAGTTCATCCACTTGAACGGCGGCGGGCAGATTGCTCTTGAGCAGGGGAAGCAGCTTCTTGATGCGATCGACCACCTGAATGATGTTGGCGCCGGGCTGACGTTGGATGTTGACGATGACCGCGGGAGTTTCGTTCATCCATGCCGCCTGGCGATTGTTTTCCACGTCATTGTCGACCTTAGCCACATCCGAGAGCTTTACCGGCGACCCGTTGTGGTAGGCAACGATGACTTGCGCGAAATCGGAGGCGGTGAGCAGTTGGTCGTTCGATTGAATCTGGTAGTCCTGTTGCGGGCCGTCGAAGTTGCCCTTCGCCTGGTCGAGGCTGGTTTGCTGCAGGGCGGTGCGCACATCCTCGAGGTTGATGCCGTAGGAGGAAAGCGCGGTGGGATTTACGCGGACACGGACGGCCGGCTTCTGGCCGCCACTGATGCTGACGAGTCCGACGCCGGGGAGCTGAGAGATTTTTTGCGCGAAGCGGGTGTCGGCGAGATCTTCGACCTGCGACAGGGGAATCGATTTGGAAGAAAGCGCGAGGGTGAGAATCGGCGTGTCAGCCGGATTGGTTTTGCTATAGATCGGCGGGACCGGCAGATCGGAAGGCAGATAGGTTTGGGCGGCGTTGATGGCGGCTTGTACTTCCTGTTCGGCGACGTCGATGTTCAGCTCGAGGGAAAACTGCAAAACAATGATGGAGCTCCCGTCGGAACTGGTGGAGGTCATCTGATTGAGGCCCGGGACCTGACCGAATTGCCGCTCCAGAGGTGCGGTTACGGCCGAGGCCATCACGTCAGGACTGGCGCCGGGATAAAACGTAACTACCTGAATGGTAGGGTAGTCGACCTCGGGCAGCGCGGATACGGGCAGCTGGAGATAGGCGACGAAGCCCGCGAGCAAAATGGCCGCCATCAAGAGCGACGTCGCTACCGGCCGCAAAATAAACGGACGAGACGGACTCACCGGGACGAGCCTCCCTTTTTGCCCGCGGAGTCGCCTCCAGTGCGGGTTCCCGACGGAGGGGATTGGTTCTGGTTGTCGTTATTCCTGCCCGTTGGATGCGGCTGGCCCTGGCTCTGGCTCTGTCCCTGTCCCGAAGCTCCGCCGCCGCCCGTGGGTGGGCGGATCGAAACCTTCGCGCCATCCAGAAGCTTGTCGAATCCATTGACCGCAACCACGTCCTGCGGTTCAACACCCTGCACGGCGGTCACCGACCCATCCGTAGTGCCGGGGATAATCGTGCGCATGGAGGCGGTCTGGTCACTGTTGATCACGTACACAAAAGCCCCTTGGGCGTTGCGCTGAATCGCTGGAGTAGGAATCAAAGTCACATTGCGTTGCGTGTCGACGAGCAGTTTGACGTTCACGAACTGGCTGGCGAAAAGAGCGTTGTCTTTGTTGTCAAAGATGGCTTTGAGTTTCAAGGTTCCGGTGGTTGGGTCGATGACATTATCGAGAGTCAGCAGCGTGCCGGATGCCAGTTTCGTGCTTCCTTCACGGTCAAAAGCGTCCACCGTCAGTTTCTTTCCCTTGAGCAATTGCTGTTGAATTTGGGAGAGATGATCTTCCGCGATGCTGAAGATCACGGTGATGGGCTGAAGCTGCGTGATCACAACCAGGCTAGTGGTGCTATTAGCCTGCACGATATTTCCGGGATCGACGAGCCGCAGTCCCACGCGCCCGGCTATGGGTGCGGTGATATGCGTGTAGACCAGATTCACCTTGGCATTTGCCAGCTGTCCTTCGTCGTTTTTCACCGTGCCTTCATCTTGCAGCACGACTTGCTGTTGATCGTCAAATTGCTGCTTGGCGATGGCGTTGCGATTTAAGGCTTGCTGGTAGCGGTCCAAATCGATCCTGGCTTCATTCAAGACCGCCTGATCGTGCGCCAGTTGTCCCTCGACTTGCGTTAATGCCGCCTGATAAGGGCGGGGATCGATTTCGACGAGCGGGTCGCCCTTCCGAACCATTTGTCCTTCGCGATAGTAGACCTGCGTAATCTCGCCTTGTACCCGGCTGGTCACCGTGACGGTATAAACGGGCGTGACCGTGCCCAAAGCGTTCAAATAAATCCCGATGTCGCCCTGGTGCGCTACCGCCGTCGTCACCATCACGGGCCGGGAGGACGCGTCACCGCCGGCTTTCGCTTCGGGAGCGGACCTGCCACGTTGCCACAACACCACGATGACAACAATGACGACGGCAACGATCAGCCAGATCCACCAGCGGCTCTTGTGAGTGGTTGAACTCTCGATTATTGGCTGCTCGGATTCCCTGGAAACCCCGGAGTCTGGTCGTTGTTCCGTCACTTGCACTCCTCAAATCGATGAGGGACAAAAGCTCTCATTGGTGGCTTTCTGCTGAATCTTATCATCTATTTCTATACCCTTTTGACGCGCGGGAGAGCAAGACAGGCCGAGATTCTTGTGAAGAATTGTCAACGCTGCGGTCCCCGGGTCAGTTCGCGGGCGGGTATAATTCAGCGGGTGACCGCGGTCGAAGGCAACAAATCCGGCAACAAAACCGGGCCATGGCTCCGGCGAATCGCTCTGAGATCGTTCCTGGCTGGGGTGGGCCTGCTGGGAATCGCGTATGGTGCGGACTATGGCGTGTTTCGATACCGCCTGGCAACGAATCACCAGCCGTTTGGCAGCGTAACCGTCGAACACTACTACTCGATTGCACACAAGGACGGGAAGGCCGAGATTATTTTTAATCCACCGGTACAGGAGACCTGCGTGCACAGCCTTTTCCCGCACGCCGGCGATCCTCCCTGCTGGTTTCTCGTCCGGCATGCTGAGCAGAGGACCGACATATAACTACCCCTCCGCAGAGCCGCCTGCTTCAGGCTCTGCTTACCATGGAGAACCGCCGCAACAATCTTGAACGCTTTCTGCCTGACGAGCAGGATTCCCTTGACAGCGCGAGAGGGGCGTTTTAGAATCGCTCTTCAAGAGCGAGCGCTCGTCTTGATGCAGTAAGCGGATGAAGATATGCCGAAGCTTTTGGACGACACTGTCGCCAAGAACAGGCGCAAGATCGAACGCGCCGCGCAAGAGCTCTTCACCCGGCAAGGATTTCACGGTACGACCGTCCGGGAAATCGCCCGGAAAGCCGGCGTATCCATGGGCAAGCTCTACCTCTACTACCCGACCAAGGAAGACATCTTCATCGATCTGGTCCAGCACATGGAGCAGAAAATGGAAGGCCTCCGGCAGACAAAGATTCTTCCCTTGATGCAATCCCCCGATCCGGAGTCGCTGAGGAAGCTGGGGATGGCCGTCGGCCGCATCGTCTCGGAGAATCTGGACTACTGGCGGCTTATGTACGTGGACGTGGTTGAGTTCCGTCATAAGCACTTCATTCACAGCTACCGTGAAGTTGCCGGAGGTCTGCGCACCTATTCAACCGCGTTGTTTCAAAAGGCGCCGATTCCCTTTCCCAGCGATGTGAACCCCGGGTTTGCCTACGTCAGTTTGTATCTGCAGTTTGTTACGCATTTTCTGGTGGAGAACCTGTTCGGCGCCAAGCGCTATCTGGGCGTGAGTGACGAAGAGGCTGTCGATCAGTTTGTCCGTCTGTACACCCGCAGCCGGAAGGGCCGAGCTTCGAAGCCGTAATTGCGACACCGTAATCGGTAACACAAGGAGGAAGTATGCGAACGCGAACACTCGTAACGCTGCTGGCGGCGGCCAGCCTTCTCTGTTCCATGACACCGATGACTCAAGCACAGACGGCCACCACCGGGCAAATCGTGGGCGTGGTGACGGATCCCAGCGGGGCCCTCGTGGTCGGCGCAAAAGTCGTCCTGACTAGCGACGCCGGGGTGCGGCGTGAAACCGTGACTGGCGGCAGTGGCCGTTACACGTTTCCCCTGCTCGCCCCCGGCGCCTATCGGCTCGAAGTGATCCAGAGCGGATTTGCCTCGGTCAAAGTGGAAGGCATCGTTGTGCAAATCACCCAGAGCTCGGTCGTCGACGTTGCTCTCAAAGTGGCGGGCGCGCCGACCACGGTTTCGGTCACGGGCCAATCACCGCTTGTGCAGACGGAAAGCTCCGCCCGCGGCACGGTCATCGATGAGAAGGAGATCGATTCGCTGCCGTTGCCGACCCGCAACTTCCAGCAATTGTTAGCCATGACAACTGGAGCCTCGGGTTCCCTCGGGAACTCCTCCGAGTTGGGGCGCGGCGATGTTGCTGTGTATGTCAACGGCCAGCGCGCGCTCTCCAACAACATGATCATCAACGGCGTGGATGCGAATTCCATCGGCACGGGCGAAAACCCTAATCTCTCCGTCCCGTCCATGGATTCGCTCCAGGAATTCATCGTGCAGACCAGCATGTACGACGCCTCCTCGGGCCGCAACGCGGGTGGCAACGTGGCCGCCGTCACCAAGTCGGGCACCAACGGCTTCCATGGCGATGCCTACGAGTTCCTGCGGAATACGGTCCTCGATGCGAACAATTTCTTCCTGAACGGAGCGGAGGGAGTGGTTACGCCGAGGCCCGCGTATAGGCGCAACCAGTTCGGCGGCACCCTGGGCGGTCCGATCGTGAAGGATCGTGCTTGGTTTTTTATCTCCTATCAGGGTACCCGAGAAACTAATGGCACCTCGCTGACCAACTCGCTCTCGACGATGTTCCTGCCGGCATTTTTGGGACCGCAACGCGACGCCGCATCTCTGGTTAAGCTTTCGAAGTGCTATGGCTTGGGTGGATTCTTCGACCCGGGTACGGCGTACCTTGCCCTGAACCAAACGCTCCCCAACGGGCAATTTATGATTCCTTCGGCTCCCGGCGTTACCACGACAGGCAATTGTTCACCTGGAGCGGCGACCACCCCGGTTCTCGAAACGATCCCCTCCAACTCGACCTACAAAGAGGATCAGTTCAACACCAATCTGGATGTCAAGCTAACGGAAAGAAGCCGATTCTTCGCCAAATACTTCCAAGCGTTCAACCGCGAAAATCAGGCGCTCTACGATCAGTTTGGCGATGGCAACCCGTTGCAGGCGCCCGGCTGGCCGGCTGAAGAGGACATCTACCAGCGCTTGCTTTCGGCAGGTGTACAGTCGGTGATCTCGAGTCATTTGCTGAACGAAGTCAGGTTCGGCTGGAGCACGATTTACGGCCCTGGCAAACCTTCTACACCGGTCACCTCAGCCGATTTAGACATTTCGTCTCCATTAAGCAGCTTGTTCCCCAGCATGCCGACGATGTCCTTCACCAACATGTTTACCTTGGGGCCGTCTCCGCTTGGCATCACCTACGCCGCGACCAATGTCTACAGCGGAAGCGACATGATGACGTGGACCAAGGGCAAGCATACGATGAAGTTCGGTGGCGAGTACAAGCGACAGGAGCTGGATGCTCCCTATTTCGATGTGTTCCCCAACGGCGAACTCTTCTACCTGGGCTTCACCGGAAACGTCTTCGAAGATTTCCTGGCCGGGCTTGCGGGCGCGTCCGTGATTGGCTCGGGCACCAACAGCCTGCACAACCGCGCCAACGATTTTTCCGCCTTCTTCCAGGACGATTGGAAGGTGGCCCCACGCCTTACACTGAACTTGGGGCTGCGCTATGACTACTTCGGCCCCACCACCGAGACCGACGGCCATTTTGTCGGCTTCGATCCGTCGAAGGCCGCCACTACTCCTCTGCTGATACCCGGGTTCGGCCTTGATTGCCCAACTGTTCCGAGCACCTGCGGCTCGATCGTCACTGGCGGCTTCGTCCAGGCCGGAAATGGAAACTTGCCTGGATACCCCAAAGTCGGCAACGGCTTGGTGAATCCCAACTACAAGAACTTCGGGCCGAGGATCGGCTTCGCTTACCAAGTGGGGGACACCGGCAGGATTGTCCTGCGCGGCGGCTACGGCATTTTTTTCGACCGACCCAACATGCGGCTGTATAACAGCCAATTGTTCAACATGCCTTACGAAATGATGGCCGTTGGGCTGGCCACCCCGAACGAAAATCCTTTTGTGCAGGTTCCGCTACCCAGCGCCTTCCCGCTGACCCCGAGCGCCAATCCCGGCATGTTTAGTTGTAGCGGAGGATCTTGCGGGTATCCGGCCTTCCTGCCAGTGCAGTTCTACGGCACGTCGTCGCCGGTCGAATCTCCCGTTCCGGCCACTGGGATCTATCCGGACCTGCGCGACTGGAGCATCCCTTACGTGCAAACCTTCAACCTCGGAGTGCAAACCAGCTTCGCGAATAACTGGATGCTGGACCTGGGATATGTCGGTTCGCTGGGGCGCAAGTTTCCACGCTTGTTCTCGTTCAACCAAGCGAATACCCCGACGACGGTGTTTGGGTTCGACCTACCCGCATTGATCCCGGCCTCGGCAGGAAGTCTGGGCGGACCTTTGTTCCCCGGCTTCAGCAATCTCCCGGGGCCCGGATTGGGCAGCTTACTGATGGAGAGCAACTCTAATTCCAACTACAACTCTCTCCAGGCAACCCTGAACAAGCGCTTCTCCCACGGCCTGCAAATGCTGCTCAGCTACACGTGGTCCCACTCCATTGACGACTACTCCGGGAGTGATGTAAGCGACATCGGGGTGATCCCGGGCAACATGGTCGACGAACAAAGCAACCGTGCCTCTTCCGATTTCGACCGGCGGCACCGCTTCGTCGGAAGCTACCTCTATAACCTCCCGGACGCTTATCACGGCGGCTCGGCTTTCGGGAAAAAAGCGCTGAACTCCTGGAGCGTGTCGGGAATCGTGACCCTGCAATCCGGCGTTCCGTTCTCCATCTTCGGCCAGGATACTGGGTTTGAGTCAACCCGGGCCGACCTGGTGGCCGGGCGAACCCTGCAGTCCGCGATCAAGAGCGGCGACGTGGCCGGCCGGTTGAACGGCTATTTCGACCCGTCCGCCTTCATGCAACCCCCCGCCTACACTCCCGACTGGGGACAGTTGGGAAGGAACATCATACGGGGGCCGAAACAGATCAACACGGACCTCTCCATCATGAAATCTATTCCGGTCACGGAAATCCAACGGTTGGAGTTCCGGACCGAGTTCTTCAATCTGTTCAACAACGTGAATTTTGCCAACCCCGTCAACGTAATCTCTCCCTCATCCAACTTTGGGTCCATCGTGTCGACCAGCACCGGCCCCAGAGTGATCCAGTTTGCGCTGAAGTACAACTTTTAGGGGGCGCATGAAAGACACGGGTCTGCGTGGCAAGGTCGTCGTCGTCACCGGCGCCGCGGCGGGGATCGGCCTCGCCACGGCCCGGCGGTTTTCGAGCGAAGGCTGCCGGGTGGCGGCATGGGATGTCAACGACGCCGGGCAGGACGGGTTGCTGCGCGAACTGTCCTCGCTCGGGGGAGAGGCGCTCTTCGGCAAAGTCAGCGTCTGCAGTGACGCCGAGGTCGAGTCTGCGGTCGCAGAAGTTGTCGGACGGTGGGGCACGGTTGATGTGCTCATCAATAACGCGGGCATCACGCGCGACGCGCAGTTCGTCAAGTGGAAGGATGGCGCAGTTGCCGGAACAATGACCGATGAAGCGTTCGATTCGGTCATCTCGGTCAACCTCAAAGGCGTCTTCCTTTGCTCGCGGGCGGTCGTGCCACACATGATCCGCCAAGGCTCGGGTGTGATCCTCAACGCTTCTTCCGTTGTGGGTCTGTATGGCAATTTCGGTCAGACAAATTACGCCGCCACCAAGGCGGGAGTCATCGCGTTTGCCCGGACGTGGTCGCGTGAACTGGCAAAATACAATATCCGCGTGAACGCGGTCGCTCCCGGCTTCATCGCGACCGAAATGGTGCAGAAGATGCCGGAGAAGATCGTGCAGAACATGGTTTCGCACACGCCTCTCGGTCGCATGGGAAAGCCTGAGGACGTTGCCGAGGCTTATGTTTGGTTGGCCTCGGATGCGGCATCGTTTATTACCGGCGTGGTGCTCTCGGTCGATGGCGGATTAGTTCTAGGGACGTGACTTACTGCAGTTCAAGAGGACTCGCTCATGACGCGTTACGCAACCATTGTCGCCACCGGGAGGTACGTACCTGAGATCGAAGTGACTAATGACATGCTGCGCGAGCGGTTCAAACATATCCCGGATTTCGTGGACAAAATGGAGGCCAGCAGCGGCATCAAGACGCGCTGGCACGCTCCCGAAAACTGGGCTACCAGCGATGTCGCTCTACCCGCAGCCAAGCTTGCACTGGAGCGCGCCGGCAAGAAACCCGAAGATGTCGATCTGATCATCCTCGGCACCGATTCGCCGGACTACATAACGCCCGCTACCTCGGTCGTACTGCAGTATAAGCTGGGCGCAAAGAATGCCGGAACCTTTGATGTCGGTTGCGCATGTGCTTCGTTTCCAACCGGTCTTACTGCAGCCGCTGGAATCATCGCCGCCAACCCGGGGATCAAGACGGTGCTTGTCGTCGGCGTTTATCTTATGCACAAACTTACGACGCCTGCCGATCCCATGGTCTTCTTCTATGGGGATGGCGCGGGCGCGGCGGTGCTCGAACCGGCAGCTTCGCCGGGCTTTATCACTGCGACCTTTCGCGCCGACGGCTCCTATCACGACTATTGGGGAATCTATTCCGGCGGCACCTTCGAACCGGCGAGCGAGGAATCCGTTAAGGCGGGGCGCACCGCGTGCACGATCAAGAACCGCTATCCTCCGGAGTTGAACGAGGAGACGTGGCCGATCATCGTGCAACGACTGGCAAAGGACGGTGGTTTTAATCTGCGCGACGTCGATTGCTTCATCTTTACCCAGGTGCGGAAACCGACGATTGCACGCGTGATGGAACGTCTCGGTGCGCCCGGGGAACGCGCGCATACCATCATGGAACAGTATGGCTACACTGGCTCCGCCTGCGTGGGCATGGCACTCGACCACGCAATCGAGCAGGGTAAGGTGAAGTCCGGCAGCCTGGTCGTGCTGGTCGGCTCCGGGGTCGGCTACAATCAGGCGGGTTGCGCGTTTCGTATGCCGTAGGCGCTTTCGGACTTGACTTCCCACCAAGCCGGCCGGGAGGAGCGGAATGGGCCTGGCAATCAAAATTGTGCTGCTGCTGGTTTTCGCCGCAGTTACTGCTCTGATTGTCTTCTTCATTCTTTTCTTTTTTCGACCCATCGCTACGACGTTCTGGTTACGGAGGAGCGCGCTTCGCCGAGCCGGTTTTCGCAAGACGAAGCTTACGACCACGGTGGGAAAACAGGTCGTGTGGCATGGCGGCGCCGGGCCCTTGCTGGTGTTACTGCATGGCGCAGGCGATCAAGCGGGAACATGGTACAAAGTGGCGCCCAAGCTGAAGCGCCACTTTCAACTGGTGATCCCGGACCTTGCAGGCCATGGCGAGAGCGACCCGGTCGAAGGTGTGCTGACTCTGGGAACGCTGCTCACCGCACTGGAGCAGGTGCTCGATGCAATGCCATGGCGAGATGCACCGATGGTGCTCGCAGGGAATTCGCTCGGAGCCTGGATGGCGATGCTTTATGCCCAGAAAAACCCGCAGCGGGTGACGCGGGTTATCCTCATCGATGGCGGCCCCATCAGGAACGTATCGGAGATTGGCATCATGCCAAAGGACCGCGAAGAGGCTCGGCGCGCGCTCGATGCGGCGCTGGATCCTTCCACGCCTCGCCGGCCGAATTTTGTGCTCGATGATATGGTCCGCCTCTCGAATACGGGTCCGATTTCGCGGCTGCTGGCCGCTGGCGTTGAAGATATGTCGAAATACCTGCTCGATGACAAACTGGCAAGTTTCCAGCTGCCGGTCGATCTCATCTGGGGTGCCTCCGATCGCCTCGTTCCGCTGGACTATGCGAAGAAGCTGCAATCGCAACTTCCGCATTCGACGCTTACGGTCATTGAGCGTTGCGGCCATGGACCTCAGCTCGAGCGTCCCCGGGAGTTGACGCGAGTCTTGCTGCAAATTCTCGCGCCAGATTCGTCCCGCGCGCCCGCCGCTGCAGAATCTGTTTCGAGACAGCCTGGGGAGAACTCGTGATTACCGGCGATATTCTCGGAGAGCGCGCCCGTCTTAGCCCGAACGCGGTCGCATTGATCCACGTTCCGACGCGCCTGCAATTCACTTATGCGGAACTGAATCGGCGGGCCTTGCGGTGCGCGCGGGTCTGGACCGATCTCTGCTCTCTCGTCCCAGGGGATCGCGTCTGCATCCTTTCCGAGAACCGGGTTGAATATGTCGATGCCTTTTGGGCAGCGGGTAAGTCCGGGATCATCCTCGTTCCACTCGGGACACGCAGCACGGCTCACGAGTTATACCAGATACTCGCGGACTGCGGACCGCGCTGCCTCATGTACTCCGCACGGTACGCGAAACTCGCGCAAGAGCTCCAACAACTCGTGGCCTTCGAGCACTTAATAAGTCTGGATGCGGAGGACGATGTCGCGAAGGCGCTGAGTTATGCCAAAGCTATCGATCGGATTCATCCAGATCCGCTTTCCGCGAGGCTCCAACCCGAGGACATTTTCTGCTTGCTCTATACCAGCGGCACCACCGGACGGCCGAAGGGCGTCATGATTCCACACCGGCAGATCGCATGGAACGCCTACAACACGGTTGTCTCGTGGCAATTGCGGCAGAGTGACCGGGTTCAGGTTTACACGCCCATGTATCACGCCGGCGGCCTCACCGTATTCATGACCCCGCTGTTCGCCATCGGGGGCAGCATTGTTTTGCATGACGGCTTCAACGCCGCTGAAGTTTTACAAGCTCTCCGAGACTACGAGTGCACGCTTCTTTTCGGCGTACCGACGATCTTCAAAATGTTTCTCGATTCGCCGGAATTCGCAGCGCTCGATCTCAGCCATCTGCGCTGGTGCGCCAGCGGAGGCGCTCCGCTTCCGCTGCAACTTCTCCGCGCCTATCAGGAGCGCGGATTGATTTTTCGCCAAGGCTACGGACTGACCGAGGTCGGCGTAAACTGCTTTGCCATGAGCGACGAGGATTCCCTGCGCAAGGCTGGTTCTGTTGGTAAGCCGATGATGTTCACGGAGGCGAAGCTGCTTGATCCCGAAGGCAATCCCGTCGCAACCGATGAGGTTGGCGAGCTGTGCCTGCGCGGGCCACATGTTTGCCGCGGTTATTGGAACAATCCGGCCGCCACCGCCCAGGTGCTCGATGCCGAAGGATGGTTCCATACCGGCGACCTGGCGAGCCGCGACGAAGATGGGTTCTTCTACATCGCAGGCCGCTCCAAAGACATGATCATCAGCGGTGGCGTCAACATTTATCCGGCGGAGATCGAGAAGGAATTACTCGATCATCCGGCCATTGCCGAGGTCTCCGTTATTGGGACGACCGACGAGAAGTGGGGCGAGGTCCCAATCGCCGTCGTTGCGCTGAAAGCAGGCACGAGCACCAGCGACCTCGAACTCATCGAGTTCCTTCGTCCCCGAATCAATAAGATCAAACTGCCCCGGCAAGTCATCTTTATAGAAGCATTGCCCCGCAACGCGTATGGCAAGGTTCTGAAACTCGAACTCCAGAACCGACTGCGGAATTTCAAGTCTGGCGTCGCCGGCGAGAGCGATGCTGTCACGCCGGAGCGGAAAAAGTTATCCTACTAAAGAGGTGTCTTATGATACGCATTTACATCGCCACCTACCATCAATCGAAATTCGGAAAGCTCATGGCCATGTCGGTGCCAGAGATCATCCAGAACGCTGTCCTCGGAGCGTGCAAAGAGATCGGCGTCGAGCCCGCGGTGCTCGATGTCGGCTCGATCGGCGCCACCTGCAACATTTCCCTTAACCAGCAAGGGCTGCTCGCGGGCCTGGTGGCGGATATTCCAGGACTCGCCGGTAAGCCAATCGAGTCGGTCGAAAATGCGTGCGCCTCCGGTGGTCAGGCCATCCTCTCCGTCATCCAGAAACTGCAAATCGGATGGGGCGATACTGGGATTGCGATCGGCTACGAAAAAATGCGCGACGCCGAAGGCAAGATGGATGGAAAGCTCATCGGCCAGGCGCTCGGGTATTTCTCGCATCCCGCCGAACGTGAAGGCAAGGTATACATCTTCCCCCACCTGTTCGCCGAGATCATGGAGTGCTACCTGAAGGTGCATCGGGTGCGGGAGGAAGATTTGGCGCAGATCGCGGTCGCCGAGTACGCCAACGCCCGCCACAATCCCTACGCCCAGATGCGCAATGTCGAACTTACGGTCGAACAGGCGATGCAGATCGGCGGCATTAATCGCTACATTGTCGAAGGGCTGCCGCTCAAGACCTACGATTGTTCGCAGATCAGCGACGGGTATGCCGCGCTCATCCTGGCTACGGAGGAAGGACTGGCAAAGCTCGGCGTCGATAAACGAGACTGCGTCGAGATTGCCGGGTATGCGCAGGCGACCGATCCCCTGAAGAAGGCGGGACGCGATGTGCTTCGCCCCGCCGGTGCGATCAAGGCAATGAAAACCGCTTACCAGATGGCCGGGGTCAAGCCGGAGGATGTAAAGGTCGCCGAGATCCACGATTGTTTCACGGTCATGGGAGCGCTCGGCACGGAGGTCTTAGGAAAAGCCGGGTATGGCAAAGGCGCACAGTATTGGGTCGACGGAAAAGCCAGGGTCGATGGTGAATGTGGCATCAATACATCCGGCGGACTCATTGCGAAGGGTCATCCCATCGGCGCAACCGGCGTCGCCATGCTCGGATGGTGCGCATGGCAATTGCTTGGCAAAGTCCCACAACCGTTGCAGGTTAAGGGGGCTGAGGTTGCCGCAACGTTCAATATCGGCGGGCCCATCTGCGCCTCGGTGTGCACGGTATTGAAACCCTGCAGATGAAAACTTGTCCACCTTTTCCAGATTGATCTTTTTCCGGGCAGGCATTCGGGGATTCTATCGCAGAGCCGTTCGGAACCGGGTCGATGAGTGTAATCGGGATTTTACGCCAACGACCGAGGCTAAGAGCCTCTCACATAGCCTCCCACGTGCTCCAACCCGTGTGCGGAATCACATCACACTGAACGGTGATGCCTACCTCTTGCACAGATTAGCCAAAGGAGTAGACTTATTGGCGACTAATCGTTTCGCCTCTCCGAAGAGCAGTTCCTGCCCGTTGAAACGCAGCACCCCCTGAGGCGAAGGCCCTCGCATTCTCGGAAAGCGCATCCCTTATGAGAAGGCCCTGTTCCGTTCTCATTCTTTGCGTGCTTCTGGGCTTCGGTGTGTCTCTGGCTGTTCCGGCAGAGGATGTGCCGGAAACTCCGTATGACGAATCGGAGACTCTGCCTTGCGAGGGCACTCCTCTATTTTCAATCGCGGCACCGGAAGCTGTCGCAGCAGCGCCCGCGGTGCTGGCGTGCGTTTCTCCGCTCGGTTTAGATACGGTGGCGAGACGTTGCGAAAGCTACTGGAAACACCGAGCCTGGGCGACCCGCCCAATCTTGGACCCACTCACCATCCTTAACCGCTCTCTTCGTTGTTAGTTCCCGCGTCAATACGGGGACAATCCCCACTTCTGCGTACAAGGCGCAAGACAACTAGAAACCCGGCAGGCGGATGGTCTAACCGACCAATCTTCGGATTCTCCTCCGTCCCATTTCGCAAGATCTTTCCTGTGGAGGGAACTTATGAAACGCATCAGCATTCTCGCTTGCATTCTAGGTGTGTGTTTCGTTTCGACGGCATGGGCGCAGCAGCCTGCGACCAAGCCACCAATTGGAAGGCGTCTACAGCATCGAATGGCCAACCAGACCTCAAGGACACCGGGCCAAACGGTAAGCCGGAGCTTTCATGCTCAGGCCAATCCGGATCACGAGAAAATTTGGGAACTGGGTACCTACCCCGGCGGCACCTGGGTTACCACATGGCAGATCAATGACCTCGGCGTGATCGTCGGCCTTGGCGATGTATCCGCTATTGGCGATGGTTCAGGTTACACCCACACGCTGGAGGTACCTTTGTTCGGGCCGACTGCCGGGGAATGGACCGACCTTGGCACATTGCCTGGCGAGCAGTCCATCGGGTGTGAAGAGCCGCTTGACGGCATCTCGAACACCGGGCTGGTGGTCAGTGACTCCATCGCATCGGACGGGCAGATGCACGCTGTGGCCTGGACCAAGGAAACCGGCATGGTTGACTTGGGAACTCTTGCGGATACCGGCGACCCGCGGTACGCAAACCATAACTCCAGCTATGCAAACGGCACAAATAAACTCGGAACACTGATCGTGGGCGGGAGCGGCGTGGACCAGGATACCAATTCGAGTTTCGCCGCGCCCGTTGTCTGGACGTCATCGAAGGAATGGAGTAACGGAAAGTTCGTCACGAAGTGGAAAATTCACGCGCTCGACACCGCAGCGTACCCTGACTTTTGGTGGATGGTCTGGGGTGTGAACGACTATGGTCAGATCGTTGGCACAGGTGGGGACAACAACAACCCTCAGACGACTGTCATTGGTGCGCTGTGGAACCCGCGCGCTGACGGAGCAGGTTGGAGGAAACTCATGTCCCTCCCACCGTCCACAGCCTATCCATTCACTGACCCCTATGGCATCAACGAAAGCGGAGAAATTGCAGGCATGGTCGCTTCAGATGACTGGAGCATTTGGCTTCCTACGTTGTGGAAGCCGCTCGGCAAAACAAGAACCACTTACTCTCAGGTGATAATGCTTCCGCTGCCCCAAGGCGTATTCACAAACGCCGAAGCCGTGGGCATCAACGATCTAGGCGACATAGTCGGCGATAGCTGGAACGACGACGGCTCGGTGGACTTGGCTGTGCGCTGGACTACGAAGGACCTGACCTTTTCTGAGCTTCTCAACTTCCCGGCTGACTGGAGTTTTTCCTGGGGAGTGAACAACAACCGAATTGCCACGATCACCTATACCGGCGGCCAGAAATGCCCAGCAAGCGTACCGTGGGTCTACACATGCGGAGGTGCAATCCAGCTCCACTGAAGGGCAAGACAGTTTGAACAGAAGCTGAAGAGTTTCGCATCTTATGCAGGACGAGCCGCCCGCTGTCTGGGCGGCTTCTTTTGCGCCGCGTCGAGTGGCTTGCCCGGTCACTTGACGTAAACAGGCGTTAGCACAAGCTTGCGCCGTCTGTTCGCCCCCTCCGCGATTTTGAAGGGGGATTTTGAGTGTAATGGGGATGTTACAACAACTGACGGGGAATCCTACTTGGATCGCATAGCTACT
>Ga0181539_1001749_pt1 | contig 23246 bp, 21 predicted proteins | sample PEATcosm2014_Bin_46_FD_119767 | JGI IMG/M metagenome (GOLD analysis project Ga0181539, IMG submission 119767) | Peatland microbial communities from MTU Mesocosm Facility, Houghton, MI, USA - PEATcosm2014_Bin23_60_metaG | ecosystem: Environmental > Terrestrial > Soil > Wetlands > Peat | place... | reverse complement strand
CGCGCACCTTCGACGCCGTCTCCGACACCCTCGCCGACGCGCTCGCCGAGTTCTCCCCTAACGAATGCGCCAGCTATCTCGCCAATTCAGGCTATGCCCACGCCTAAATGCAGAACGCTCTAAGCCGCCTTCGTCAGCGTGAAATCGACATGCACCGCGTCATAGGGAAACACAATTCCCTTGTCGGTGCGTTCGATCATGCCCGCGTGGATGAGCGCCGTGACGTCTCCATGAACCGCCTTCACGTCTCGGTCGACGCGACGAGCGGCCTCGCGGATCGACATTTCGCCCTGTCCGGTCATGGCGCGCAGAATTTCCCAACGTTTCCTAGTCAGCGTTCGCCACAGCAATTCGGCCGAGGCGAACGAAATGTGGGCGCCCTGCGCTTCGCCCCGAAAAGCGGCGAGCGCGCGGCTGGTCACGGCATCGCGCGAGGCGAGCGAAAGGGTCACTGTGTTCATACGGGCCTCCATTGGTCCACATCCAGCCAAAGATCGGCCAACAGCTGTTCGGGCGTCGTGAAGCGATAGAGCCATTTCCGATGACTGCGTGATTGCCGCGGCGCCCCCGCAAATCCTCGAACTCAACCCGCCGCGCCCTTAGTCTTCCCGGGCGCGCTCACAGCGCCCGCTCCCGTCCCGCCCAGAACGGATCGCGCAAGGCGCGGCGCAGGATTTTGCCGACGGCGCTCTTGGGAATGTCGTCGACGAAGCGCACGCTCTTGGGCGCCTTGTAGGCGGCGACGCGCCCGCGCACGAAGGCGATCATCTCCTGTTCGAGCGCCGCGTCGGCGGACGCGCCGGCGCGCAGAGCGACGAAGGCGGTCACCGCCTCGCCCCATGTCTCGTCCGGCAGCCCGACCACCGCCGCCTCGCGCACCACGGGATGGCCGGCGAGCGCATCCTCGACCTCGCGCGGATAGACGTTGTAGCCGCCGGTGACGATCATGTCCGAGGTTCGGTCGACGAGATAGAGATAGCCCGCGGCGTCGAAGCGTCCGACGTCGCGTGTGCGCAGCCACCCGCCGGGCAGGAACGTCTGCGCGTTGAGCGCGTCGGCGCCGAGATATCCGACCATCGCGAAGGGCGCGCGGACGGCGATCTCGCCGGGCTGGCCGTTTTCGACGTCTTGCCCTTCGGGGTCGACGAGCCGCACTTCGCAGTCGAGGCTGGGACGCCCGCAGGCGAGCCGCCGTTCGCGCGCCCCCTCGCCGACGTGATCGGCCTTGGCGAGCACCGTGATCGCGAGCGGCGCTTCGGTCTGGCCGTAATACTGGACGAAGCGCGGCCCCCAGAGGTCGAGCGCGCGCTCGATGGTCGGGCGCGGCATCGGCGAGGCGCCGTAGATGATCGTCTCCACGGAGCTCAAATCCCGCCGCTCGATCCCCTTCTGGTCGAGCAACATGCCGAGCATCGTCGGCACGAGGTTCAGCGCGGCGGGGCGCAGCCGCTCGATCGCGTCGAGATAGGCCGCCGGCTGGAAGCCGGGCAGCACCAGCGACCGCCCGCCGCGCAGCCAATAGGGCAGCACGAATGTGCCGCTGGCGTGGATCAGCGAGGCGGCGTGCAGCATCGCCTCGCCGCGCCGCGGCTCGACGAGGTTGAGCAGGATGTTGAGCGCGATCGCGGCGTAGCTCGCCTGGGTGTGCTCGGCGGCCTTGAGCGCGCCGGTGGTGCCGGAGGTGTAGAGCGTCAGCACGACGTCGCCCGGCTCGGCGCGCCGCGGCGGCGGCGCGCTCGACGCCTCGCGCGCGAGCTGCAGCAAGTCCGGCCCAAGAGCGCCGGCGCCGAGGCCAAAAACGACGAGGCCGGGAACGAGCGCCGCGAGTTCGCGCGCCCGCTCCGAAAGATCGGGCCCATGCACGAGAACGCCGACCCCGGCGTTCGTCAACATTTGCGCGTGTTCGGCGGCGGTGAGGCGCGCGTTGAGCGGCGCGCGGGCCAGCCGCGCCTTGGCGCAGGCGAAGTCGATGGCAATGCTGAACAGCGAATTGTTGAGCAGCAGCCCGACGCGCGCGCCGACCTCGAGGCGCGCCCGGTCGATCAGCGCATTGGCGAGCTGGTTCGAGAGACCATCGACCTCGGCGAAGGTCAGCCGCTCCTCGCCGTAGGCGACGGCGACGTCGTCGGCGAATTGCCGCGCGCCGCGCCGGATCAACTCAACCGTCAGCATTGCGCCGCCTCCCCGCGCGCCGTCGCGAGGCGCCGATTGTTCGCAAGCGCGCAGGCTAATTCCCCCGGGCGCCGTGTCAACCGACATCCGCCAGACGAAGGCCGCGCCAAAGGCGAGATTGCCCCCTTCGACGGTTTTTGGCGACATCGAATCGTCGGAATTACGCCGCCGCGCCCGTGGAGGGCGCGCCGGCGTCAGACCCCCAGCATGCGTTTGACGAACTCCGGATCGGCGCGCAGCTGCGCCGACGTTCCCTCGAAGACCACTTCGCCTTTGGCCAATATGACATGCCGGTCGGCGAGTTCGACGAGATCTTCGAGATTCTTGTCGACGACGACGATCGCGACGCCCTTTTGCGCAATGACGCGCAGGGTCGCCCAGATCAGCTCGCGCACTTTGGGCGCGAGGCCTTCCGTCGCCTCGTCGATCAGCACGATTTCCGGATTGGCGAGGAGCGCGCGGCCGATCGTCAGCATCTGCTGTTCGCCGCCGGAGAGCTGGTTGCCCCAGTTCGTGCGACGTTCGGCCAGCCGCGGGAAGATGTCGTAAACGGCTTGCCGGCTCCAGTCGCGCCGTCCGTTGCGGCCGGGCCGCTCGGCGAAGACGAGGTTTTCCTCGACGGTGAGATTCGGGAAGATGCCGCGCCCCTCGGGTACGAAGCCCATGCCGGCGCGCGCGATGACGCAGGCGCGGGCGCCGGTGACGTCGACGCCGTCGAGGCGAATGGCGCCGCTCTTCGGCTTCACCAGCCCGATCAGGGTGCGCAGCAGCGTCGTCTTGCCCATGCCGTTGCGGCCCAGCAAAGTGACGGTCTCGCCGCGGCCGACGCGGAAATTCACGTCGCGCAAGACATGGCTCGGCCCGTAGAACGTGTTCAGCCCGGCGGCGACGAGGATGTCGTCGGCTTTGTCGGGCGCGGGCGCGGCGAGGCTCATGCGGCGGCTCCCGGCTTGGCGGGACCGCCGAGATAGGCTTCGAGGACGGCTTCGTTGCTGCGGATTTCCGCCGGCGCGCCGTGGGCGAGCAGGCGGCCTTGCACCAGCACGGTGAGCGTGTCCGCGGCGGCGAAGACGGCGTCCATGTCGTGCTCGACGAGGATGATCGTATGGTCGGTCGCGAGATTGCGCAGCAGCGCGACGACGCGCTGCGTCTCTTCGAGACCCATCCCCGCCAGCGGCTCGTCGAGGATGATCAGATCGGCGCCGCTGGCGAGGAGCATGGCGATTTCGAGCTGTCGTTGCTCGCCGTTCGACAGTTGCGACGCGATCGCGCCGGCCCGATCGGCGAGGCCGACCACCGCGAGCGCGTGCGCCATCGCCGCTTCGTCGCGTCGGCGATAGATCGCATCGATCAGGCGCAGCGGCGAGGGCGCGCGCGCCTGCGCCGCGAGGGCGCAATTCTCGGTGACCGTGAAGGAGCCGAAAATGTTCGTGCGCTGAAAAGACCGGCCGAGCCCATGGCGGGCAATGCGGTGCGCGGGCCAGCCTGTGACGTCGAGATCGTCGATCTTCACGCGGCCGGCCGATGGCGGGGTCGCGCCGGACAGGAGATTGATGAACGTGGTCTTGCCGGCGCCGTTCGGCCCGATGATCGCGTGGACGAGATTGGGTTCGAAGCGGATCGTGACGCCGCCCACGGCGACGACGCCGCCGAACGAGCGCGCCAGAGCTTGCGTCGACAGCGCCTTGGCGCGGCGCGCCGGGCGCGCCGCCTTGGCGGGGGCCTCGAGGGCAGGCGCGGTCTCCGAGCGCTTGCGCGCGGCCCGGCGCAAAAAGCCGGCGAGCCCTTCGGGCATGAGCAGCACGGCGAGGATCAGCGTCGCGCCGGTGCCGAGGCGCCAATGATTGGCGAGGAACGGACCGACGAGGCTTTCCGTCTTCAACAGCTCCTCGAGCGAAGCATAGGCGAGCGCGCCCAGGATCGGGCCGTAGAGCGTGCCGCCGCCGCCGAGGACGACCATCATGATGGCGAGGCCGGACTGCTGCCAACTCATGAGTTCGGGGGTGACGAAACCGTCGAGACAGGCGAAGAGCGCGCCGGCGTAGCCCGCGACCGCGCCGGAAACGACGAAGGCTGCGAGTTTGAAGCGATAGGAGTCGAAGCCCATCGCCGCCATGCGCGTCTCGTTGACGCGCATGCCCTGGAGGGCGCGCCCGAAGGGCGAACGCACGAGCCGGTACAGCGTGAAATAGAGGATCGCCAGCGAGGCGAGACAGACGTAGTAGAATTGGCTGCGATTGGAAAAGTCGACGAGGCTCGCCCCGCCGATGACGAGCATCGGTTTGACGTTGACGTAGGCGCCGTCCGAGCCCTTGGCGATGTCGGTGTCGTGGAACAGCGAGAAGATCATCTGCCCCGCCGCGAGCGTCACCATGATGAAGTAGAAGCCGCGGGTCAGCATGGCCAAAGCGCCGACGACGAGCGCGGCGAGACCCGCCAGGGCCGCGCCCGCGCTCAAAGCGACGAAGACATTGGCGGCTTCATCGTCCGGCGAGACGAAATAGACCGCATAGGCGCCGACGCCGAAGAAGGCGGCGTGGCCGAAACTGACGAGGCCGGTCACGCCGATGAGCAGATCGAGGCTCAGCACGAAAGCCGCGAGGATGAGAAGGCGCGTGCAGAATTTGACGGCATAGGCGCCGCCGAAGACGGGCACGACGAAGAAGAAGGCGACAAGCAGCGCGAAGAAGATCGCGACGGAGAGAGGCGGGCGCTTCAGCAAGTCAGGCGCGTCCGAAAAGGCCGGCCGGGCGCAGCGCGAGCACCAGCGCCATCAGCGCATAGATGATCACGCTCGAGAATTGCGGGACGAGCACTTTGCCGAAAGCGTCGGCGAGGCCGATGAGCAGCGAACCGACGAAGGCGCCGCGGATCGAGCCGATGCCGCCGATCACCACGACGACGAACGAGGTGATCAACACGCGGTCGCCGATCCCCGGATAGGCGCTTTCCACCGGGGCGGCGAGAATGCCGGCGGCGGCGGCGAGCGCCACGCCCGCCGCGAAAACCAGCCGGAAGAGAATGCGGGAATCGAAGCCGAGCGCCTCGACCATTTCGCGATTGGATTCGGCGGCGCGGATCAGCCGGCCGACGCGCGTCTTCTGGATGACGAAGACCATCGCCAGAGCGAGCGCGACGCAGATCGCCATCAGCACGATGCGGTAGACGGGATAGCCCAGCGCCCCGGTGATCATTACGCTGCGCGCAAGATAGGGCGGCGTCGGGATCGACAGGGGATTATTGCCCCACACCGACTGCTGGACTTCGTTGAAGATGAGGATCAGCGCGAAGGTGAGCAGCACCTGCTGGAGATGATCGCGCGCGTAGAGATGGCGGATGAACAGCCATTCGATCGCCATGCCGAACAGGAAAGCGAGCGGCAAGCCGAGCGCCAGCGCGACGAAGATGTCGCCGAACAGGCTGGTCAGCGTCAGCGCCGCATAGGCGCCGAGCATGTAGAACGAGCCGTGCGAGAGATTGATGACGCCGAGAACGCCGAAGACGAGCGTCAGGCCGCTCGCCGCGAGAAACACGACAAGCCCATATTGCAGGCCGTTGAGGATCTGGACGAAATAAAGGCTCATGAAATGCTCGCACCGCCGTCGCGCAGGAGGATCCGTGCGCCGGACGGCGCCGCGCCGTCCGGGTCGTCGCGCGCGGGATCAGGCGAGCTTGCAGCCGGTCGTCTCGTCGGCGAGTTCCTTGGCGACGACGCCGAGATATTGGTTCACGCCGCCCTTGAGTTCGCGCAGATAGAAGTTCTGGATCGGATTATGCGAGGAGGACAGTTTGAAGGGACCGCGCGGGCTGGCGAAGCTCGCCTTGGCCATGGCGGCGTTGAGTTCCTTGCGCTTCGACACGTCGCCGCCGACGGCCTCGAGGCCGACCGCGATGAGTTGGCCGGCGTCCCAGCCGTGCACGGCGTAGACGTCGGGCTCCGCTTTGTAGGCGCCCCGAAACGCCTCGACGAAGGCTTTGTTCTCGGGATTGTCGAGGCTCTGGACGTAGTGCAGCACCGTCTTTACGCCGTCTCCGGCTTCGCCGGCCGCCTTCTCGACGCCGTCGGTGAGGAAGCCGGGGCCCCAAAGCGGTATGCCGAGCTTCGCCCCGGCGTAATCCTTGATGAACTTCAGCGCGCCGCCGCCGGCGAAGAAGACGTAGACCGCGTCGGGTTTGAGCGACGCGATTTCGGCGAGCGCCGATTGGAATTCGACGTCGGGGAAAGGCACGGCGATGTCTTTCAGCGCTTCGCCGCCGCCCTTGACGAAGGCGCGCTTGAAGCCGGCGACCGATTCGTCGCCCGCCGCGTATTTCCAGGCGACGGTCACGACTTTCTTGAGGCCGGCGGCGAGCATGGCCTGTCCGGTGGCGAAGCCCACCTGGCCGTTGGAGAAAGAGGTGCGGAAGACGTTCTCGGCGCACATGGCCTGGGTGATCGCGTCGGCGCCGGCGTTGGGAACGATTGTCGGCAAGCCTTCCTCGCGGGCGATTTTCACCATGGCCATCGCCACGCCGGAATGGACGGTGCCGAACAGGATGTCGACTTTCTCGCCCTGGATCAGCTTGGTCGTCAGCTCTGTCGCCTTCGGCGGCGCCGATTCGTCGTCGACCTTCGCGAAGGTGATCTCGCGCCCGCCGAGCTTGCCGCCCTTCGACGCGAGGTAGAGGTCGAGGCCGCGGTTGACGGCTTCGCCGAGCGGCGCATAAGTGCCGGAATAGGGCAACAGCAGGCCAAACTTCACCGGACCGGATTGCGCCCAGGATGGGCGGACGAAAGGCATGGAAAGACCGGCGACGCCAAGGGCGCCCGTGCGCAAAACATCCCGCCTCGTGATCGGCATATCGCTCCCCTTTTGCAAACGCGGCTCGCGCGCCATGGCGCCGCGTCGCGTGACCGCTGGCGGCCGCTTTCTCGTCATTTGTGATGCACTTTAGTTCATGCTCGCTCTCAGTCAAGCCGGAATAAGCGCAATTCCGCAGGCTATCGCCCAGCGAACGGCGGCGCGAAATGTTCCGCTCGCCGAGTCGGCGGCGGCGCCGTTGCTAGCGGCGATGAATTATAATGCACAAGCTGCATTATGGCGGCAGCTTACCGCACCACTTTGCAATCTTGTGAATTCGAATTGCGGGTCAAGCGAGCCGCCGCCGTAATTCGCAATTCAGCCGCCGCGGACCGCGCGGGCGCGCGCGAGCGCGGAAGCGAAGCGCTGAGGGCGCGGGAAAAGCGCGGCGGCGATTCGGGCGCCGGGCGCCCCATCGGCGGCGCGATCCCGCAAGTCCACAATTTCGCCAAGGAAATGGTTGGAAATCGCCGGAGGAACTGGCGTTCGCCCGGTTATGTCCAGAGAACGGAAACTCAGCGCGTTTTCCGCGAGGAGCCTCGGCGATGAGCGAAATCGACGCCAAGCCGCGCGTCAAGACCCGCGCCAAGACCGAGCGGCCGCGGCTGCACAAGGTGATCCTGCTCAACGACGATTACACGCCGCGCGAATTCGTCGTCGCGGTGCTGAAGGCGGAGTTCCGCCTCAACGAGGATCAGGCCTATCGCGTGATGATGACCGCGCACCGTCTCGGCGTCTGCGTCGTCGCGGTGTTCGCGCGCGACATCGCCGAGACGAAGGCGACGCGCGCGACGGACATGGCGCGCGCCAAGGGCCATCCCTTGACGTTCACCACCGAGCCGGAGGAGTGAAGGCGCGGGGCGCCGCGTCGGCGACGACGCGCTTGACCCCCGACGCTATCCAATCCGAACCCAGCGCCTATCTGCAACCGACGACAGGCCCCAGAGCGTGCTGCGATTGGATCGGCGCACGCCGTGATGCGCCGCCGCGTCCCTTCTCCCCGCTTGCGGGGAGAAGGTTAGGATGAGGGGCCGGGCGATGAGCCGCAACGTCGCGGCCAATGACCCGGCCCCTCACCCCGGCCCTCTCCCCGCATATGCGGGGAGAGGGGGCGCTCACACCTAAATGCAGAGCGCTCTAGGGGCCAAGCAACTCGGACCAGGATTTTCCCAATGGACGAACAAGCGCTCTATCAATTGGCCTGCGTCGAAGGCCGGTGCCCGAAATGCAATGGCCCGACGCGACGAATCAACAAGGACACCATGTCCGGTCACGATCTTCGTGAATATGAATGCAAGGCCTGCGGCTGGAATCACGTGTTCGATTTCGGCGTCGCCCTATGGAAGATCATGTCCGACGCCGGGAATGGCGAGCCCGGGGACTAATGCCGCCGATCGTCGTCAATGGCATGGCCACGTCGCGTCGATCGCCGCCGCAACGCTGTCATTGATTTTCAAGCCGTGCGTTTCCGGATGCTTGCCGAGCCAATCGAGCACCTTCGCGCCGAGCGCTTCCGTGGCGATGTCCGGCGGCGGCTGGCAGTGGCTGGCGAGCGGACTGTCCACTCCCTGCGAGGCCAGGATGCTCAGGTCGACGACCAATATGTCGTTGTAACAACTATTGCGGCGAGTCTTGCAATAGCCAAGAAAATCAGCGGTTCGCGAGGGGCCGCCCGAGGGCGTCTTCGCGTCGGCGCCGGCAATCGCCAGGCGGCACGACCAGATTTGCTTGATCGCCAAAGTGATCCCGGCGTCGGTGTCCAAATTTGCCGTTTCGGGATGACGGCCCAGCCATCCCACGATGAGCGCCCTGGCCGTATCGTCTTCGACCCCGTCGGGAATGGGGCATGCCGCTTTGTGTTTCGCGTTCGGCGCCCAAAGAGCGCCAGCCATGATGCCGACATCGACGCTCTGAATCTTCGAAAAGCATTGTTTGGCGTCGCTCGAGCACAACTTCACGAATTCGCCTGTTTTTGCGGGCGCCTGGGCTTCCGCGGCCGATGGCGCAGAAAGAAGTGACGCCCCGAGAACGAGCCAAACAGGCCATTTCGCCATCGCGTATCCTCCCATCGCCGTTTGATTGGATGCGCGACGCATCGTTGGGGATGGCCGCGGACAATCGCCGCGATGCAGATTGGGCAGAAAAGCGGCGTCGGCGCAATGGTCGCGGGATTACGGCGCGGGGCGGACGGCCCCCCGAGCGAATTTCATTTCGCTTCCGCGTCGCTCAGCCCTTGCGCCGGCTCGCCGGATGCACCGCCGCGTCGAGGATATGTTGGTGCGCGCCGATCACCAGCGACGACGAGCCGACGATCAGCGGGTCGGGCCCGACGACGACGCGGTGATCCTTGTTGTCGTAGGGCAGGCTGGAGAGGAAATGCAGCATGCAATTGAGCCGCGCGCGCTTCTTGTCGTCGGACTTGATGATCGTCCACGGCGCGTCGGCGGTGTCGGTGTTGAAGAACATCGCCTCCTTGGCCTCGGTGTAGTCGTCCCACTTGTCGAGCGAGGCCTTGTCGATCGGCGAAAGCTTCCATTGCTTGAGCGGATCGGTCTCGCGCGCCTGGAAGCGACGCTTCTGCTCTTCGCGCGTCACTGAGAACCAGTATTTATACAGTCGCACGCCCGTGCGCACGAACATGCGCTCGAGGTCGGGGCACTGGCGCATGAATTCGAGATATTCGTTGGGCGTGCAGAAGCCCATGACGCGCTCGACGCCGGCGCGGTTGTACCAGGAGCGGTCGAGGAAGACGATTTCCCCGGCGGAGGGCAGGTGCGCGATATAGCGCTGGAAATACCATTGCGAGCGCTCGCGCTCGTTCGGCTTGTCCAGCGCGACGATGCGCGCGCCGCGCGGGTTGAGATGCTCCATGAAGCGCTTGATCGTGCCGCCCTTGCCGGCGGCGTCGCGCCCCTCGAAGAGCATGACGATCTTCTCGCCGGTTTGCTTGATCCAGTTCTGCGCCTTCAGAAGTTCGGCCTGCAGCGGCAGCACGCGTTCCAGATAGGCCTTTTCCGTGACCTTGGTTTTATAGGGATAGTCGCCGGTCTCGAAGGCGCGGCGGATCGCGTCGGGATCGCGCCGCGAGACCGCCTCGGCCTTGAGCGCCTTGACGGTCTTTTTCGGAACGAACGGCGGCTCGACGACGGCGTCGGAAAAGGCCCTCGCCCGTCCGCTCCCGCTCGGCTCGGATCGCGGGGGTTTCGGCGCGGGGACTTCCTTCTCGTCCGCCGCCTTGGGGGAGGCCGTCTTGGCGTCCGCGAGCCGAACGTCCGCCGTCGTCGTGTCCTCGATCGCCATGAAAGATGTCTCCCGTCTCCCGTCTTATCCGCGGCCGATCGCCGCAACCCGGACGATTCCTTTGGCGAGATTAGCGCGGAGCGGCCGACTTTGGAAATAGCGCCGCTTCGCTCGAAGCGGGAAACAGGCGCGGCGGCGGCGGCGGCGGGCGCTGCGTGCGGACTTTGCGCGCGAAAGCCGTCGCCTGGACAAACGCGACGCGATGCGCGAGCATGCCCGAGATAGCATCGTCTTCGCGCCGCCTCGCCGCGTGGATCGTGTCCGCGCTTTCCGAGCGTCGCTTTCCGCCATTGGCGATTTTGTCTGTTCGATTGGGTCAGGTCGCTTTGCGAACGAGGAGGGGCGCATGAAATGGAAAGCTTTGGGGCTCGCGCTCGCGTTTCAGCTCGCGGGCGTCGTCGCGTCGCAGGCCTGCAGCGGCCAGACCGGCAGCGTCATTTTCCAGGATAATTTCGCCGACGATTCCGGCGGATGGGACTTCAGTCCGCCCCTCAGCCAGGTCAAGCCGCCCGATTTTCTTTTCACTTTGAACAAGCAGGCCTTTTTCACCAGCGCCGAGAACCTGACGTTCAACGCCGCTTTCGCCGACTACTGCATGGATTTCGTGCTGCCGAAGTCGCCGGCGCCGGACAACAACGCGGCGGCCGGCATGATCGTCTGGGCGACGGATTACAACAATTACCTGCTGTTCATGGTGGCCAGCAACGGCAACGTGCTGTTGTACAAAAAGTCATCGGGCAATTACGCCTCGGTGTTCACCGTTCAGAATTCTCCCGCGTTCAATTCGTCGCCGGATGCGGTCAATTCGCTGCGCATCGTCGCGACGAGCGATCAGAAGCTGACGGTCACGATGAACGGCCAACCGGTCAAGGTGATCCGCGCCCAGGCGCCTCAGGGGCAGCTGCTGTTCGGCGTTTTCGCGCAAACCGACAAGGCGCCCGACGGCGACATTCTGATCCGCGTGAAGAACTTCAGCGTGACGAGCGGAGGCTGAAGCGTCGGCCGCTTCGGTCCTCCGCCCCCGCGATCCGTTCGGCGCCCTTCCCCCCGCTTCAATTCTCGTCTAGTAGGGCCGCGACGGCCTTCGCATGAGGACGCCTCGCGGCCCAAGCCCGCGGCGCGGCCTTTTTTTGCGCGCCGCAGACAGACGATCGTCGCGCCGGCGTTGGCGCGAGCCCAGAGGAATTGATGCCGAAACGGACCGATATCTCCACCATCCTGATCATCGGCGCTGGGCCGATCATCATCGGACAGGCGTGCGAATTCGATTATTCCGGAACCCAGGCGTGCAAGACCTTGCGCGCGGAGGGCTATCGCATCGTCCTCGTCAACTCGAATCCCGCCACGATCATGACCGATCCGGATATGGCGGACCGCACCTATATCGAGCCGATCACGCCGGAAATCGTCGCCAAGATCATCGCCAAGGAGCGCTACGCCGTTCCCGGCGGCTTCGCGCTGCTGCCGACCATGGGCGGCCAGACCGCGCTCAACTGCGCGCTGTCGCTGAAGAAGATGGGCGTGCTCGAACGTTTCGACGTCGAGATGATCGGCGCCACGGCCCACGCCATCGACAAGGCCGAGGACCGCGAGCTGTTTCGCGAGGCAATGACCAAGATCGGCCTCGCCACGCCGCGCTCGCATCACGTCAAGACGCTCTCCCAGGCGCTCGCCGCGCTCGACGACATCGGCCTTCCCGCGATCATCAGGCCGAGCTTCACGATGGGCGGCACCGGCGGCGGCATCGCCTACAACAAGAGCGAGTTCATCGAGATCGTCGAGCGCGGCATCGACGCCTCGCCGACCGACGAAGTTCTGATCGAGGAAAGCGTCCTCGGCTGGAAGGAATTCGAAATGGAGGTCGTCCGCGACAAGGCGGACAATTGCATCATCGTCTGCTCGATCGAAAACATCGATCCGATGGGCGTGCACACCGGCGATTCCATCACCATCGCGCCGGCGCTGACCCTGACCGACAAGGAATACCAGATCATGCGCGACGCCGCGATCGCGGTGCTGCGCGAGATCGGCGTCGAGACCGGCGGCTCGAACGTGCAATTCGCCGTCAATCCCGTCGACGGCCGCATGATCGTCATCGAGATGAATCCGCGCGTGTCGCGCTCCTCCGCGCTCGCCTCCAAGGCGACGGGCTTTCCCATCGCCAAGGTCGCGGCCAAGCTCGCGGTCGGCTACACGCTCGACGAAATCGCCAACGACATCACCGGCGGGGCGACGCCCGCCTCCTTCGAGCCGACGATCGACTACATCGTCACCAAGATTCCGCGCTTTGCCTTCGAGAAATTCCCCGGCGCCGATCCCGTGCTCACGACCGCGATGAAATCGGTGGGCGAGGCGATGGCGATCGGCCGCACGTTCTGCGAATCCTTGCAGAAGGCGCTGCGTTCGCTGGAGACCGACCTCACCGGCCTCGATGAAATCGAGATCGAAGGTTTCGGCAAGGGCGACGACCACAACGCCTTGCGTGCGGCGATCGGCAAGCCGACGCCCGACCGCCTGCTCAAGATCGCGCAGGCCCTGCGCTTCGGCATGAGCGTCGCCGAAATCCACGACGTCACCAAGATCGATCCCTGGTTCCTCGAGCGGCTCGTCGAGATCATCGCGCTCGAGAACAAGGTGCGGCGCCTCGGATTGCCCGCCGACGCCGAGAACTTGCGCCTCCTCAAGGCGGCCGGCTTCTCCGACTCGCGGCTCGCCGCCCTGGCGGGAATCGCGGAAGGCGAGGTCGCCAAGGCGCGCGGCGCGCTCGGCGTCACGCCGGTCTACAAGCGCATCGACACCTGCGCGGCCGAATTCGCCTCGCCCACCGCCTACATGTATTCGACCTACGAGACGCCTTTCGCCGGCGCTCTTCGCTGCGAGGCGCGCCCGACCGGGCGCGAGAAGATCGTCATTCTCGGCGGCGGACCGAACCGCATCGGGCAGGGGATCGAATTCGACTATTGCTGCTGCCACGCCTCGTTCGCCCTTCGCGAGGCGGGCTACGAGACGATCATGATCAATTGCAATCCGGAGACCGTGTCGACCGATTACGACACTTCGGATCGCCTGTATTTCGAGCCGCTGACCGCGGAGGACGTGCTCGCCATCCTGCACAAAGAGCGCGAAGCGGGGACGCTGAAGGGCGTCATCGTGCAGTTCGGCGGCCAGACGCCGCTCAAGCTCGCGCATGTCATCGAGCAGTCGGGCGCGCCGATCTTGGGCACTTCGGTCGATTCGATCGACCTCGCCGAGGATCGCGACCGCTTCAAGCGCCTGCTCGACAAGCTCGGCCTCAAGCAGCCCAAGAACGGCATCGCCTATTCGGTCGAGCAGTCGCGCCTCATCGCCGCCGATCTCGGCTTGCCGCTGGTCGTGCGGCCCTCCTATGTGCTGGGCGGCCGCGCGATGGCGATCATCCACGACGAGAGCGCGCTCGACGACTATCTGCTCGGCGTGCTGCCGAGCCTCGTGCCCGCCGACGTCAAGGCGCGCTATCCCAACGACAAGACCGGCCAGATCAATACGGTGCTGGGCAAGAATCCGCTGCTGTTCGACCGCTATCTCTCGGATGCGATCGAGATCGACGTCGACGCGCTGTGCGACGGCAAGAGCGTCGTCGTCGCGGGAATCATGGAGCACATCGAGGAGGCGGGCATCCATTCCGGCGATAGCGCCTGTTCTTTGCCGCCGCGCTCGCTCAAACCCGACACGATCGCCCGCCTCGAGGACGAAACGCGCCGGCTCGCGCTGGCGCTCGACGTCGGCGGCCTGATGAACGTGCAATACGCGTTGAAAGACGGCGAAATTTACGTGCTCGAGGTCAATCCGCGGGCCTCGCGCACCGTGCCGTTCGTCGCCAAGGTGATCGGCCGGCCGATCGCCAAGATCGCGAGCCGCGTCATGGCGGGCGAACCTCTGGCCTCGTTCGACTTGAGGCTCGGCGGGCTTCATCACGTCGGCGTCAAGGAAGCGGTGTTTCCCTTCGCGCGCTTCCCCGGCGTCGACACCGTGCTCGGGCCGGAAATGCGCTCGACCGGCGAGGTCATGGGCATCGACCGCACGTTCGAGATCGCCTTCGCCAAGAGCCAGCTCGGCGCGGGGGCGGGCCTGCCGCGCTCGGGCACGATTTTCGTCTCGCTTCGCGACGCCGACAAGGCGGGCGTCGTCGCGCCGCTGCGTATGTTGCGCGAGCTGGGATTCAAGATCATCGCGACGGGGGGCACGCAGCGCTACCTCGAGCAGCACGGGGTTCCCGCGGTCAAGATCAACAAGGTGTCGGAAGGGCGTCCGCACGCGGCCGACGCCGTGCGCAACGGCGGCGTTCAACTGATGTTCAACACCACCGAAGGCGCGACCTCGCTCACCGATTCCAAGCCGCTGCGCCGCGCCGCCCTCTTGCAAAAAACCCCTTATTATACCACACTTTCGGGCGCGATCGCGGCGGCCGAGGGCATCAAGGCCTATTTGACCGGCGATCTTGAAGTCCGTGCGTTGCAGGACTATTTCGCGTGATCTGACGCCGCGTCGGGCGTGTCGATCGCGGGCCAGAGGTTTTGATATTCGAGGCAGGGTAATCGATGGAAAGATTTCCGATCACAGTCGCCGGCCACGCCGCGCTGGAGGCTGAATTCATGAGGCTGCAACAGGTGGAGCGTCCGCGCATCGTCCAGGCGATCTCCGAGGCGCGCGCTCACGGCGACCTGTCGGAAAACGCCGAATATCATTCGGCCAAAGAGGCGCAGTCTCATAACGAGGGCCGCATCATCGAACTCGAAGACATGCTCCAGCGGGCCGAGGTGATCGACGTATCGAAATTGTCGGGATCGACGATCAAATTCGGCGCGACGGTCACCTTGATCGACGAGGACACCGAAGCTCAGAAGGTGTTTCAGATCGTTGGCGAGAGCGAAGCGGACGTGAAATCCGGCAAGGTCTCCATCAGCTCGCCGACCGCGCGCGCGCTGATCGGCAAGAAAGTCGGCGATAGCGTGGAAGTGAACACGCCCGGCGGCGGCAAGAGCTACGAAATCTTGAAGGTCGTCTATATCTGAGCGACGGGCGCCGCCGCCGAGGCCGGCGCCCGTCGCTCCGAGGAGGATGGTCATGGATAATCGCCTTTTGACTCGCCGCGCCGTTCTGTCGGCTTTGGCGGCGTTGGCGGCCGCGCCGGGAATCGCCGCGGCCGCCTCGTCGCTCGCGGGCGTTCGCTTCCGGGAGATCCGGGTCGACGTCGCGCCGCTGCGCGCGAGCGGCGCCGGGGACTTCGCGGACTGGATCGCCGCGGAGTTGCCGGGGCTGCTGCGCAAGTCTTTCGCCGCCTATCTGGCGCCGGGAGACCGCAACGCGGCGACGCTCGTGGCGCGCATCGACGAAGTCATTCTCGGGCCGTCGAACAGCGCCTTCGGCAATCCCGCCATCGACGCGATTGACGGCATTCAAGGCGAGGGGATCGTTCTGAGCCCGCGCGGCCAGGAGATCGCTTCCTATCCGCTGTACGCCGCGGTCGGCGCCAACACCTTTCTGAACATGCCCTATCAGTTGGAGATCACGCGCCGCCGGGTCGAGACGCTCGCTCAGAGCTTCGCGCAATGGCTGCCGGGGCGAATGGGGCTGTAACACGCGATGCAGGATGCGCTGTTGGGCGAGGGCGTGCGCGTCCTTCTCTTGGGTTCGGGCAAGGCGGGACACGAGGTCAACGCGATCGGGGTCGCCGAGGCGCTGGGCGCGCCGTATGAATTGCGGCCGGTCGATCCGCGCAGGCTTTTTGTTTGGCTCGCGCCTTTCGGGCCCGTCGATCCCCGGGACCGGGCGGGCCGGACGGGCTCGCTGGTGAGCCAGCCGCTTCCCGATATCGTCATCGCCAGCGGACGGGTCACGGTGCCGTACATGCGCGCGTTCAAGCGCGCGACAGGCGGGCGCGTGTTCGCGGTGTTTTTGCAAGACCCGCGCTTTTCCAGGGGGATGATGGACCTGATCTGGGCGCCCGAGCACGACCGGATTCGCGGACCCAACGTCATCACGACGCTGACCTCCCCGCATCCTTTTTCGCGACGGCGCCTCGCCGCCGTGCGCGCCGCGCCCGACGCGAGGCTCGCGGCCCTGCCGGCGCCGCGTTGTGCGGTGGCGCTCGGCGGCCCCAGCGGCGCGCAACATTTCACGCCGGCCGACGTCGCGCGGCTTCGCGCGGCGATACGCGCGATCGCCGCGCAAGGCTTCAGCGTCATGGCGACGCCCTCGCGCCGCACGCCGCCGGAGCTTCTGGCCGCGGTGAGCGAGGGCCTCGGCGACGCCCCGGGGTTCGTTTGGGACGGGACGGGCGAGAATCCCTACGCCTCGATCCTCGCGCTGGCCGACGCCGTGCTGGTGACCGGGGACAGCGCCAATATGGTCGGCGAGGCGACGGCGACGGGCGCGCCGGTGTATGTTTTCGAGCCGTCGGGCGGCGGCTCGAACAAGCTCGCCGGCGCGATCGACGCCCTGGAGCGGATCGGGGCGGTGCGCCGCTTCGCCGGCGCGATCGAGCGTTTCTCCTACGAGCCGATCGACTCGAGCAGGCAAATCGCCGACGAGATCGCGCGGCGTTTCGCGGCCTCGCGCGCGGCGGCGGTCTAAGGCGGGAACATGGTCGGAGCGGGAACGGACCGGAGCAGGGCGGCGTTGGCCGGCGGCCCCGCGATCGTTCTCGTGCGCCCGCAACTGGCGGTGAACATCGGCATGTGCGCGCGCGCGATGGCCAATTTCGGCCTCGACGATCTGCGCCTCGTCAACCCGCGCGAGGGCTGGCCGCGCGTCGGCGAATATCGCGACGTCGCCTACGCGGCGGCGGCGGGAGCGGCTCATTTGCTCGAAGCGGCGCGCGTCTTCGACAGCGTCGAGGCGGCGGTCGCCGATCTTCACTTCCTCTATGCCGCCACGGCGCGCGAACGCGGCCAGATGAAGCGCGTCCTCGCTCCCGCTCAGGCGATGGCGGAAACCGCGCTGGCCGCCGAGAAGCGCGGCGTTCTGTTCGGGCCGGAGCGCACCGGCCTCGACAACGACGAGGTCGCGCTCGCCGACGCCATTCTCACCTTTCCCGCCAATCCCGCCTACGCCTCGCTCAATCTCGCTCAGGCGGTGCTGCTGTGCGGATACGAATGGTTCAAGGCGGCCCACGGCGACGCGCCGCCGAGCCCTGCGATCGCGCGCGCCGTCTCGCCTCCCGCGCAACGCGAGATGGTCCTCGCGTTTTTCGACTTCCTGGAGGGAAAGCTCGACGACGCCGGCTTCTTCCGTCCGGTCACCAAGAAGCCGGGGATGCGCCGCAACCTGCGCAACATGTTTCACCGCATGCAAATGACGCAGCAGGACGTGCGCACGTTCTGGGGCGCGGTCGTGCGGCTCGTCGAGGGGCCGCGCGTCGAAGTGCAGACGCGCAAGCGCGTGAGGCCGAAGAAGCCGATTCCCTGACCGCAAGGGCGCAGTTGCGGCCGAAGGCGCGTCGGCCTAGCAATGCCGCGAGCTTTGACCCGACGCGAGCGCGCACCCGATGGATCGTCGAATCGTCGTCCTTTTCGGTGTCGCCGTGGCGCTCGGCGCGCTGTGGTGGGTCTTTCTGCGTCCGGGGCCGCCCGGCCCCGAGGCGTGGCAGGGTTACGCCGACGCCGATTTCGTCAAGGTCGGGCCGACCCAGCAGGGTCTCGTCACCGCCGTTCGCGTCGAGCGCGGCGATCGCGTGGTCAAGGGCGCGCCGCTGTTCGAACAGGACGACGCCGACGATCGCTATGCGGTCGATCAGGCGGCCCGGCTGCTTCAGCAGACCCGGGATCAGCTCGCCAATCTGCAGAACCCCGCCAAGCCGACCGAAATCGCGCAAGCCGAGGCGAATCTGCGCGACGCCGTGGCCGCGCGCGACAAAGTGCTGGCCGACCTGCAACGCAATCAGGCCTTGCTCAAGACCGGCGCCGCGACGGCGCAACTCGTCGACGAAGAGCAGGCGGACCTGCGCTCGGCGACGGCCAAGATCGCGGCGGACGAGGCGGCGCTGGAACAGGCCAAGGCGCCGCTCGGCCGGCCCGGCGAGATCATCGCCCAGACTTCGGCGGTCAACGCCGCCGAGGCCGCGCTCGCCATGGCGCGCTGGCGGCTCGCTCAGCGCTCCGTCGTCTCGCCCGTGACCGGCGTCGTCGCCGACGTGCTGGCGCGGGCGGGAGAAACGCTCGACGCGGGCGCGCCGGTCGTCTCGCTGCTGCCGCCCGAGAACATCTTCATACGCTTCTTCGTCCCCGAACCGTCGCTCGCGCATGTGCATGTCGGCGACGCCGTGGCGCTTCTGTGCGACAGTTGCCCCGCCGAGATGACGGGAACCGTCTCCTATATCGCGCCGCAGGCCGAATATACGCCGCCCTTCATCTACTCCGAGACGACGCGCAGCAAATTCGTCTTTCTCGCCGAAGCGCGGCCGGAGCCGGCCGAGGCGACCTTGTTCAATCCGGGCCAACCGGTCACCGTGCGGCCGCGGACGCCGCCGCCATGAGCGACTACGTCATCGACGTCAGCGACCTGCGCAAGAGCTTCGGCGACCTCAAAGTGGTCGACGGGCTCAGCCTGCAAGTCGCCAAGGGCGAGATCTGCGGCTTTCTCGGGGCCAACGGCAGCGGCAAGACGACGACGATCCGCATGCTGTGCGGGCTGCTCGTCCCCGACGGCGGCTCCGGCTCGTGCATCGGCTACGACATCATCCGTCAATCGCACGAGATTCGCCGCGAAGTCGGCTACATGACGCAGCGCTTCAGCCTCTATGACGACCTGACCGTATTCGAGAACCTCGATTTCGTGGCGCGTGTCTTCGAAATGCGCAACCGCCGCGCGGCGGTCGCGGCGATCATCGAGCGCATGGGGTTCGGCGACCGGCGCAATCGGCTCGCGGGCCAGCTCTCCGGCGGCTGGAAGCAGCGCCTCTCGCTCGCCGCCTGCGTTCTGCACGAGCCCAGGCTGCTGCTGCTCGACGAGCCGACCGCCGGCGTCGACGTGAAGGCGCGGCGTGAATTCTGGGATCTCATCCACGACATGGCGGCCGACGGGCTGACGACGCTGGTCTCGACCCATTACATGGACGAAGCGGAGCGCTGCGGGCGCATCGTCTATCTCGCGCAGGGGCGCATCGTGGTGCAGGGCGGCGCGGTCGCGGTCGTCGGCGAATCGGGGCTCGTCACTTTCGAGGCGACGGGCGAGGACGTCGACGCGGCGGCGCGGGCGCTGCGCGCGGCGCCGGGCGTCGAGGCGGCGGCGGTGTTCGGGCGCGCGCTGCACGTGGCGGGCATGGACCGCGCGGCGCTGACCGCGGCGATCCGATCGGCCGGCGGCGCGCTGGAATGGCGCGAAGTCGAGCCGCGGCTCGAGGACGTGTTCATCCACATGCTGAGCCTCGAGGAGGCGGGGCGATGACCCGGTTCTCCCTGGCGCGCCTCGCCGCGCTGTTGCGCAAGGAATGGATCCAGGTGTTCCGCGACGCGATGACGCTGCGCATCATCATCGCCATTCCCATCATGCAGCTGTTCCTGTTCGGCTACGCCATCAATTCCGATCCCAAGCATCTGCCGGCCGGCCTGCTGTCGATCGACGCTTCCAAATACACCCGCACCATCGCGGCGGCGCTGAGCAATTCCGGCTACTACGATCTGCGCCTCCTGAAATCGGAGGGCGAGGCGGACGACGGCCTCGCGCGCGGCGATCTGATGTTCGTGGTCGAAATGCCGGCGGATTTCGATCGCGCGGTCGACCGCGGCGAGACGCCGAGCGTGCTGATCGACGCCGACGCGACCGATCCGACCGCGATCGGCAACGCGGTCATGGCGCTCCAACAGGCCGTGACGGCGATCAATCGCGACCTGCCGCCGATCCGCCAGGCAAAGCCCCAGATTCCGCCGTTCCAGTTCGTCGTGCACGCGCGCTACAATCCCGAACAGCTCACCGTGCTCAATATCGTGCCCGCCCTCATTTGCATCGTGCTGTTGTTCTCGACGCTGTTCGTCACCACGCTGGCGATCACGCGCGAGCGCGAGCGCGGCACGATGGAGAATCTGCTGGCGATGCCGGTGAGGCCGATCGAGGTGATGATCGCCAAGATCGTGCCTTACGTGTTCATCGGCTATGTCCAGGTCGGGCTGATCCTCGCCGCGTCGACCATTTTCTTCCAGTTGCCGATCCGCGGCTCGCTGCCGCTGCTGCTCGCCGCGCTGGGGCTGTTCATCGCCAGCAATCTCGCGCTCGGCGTCACCTTCTCGACGGTCGCGGCGAACCAGATGCAGGCGGTGCAGCTCGCGCAGTTCACGCTGATGCCGTCGTTCCTGCTGTCGGGCTTCATGTTCCCGTTCCGCGGCATGCCCGGCTGGGCGCAGGCGATCGGCGAGATCTTCCCGACGACCCACGCGGTGCGCATCGTGCGCGGCATGCTGCTGAAGGGCAACGGCTGGAACGAGATCGCGCCGGAACTGTGGCCGATGGCGTTGTTTGCCGTCGCCGTCACCGCCTTCGCGGTGTGGGTCTATCGCGAGACGCTGGATTGAGGGGGCGGGGAGGAAATCAGCGCCGCTGCGGCGGTGCGCCGGCAGCCCGTTACGGCAGTTGGAACCCGCCTCCTCGCCGAATTGGCCGTGCCTCAGCGATGGGGCGCCGTCCCGCTTCCGCCCGCGGCCTGCTCATCGAACCGTCACCGCTCTCGCCCATCGACGCTCAGCGCCGGCACGCCGCGCGTCGCGGCGATCGCCAAGGCGAGTCTGTTTCCGACCGCGCCGCGGCTCACCACCGCGAGGCGCTCCTTCAAGCCTTGCAGGGCCTGAGGCAAGGCGTCGTCGGCGAAAGCGAGCCTCGGCCCCGCCGCGCGCCGCGCCGCCAGCCAATCCTCGGCCGCGCCTGCTCGGACGTCGACGACGACGAGTTCCTCCCCCGCGGCGCCGGCGATCGCCGTCGCCGCCTCGACGCTGAGGTCGTCCGGCCCCGCGGCGATCGCCACGATCGGGCCGGCGCTTCGCGCCAGGCGCGCCGGCGCCAGCATCACCGCGGCGCTCGAGCGAAAAGCCGCTTCGAGCAGCGAGGCGAAAGGCTCGGCGGCGCGCTCGGCCGCCGCCACCGGCGCGCCGATCGCCACGATGTCGCCGGAACGCAGGTTCGCCGCGAGCGCCGCGGCCGCGCCGCCGCGAACGACCTCGAACTGCGGCCGCACGAAGCTGCGGGCGGCTTCGACGAAGCGGCGCTCGGCGCTGCCGGCGGCGAGTTCGAGTTCGCGCCTCGTGCGCGCCGGCTCGATCTGACGCCAGCCGCCGCCGAGCGAACTGATCTCGCGCGCGAAGGGCATGCCCGCGAGGTGGCGCAGGCCGGCGTCCTCGATGAACAGCCCCAACAGTTCGATGTCGAAAAGCTGGGCGAATTCGATCGCCAGCGCGATGGCGCGCCCTGGCGCGCCCTGGTGAAGGCCGAGCACCATGCGCTTGAAGCCGAGCGGCGCGCTCGTCATCGTTTTGTCTCCCCGTTCTGCGCCGAGCCCGCGCCGTCCTTGCCGAAGTTCTTGCGAATGTCGGCGAAGGCGCGCAAGCGGTCCTCCGCGCGGCGGTTGACGCTGCCGGGCGGAAAGGCGCCGTCGGCCTGGCGTTCGCCCGCCGCCAAGCCGGTCAACAGCGCGACGCCCTCGTCGATGGTCGCGATGGGGTAAACGGCGAAGCGGCCGTCCGCGCAGGCTTTGACGACGTCCTCGCGCAGCATCAGGTGCTGCACGTTGGACGCCGGAATCAGAACCCCCTGCGTCCCCGTGAGGCCGCGCGCGCTGCAGATGTCGAAGAAGCCCTCGATCTTCTCGTTGGCGCCGCCGATCGCCTGGACGTCGCCGTGCTGGTTGACGGAGCCCGTGACGGCGAGGTCCTGACGCAACGGCGCGTCGGCCAGGGCCGAAAGCAGCGCATAGAGTTCGGCGGAGGACGCGCTGTCGCCCTCGACGCCGCCATAGGACTGCTCGAAAACCAGGCTCGCGAACAGCGACATCGGCGTGTCCAGCGCGTAGCGCCCGGCGAGGAAACCGCTGAGGATCAGCACGCCCTTGGAGTGGATCGGGCCTCCGAGTTCGACTTCGCGTTCGATGTCGACGACCTTGCCGCCGCCGGGCCTCGTTTGGCAGGTGATGCGGGTGGGGCCTCCGAACGCGAAGCCGCCGATCTCGATGACGCTCAGCCCGTTGACCTGGCCGACGCGCGCGCCTTCGGTGGCGATCAGCGCGACGCGTTCGAGAATCGCCTCCTGCATGCGGTCGCGCAGCCGCGAGGCGCGACGGACGCGCGCCTGCAAAGCGCGCTCCACGTCGGCGCGCGCCACCACGTCGCGCTTGGCCTCGCGCGCGCAGAAGTCCGCTTCGATCAGCGCCTCGCGCAAATCGTTGACGCGCAGCGACAACTTGCCGGAATGGGCGGCCAGTCGCGCGGCGTGCTCGACGACGCGCGCGGTCGCTTGCGCGTCGAGCGCCCTGAGGCCGTCGCGCCGCGCGAGCGAGCCCGCCAGCCGCGCGAAGATCGCTTCGTTCTCCGGGTTCCGCGCGAGGTCGTCCTCGAAATCGGCGAGAACCTTGAAGTGCTCGCCGAGGTCGGGGTCGAGCGCGGAGAGCAGGAAATACAGCAGGCGGTCGCCGAACAGCACGACTTTCACCTGGAACGGAATGGGATCGGGTTCGAGCGAGACCGTGCTGGTCAGGCCGAGGAAGCGGCCGACGTCCTCGATGGCGACCTCGCCGCGCCGCAGCGCGCGTTTGAGCGCGGTCCAGCTGAACGGCTCGATCAGCAGGCTGCGCGCGTCGATGAGCAGATAGCCGCCGCTCGCGCGATGGATGGCGCCCGGTTTGATCAGCCGGAAATTGGTCATCAGCACGCCGTGCGACGAGACGTAGTCGATGCGGCCGATCAGGTTGCCGAGCGT
>Ga0181539_1001747_pt1 | contig 23264 bp, 15 predicted proteins | sample PEATcosm2014_Bin_46_FD_119767 | JGI IMG/M metagenome (GOLD analysis project Ga0181539, IMG submission 119767) | Peatland microbial communities from MTU Mesocosm Facility, Houghton, MI, USA - PEATcosm2014_Bin23_60_metaG | ecosystem: Environmental > Terrestrial > Soil > Wetlands > Peat | place... | reverse complement strand
CCTGGCCGGATTCGATCAGCTTGATCAGACCGAAATTGAGCATTTCCGTGTGAATCCCGAGGTCTTTAAAGCCCGCGTTTTCCATTGCGGCCACGCAAGCGGAAGGAAGTGAGCCGATGCCGAGCTGAACTATGTCACGGTCTCGCATTATGCTCATTACGTGCTTTGCAATAGCTTCTTCTTCCGATTTTGGTTTGATACCGCGCTCGTTAATCTGAGGCCATTTGTATTTTTCGCAGTCGACCTCGACCCAGTAATCTATGTCGTCGATATGTATGGTATTGAAGCGCCCTCCTTCTGCCCAAGGATAATCGCTCCTGACCTCGAAAACGATTTTCTTGGCAGTCTGCTTGAATATGTTACAGTTGTTCGTGCCGTAGGACATGTTGAAAAAGCCGTGGTCGTCCGGCGCTGTTGCAGCATTGAACCACCAGTCGATACCGCGCTTTTCGCGCGCGGCATTGATGAACCTGTAATGGTGCGCCCACATGCCGTACGCCCAACCCCACTGGGCCCAGTCGGTCACGCCATTGGTGTCCCGGGCCTTGCGGTTCCACGGGAAAAAGAAGTATTCATGAATGCAGTGATATTGCTGCAGGGGATCGATTTCCTGCAGTTCGGGATGTGGATAGAACTGGGCATACATCCAGAATTCGATATCCCTCAGGTTAGCAGGGCCAGACCCCAGTCTCCTCGCCACGGCATCGGTGCAAACAGTTGAATCTCCACCTACGCTTCCGTTGGTTATCCAGTCCCCAGATTTTACCATCTCCGCAATCTGTTGCGCGGTCCTCTTTTTGTCGCGAATCTTCTGCTGAATCGGTGTTATCATACACAACCCTCCCTTTAGATATCGAAAATCGGATCACCTCTTATCTTCACCGATATCGAAACGATGGTCTTTCCGGGGGTCGCTCGAGCATCAGAAACCGATTGGATGATGGACATCATTTCCGCTGACATCCTTTCCGACAGGCTCAGATATTGTTTTCAGATTGAATTCGCCTCCCACCCTTTTGACACGGTGAACCGCCAGCGCGCCTGTTTGGTTGACTTAACCTGCTTTGCCGGCACCCTTGGGCGCAGTTGCCTGTGGGCCGAAACGTTCGGCTTTTTTGGAAAATTCCTCTCGAGTAAGCTCGCGTGAAATGATAAGCCGCCGAATCTCGCTTGTGCCCGCCCCGATTTCATAGAGCTTGGCATCCCTCCAAAGCTTCTGGACCGGGAATTCGAGGCAGTACCCATAACCGCCATGGATTTGGATACCCTGATCACAAACCCAGGTAGCCGATTCAGCAGCAAAAAGGATAGCCGATGCAGCGAGCTTTGTAAGCTCGGTGCCTTTACCTCCCCTGGCGGCTCTTTGAGCGGCCTCCGCAGCCCGATAGACGAGAAGTCGTGAAGCTTCGGTGCGGGTGTACATGTCTGCGAGTTTTTGTTGGACCATCTGGAAACTGGCAATGGACTGGCCGAATTGTTCACGCTCCACCGCATACTTAATGGAGTAGTCGAGGGCCTGCTGGGCCATACCAACGGAGCCGCCTGCCAGAACTATCCGCTCTATGTCAAGCCCGCTGGTCATCACGTTGACGCCTTTGTTCTCCTCACCAACAAGATTTACAGCCGGCACTTCACAGTCCTCGAAGACGAGCTCTGCTGTCGGGGAGCCGCGCATGCCGCATTTATTGAGCTTCCGCGCCACAGAAAAGCCCGGGAAATCCTTTTCCACTATGAAGGCGCTTATCCCCCTTGCCCCCAGCTCCGGTGAGGTCTTGGCATAGACCAGAAGGGTGTCGGCAACAGGACCATTGGTGATAAACATTTTGGTGCCGTTCAGGATGTACTTGTCCCCCTTCTTAACCGCACGGGTCCTAAGACTCATGGCATCCGATCCGGCGTTCGGTTCGGTCAAGCCCAACGCACCGATTTTTTCTCCGGCAATCAGCGGCGGCAGGTACTTTTGCTTCAGGTATTCGTTTGCATTCTTGTGAATGTTATTGGCACACAGGTTGGAATGCGCCCCATAGGACATGGCCAGTGCGGGGCAGATACGGCTCATCTCCTCGATGGCCAAGGTTTGCATCATTACATCGCCGCCGAGTCCTCCATATTTCTCACTCATGGTTATCCCCAGGATGCCAATCTCGGCGCATTTGCGGAAGAAATCGGGGGGGAACCAGTCCTCGTCGTCGATTTTCTCTTGCAACGGTCCCAGTTCATTTACAGACCATTTGTAGACAGTCTCTTTGATCATGCGTTGTTCATCGGTAAGTTGAAAATCCACGGTGCACCTCCTGGAAAAATGAACGGTGATTGAAAAATAGCCTCCTCTAACCTTTTGGGATGTCTATCGATCACCCGAGAAGGCCCCGCCTCGATGTGAAGAAAATGCAGCCAACAGGACGAAAGCGAGTTCACAGCAAAGTTGACGGCGCGCAGCCAGCCTGATCACTGACCGGACTTACCGATCACAAGTCCCATGGGATCCACTTCCTCCCTGAGAACCTTTAACTCGTGGTCGGTGGGTTCCGGCGTTTCGGTCAATGAGTCAAGAAAAAGCATCTCGAAACCGGTATTCTCGATCACCTCCTCTCTCGTTATCCCGGGATGAAGGCTTTCCACGCGCATACGCTTGCTTTCAGGATCGTATCCCATCAAGGCAAGAGTGCTTATGACCTTATAGGGTCCGCAGCCCGCCGGTAATCCGGCTCGCTCCCTGGCGCCGGGGCCGGTGAGGTAGCCGGGGGTAGTCAGAAAATCCAACTTATTGACAAACCTTCGCTTGTCGTGTGGCGTGATGGTGAGCGTCTTCCAGCACAGGCAAGCCAGATCGTTTGCTCCCCCGCTGCCGGGCAGGCGCACCTTTGGGCGGTTGTAGTCAGTTCCGATCATTGAGGAGTTGATGTTCCCATACATGTCGATCTGCGCCCCGCCCAAGAACGTATAGTCAACAGTGCCCCTCTGGCAGGCTTCGAAGATTATATCCATGCCGGAGAGCAACAGAGCGTCGGTCTGCGTGTTGGAGTCGGCAACGGAAATAGGCAGCCGCCGCAGCTTCGGAGCAACGGCGCCGGCCTCGAACAGGATGACCAGGTTTGGCGCGGTGAGCTTTTGAGCAAGCATTGCGGCGGCCAGCGGCATTCCCGTACCGATGACCGCAGTCTTGCTGTCCTCGAGCTGGCGGGAAGCAACGCACACCATCAGTTCCATCAGGTTGTAGCGGTTATTATTTGTTTTCATAGACTTCCTCCGCTCGCAGGCATACGCTTTTCTTCATTTCGCCGCAAGGGTTCGAGTTCGCGCAGCTCTGCCATCCGCAATTCCCCGCCCTTCAGTTCCAAGTATTCTCTGAAATCACTGACACCGTAAATGTACTTGTCGATGAATTGCTGGAAAGTATCGGGATCTCGCTCGGCTTCCATCCATTCCGCAAGGTGCTCTTCATCGGAAAAGTACTCGTAGGGCATGTTGCCTGGATAACTTCCATACCGAACATGACAGACGGCATCGACCAGCCAGAAAGGCAAAAGGGTTTGGAGCGGTTTTTTAATAATCTCGTCGGTATCGACCAGGTGCTCGGTGGAAATGATAACGCGTTTAGAAGAGCGCCCCACCTCGTAATCAGCGATCGTGATACCATCGAGTTGGCAGTTGCCGAAAATGTCCGCCCGGTGGACATGGATAATTCCCACGTCGGGATAGAGCGCCGGAAGGGCGACGAGCTTTTGCCCCGTGAAGGGACACTCGATCGTTTTTGCGGCGCTGTGCTTCATGACGTCAGTTCCAAGCATCACGCGAGCGGGCAGGAAAGGAAGACCCATCGAAGCCGCCTTGCAACGCCATGCAAGTGCGGCATTGGTCCATTCGGTCATTTTGACTGCGCCGCTCTCCATGTATCGGCGGGCATTGAGAGAGAGCCCCCTCATTTCCAACCCGACTATGTAGGCGACATCGCAGCGGTTGAAACACTTGCCGGCTGCAAGGATCTGAAAGTCATGGGTGGCCGTGTGGCCGGACAAACCGAGATTCTTTTTGCGCTGGCGCACAATTTCATGGAGGACTGCGGAGGCAATCCTTACCCCGCCGAAACCACCGGAAGCAAGGTAATCACCATCATGTACGAATCGGCTCACAGCCTCGGAGACACTCATCAGCTTGTTCGTCATGGTGCGCGGTTTCTGCCTGAAGAATGACCGCGCCTCTTCCACATCGGGGGAACAGAAGAGTTCTCCCTGGGGAGTTATAGATGGGACTTGCTCATTCATTGTATCCTCCTTCATTTAGAAGAGCGCGCAACCTTTTGGCGCATTCTCCAGCCTTCAGGTCCCCACTTTTCAGGCAGAATGGCTGCCGCCGGCCATTCTGGGGGCACAAGCTGGCCTGGTTTTTCGCCGGCCTTTTCGATGAGTTTTGCAAGACCCGGCCGGGCGTAATGCCGATGCCCCTCTTTCAGAGTCCGGCCGTTAATGACGGCTTCTGAACGGAGCCTGCGGCCTATGGTTCTCTCCATCTTTGCGCCGAGCCACAATACACGATTCACATCGTAGCCGTGCTCGATACCCAGCTCGTCGATCATGACCAGGAGGTCCTCAAAGGTAATGAGCCCTACGTACCTCGGATCGTAATAATAATCGCCCGTTCCCCTGACGGGACAATCATCGAGGAAATTGGCCGGCTGCCCGCCCAGACCGCCAAGGGTCCCCTCGAAGCGGCAAATACCGGCATGGAGGGCCGCCAGGACCGAGGCCGAGGCAACACGCTTGGTCTCATGGAGATGGCACAGATGCGCCTCGGGATCGGGCATGGCATCGAGGATCATGGAGAAATAGCGGTAGACTTGAGCCGCAGAAGCGGAGCCATCGTGGTCGGCATGCTCGATGTCGTGGATGCCAATAGAGAAAAAGCGCTTAGTAAATTCCACGGCATCCTCGAGCCTGGTTGCGCCGGTGATGGGGCTCCCCCAGATGGTGCTGACGGTGCCGTTCATTTTCATACCGATATCGGCTGCTTTCTGTACGCAACGTTCAGCCTCTTTCCAGTATTGGGTCAGAGTCGTGCCGGAATTGGCAAAGTGGTGTTCGGGATCGGTAGAGACCATCATCAGAAGACGATCGGGACCGATTCCTCTTTTCTTGAACTCAATTGCTCTGTCAACGGCCGCTTCACGAATCGTCACGGCAGTCATGACGACCTCATCGTAGTTGACCCCCTTCCTTGCGCAACGTTTTTTGAATGCATCACTCCTGAGAGCGGTGAGCACCTGTTCGGCATCCTTGAACTGAGGAATGCCTTCGGGATTTCCCAGATTGGTCACCTCAATTTCTTTTGCTCCCGCGAGGATCATCTCCTGGGCATAAAAAATCTTGGCGTTAGTGGAGATGAATTTTTCTTCATGCTGAAAGCCGTCGCGTACGGTTATGTCACCGAGAGTCACTTTCTTTGGCATTCTGGGGAAGATTTTCCAATAATCGTATTCCGTCATAATCAACGCCCTCCTTTTCACCAAATTTGCGAATCACCGAAAGTTTCATACTTTTCGAAGAGCCTAGACCTTCAGATCGCCCCATTCGGTATTCCCAATGGGTGTGCGGTAGCAAAGCTCCAGAGCCCTAGCCAGCTTTTCACGTACCTCGCTGAAGGTGATCACACCGTCATGAAACAAAACAGAACCGGTCAAAAATGGATGCCCGTCAGCATCGTAGCGATCTATCATCATCTTGCGGAATTCCGCCATTTGTTCCTCATCCACCGTTCCGCCTTTGTCGACAATGTTCTTTCTGCGGACAGTTTCCAAAACGAACGCCGCTGTCTTGCCGGACATAACTGTCGTGCGGCCTCTCATATTTGTAAAGCAAAACACCGGTTTGAAACCCCTTCCGCACATGCCGTAGTTTGCCGCCCCGTGGTCGGGTCCAATTACATACTGGATTTTCGGAACATTCAGCACGCTGCAAGTACGGACCATGTCCGATCCGTATTTTCCTATACCGCCCCATTCTTCTTGTTTGCCTACCATATAGCCCGGCGATCCCTGGAAAAAGATCACCGGCAGCTTCGAGTTACCGCATCGAATCATCCATTCCGTCGCCTTTCTTGCCGCTTCGATATAAATGACGCCGTTGCCATTGGATGCAATGATTCCCACGGGCATGCCCTTCAGCCACATCTTGCCGGCAATGATAGATTCGCCGCGGGTGAGTCCGTATGTGGGCTTGTATTCATGGAAATAGCTATCGTCGGCAATACACTTGAGGGTATCCTTGATCTGGATTACGCTGTATGTATTGACCGGAGATGAGCGCATCATTTCCTTATAGTCAAATTTTGGTTCCACGGATTTTCTTCGCTCACAGTGAAGGCTCTGAGAAGGTTCGAACTCAATAATGTTACGGAGCTTCATGATCCCTTCTTCCTGGGACTTCACGCAATGGTCGCAGCCACCTGAGTGCTGCGTATGGACATAGGCCCCTCCCAGGTCTTCCATGGAAACCGTCTCGCCGATGGCCGCTTTCACCATTGGGGGGCCCGCCAGGAACGCAAAAGCAAGCTTCTCTATCATGATGGATTCGGAGGCGAGATAAACTATGTAGGCGCCCCCGGCAGTATTGCCACCGGTGGAGAGGGTGTATTGTTTTATGCCCATGGCTGACATGCGACACATGTTATAAAACATTGTGCCGAAGTGACCGTCGTCTGCAAAACAGCCTAACTGCAGCGGAAGGTTTATACCACCTGAGTCCGCGATATATATGCAGGGTAATCGGAGGCGCTCGGCAATCGCCTGGGCCCTCATGTGTTTTTTCAGCGTGATGGGGAAATAGGTCCCTGCCGCAACGCGATTTTCATTGGCAAAGATCATACAGTCTTTACCTTGAACAGTACCGACGCCGGTTACTACGCCCCCGCCGGGAATGTGCCCCCTTTTCTCCGAGAGGTAGACATCCCCTCCGTAGAGCTTTATCTGTCCGATGTTATAGCCCGCATCCAATCCAAGTTCGAAGAACTCCGTGCCCGGATCGATCAACATCCTGATGAGTTCACGCATCGGTTTTTTGCCCTGCTTGGCAAGACGTTTGATCTGCTCCTCACCGCCGATGTTGTATGCCTCTTTACGGTGTTCCACGACGATGGCATCCTCTTTTTCCCAATGGTCAAGACACCTTGCGCGATCATCCTCTTCCATAATAGCCCTCCCCCAGCGAATGACTCTCGATGTTAGATGCTTATCCCCGCCTTTGGCGCAATTGAATGCGCAGTATTAATTAAGAAAAGACAACGTGAAATGCCGATTAGAAAAATGAAATGAACAGGAAATAGAAGTTTCTGACAATTTCCATGTTAAATCAATTCCTGCAGATTTTGGCCGGCAATTGGACCGATGAAACCGACTCCGTTCAGATCTGAAGCCCTGCAGGGTTCGCACGAGCTGCGGAACTCTGATAATTACAGTTTGCCAGGTTAATTTTCGCCTCGCTCAGTGTCTCGCTCGAAAGGCCACTCGATCGAATCCGGCTGTACAATCTGACTCCAAGGATTTTTTCGAGGAAACGGCTGCACTGAATCAAACAGTCGATATCTATCCCCGTTGCGATGCCCATCTCTTCGAAGGCATAGACGAGATCCTCGGTGGCCAACCCGTGTGGCTCGCTCTTTCCCAAAGACTTTGCCGGGATGGCCGTTCTGAAGTAGTTATGAACGCCAGCTCCTCCAAGGCTCGATTTAAAAACTCGTATGCCGGACTCGTAGGCGGCCAGAACATTCGCTAATCCCATTCCGCGGTTCTCATAGAAATGAACGGCGAGCTTTGATGCTTCCACCTCCTCCATACACATCCGCAGATGTTGTCGAACCGTGACCGGGCTGGCCATTGCAAGTTCGTCGTTGAGGCACACCAGATAACAGCCAAGCTGGACCAGTTTCGCCACCATGGCGCACAACTTCTCGTAGTGACTTGCGTCTTCTCCCGGATAACCGAAAGCCGCACCAATGTATGCACTGACTTTGACGGCATTTGCTCTGGCAATTTCGCAAATTGTGCTGATTCGTCTGAGCTGTTCGGAGACGCTGCGGTTAACCGTGGAATAGCTCAACACGTCGGTAAGAAAGACCCACACCGCGATTTCATCGGCCTTGCAAGCGATTGCGCTGCGGCATCCGGTTTCGTTGGGGACCAAAACCCGGCAGATTCTCTGCTGCCCCTCCTGGGCATTGCTGCGCCGGATTCCGTACAGTACGTCAACGGCATCCTTCATTTGAGGCGCAGCTTTGGGGTGTACGAAGGAAGTAACCTCCACCTTCCGGAAGCCGCAATCAAACAGCATATTCACCAAGGCGATCTTCTTCTCGGCAGGGACATATTTTTTGAAGTACTGAAGCCCCTCTCGGGGACCAATCTCAATGATCTCAACGTCGGGCTGCATGGGCCTGTCTTTTGTTCAGCGTGTGTCCGCTGCATCTGTGGCAATAGCTGGTTTCCGGCCGCAAAGGGCCCTTTTGAGAATCGGAAAGCCCCGGTGTTTCATACGGAGTTTCCAAATGGACACTAGCAGCTATAGGCAAGAACTGTTCCAAAGGCTTGACAACACTTAGGGGCGGGAATTGCGAGGTGCTGGAGACAAAAAAGGAAGGCAGGCTTTCTTGCACAGAACCGGCCGCCCTCCCATGAACAGGCCACCCGCCGCCGGCCCACCGCGACTGAAAGACGCAGTTCAATGTGGGCCGGCGCGGGTTGTGCCGCGTAGCGCACCAACGTGCGCGTAGCGGCTTTTTATACGTTTCTTTGGGTTAATTTTATAGTCTATAACTCAGTAGGTCTCCCAGGGCAACAAATGCGATTCGGAAGCCTCGCGGGGCGTCGAATTCCAATCCGGTGTTTCCGGATGGACGCTAAGCTCAAGACAGGCAGACAAAGAGACGCCCTGGTGTAGTGTCCATCCGGAAACACCGGATGACACACACGCAGTTTCCGATTCGGAAAGGAGGGATTTTTCGTTCTGGCAAGGAAATCGAGGGCTTGCGCGGAGGCGTACATTCGTACCGCCTCGCGGAGCGTCGAGATCGGTGATCGAGCCCGCCTAAGCCTTTGCGGCCACCGCCGAAGGCAGTGGCCAAGTCGGCAGGCGGTCCCACAGCCCCAGGGCGGAAAAGGACCCTTTCCGGACGGAAACTGGTGTATACTTACGGTAACACCCGAGTTTGGTGTTCCCTTTTTTACACAAGAGCTTCCCGGGCTTTCGAAGGTTCATGATATGCCATGTTTTTTGAGTTTGAGATAAAAGGACCTGCGGCTGAGGCCCAGAACCTGCATAGCTTCGGTCCGGCTCCGGTATCGATTCAGGATTAGCTCGATCAGATCCTTTTCGAAAGCGTCCATAACATCCCTGTAAATGAAGCCGCGCCGAAAGTTCTCCGACTCATTACCTGTTGGGGCAAGCCTCTTATTGAGCGCCGCTCTACCCTCTGAGAGCAGCAGATAATGCGGCAGATCGTTGGGGTTTATGACATCGGAATCGGTCATATTGAGGGCGTAGTGCACCACGCTTCGCAATTCCCTTGCGTTACCCGGCCAGGCATGGGCATAAAAGATATCCATCGTGGCCTGGCTGAATCCGGCATTTTTTTTATACCGGTCACAGAGCACGGCAAGGAAGTGCTCGGCAAGCAACTCTATATCGCGCCCGCGTTCTCGTATCGCGGGCACATGAATGGTCATCGTGTTGAGTCGGTAGTAAAGATCCTCTCTGAACTTCCCATCCAACATCATTCTGTCCAGATCCCTGTTGGTGGCGCTCAAAACCCGTGTATCAACAGGTATACACTTCTGATCTCCAACCCTTCTGAACTCTCCCTCCTCGAGAACCCTTAGAATCTTGGCCTGAGTGTTCAACTCGAAGTCGCCAACTTCATCAAAGAAGATCGTCCCTTTGTCAGCAATATCAAACAGGCCCTTCTTGCCTTCCCGTCTGCCGCCGGTAAAACTGCCCGAGGCGTAGCCAAAGAGTTCGGATTCGATCAAAGTGCTTGGAATAGCCGCGCAGTTTATGCTCACAAATTGATGGTTACCCCGTTGGCTGGACTCATGAATCGCCCGAACCAACAACTCCTTTCCAACCCCGCTTTCACCCATAACCAGGACCGAGAAGTCCGTTTTACTAGCCTTGTATGCCATGTAGAGAGCGGCACGGAAGCTGTTGCTCATTCCCACCAGCTTGCGGAATGGAGAGGGCAGATCGGCTCCCTGTGCGATTCTGGCATCCAGGTATGATTCGACGTATCGTTGTTTTGCTTGAGCATCCTGGCAGGCGACATCTTGATGGACCCTGTTCATAATGGTGACAGAACAAGTAAAATTCACGGCCGAAGGGATAAGCAGGACTGAGCAAATCACATTCATCTTAAGGGCCTCAACATACTTTTGAACGTGGAGGACCTCCGTACGATTGGCCATCACCTTAAGGGCGAGTGAATCCGGTTCTAAATCGCACAGCTTCCGATGAATGATTGCCTCAGCCGGAAAGCCAATGATCCGGCAGTAAGCATCATTGAGGTAAACAACGTTCCCATCCTTCGATGTAATGAGAACAGCATCGCCGATGTGTTTGAGAATGTGGAACTCGCTATCGGATAAAACAGACTGTCTTAGGTCATCCTCAAGATTATCTTCCAAACCCACTAATGTTCTCCCGAAGCAGAGTCAGATCAACGGTATCTTAAGCAGTAGGAAGCGGGGGGGCCGGGAGCGGTTTTCGCTCCCGGCCCCGGCTTTTTGATGCGTTTTTTAAATTACTTGCCCTTAAATACCGGTTTCCTTTTTTCTCTAAAAGCGGCCAGACCCTCCAGACGATCTGCCGTGGGAATTGTCACCCAGTAGGCATTGGATTCTATGGCCAAGCCCGAATGCAGGTCGACCTCGATACCGTAGTTCACGGCGTACTTCGCCTGCGCAATGGCAATTGGACCGGCTTCACATATCATAGCAGCCATTGCAAGACACTCATCGATCAATTTGTCGGCAGGAGTGACTTTGTTGACTAAGCCGATCTCAAGGGCTTCCTTTGCATCCACCCGCCTGCCGGTGAAAATCAGCTCTTTGGCCTTACCCCGTCCAACAAGCCGCGGCAGGCGCTGAGTTCCGCCGCCCCCCGGTATTATGGCCAGCCGCGTCTCGGTAAGTCCCATAGTTGCACTTTCTGAAGCAATACGTATGTCGCAGGCAAGCGCCAGCTCAGTGCCGCCCCCCAGAGCAATCCCGTTTACCGCGCCAATTACCGGCTTGTTCATTAATTCAAGGAAGGCAAACACACCGCGAAGCGTAAAAATGAATTGTCTCACCTGATCCTCAGGCATCGTCGCCCTCTCTTTGAGGTCGGCCCCTGCGCAGAACGCTTTTCCCCCGGCGCCCGTTATGATTATTACCCGCACTTCCGGGTCCCATTGAAAAACCTCCAGCTTTTCTCGGAGTTCCCGGAGCAGAGCGAAATTGAAGCAATTCATGACTTCAGGCCGATTGAGCGTTAGGATACTTGTCTGTCCTGATCGATCTTCCAAAACCAGTGGCTGTTCCATGTTCCCTCCATGTATATCGCGAGATTGACAGGCGCCCGGACAGGCAGCACTACATTAAAGCCGTGCGATTGTGAAATTCTCCCCCGCCGGTATTTTCCGTTTCCACAGATAGAATCATTCTTCAGTTCTTCGCGCTCGCTTGGCATTCCGCTTTCACCGGAAATGCATTGAACGGGCTAAAAAATTTATGAACGGTGGAAGTTTATGCACGATCCATCTAAAGCCCACAGCGAATCCGAACCCTCCTAAAAATGGGTGCAAACCGCTACGGTGCATCGTTTTTGACACTTCTGTTTGTTGACACCGTAAGGGTCTTTTCACCCAACACATAGGAGTGGCGCAAAAGCATGGCCCAAATCGTTCACACACATTCCTAAAAATTATGCATCCGACCTAATTAAGAAGTCAAGCAAAATTAGTTTGCCCGCTAGCACGGACCACAGGATGGAGAAGGAGACTGCTCGCAATACCTTCACATATGCGTAACAGCAAAATCCAAGAAATAAATTGCAACTAAGAACTATTTTGAATCAGACAGGGCGATTTGTCATTATTTGTTATCTATAAAACAACACTGCACATGGCAATGACATTGTAAATACTCTTTCACACATTGTATGGAAATATCTATACTTACTTAATACCATAGAACTTTACTTAATATGCAATATCAGACATCTACTGAATATAATATTATATATGAACTTAGTTTATTTGCCATACCATTTTTACGACATTTTCTTAGATGTCGTTTCATGACAGATAAATAACAATACTATTAACATTGTATACTTATGTTCTATTGTATATTGCAGAATTTGTCGCGAATTGAACAAAGATTTTGGGTATTAAATGAAGGAAAACGGAGATCCCGCGTATAAATCCTTCGAAAGTGGCTGTTCCTGTATCAAAATATATACATTAGGAAATTCAAAAAAGTGGAAACTGGAATCGAGAAAAGAGAACCATCCAAGCTGCCACTATGCCTGAATTACCTCCAATCCTAAAAGCACCGCCGATTTGCAACTACCATAGGATAGGCCCATTCATGTGTCATGCGCCTTCGAAAAATGGGAGAAAACGATTGGACCGAACACATGCCAAAAGGATTGGGCTAACCCAACAGGTCCCTTTCTCCGACCTCCGACCTCCAGACCATCTCCATCGGCTTAATTTCCGATTCCTAAAAATCAGTTAAGCATTGCCTCGATCCCAAATAATGCGTTAATCCCTCTTTTAATATCCTCGCTTTAGCGGAAACTGGGGAGAGGTTCCTCGCGAAACCGGCCGGGCATTGATGCAACGGGGGGGGGTTGGATGAACCAATTCCGGGTCATTTCCTTGCGACTCGTGACCTCAGAGAGCCTCCTTAGCCCCCGATATTCATAACGATGCCCACTGTCAGTTCCTCCTTAGTCTTCACTCTTTACCATAGCGTACCGGGGTATTATCTTCGATTCGATTAAAAAACGCTTACTAAAGAATTAGGGCGCAGGTTTTCCAAATAATTTGAGAAACTTTTAAACTTCAATCCAAACAGGAGACTCAAGTAGATGAACTATTATCAGGAGTTTTTGAATCGCCGGGACTGCATTCTTTTGCTGGTGGATATTCAGAAGTCAATGCTGGACCTTTGCGTGGACAGTGACCGCACGGTGTTTAATGCCGGCGCCCTCATCGAGGCCGCCGAGCTTTTTGGGATTCCCGTTTTGTGCTCGATCCAAAATTCTGATAAGTTAGGAGGGTTGCTGCCCGAACTGACCTATAAGATTTCAGAGCCCAAACTGTTTGACAAGTTCGAATTCAACTGTTTCGAAAACGAAGAGATCGCGCGGGCAATTGCGCAAACAGGCCGAAAGACAATGCTACTGGCGGGTCTGGAGGGGCATGTGTGCATTTTCCACACCGGCGTTGGAGCGTTGCGTCTTGGATACCGCGTTCATATCGCCCATGACGCAGTGACATCGAGGAGCGCCTCTGATAAGCAAACCGGCATGCATCGCCTCGACAGCGCGGGTGCTGTGATCAGTTCCACGGAGATGATGATTTTTGAATTGCTGAACCGGGCGGGCACAAAGGAATTCCGCGCGCTGCTGCCGCTGCTCAAGAGATTTCAGTCAAGCTGAACCAGGCTTAATACATAAAAAGCATATCCCGAGAAGGACTGAGTTACGTACAGAGGAGAGGAATGCTGACTTTCTTGTGGACTTGCGGGACTATGAAGAAAAGAAGCTGCGGGTAGCTTAGGGGCGCGGGTGCCATCTTCATGGCTCTTGCTGTGCGCGCGGCTCGACCTCGGCGATCTCATCATCGACCCATGCCGATAGCAATGTGTAGGACACGGCGAGCACCACCGGCCCCACGAAGATGCCTATGAGGCCGAATGCGATCAAACCGCCTACCACACCGGCGAAAATGAGCAGTAGGGGAAGATCTGCACCTTTCTTGATCAGAAAAGGGCGCAAGAAGCTGTCCATGGATCCGACCACCAGGGTCCAGATGAGAAGAAATGTGCCCCAAACTATGCTGCTGCTCCAGTAGAGCCAGACCACTGCGGGAACCAGCACTAGCAGGGGACCGACTTGTGCGATTGCCAGCATGAACATCACTGCCGTGAGGACAGCAGCAAAAGGAACTCTGACGATGGCGAGGCCTATACCGCCAAAAACCGACTGAGCCAGGGCGGTCACCACAACACCGAGAGCTACGCCGCGCACGGCCTGTCCGGCCAACCGGATCGAGGCCTCCCCCCGTGGTCCAGCCAAACGATGTCCAAAACGCTTTATCCAGGAGGCTACATGCTCACCCTTGGCGTAAAGGAGTGCGGCAAAAACCACGGTTAGCAGGAATTGGAGGACCAAGACCCCGAAGCCACCCACCTTCGTGATGAACCATCGGATGGCGTTGCCGGCATATGGGGCCAGTTTTTGCGTGAAATCATGTATCTCCGCTACCGCAACCTTGTCCCATGCCGCTACCAGGTTCTTGCCGAAGAGCGGCACAGCGCCTAGCCAGGCTGGCGGAGGCGGAACCTCAAAGGTGGACAGTGACTTCACCCAGTTGGTTATCCGATCCGCGTTCGACACAATTGTGTCGATAGACAGCCAGAGAGGCGCCACCAGGAAACACAGAAGGACCACGGTCATCACCGCCACTGCCAGCGATCGGCGGCTCCAAAGCCGGTTCTGGATGGAAATCATCAACGGCCAGGTCGCCGTCACGATCGTCACCGACCAGATCGCTGCCCCCAGGAACGGTTTGAGGATCCAGAGCGACGTACCGAGCAGAGCCACGATGAAGAGCACCGCAAATAAGGTGCGGGTGATGTCGCGTTGGGTTTCGGCCATGGAGAGTCCTTTTCGGCTCGCGTTAGCGTCAAGCAATGATGAGAAAGTAAAGCAGAGTAAGGGTTGAGGATTTAAAGTTTCGTTTTCGTAAGAGTGGCTTCCAGCCGCAATCAAAGCCTCTATCACGGATCCAAGCCGCTCTTACAGGTCTGTCATCTGCAAAGAAATCCTTGAGAATGAAACCTTTCAACATTAACGGGTACAAAAAGAATGAACCGGATAGCGGAGCCAGAACCACGAATGAAAAACATGCAACCCTCTCTCTGGCTGATGCACCTGACGCTAATTCAAGAAACATTATAACCAGACCATTCAGCCGGCCTTTCTATCCAGGTAATGGTTTGCTTCCGAGTTCTGGGTCCTGACCGAGTCCAAAGTCGAATTCAGTACACCGCCAAGAATGATGAGGAGAGCTACAACATAGAACCAGACCATCAGCACGATTATACTTCCAAGGCTTCCATAAATGGCCGAGTAATTTCCAATGTGATTGACATAGTAGGAGAAGCACCACGAGACACTATGCCAACCGACCGTAGTGAAGAGAGCCCCCGCCAGTATGCCTTTGAATCTTAGTCGCTTATGGGGGGCAAAGTAGTAGATGCCTGCAAGCACCACTATCATGATGCAGAAGCTGAGGACCCATCTGGCAACGTTCCAAAGCGTGAGAAATACCGACGATAACCCCATATATGAAAAGATGAGACGTCCAATTTTCTCTCCGAACACAGGAAGGAGAAGCGACACCAGTATGGCGGGAATCATCATGAATGTCAAAGCGATCGCCACTGCCCTGGATTTAAGGAATGATCTGCCTTCAGTCACCTCATAGGACTTGTCAAGCACGTTTATTATGGAATTCAACGCACTCGACGCGGACCACATTGCAGCAATGGCGCCGAAAGACAAAAGTCCGGTGTTTCTACTCGCCAATACGCTGCGGACATTATCAGCAATAACGCTCGCAGTTTCGAAAGGCACTGACCTTTTCACCAGATTGATTACATCGTCCGCCTTAATGGAGGTATAGCCGAGCAACGTGATCGAAAAGATGAGAAACGGGAAAAGTGATAAAAGGAAGAGATAGGCGAGTTGAGCGGCAAGTCCGGAGGGATTTATGCTTGCTACCCTTGCTAAATACTCGTCTTTGAATTTGATCATGTCCCTTTGGTTCATGAATCCGCTCCACTCCGGATTGATTCCATCTGCGAATCACGGGCAGGTGGGTGGTTTTAATCCTAAATAATTCCTCAAAGAGTAAAGAGAGGGGTCAAACCTACACTTTTCACGCCCCAAGCTCCCTCTCAAGCATTCCAACAGATTTGCTCTGTTTCATCTCCTGTGCTGCAACCAGTCTGACTGCCACGCCATTGTCAGGAGTGTAGGTGTGACCCCTCTCTTTTGTTGAAGTTGAGTCCGCCATGATAGAAATTCTCTTTTTCATCGCAAAACAGCACGTCGTAGCGTCGAGGATCTTAACCTGGCGGGCTTCCCGTTTCTCCTCGCTGATTCTGGACACGGTTACGTCTCCACACGAGTGGCGGCCACCACCCGGTATGCTAAATTGCCCGGCTCTCTCCTGCCAAGCGGAGGGCAGTAGCGCCGTGCGATCTCTTCAGTCGACGCATCGGTCTGCAGCAGGAATCGATACGGCTTTAGCATCTCCGCCAGCGTATCGGGATCGAAACCAAAAATGAAGGACTCGCCGCTGAAGTTGTTCCAGGATCGCCAGCGGCGCGCACCGTGGAAGGCTTTGGACCCATCCAAGACACCCTTATGCATGTAGGTGAAGATCAGGGAGCTCGACGGAGCGAGCAACCGTGCAAGGACAGCGAAGGTGCCCTCCACGGCTGATTCGGTCAGATAGTCGATGACGCCTTCCCACACCACAACGGTCGGAGTGGCGGGATCATAGCCTGACTCGATGAGCTTCGTTTGGAGGTCATCCCGTTCGAAATCGACGGCCAAGTACCGGATATTCGCTGGCAACCGGCCCATGCAAGCGTTGAGACGCTCCTTCTTTACTTGCTGCGTGGCCGGATGGTCCACTTCAAAGACCTGAATCTTTCCCGCCTCCTCCAGCCGGCAGCCGCGGCTGTCGAACCCGGCGCCCAGCAGCACCAACTGACGAGCCCCGCTTCGGATCGCATCACGCACTAGGTCGTCGATGGCCCGTGTACGCACCACGCCGGAACTCCGTGTGTACGGCCATCCCAGCTCGATCATGGCATGAACCAGTTTGCCCAGTACGGGGAGACGGGCCAGGCGCGCCAACATGCGGTACGGGCCCGACAGTAGAGCGAAGGCATAAGGATCGTCGAAGAGGCGCCGCGCCGGTTGCTCCTGCACCTCTAATGCCCTGCAGAAGGCCATGTACTGAGCTGTTTGGCTTACTTTTCCGTCCTGCACATAGAACTCGGAATCATGCACCAACTTCTACGTTCCGCATCCAAATTGAACGTCAGAATCGAATTCTTGCTCGAAAAGCTGCGATGCACTTCGGAACCCCCGATAACATACAATTTCCCGAAGACAATACGCAACTCAAACGTGCGTGAGACTGATTTTTGCGATTTTCCGACACACTTCCTCCCACAGTTGCTCAACGCCATTCGTAGCCCGCTGACAAGGCGGCGTCAGGCGAACAAGATGCGATAGTACCGGGCCAGGTGAAAAAGCCGACACACCGTCTACGTAGAACCTCTTGGCATTGTAGACCACTCTGGCCCCGACTTTCGCAAGCCACCTGAAGACGAAGAGCTTATCCGCAAATAGAGTAGAGAGAGGGGTCAAACCTACACTCTTCACACGACCACGTTCTGCTTTACGAGCGATTCGTCAAAGTCCCATGTTTCAATGAACTCATGCGGGATAGCCATTTCAACCTCTAGTGAAATTAGTAATCTCTTCGGTGATTCGAGTTCTTCTGCCGAGAGCGTCCAGGGTTGGTTTCACAGCTGGCCCGAATACTACATCCCTGCAGGGCTTAATTCAATGAATTCTCCATACCTTGCCAACCTCTTGACGATTCAATCAGCTCCATTTTTTGAACGTATGATCCGGAAACGGCAAGGATTTCAGGTCACGTTGTCAAAGACAACAAGAGCCACTTACCGCAGCGGCATTGACCCCGTTGTTGCTTCTGTCATAAACATCCGCATAAACCAGACGGCTCCCTCCTCCACCCCTCAGCTAACATTGAGGAATTGAGGGATTGAGGAATTGAGGGATTAAAAGCGAATTGAGGAATTGAGGGCTCCTCGCGTGGCGGTAGAACCAAGAGGAGTTATTTTTTTCTGCTCACTGCTCACTGCTCACTGTTCACTGCTCCCTGCTTCTCGCTTCTTGCTTCCTGCTTCCTGCTTCTTGCTTCTTGCTTCCTGCTTCTCGCTTCTCGCTTCCTGCTTCCCGCTTCCTGCTTCCCGCTTCCCGCTCCATTTTCTTTTGCCGCTTCTATTGCCGCTTCTATCGCCGCTTCTATTGCCGCTTCTGGTTGCCGTTTTGCACGACTTTCCAGTGTGTGCCAAACTGTCCTTGCCGATTCACTATTCACGATTCACTATTCACCATTCACTCTTCATTGGAGTTAGCCATGTCACCTGAATCCAGCCTGAATTTACAGGGCGGCCGGTTCCAAAAAGGGCAATCTGACAATCCGCAGGGCAAACCCAAAGGGACCAGAAACGCGACCACGATCGTGGCACAGAACCTCCTTGACGGCGAGGCCGAAGCTCTCGTCAGAAAAGTGGTCCAGTTGGCCCTGGAGGGCGATTTGACCTGCCTTCGAATCTGCATCGAGCGCCTGGTCCCTCCGAAAAAGGACGCACCGATCGAGATTGACATCCCTGAGGTCAGCTCCATAGCCGACATCCCAAAACTCTTTTCGGCTCTGACGGCAAAGATTCGTGGAGGAGTCACCCCTTCCGAGGCCAGGACCGTAATGGATTTAGCCGAAGGTGTTCACAAGACGCTTGCGCTGGCGGAATTGGATCAGCGTTTCACCGCCCTGGAAGAAAAAACGAAGTTCATGAAGGGGTAAGCAATTTTTTCTTCGTGTCTGAAAATCGACGCCTTTATCCGAGTCCATCCATGGGTGAAGAAGTTGGTTTTTTCACTGTCCCTCGCGTAGCGATAGAACCAATGCTGGATTAAAACAAAATTGAGGGATTGAAGGATTGAGGAATTGAATTCCTAAATTCCTAAATTCCTAAATGGGGTATTGATCTTTATCGATAGAACCAAGAGGAATTATTTTTTTCTGTTTTCTATTCATCACTCATCACTCATCATTCACCGTTCACTGTTGACCGTTGACCGTTCTTGCAATATTCCCATCTGCTCCCATCGGGAGTGTCGATAACGCGGATGCCGCACTTTAGCAGATCGTTTCTGATTCTGTCAGAGTCGGCCCAGTTTTTCTCTTTTCGCGCAATCTCGCGGTCACGGATCAGTTTTTCCTCGGTCGGGCTGAGCAGGCGTGAACTCAGATCGAAAAAACCAAGAATGGAGTTAGCTAAGTGGAATATTTCGAGGATCTGCAGCTTCTGTGAGCTGCTCACCCCGGTTCGATCGATTATCGGGTTTACCTGACGAATGAAACGGAATATGGCGGCAAGAGCATGCGGAAGGTTCAGGTCGTCAGCGAGCGAATCGAGAAATTCCTGCTCGAGAATGCAGATCATCTCGGCAAGCTGTGCGTTTTCCCCAACCGGGTCTTCAAAGGCACGGACCTTTACAATAAATTCGTCAATGCGCCTCAATCCTCTGACCGTGTTGGAGATGTTGTCCAAGGTAGCCTGGATCGGCTTTCGGTAATGCGTGCTAAGGAGCCAGTACCTCACCTCGCGGGCCGAGAATCCCATTGCGAAGAGATCCCGCACGGGCTTACTTTCGTCCACCCGGTCGGTCCCTTTGCCCTTCCTTGCCGACCAGACGCGTTCGGCGATCATCCAGATATTGGCGAAGGGCTTTCCTGTAAGGGCTTCACCGATTCCCCTCACGTTTTCCAGGTGCGGGAAAAGAAAATCCATGCTGCTCACCACAATGTCTATCTGTGGCCCAAGATCGTGGATGGCCGCCGAAGCCGCTGATATGTGCCACGTCGGAATGACGTTACCCCAGTCCGTTTTGACGCAGGCGCCCATTTTGAGCTCCGAGAGGGTTGCCCTTTTGAGCAGCGCGAAATCGCTCGGGTTGAGCTTCTCATAGGCGCTGAGGTCAACGGTTTTACCCGCGCGAACTTTTTTGGGGTCGATCCCGGAGAGTCTCCCGTAACCGTTGCTCCTGGACAGGTCGAAATAGACCGAGCGGAGTTTGTCGTAGGCGAACTCTGCGGCTATCAGCTTCCGGGTGAACTCTATTATGGTGTCGAGATGTTCGGTTGTCCGTGGATATCGGTAGGCCCTGCTTATCCCAAGGGAATCCAGGTCACCGAGAAAGGATTCGAATCGCTGCTGCGTGTAGGGCCCCAGGCACATTCCAGCGGCAATCGAGCTGTTTATGGTGCGGCTGTCAAAATCCGGAATGAGAACGACCTCATCGACCAGGAAATTTTTTGCCTGAAAAAACCTGGACAGCAGGTCTGCAAGCAGAAATCGCCGCGCATCGGAAATCGAAAGGGATTGATCCAGTGGAGGTCCGGTCACGCAGATGCGCGCCTTTCCTTCCTTGACAGGTTTGAATTCCACCTTCTGCCGCTCCAGCAGATCATAGAACCTGAAGTCCGGCTCGAGCATTGTTGTAAACAGGTTTGTACTGAGATAGCGGTCTCCCCCGTCCGGCAGGATTGCAACCAGCACCCCTTCCTCCATGACGGAAGCTATCTGAATTCCGGCCGCCATCGCAGCCCCAGAACTCATACCGGCAAATATCCCCTCTTCCCTGGCCAGTCTTCGGGCGGCATCGAAAGCATCCTCGTCCTTCACATGGACAATCTCATCCAGGGCATACCGGTCGAAAATCCCGGGGACATAGGATTCTTTCATGTTCTTGAGTCCCTGGACCTTGTGCCCCGGAAGAGGCTCGACGGCAACAACCCTGATGGCCGGATTTTTTTCCTTCATTGCTCTGAGAATCCCCATAGCTGTCCCGGTCGTGCCGAGGGTGGCGACGATAGTGCTTACTTTGCCCTCCGTTTGCTCGTAAATCTCGGGTCCTGTTCCATAATAATGAGCGGCAGGATTAGCCGGGTTATTGAACTGGTCGGTGATGAAGTACCGGCTTGGGTTTTCCCTCACCAGATTGTAGGCCTCTTCGATCGCCCCGTCTGTGCCCAATGACCCTGGGGTGAGCAGGAGCTCCGCGCCGAACGCCTTGAGGATTTTCTGCCTCTCCAGGCTTGCAGTCTCCGGCATGGTGAAAAGCACGCGATACCCCTTCACCGCCGCAACCATCGCCAACCCGATTCCGGTATTGCCGCTTGTTGCCTCGACGATGATCTTTCCGGCAACGAGCTGCCCTTGGCGTTCCGCCTCTTCGATCATGGAAAGGGCCGCCCTGTCCTTCACCGATCCCGCGGGGTTTTTCGCCTCGAACTTTATATAAAACGTAACGGCCGGGTTGGGGTTCATCCGGTTTATGCGGATGAGCGGAGTATTGCCGATGCATTCCAAAACATTGGAGAAAACGTTTTTGCAGTTCACTTTTGCTTCCTGCGCGCCGGTCTGGCCAAGCCATAATTTAGCGACTTTTGAGCGATAAGGTTTTATTATATAGCTTCTAATTGCGTTTAAAACCAGTTTCTGCTTAGCGGATTTAACAAAGAGCAGAAATTTAGCAATCACCCCGATCGAATCCAAGTTTAATTGAGATGACCAATCACGACCTTCAGAACAGGCTGCTCGCTCTTCTTGAAGAGGGCTATACGGTTTTGGCCGAGACCGAGCGGTTTGTCCACCAGATACAGCGGCAATTTCGATTAAGACGAATCGCAGAGGGAAAACCCGGGTGGGATGCCCCGAAAATCTTTACCCTGAACCGATGGATGGAGAACTTTTGGACGGAACTGTGGCCGGAGGAACTGCCGGCGTCATCCTCTTTTTTAAGATCGCAATTTTTGAAAAACTGCCTGGATGAGGCGCCCCCGCCTGAACCACCGGCCCCTGAAGTCGAGTTGATTCATCTGCTGGATGAGAGCTTTGAGCAGTGCTTGAGATTTGCAATAGATCCGGCAGGAGGCCAGGAATCCGGCCCGATGATCGGATGGAGGCGCCAGATCTGGCGCTCCTTTGACGACAGGCTCGCGCGGAGGGGACTGTTTCACCCCGCGAGGCTGCCCGAAAAAATTGCCCACCGTATCCCGGGGCTGGAACGAAAAGCGAGTTGGAGCAGAATGGCCTTCGTTGGCTTCGAATTTGCGGGCCACTGGGAAAAATACCTTTTGGAAGAGCTGCAAAAGAAAACCGGGGCTGTATTTTTCGCCCTGCCTGCGGGGAAGGCCCAGCCGGATCGCCTGGTTTACTCCGATCCCGAGCAGGAAATCACCGGGCTTATGGAGAACCTGCTGATAGCGGTAAGAGAACATGCGCCTCATGACATTGCGGTAGTGCTGTGCGATTCCGAATTCTACAGCCCGGCTATTTCGAACCGGCTCCAGGATATACTCGGAGAGCCTATCAGGGCGCAACGGGCAGCCTACAATCTTTGGCCTGACCGGAACCTGTGCGGCCAGGGGCTTTACAATGCCGCAGTGCTGCCAATCCGGTGCGCCTTGGGCGGCGAAAAGCGCAATGACCTATTCACTTTTCTGCGCTCCCCATACTATGGCTCGTTTTCCCGGTGGAACCGGCGTCTGAGCCTCTGGGACAGGACCTGGCGGGAAAAGGGCGTCGAAAGTGGAATCGACCCTTTGCTTGAGGCTGTTCGCGACTCGGCTGAAGAAATCTTTCCTGATGGGTGCAGCGGGATCAGGGCCGCTATAGCTCCGTTTCTGGAGGTGGGCGTGAAAATGGTTTCAAACTGGGCGGAGACCTTGCGCCGCATCTGGACGGCCCTCCAGTTTCCGGTGCTGGCCAACGAACTGGACCAGATTACGTGGGACAACCTGGTTCAAATAATCGCTGAGTTCGAAACGGTCTTTGGGGAAACCAGCCTGAGCGCACACGAGTTTTTTGAGTACCTGACTGCTGCGGCAAGCCGCGTACGGGTCCAGAAGAGCGGGTTCGAGGACGCCGGAATCCAGGTCCTTGGCAGGCTCGATGTCCGTGGGCTCTGTTTTGGCAAGATATTTATTCCCGGCCTGGTTTCAGGATCTTTCCCGCAGCCAGTGAGATCGCTCCCCCTGCTCAGCTCTTCGGAACGCCCGAAGGTGCTTGGCGGGACTATCGAGAGCCAGTTCGCCTTTGCGCACCACCT